>Ga0306875_100278_pt1 | contig 18950 bp, 20 predicted proteins | sample AntCluMetagen318_FD_190410 | JGI IMG/M metagenome (GOLD analysis project Ga0306875, IMG submission 190410) | Saline lake microbial communities from Club lake, Antarctica - Metagenome #318 (v2) (version 2) | ecosystem: Environmental > Aquatic > Non-marine Saline and Alkaline > Saline | place...
GCGGTTGACGAGAAAGTTAAGAAGCTGGTCCTCGTGGATCTCACCGTCTGCTTGTTTGGTTTTAGACACACCTTCAGCAAGCAGACGTTCTAACTAAGCGGCTTTGTGAAGTACTGATACTGGGATATACAAAACTACACGATAGATGAAAACGGAGAGGTCTTGGTTGAGTCGGACACGATGCCGAACTTCCTTGGATGTGACAATCCGAGCACCGGCTGTATTTCCCTTATCGCAGCCGCCTACGGATCAGAGATTATCGCCTGTGCGACCTGTGGTGCTTCTGCTGGATGGCTCATTGCTGCATGTGGCTACTGTATTACCGCAGTACTTGCTGCATATGGCACCTCCGTTACTTGTGACTGGTGTAACGACTAAGTGAGTACCCACGAAACATCCACCATGATTTCACTCCCCTACGCTGCGCTCGCCTTTGCGACAATCGGTTCGCTCCTGCTTGCAGTCTACAGTGCGTTCCAGCAAAACATGCAAGGAGTTATCGCTGGCATTGTGATCGGAGGTGTCGCAGCAACTACTCTCTATACACAGCAGGGTTCTGATATGATACAGGGTAGCTCCGGGTTACAAATCCTGTTCCCTATCAGCCTCGCTCTACTAGCGGTTGGAGCAGGTGTAATCTTCTTCAAGGGAATATCTTTGTAACTTCTCTCACCACAATTATATCATACTTCTTTTCAACCACATCCAATAACGGTACTGTCCTCTGAATCATCAGTAGTTTTCACAATCTTTGCGAAGTAAATTTTTACACCAACCATTTATTACAGTCACACACAGCCACCAAGAAAAATAGTTTGAGGTACTAGATGATTAACTTCTTCTCTATTTGCGCTCGCAGTCTATCATATCTATTCTACCGCAGGACCGACTGTCGACCGTTGAAGACACCAGCTGTGTAGCTACTCCTCTAGTGACCGTGGTTTAGTCTGTGTTTGTTGCTGGTCCGTCCCGCTCGCCGTCTATTGCCTTCCGCGGCGCTCGCGACAGACCATTCCGGGCTGCCTGCCTGCGGTAGCGGGCGGGCTGCCGGGCTAAAATGAATGTGCCTTCGACGCCAGCAGGTATCCGTCGGGGGTTGCGCTTTGACGTGCTCACCCCGCGACGCATACTCTGCAGGACGCTTGCTTCAGGCAGACACCGGGTCACTCACTGCGTTCGTGCCCCGAGCCTCATCTCGCTGCGCTCGCTGAGACTGCGCGCGGTACTGGATTAGTCTCCTACTTCGGACACGCTCTCACTCGCGCCCGAGGCGCTCGTGAAGGCGCGAGCGAGAGCGTGTGATGGTTGAGTTGGTCAATAGAGAGAGCCACGGCTGGGCAGTCGTGGTGTCGGAAGAAGACGCTGGGCGAGCGCCTTCGGAGTTAGGACTCCAATGAGAAATAGCAACGTAACCAGTAATGAAGTTTCGGTCGATGAACAGGCGTTCGAAAATGTGGATGAGCAGAGAGTCGACGAGGACGGATTCGAGGTCGTCGATGAGACTCCTGAGTTCCGGCCGTCGGTGCAGATGGAAATCCAGGCAAAGGTTGATTCAAACCACCCCAATGGGCGTCTCGAAGCAGGTCCAGATCATATGTACGGAAAGACCCTCGTCCAGGAAGAGCGTATCCAGGGGCGAGAAGCAGAGTTAGCATCGATTAGTGCGAAGGCGGTATTCGGAAGTCAAGACGGACGAGAAGAGCGGACCCGAGATATCGTGGTCGAGCAAACTGGGGCGCGGCGTGTGGAGTTCCTGAAGCGGGCGGGCTGTGTGAATCCGATGGTTCATCCAGATAGAGCTGATCCTCGTGAGATGCTTACTCCTGAGCAGTTGGGTGGTGTGAACAGAGAGGCGATGCGGTTGGCCGAGAAATTGAAGGGCTGGTCAAGGGCAGCGATTGGTCGACATCTGGCTGAAGCCGTGGTCGGCGGCTTGGATCTGACAAGTGCGGTGGTTGGGACGTTCGAGAAATTACAGACGGCCCCCGGAGTGGTAGTGCCGATCGGGAAGTTGGAGGCGATCAACCGAGAGGAAGTGAGTATTGAGGGTCGCGTAGTCCAGTTGTGGGAGCCAGCCAGTCCAGCTATTGCCCAAGTGGGACTCATCGAGGATGAGAGCGGGAGAACGAAATTCACGAGCTGGGTGAAGTCGGATGCGAAGTCGGTGCAAGAAGGCGAGCGAGTGTGTATCCACGGAGCGGCCAAGAGCTGGTATCAAGGGCGCGTCTCGGTGGCTGTGACAGGGTGGTCGACCGTGATGTTCCCAGAACGCGGTCGGTGGTGGGAATAGCCGGTCATCGCGGCTCTTTTTTGTTCTATGCCGGAGCCGACCCTAACCCCACCTCCCCACCCACCGCTCCGTGCTCGCTCGGTGCGACTCACCCGTTCGTCTCACCGGTTCTCGTTCGCAGGCTCACGAGAACACCGCTGTGCGCGCAGCCACGACCTTGACAGCAACGACAAATGGGAGAGAGCACATTTCGTCTGCTTCAGATGAGGTCTCTCGTTGATAATTTGGTGGTGGCCATACAGCACTGTTGCAAGTAAATCTCGGATTCTCACCTATTACAGCGTTAGGTCTATCTCAGTAGAATCTCACAAATTCTGTGACAATTCATAACACGCCTAGTGCCGTCCCACCCGATATGCCACGAGACGTGTTGATACCGACAGACGGCTCTCCACTCTACGCAGACGCACTCGAACACGCACTCGCTACATTCCCCGACGGAAACATCACACTCCTGTATATCATTGATTCCCGGTACACCACAGCGGATGATGACGAACTAAGACCTGAACGGATATTTTCCGATCTGCTTGCTATCGCCGAGCAACACGATATCGAAGTCGACACCGACAACCGACGGCGAGACGCCCGGCTTCGGCCCCCTTGTCGGCCTCACCTCTGTGCTATTGGTCACTCTCGTGGCCTGTCGACGAACGGCTTAATAACTGCAAACCATTCTGTTTTCGGTTCGACCCCGCCTACTCGCCTAAGACAGCGTCGACGACGCGGCGGACCAGTCGCTTACGCCACCCGTTCGGCTCGGTTGCGGTATGTCTCGAAAATATCACGCGCCCACGCGACGGCGTCGGGATTGTCGGTCGTCGCGATGGCGACGTGAACGCCGGTCGTGGCGTCGGAGCCGATAAGGACGAGTGTTTCGTCGAGGACGGCGAAATCGAATGGCAGGCTGTCGACGACGTAGCTTGTGGTCCGGTCGAGTGCTCGGATGTTTGTCTGGTGCTCGGGGTGTTGCTCGGACAAGGCGGTGATCGTGTCGCTCGTGAAGACCCACTCGGCGCTGGCACCGTCGAAGATGGCCGCAGAGACGGCTTCAACGACCGAGGGTGAGCCGAAGGACCGTGTGAACCCGAACCATGCTCCCCTGTTGGCGTCGATGATGGACGCGAACTGTTGGTCGACGGCGTAAGGGGCGTCGGGGCTGGCCTTGATGACGGTCGCGTCGGCAAACAGGTCGACGTGCTCGCGCAGTTCGGGGGCATCGATTCGGTCCAGCAAGGGCCTGAGATGGCGGGCCCCGTCGAGTTTGGCCCGGAACCCCGTGAGGCGATCCAGCATCGTTACCCCAAAATTTGTCAGCGAGTAGCCCGCCGACTGCTGTTTGAGCAGGCCCTCAGCCACCAGTTCGGTCGTTGCTCGGTAGACCGTCGTCCGGGAACTGCCCGACCGCTCGGCGATAGTCGACCGGTCTGCGGGACCGTCGCGGCAGGCCGCCAGAATCGGTCCCCGCTGCAGCAATCGGGTGTCATTTTCCAGCCCAGACTCATCCATGCAGGAATATCCGGGTGTCACCAATATAATCTTTCAGCTATCAGTACGGTCGACGTTTCGTCTGTGAACAATCGTTCATCGGTGATACATTGCGTAGACGGTGACTATTTAATTTAATCATATCCAATTTTCTATATGATTGATCCCGCTAGTTGGAGAAGACGGCCGAGAGCCGGGCACGCACGGAACAAGGCGACGCGTCGACGTGGAGAACTCGGGCAGGCAAAGGGTGTTTTCGACGGTGGAGTGCGATGACTGGCCTGCGCGACCGCTTTCGGGTAGTCGTTCTCTCTCTGGTTCTTCTGGGAGCTCTGTTTGGGATTGCGCCGGGAGTGGTCGACACCGTCGCGGCGACCGACACAGCACCGACCTGTAGCACCGTGAGCTACACGCAGAACGCGTCGGGATTTCACGAGATCACGAACGTCAGCCAGTTGCAGTGTATCGCGGACAATGGGCTCGATCAAGACTACGTGCTTACCAATGATATCGATGCCAGCGGGACCGCCCAGTGGAACAAGAGTGCTGGCTTCGAGCCGATTGCGAAGGACACCGAGACCGAGATCAACTATCAAGGCACGCCGTTCACAGGGACGTTCGATGGCAACGGCTACACGATTTCAGAGCTCTATATCGAGCAACCGGCGGAGAATTATGTCGGACTCTTCGGACGGATTGGTTCGAGTGGCACACTAACGAGTATTGGGCTTGAAAATGCCACTGTTAGGGGCTCTTCCTATGTCGGCGGGCTCCTCGGCTTCAACGACAGGGGAACGGTGCAGTCGTCGTATGCCACTGGCAGTATCGACGGAGATAACTACTGGGTCGGCGGGCTCGTCGGCTACAACCGCTATGGTACGGTGCAGTCGTCGTACACCACCGGCAGTGTCGACGGCGACAGCGACGTCGGCGGGCTCGTCGGTCAAAACAACCGGGGTACGGTGAAGTCGTCGTACGCCACCGGCAGTGTCGACGGCGACAGCGACGTCGGCGGGCTCGTCGGTCAAAACAACCGGGGTACGGTGCAGTCGTCGTACGCCACCGGCAGTGTCAACGGAAATAGCCGGGTCGGCGGACTCGTCGGCATCAATTTCCTGGGTACGGTGAAGTCGTCGTACGCCACCGGCAGTGTCGCCGACTCTTCCGATGTTGGCGGACTCGTCGGCGAAAACGACGATGGCACTGTCGAAGATTCCTACTGGGACAGGGGGACCACAAACCAATCGACCGGAATTGGAACCGGTTCAGGAACGAACCTCACTGGCTTCGGGACAATCAACGACACCCAGCCAGCCACCGAGATGACCGGCCTCGACGCACCCGAAAACATGCAACGGTTCGTGTTCTACGACGATTCGCCGTGGGTGCCGACCGAGTCGTACCCCGCGCTCGCCGTATTCTCCGAGGGTCCAACTGACCGCGCGTCCGTGGTCGACAGCCTCCTCGAAGGCAGCGGGACCGCCGCCAATCCGTATACCATCACCACACCCGGCGAACTCCAAGCAATAAACGCCGATCTCACGGCGAGCTACACACTGGGCAACGACATCAACGCCAGCGGGACCGCCCAATGGAACGGTGGAGATGGCTTCGAGCCGATCGGAAATTCGTCTCACACGTTCGGCGGCAGTTTCAACGGTGCGACACACACCATCGCTGGACTGTCTATCAACCGATCTGGGTCGTATATCGGCCTGTTCGGCTTCGTTGATTCCGGGGGTGCGGTCACGAACGTCGGCGTTGAAAACGCTACTATCGCTGGTGGAGGAGCTGTCGGTGGACTGGCTGGCCGGAACGACGGAACCGTGAATACATCGTACGTGACGGGGGTTGTCTCTGGAACTGGCGACTATATCGGTGGGCTAATCGGCTACAACTTCGGCGCTGGTGGGTCTGTGAATCGGTCCTCCGCAGGTGGGAGTGTCATCGGAAACGGACGCTACACCGGTGGATTGGTTGGCCGCAACCAAGGAGGGACGGTAAGTCAGTCATACGCGACCGGGGCCGTCGATGGCGAGAGTCGTGTTGGTGGGCTCGTTGGCACTCTCGGCATCAATAGCCAGACAAACGAGTCGTTTGCGACGGGGAGCGTCAATGGGTCGGAGTTCGTCGGCGGACTGGTCGGCCAAAGCAGTGGCTCGCTACGGGATGGGTATGCGACAGGTGTCGTCTCCGGAGACACAGCTGTCGGTGGACTGGTTGGCGACAAATTCACTGGCAGTGTCGAAGATTCATACTGGGATAGAGGAACGACGAATCAGTCGACTGCGATTGGAAGCGGTTCAGGAACGGACCTCACTGGTTTCGGGACCGTCAACGACACCGCACCAGCCACCGAGATGACGGGCCTCGACGCACCCGAAAACATGCAACGGTTCGCGTTCTACGACGAGTCGACGTGGGTCCCGACCGAGTCGTACCCCGCGCTCGCCGTATTGTCTGGGGGTCCGACTGACCGCGCATCCGTGGTCGACAGCCTCCTCGAAGGCAGCGGGACGGTCGCCAACCCCTACACCATCACCACGCCCGGTGAACTGCAGGCGATGAACGCCGATCTCACGGCGAACTACATGCTGGGCAACGATATTAACGCGAGTGTCACGTCGACGTGGAACGAGGGTGCTGGCTTCGAGCCGCTTGCAAAAGACACCAACAATTCAAAAGATGCATATCAGGGAACAGGGTTTGCTGGCAGCTTTGACGGTGCTGGGCACACGGTATCCGGCTTGTATATCAACCGACCGTCGACGGACTATGTCGGCCTGTTTTCGAACACTGAACGGACCGCTGACATCGATAACATCGGGTTGGAAGACGTCGATATACGTGGAGATGAGTCTGTAACTGGCCTGAGTAGCCTTCAGTACGGCAGTGTGAATCAGTCGTTTGTGACTGGGAACATTTCCGGGAACTACTTTGTCTCTGGGTTGGCGAGCACTAATGGGGGAACCGTGAGTCAGTCGTATTCGACGAGCAATGTGACCGGTATCTCAAGTGTGGCGGGCCTGATCGATGTCAATACTGGTACCGTGAGTCAGTCGCATGCGGTAAGCACAGTCTCCGGAAATCAAAGTGCGGGGTTGATTCGAGTGAACCGAAGGAATGTCAGTCAGTCGTATGCAAGAGGGGACGTCTCTAGCGACGACTCTGCCGGTGGGCTGATCAGAACCAACAGCGGGCGTGTAAATCGGTCGTATGCGACAGGGAATGTGTCCGCCGATAGAAATGTCGGTGGCCTTGTCGGCAGAAATGGCGGTCAAATCCATCAATCGTACGCAACAGGGACGGTCTCTGGAACCGACAATATCGGTGGACTGGTCGGCTATTCGCTTATGGGCATGATAAACCAGTCGTACGCAACCGCGACTGTCTCCGGTCATGATTATGTCGGTGGGCTTGTCGGCTATACCAGCCAAGGTGCTGTGAATCGGTCTTATGCGACAGGAACGGTCTCCGGAACCACGAATCTCGGCGGGGTCGTCGGTGACGGCTTCAATTATTCTATCGAGGGGTCCTACTGGGATGTGGGAACCACAGGCCAAGCGAATGCGGCCGGGGCCCCGACTGGAACCACCAGTACTCTCACTGGCTTCGGTGATGTCACTGACACGGGGCCAGCCGCAGAAATGCAACGTTTCGCGCCCACGGTCACCATGACCGCCTTTGATTTCGAGTCGACGTGGACTCTCACGAGTGGCTACCCGCGACTGGCGTGGGACACCCCAACCCCGATCACGGTCGACAGCCTCGCGGCGTCAAACCAAACCGTCACTGCCGGGAACAGTGGGACGATCACCGTCACTGCCAACGAAAGCGGGGTCGACGCTGGCGAGGGCGTGACCCTCGAAGTGGTCGACAACGACGGCCTTGGTGGCCTCCCAATCGGAGAGACGGCTGTCACCGATGCAAACGGCACTGCGACGTTCAACGTTTCGGAGAACACCGCTGGCAGCTACGGAGTCACGCTCGCGTGGGTCGACGATTCGACGGTGAACACGACTCTCACCGTGACCGTCACCGCCCCGCCATCCGACGACAACAGCGGTGGCGGAGGCGGCGGTGGCGGCGGTGGCAGGTCAGCAGACACCGCCGAGGTCGCGGTGAGTACCGAATCGGCCGCCGACGAAACGACCGTCTCGACGATCACCGTCGACGGCGCGGTCGCTGGCCAGCCGACCACCATCGCCCGCGAAGACGGCGAACCGCTCGCAAAGGGCGACGATACCAGCGTCGACAGCCTCTCGGTGACGACCAACACGGATCGCGATTTCTCGGTGAGCGTTCGGTCGAGCGAAGCTCTCGACGAAAACAACCCCGAGGGCGCGATTGCCCTTTCACGGGAGACCGACGGCGCAGACCCAATCGAGTATCTGACGATTGACCACGATCTCGCCGACGAAGAGATCGACGAAGCGAGGATCACCTTCAGCGTCACCGAAGACGATCTGGAGGGGCCACGCAGTGAGGTCACCCTGTTCCGGAACGTCGACGGCGCATGGCAACCACTCGAAACAACGCTTGTCGGTGAGAACGGCAACACGGCCCAGTACGAGGCGATCACGCCCGGCTTTTCGATCTTCGCAATCGGTGGGAACGAGCCACCGGATAACGAGCAAGAGACCGACTCACCAACAACACCGTCGACCGCTGAACCCCAAACCGATGACGAGACACCCGGATTCAGCATACTTCTCGGCCTTATTTCGGTGCTTGCAGTCGCTCTCATGGCTCGTCGACAACGATAGACTGTCCCCAATCTCGGCGAAACCTATTGTCGAGACCCACGGTCTACGTGCATATACTGCCAGTCAGCGACAGATAGTGACGAGATACCTGCTGTGTTTATCGAAGTAACAAGGGTGAACTACCTCACCCTACTCCCTCGGCGCTACGCTTCGGTCGCTCCTTGAGGCCGGAGGCTCCACCTTGAATTACGCTGAAATTCATAGAAACTATCTTCAGTGGGTAATAGTGGGCAACCCTTATTCAACAGTAGGTTTTACTCAGTACTATGACCAAAGTAGATGCTCACGACCTTCGAACAAACGAGACCGACGACCGAGGTCGAATCTATCTCGGAACGGAGTATGCGAACAAACGTGTAACCGTTGCTGTCGTCGACGTAGAATCTGACCGTCCCAACGAGGACGAACTAGCCGCTGCGTACCGCGAAGCCTCAGAGAGCGCAGAGGAGTTGGCAGAAGAGTGGGATGATACATCAGATGAAGCATGGGATGGACTGGATGAATGAGCGAGAACATGGAGCTTCGACGCGGGGACGTCGTCATCGTCCGGTTTGATCCTGCCGAAGGTCATGAAATAAAGAAGACTCGACCAGCGGTAGTCATACAGAACGATATCGGAAACAAAAATTCTAGTACGACCATCGTTGCTCCTGCGACGGGAACATATCGAGGCTATCCCTTTGAGGTTCTCGTTGAAGCCTCAGATTCACCATTCGAGAAGGATTCCTCCGTTCGTCTTGATCAAATTCGTGTTGTGTCTATCGAAAAGCGGATTCACTCGGTGGCGGGGAGTCTTGATACAGAGACAATAGAAGCGATAGATGAGGCGTTAAAATTGAGTCTTGGATTAGACTGATTTCCAGATTTTTGCTTTCTACGTCGATATGATCTCATGAGAGTCTCAAAGTCGACGGTTGAATGGATAATTGATCTAGCGACGAGCGAGTGTGTATCTACGGGACGGTCCAAATCTGGTATCAAGATGTTCCGGTGGTTGTAACCGAGTGGTCGACTCTCAACTGAAGCGGTAGCGCGGAGTCCCCTTCCTCAAGGAACGAGCGAAGTGAGTGAGTAGAGAGGGGAGGAGCGCGTTCGTTTCGACCACAAACACCAGCTTACAAGTAGCCACCGTACTACATTGAAACTGTGGCAGACGACTACGTGCGTCGGACGGCAATCACTCGCCTTTCGGTAGACGGTGAGCAACGGCAGTTGCTTGAGGAAACTATCTCCGAGTGGAAGCGTGGTTGCCAACTCGCCACCGACATGGCGTGGGGCAAATGCAACGCCAAGAGCGACGTACAACCCCTCGCCTACGACGATGTGCGCGCACACACCGGCCTCGGTAGTCAGCACGCGATTCTCGCCACCCACCAAGCCGCACAAGCCATTACCGGCTGCATCGAACGCTGGTCCAACGGAAAGAAGGTCAGCAAACCGACTTTCACCGCACCCACGGTGAAGTACGATACCCGGACTATGACGCTGTTTGATGACGATACGGTGTCGCTCTCCACTACGGAGAGCCGCGTTCGATGTGACCTTGCACTGCCCGACGCCGACGATGGCTATCAACGGCAGTATCTTGACTCCGACGAGTGGAGCGTCACAGAAAGTACGCTCACCGCCCGCGACGGCGATTACTTTTTACATATCGGTTTTCGCCGACACAAGAACGATACCGAGCGAAACACCGCCGAGGACGGAACGGTTCTCGGGGTTGACCTCGGTATCGAAAACCTCGCCGTCACCAGCACCGCCTACTTTTTCAGCGGGCGAGAGTTGACCCACGACCTTCGAGAGTTTGAGAAGGTACGCGCCGGACTCCAATAGACCGGGACTCGCAGCGCCCACCGGACGCTCGAACAGTCGAGCGGGCGCGAGCTTCGATACGTCCGTGACGTACTCCACCGGGCATCCAACGCTATCATAAACGAAGCACTTCGGTACGACTGTGACGTGATAGCGTTCGAGGATCTAACCCATATCCGCGACCGAACCGGCGCGTCGTGGGGGCACAAGTGGGCGTTCCGAACACTCTACGAGCAGGTGGAGTACAAGGCCGAAGCAGAAGGTATTGCGGTAAAACAAGTGGGTTCAGCGTACACGTCGAAGCGATGTGCCGAGTGTGGATTCACGGCAGACGAGAATCGTCCGACCCGCACTGACTTCCAGTGTGTGAAATGCGAGTCGGAAGCGAACGCGGACTACAATGCGGCGAAGAATATCGGGATGCGGTATGTCCGTCGGGGCCAACAGTCGTCTCGGCGGACGGGCAACAGTCAACTTGCCCTGAAGTCTGGAACTGTGACGCCGAAGCGTGGGTTTACCACCTACCCTGACAGGTTCGAGGCCGAGTTCACGGACAAGCCCCATCACCAGAAGTCGGAGACTTCTGGTTAGAAGCCAGAACTCATTGAGTTCTGGCAACACCCTCAACGAGCGAACCCATCAGGGTGAGCGAAGTAGGGTGGGGTAGTTGACTCGAGGCGATAGCAACTGGGAGTGTATACGGTACGTGTCGATGCAACGGTCTCGGACGAACAATCGATGAGATCACAGCCTTAGCCCGAGTGAATCAGCAGCGAGTGATGAATTCATACAAAGTACTGAACCAGGAACTCGGATTGCCTACCCAACCTATTCGTCCCAGTGGGTTCGTTCCACGACTTGCATCCAAACTCGGCGTTTCGGATCAGGTTCGACATCGAGCGCAGCGATTGGCTGTAGAGTCAGAAACAGTCGACAAGACCGTCGGTGTCCGTCCCTCTGGGTTCGCCGCAGCGTGTCTCTACAAGGCCAGTCATGAATGTGGCCAGCCGCTCACACAACGGGAGGTCGCCGATGCTGCAAATGTGACGCCGAGAACGGTCCGCTCACATCAAAATACATTGGAAGGACTGTCTGTCTGAGCGCCCCCTCCTTCACAGATATGTGCGAAATGCAAAGATATATTGAGTTTGCCGTTGTAGATATTGATATGACCGAATTTGATCCTGCCCCTGATTCAGAGTCCACCCGTCGACGGTGGCAAGAAGGAACAGACACGTTTAGTCGAGTCTACGAGGTCGCTCTGGGGACAACGTCGCCGACGGCGTACACAGACATTGCAGAGCTAGCTGATTGCTCACCAAACGCGGCGAAAAAGCATCTTGAGCGTCTCTCCGAGATGGGCATCCTTCGAGCGGACCTGGACAGTCGACCGGCACAATACGAACGCAATGAGGGGTATCTGGAATGGCAGGATGCGAGCCGAATCGCTGACGAACTCGCTGTCGAGGAGATCATCGATCGGGTGCGATCACTCGAAACTCAGTGTGAGGAGTACGAGGCACAGTTCGAGACGACAGATCCGACAGAGGTCTCTGTGTTCGACTCCGAAAGCCACGACACCGTTCATGAGCGGATGGCTGCGGTCAGTGACTGGCAAGGAGTGATTCGAGATATTCGTCTGTACGAACTCGCTCGTCAGCTCTCCCAAAACGACGGACACCTCATTCCCGCATAGATGGGCCTGCCATCAGAAGACTCGAATCCAACACCAGATGAGACTGGTCCACCGGATCGACAGACGTTGGGGCTCCTTGAGAAACACCTGAGTTCGGACTCACTCGTCGCCGAGACCGCATTCGACCCCGATAGCTACGAACCCAGAGTGCTTCGAGCACTACTTGATACGGGGCGATATCCGGAGTCGACGACTGCTGTGAGAGTCGACATCCGATGGTTCACAACGGGTGATTTCTCGATGCACTACGTCGAAGAACACAGCGAACGAGATCTATGGGAATGTCGCTGGGATAGACATCCAAACACTCACAACAGCCGATTGCACTTCCACGAGCCACCGTCTGCTACTGATATTACTGACCTCGAACTCCCTTCGACCCATCCGTTGGAAGTATACTCGACTGTATTGTCTGCTGTTGAGCAGCGAATTGAGAGGCTTTGGTCTGAATGACTGAGATTCTGGCCCGGCTCAAACGTCCGCTACTGTACCTGATGGCCCCAGCGTATGTCGTCGCAGGTGTTCTGCATTTCATCGTCCCCGAATTGTACGTCCAGATTGTCCCACCGTTGTTCCCGGCGGCACTTGCGCTCGTCTATCTATCCGGGCTCGCCGAGATCGCCGTCGGGATTGGGCTGTTGATCTCTCGAACGCGACAGCTCGCAGCGTGGTCGACGACCGCGTTGCTCGTGGCAATTTCATCAGCAAACATCTACATGGCGACCCACGAGGTCGTCATCGAGGGGATGCCCGGTGGTGGCGACTCTTCCGAGCTCGTTCGCTAGGGTCGACTCCCCCAACAGGACGTGTTGATTCTCTGGGCACTCTGGTATACCCAACCACTGGATAAAGCTGATTGATCTGCTGGCTATTACCAACACTCTGTACAACCTCCACAACTCTGAGTCTGAAGTATATACGCGAAGACGGACCAACCACTGTCAGACTACGTATGAAGGATCATCAATCTGATTTTGAAGAACTCCAACCTCTTGGCGAAGCAACGTCGACTCCAGATGCTAAACTGTCTGAGCGTACCGACGAAGAGCCAGTCGACGATTCTACCGCCGAAACACTCTATGACTACCCAGACGATATCGCTTCAGTAGAGAGTGAGTGTGCTTCCTGTGGGGCTCCAATCCCCGCTACCCAAACGAAGTGCGAATTCTGTTTAATGTATCATCTCGATAGCCCCGACGACGATCAGCACCGCTCAAATAGTGAGTCGACACTCCTCCATGTTGTCTATTTCCTCGTCGAGGCCTCAACGTTCTATGCCGCGGTAGCAAAGGGATCAGCGGCCGCAACGCTGCTTTCGAAGCCCGACAAAGACCCCGCAGTCGACGAGTGCCTGATGATCTACGATCTTGATGGGGAACCTGCGGTGCAGCTGGCTGACCGTTGGCCCTCGCTTCCCGAAGCAGTACGAGTTAAGTCTAAAGAGGGTCGACAGTTGCTTGCTGCTGCTCGTGATTGGACCGTGTGGACAGACGAACTGCAGTCGCGCCGTGAGGACCGGCATGGGACGTTTCTATATGATAAGGCCGGATATGCGATCACCGAAAAGAATCAGCTCACGAGCCAACTAGAGAATACAGACGACGTTTGGTTAGTCCCCGCAATTGCACTCCAGGACTCTGTCGACGATGTCTGCGCAGAGAGCCACCAATCGAGTGTCCCATCGAAATATCGTATGGAGTGTTGGGAGTGTGATCGAGAGATTCAACACCGCTTCAACGAGTTCGAGTCTCTCCCTTCTGAGGAATGGAGTGGTCAACCGATCTGGGAGTGTCGAGTATGTGGCAATCCTCGCTACGGCCCACAGCCCGAATAGAACAGTCGACTGGTGTTGCACGCAGAATTAACTAATTTGCTGAGAGGTTTGCCTGTAGCATTGCCTCACCAGTATGTTGGCCTACTACACCAACAAAAAGGCTTATACTATGTTGGCCCGTCATACCCACATAAGGTGTATAGATGGGATCAACGGTCATCTTCAAAGACGAGGACACATTTGACAATGGGTCCCGGTATGAAATGATTGCGACCGACATCCCGAAAAGCGACGACTACCCCGAGGGCGTCAAATACCGGTTTCAGTACATGGCCGAAGATGGTCGGACGCTACTACGGTTCGACAACTATCCGAATCACCCGAACGTCGACCGCCACCATTACCACACGCCAGATGATGTGTTCGACGATATCGAGTACACCGGCCTCAAAGATCACGTCGAAAAATTCTACGCTGAAATGGACGCTCGCCGTGAGAGGTGACTTACCATGCCCAAGAACCCAACAAATCCCGACGACGCTGATGAACCCGATGATGTCACCAGCACCAGCACCGACGCCGAGGACGAGGAGATCGTAATGGATGATACCGAAGCCGAGGCAGGCTTCCTCGAAGATCGCGACCCCGAGGACTATCCCTCAGTGCTGCGGATTACGTCCGATTCTGAACAGTCGCACCGTCAGGACGCCCTCGACCGACTCGACCGCTGGGAAGCCGGTGAAGAGGTCCCACACGTCGTCAACTTCCAGAACCCGAGCGATCTCCGGGCATTGCTCACCGATCGGCGTGTTGAACTCATACAGAGTATCATGAGCGAGCGTCCAGAGAGCATCCGGCAGCTTGCCAAGCGCCTCGACCGCGATGTCAAAAGCGTCCACGATGACCTTCAGGTTCTCGCTGGGTACGACATCGTCTACTTTGAGCAGGCCGGGCGGGCGAAACGAGCATTCGTCCCTTATGATTCCATTGAGATCAGTCTCAAGATCTCAACGCCTCACCCAGCCGACGACGCTGCAGCTGCTTAATTGTCGCTTTACCAAGTTGGCTGTCGTATGTTCTCAAATTTGTTGGGTAATTGAGAGTGACGTCTGTAAAGTACCACGGGTCGGGTGACCCGTGGCGTTCGCAGAGGCACGTCACGCCCAAAATCGGGCGGTAATGCGTGCGACTCTTTAATTCCCTTCGCGCTCCCTCACGGTCGCGTGGAACCAATAACACCCGAACACACTGATGTGTCCGTGAAGGCCAGCCCCTTTACCCGGGCTCGACACCACCCGTCTCACCACGTCTTATCATGTTCCAGTGCGTGGGTTTTGAGAGGTTGTTAACGGTGAGTTCCTACATAAATTAACGAACCAAAATATAATAAAACTGTGGATTGTCACGATGAGTGTACGCGATTCACCCACGGGTCAGGTGACCCGTGGAACTCTCGCTGCATCCTTTAGATGACTACCAAGCCGCCTGCCAGTTTTATTGCCCTCAGAGAGGTGTGAGGCTGATTAAAGAACCTCGTATAGATTGCATGTCCAATTCAAAACATTCTGCAACTGATGTAGAGGCGTCGTCGACAATCCAATCCCAGCCAGACCACACAGAGTTCGTCGAGCGGAGCGACGTCGGTGTCTCGCTTACCGTGCAACTCACTCGTGGGACGGGAACACGGGATCAAGACAAGATTACGGCGAAGGTGAAAGCGAAGACCCTGGAGGATGCTCGAACTGACATGGAGAGTCTTCGAGAATATATCGATGACCTTGCAGCGTCGACACGGCAGATCCAACCCGCAGAGACACTCAAGTAGCGAGTCGGCCAGATTTTTTTTATCGCCTCACCAGGGGTGGAGGCGAACTAATTTGAGAAACTCAGCAGATCAGTCCACAGAATCGAGTGGCCTCACCCCACAACAGCGTCTCGAATCGTCGAACACACGGCTTGTCGACGCTGGTATTGCGACGATCAAAGATATGGAGACGCTGCGGGCGTGTGTCGCTTACGAAAATGCGAACAAACGCCGAGTTCTGATTCTGCACCGTCTCAAGCGACGAGCGGACGAGATCCGGGCTGAAGTCGAATAGAAGAACACTCACTGATTCCTTCTGGGCCCGTGCAGTGTTAACCAACAAACAGTGGTAACTACGAATACTGTTGGTTAAGACTGCTACTGATGACGATTTGGGGTCTTATCAAAGAAAGCAAAACAGCGAAATCTACCTCGGAATTGGCAGATCCAGATGTGCAAGATATAGAGGTTGAATCCAGCACACCCCTTAAATTCCATTCAGGCAGGATTAGCTACATCACCTGTTAGAAGGATGGGGTGTTTTATTCCACTTAAAAAATTATCCGAAAAGAACTAATCACATTACGTTCACAACTACGTATGGATTCTCAACCTCCGGTAAAAATTCATTCTGGCACGCCCGGACTTGATGAGGTACTACATGGTGGATTCACTTCAGGACAGACAACCGTTGTTTCTGGGGGGCCAGGGACCGGCAAGACAATCATCGGTTTACAGTTTCTGGCCACCGGTGATTCTGGACTGTACATCGGCTTCGAAGAACGTGAGAATCAACTTCGACAAAACGCCACTGCACTCGGTATTGATCTCTCGAATATAACGATATTGGATCTCAGTGCGAAAGCTGACCGCTTCTTCAACGATAATGACTACACAATTTTTCCAAGTGAGGAAGTTGAAGGTGAAGAACTAATCGAACAAATCGTATCAGCACTTAACGCCACAGAATTTGATCGACTCGTTATCGATCCACTCTCCGAACTGCGCGCACTCCTTCCCGATGACTTTCAGTTCCGACGCAATATCTCCTCGCTGTTTAATGAACTCAGCGACCGTAGTGTCACCACCCTCTGTACCGCCCAGCCTGCTGACAAACACGTCGAAAGCGACCTACAGTTTCTTAGTAATACCGCGATCGAACTCCAATACACGAACGATCGACGGACGCTCGAAGTTACCAAATACCGTGGCTCGGAGTTTGCCGCCGGTTCCCACACATACCGGATTCACACCGGAACTGGCGGGCATGTGTACCCAAAGCTCGTCCCTGGAGATCACCAACGTGAATATGATCGGACGCAGCTCTCCTCGGGACTTGAGTCGCTCGACAGGTTGATCGGCGGCGGACTTGAACGCGGTTCGGTAACAGTTATCTCTGGTCCGTCAGGCGTCGGAAAAACAACCACAGGATCGTACTTTCTCCAGTCTGCGGCCGCCCGTGGAGAGCGGGCACTTGCGTACCTATTCGAGGAACTCCGTGCAGATTACTTGTATCGTTCGACTCAACTCGGTATGCAGCTCGAACAATTTACTGATGAGGGAACACTTGAAATTAAAGAAATTGAAGCGCTCAGTAAGACCCCTGACGAATTTGCTGCACACGTCCAGACGGCCGTTGAGGATTGCAATGTTGAGTTCGTGATGATTGATGGCACCGCCGGCTACCGGCAGAGTTTACGCGGCGATGATTCTCCTGCACAGTTGACTCGTGAGATCCACGCACTGTGTCGGTATCTTAAACGGATGGGCGTTACGGTCATTCTCATCGAAGAGATCTCCGCGATCACTGGCGAGTTTGCTCCTACTACCCACCAGATCAGCTATCTCGCAGATAACCTCGTTTTTCTACGGTATCTCGAAATCGAAGGCGGGATGCAGAAGGCGATTGGCGTGTTGAAAAAGCGCTATAGTGGGTTCGAAACTTCCCTCCGCCAGTTGTCGATCGATACCGATGGGTTGCATATTGGATCACCGCTTTCCGGATATCAGGGACTGCTCACAGGGATTGCAAAACCAATCGAGTCGGCTCACGGAAAGAAAATAAACAATGAGACGGATTATCAGACAGACTGAGTGATCGATGTCACGCATTGCACTCACGTTGACACAGTCTCGAAACCGAGAGTTACTCACCCAACTCTTGGCCGACTACGAGATCGTTAGCGTGAGCGACGCTGTTCCCGATGAGACTGCACTGTGTCTCGTTGACGAACAAGGGCTTGAACAAGCATTCGAAGCACTTGTGAACTGGAAAGAATCTCAGCAGATCTTTCAGCCAGTTCTGTTATTAACTGAATCCACAGAAGAGGCATGGAATCAGTACGCTCATCTGTTAGAAGGGACTCTTGATGCGATTCAAACGATTCCAGCCCCGAAACGAGCGATCCGTTCCCGTGTCGAATCACTCGTTGCACGGCACAACGATTCGAAGGAGTTGGTACGAGAGCGCAAATTAAATGAGCGAATTTTCGAAACGAGTCCAATCGCTAAGACAGTACTTGATACTGAAGGGACGATCGTTCGAGCGAACAAACGTGCTGAGGACGTACTCGGATTGACCGTCTCTGAAATCTCTGGGCGATCCTATGATGCACCAGAATGGCGGAGTTTTGACACCGATGGCGACCCGATCCCGAGTGATGAACTCCCATTTGCACGAGTTATGGAAACCGGAACGCCAGTTTATGACTATGTCCATGGGATTGAGCGGTCGACCGGAGAGCATGTGTGGCTGTCAGTCAATATGGCTCCTCTCTATGACGAAGCGGGTAAAATCGAGTTTTTGGTAGCCGCAATAGAAGATATCACCGATCGAAAAGAGCGCCAACTCGAACTCGAACGAATGACACACGCTGTCGATGAAGCACCGATCGGTATCTCACTTTCTGATCCGTCTCAAGAGGACAATCCGCTCATCTATGTCAACGAGGGATTTGTAGAACTGACGGGATACTCCCGGGAGGAAGCAATCGGTCGAAACTGTCGATTTCTCCAAGGAGAGAGTACTAGTGAGGAGACCGTGACTACGATGCGGCAAGCGATCAAGGCGGCAGATCCCGTATCAGTCGAGATTCGGAACTACCGTGCAGATGGAACTGAATTTTGGAATCATCTACGAATCGCGCCGGTCCGGGATACTGATGGGACGGTTCAAAGCTATATTGGTTTTCAAGGCTCTGGTGAATCGCCAGAAGGCGTTTGATTTCACGGTTTCACGGCTCGCTTGATGTTGTAGACCGCACACATCAGAACGATCTCACGAAATTCGCGGTACCACGCTCGGGCACGCACCGCGTGGC
>Ga0306875_100334_pt1 | contig 16532 bp, 22 predicted proteins | sample AntCluMetagen318_FD_190410 | JGI IMG/M metagenome (GOLD analysis project Ga0306875, IMG submission 190410) | Saline lake microbial communities from Club lake, Antarctica - Metagenome #318 (v2) (version 2) | ecosystem: Environmental > Aquatic > Non-marine Saline and Alkaline > Saline | place...
GCGCTCCGACGCCGATAGCAACCGAGTTTGGTTCGATCCCTCGATCAGGATGGACGTGATCGCGTCCATAGGTCACTGTCTCGTCATCGGAGATCGTGACTGATTGAGCGCTGTCTATTTCCTCTGTATCTAACGATCCGACGTTCGAGATATCGTTGCCGTTCGCATCGACATCTCCCCGAACGCTGACACTGGATCCGCTGTTCGGATAGATCTCGTCGACGTGGAGCTCCGTCAGCGACAGGTTGCCGTCGGCCTCGATCTCGTCGACCGTCGCATCCCGGTCGATCGGCTCCTCGCTCGAGAGGCGGATAAACCCATCCGGCGGGTACGACAGCTGCGAGCCATCCGTGTACTCGACCACGTACTCGACGCGGTGCGTGCCCGCACGGGCTGTCTCGGCCTGTGTGAACTGGTACTGGACGAGCCCCTGGGCCTGGTCCTCGACCGTCGGCCCGTCGGCGTCGTCCGTGGTCTTGTTGACGACCAGGACGTCGTCTTCAGGGTGGTCGACGAGGACCCGGACGCGTTCGTTGTCCGATAGGTCGATCTCTTCGATCGTCGTTTCGAGCGTCGGCGTGTCTGTTGCTTTGAATCGTGTTGCCATAGGTGTCTCTCCGTGGTTCGGTGTCTGGGTGGTTGCTACAGGACGGTGCTCCAGTCCGCGACGACTACCGGCGGACTTCGTTACGGCTCACGAGCCCCTTCGTGGCCTGCGGGGCCACGATCGTCGTCGCCGCGATCGGCTCGAGCCAGTCCTCGAGACCATCCGGGATCGGCCCCGGCTCGTTCTCTGGCCGCTCGAACAGGACGGCCTCGCGGCCGCGGTCGAGCGTGGCGTTCAGCGCGAACAGCCCCTCCGAGTCGTGGGCGAACGTCAGCTGGGTCTTATCGCGAGCCATCGCGATCTCGAGGAGATCGATGTCGAACAGCGACCAGCCGCCCGCGTCGCCCAGGGCGTCGGTCGACCAGCGGCCGGCACTGGCATCCCAGCGCTGGGGTGTGATCGTACCGACGGCCTCCTCGAGGCGCAGGCGGAGGAGGGCGTTCGACATGATGACCGGGTCCTCGACGTCATGCTCGGTCGAGTGAACGGTCTGCCACTGACGCGGGCCCGAACCGCCGCCCGAGAACTTTGATTCGTGGCCCTGTGTGTCGTAGACACGGGTGCCACAGGAGACCTCGTCAGCGTAGTCGACCGTGTAGATCAGCGTCGGCGGATCCTCATCGTACGGCGGCGGATCGTACCACGGTGCATCAGTGAGATCGTAGATGTCGACGTCAGCCGCCGCACTCGTCCGTGTCTCGATCGGCGACGCCGGGATGCGGGCCCTGTCTCCGTCAGCGTTGAACCACTGGACTTTTGAGGCCGCTGCGGGGACGCCGACTACCGCCTCGAGGCCGTTGCCGAACTCATGTTCAAGTTGCCGCGGGTTCGTCCCGAGGGCTCTGAAGTAGCTCCCCTTCTTACCGACGAAGGTCAGCGAGAGGCTGTACCGCCATACGCTACGGTCGTTCCCATGAAGCGGCTCAACGTCGGCGCTCGCGATTTCGTAGTAGCCAGCGTTCGAGTAGCCGCCACTCCGCCGATACAGCGGTAGCGTCGGCAGGCTTGAGGCCGACAGTTCGTCGAGTTCGGTCGCGAGCATCGTCGAGATTTCTTCGCCCCAGCGATACTGCCCGCTGAGTGTGAGGTCCGCCGCCTCCGAGGAAAGCGACTCGACGACCGCGCCGTCCTCTTGGAGGATCCCCGCCTCGGCGAGTTTCTGACCAAGCCGGTCGCGTTCGTCGGTCTGTGCGGCCTCCGGGATCGGGCTGTTGTAGATGTACTTCATCAGTAGTCCTGTACGAAGTCGGCGATGCTGTTGAGGCCGTTCTCGAACGACCCCTCCAGGTCGACGTTAGGGAACATCGACGTCCAGGTCAGTGTGATCGAGCCCTCGATCGCTGCCGGCTTGTCTGGGTCATACGTGATGCTGCTCTCGTTGATCGCGACTGGCATCGGATGGCCGAACGCGCCGGCTGCGCCGGTCTCCGAATACGTGCCGTCGTTCCACTCGCCGATGTGGAGACGGGTGCCGCCGGAGCTGTCGCTCTTGCTCTGGGTGACGAACCACTCGAACACCTGTTTCATCGCGATCGGCTCCGACCCGGTCGCATCGGTTTTGTTGACGTCGTCGGGATCGTTGGCGTCCGTCGACCCGTCTCCCCACTCGTCGCCGGGACTGGCGGCGAACGAGAGGGTCTCCTGGTAGTGCCCGGAGCCGCCGTCGACGTGGTATCCTTTGCGGTTCTCGAGATCCGCGTCGGCGACGTCATCCGGGAGGAGGTCGGTGCCGATGTCGAACGCTTCCCTAAATCGCTGGCCGCGATTGCTAAGAAGGTAGTTCTTGGTCACATCACCAGTATCAGAGAGGTCCTCCCGGAGCTCGAAGACGCCGGTAGTGTCGCCACCGTTGATGTCGATCTCGAGATACGCTGTGCTCCTCAGTGTCATTGTTATCGAAAAGTACCGCGGTGACCGTGCGGCGGCGGTGGTTTGCTGCTCTACTGGACTGCCGGATCGTGATCCTCAGACGAACGCAGCCCCAGTCGGTCGAGGACCTCTTCCGGGCCGACGAGATAGAGGACGACGCCCCAGATCCCGAGGGAATAGACGAGGGCGTCGGCCGGGGCTTCGTAAAGGAACGCGCCAGCGCCGATGGTAACGAACGCGAATAGAGCCAGCCAAACCAACTCTCGCGGATCGGTTGGATCTGGTGTTCTCATATGTTGACTTTCTTGTTTGTAAGACATATAATTTCGCCCACTCACCCACGCCGGATGTCCCGTTCGAGATCTTCGATCTGTGCCTCGATGTCGTCCCGGACCTCCTCGATACGTTCCTCAACCGCATCCACGACATCATCCTCCATCTTGTCCAAGTCGCGGACGTTGACTTCGACCGGCCCCACACTGGCGTCGATGTCCGCTGGGCGCGGGTCGACGGACGTCTCGACTGTCGTTGTGGTGGTTCTCGATGATGGGCGAGGGGACGTTTGGGTCCCCGAACTGCTCCCTCCCCCGCCATCACCACCGCCACCAGAGCTATCCGAAGACCACGGGTTGATATCATTCGCGAACTTTTGCGCACCCTCGGCTGTCTTGTCCGCCCACTCATCCACGTCATCATTGGTCTTGCCCGCCCAGGACCAGATGTTTCCATCTCCACCGTCATCGGGCTGTTTAATATATGGCTCCTCACCGACCTGCGGCTGCTTCACTTCTTCAGTTCCCGTGGTCACTTCCACCGAGATCTCGATCGGGTCGACGTCCTCAACCTCGAGCGGATCGACCTCTTCGACCTCGAGCGGCGACGGATCGTCAACCTCGAACGGGTCGGGGTTCTCGACGCCCAGCGGCGACGGATCTTCGACACCGAGTGGCGACGGGTCCTCCACCGCATACGGCTCGTCCGGGTGGTCGATGTCGTACGGATCCTCCGGGTGATCTAACTCGTAGGGTTCCTCTGGATGGTCGACGTCGTACGGCTCTTCGGGGCCGTCGACCTCGAGCGGCGTCCAGTCTGGTTTCTCAACCTCGACGCTCGAGCCACCGATCGCCGATCCAACAGCGGAGCCGACCGCAGCCCCGATACCTGTAGCAACCCCGCTACCGATACCACCAGCAGCGCCGCCGGCTCCGCCGAGGAGGCCACCGATCGCGCCGCCGCCGAGCAGTTCACCGAGCATCCCACCGCCGTCGCCCCCGACCTTGTCCTCGATGTCCTCGAGGTAGACCACTGCCTCTTCGAGGTAGTCGGTCCGCTCGCGGGCCCAGCGGTACTCGCGGCGTGCACGCCGACGTTGACGCCCACCACCACGGCCGCCGCCTGCAGCCTGGGCCGACGCCGACCCACCGTCTGTAACCCCGACCTCGGTCGTGCCGATCTCGGACTCGATCTGCTGGCGAGCGTTTCGCAACTCACTCGAGGGAATCTCGATCGAGAGTTGTGCTTCAGTATCGAAACTCATAGTCTGGGTCGTGTGGCCGCGTAGGCGTCAAGCAGTTTCAGGTATTCGAGCGGCACCTCCATGACGTCCGTATAGCTCATTCCGTGGGCGAGTCCGACGACGATGTAGTAGTCGAGTCGGGGTCGCCCGTCGAGGTCTCCGACGCCCCGGTCGTGGTCTCTGTCGAGGACGTCGAGGATCCGTTTCCCGACTCGGTCGATACACCGAGCCCGTTGGCCTTTGCCTCGAGCCACTCGACGAACGCCGGATGAGCGCTGGAGAGTGCGGAGAACGTCTCCGAAAGTCCATCGTCGGGATCGGCGTACGGAGCGCTGACCGTGCTGGCGGCGACGAACCACAACCGCATCTCCTTGCGGCCGGCGTCGTCGGGTGCCTCGCGGTGCATCATGGCCTCTTCTCCGGCGGTCATCGAACCGAGTTCGATCTCGGTGTCGCCTCCCCAGCCTTCCTCGTCGCGCTGCCAGCGCACCCCGTTCTCAAGGTAGCTGACGCGATTACGTCGGGCCTTGATGGCTGAATAGTCGTCTGTCCCCTGCTCCAGGCCCTCGAGGTCCTCCCCGAGCGTGTCCATCCGGTCGTCCAGTTCCGCGATCGCGCCGTCCAGTGTGTAGGTTTCAGTTGTGAGCATGGGTTAGGCAGTGGTCGTCGTTGCAGACACGTCGGTAACGTGGTAGTCGATCGGTTCGGAGAGGTCCGCGTCCGGTGCGACGAGGTCGGACCAAGAGTACGATCCGCCGGGCTGACAGTCGGTGAGGGAGTAGTCGATGGTCGTTCCCTGGCCGTTCTCGAGTGCGAACGTCGCCGGAACCTTTCCGACCGGCCCCTCTCGAGAGTTGTCGACCGCCAGCGCGAGTTGGTCGCGCTCGGTGAACGTCGAGTCCGTCGAGAACGACGGCTCGATTGCGTCGACGACCGCGTCGAACGGGTGTCGATCCTGACCACGACGGAACCGCGCCAGTCCCGACAGCGAGAGCGTCGCCGACTGCATGAGGGGCTGGTTGAGGCCGTCGACCTCGAACGACGCTCCGTGCCAGCTGAAGACGTCCTCGTCGGACGGCTGCTGGATCGTGCCGGGTGCCGCGATGTCGTTCGGCTCGTCCCCGTAGAGGATCGTCAGTTCAACCGTGATGTTGCTCCCCTGCTCGTAGTTGACTGTCGCCTCCTGGACGACCGCGCCCGTCGGTGTGCGGGACTCGGTCGTCCCGTCGGGCATATCGACGGCGAGGTACCACGTCGACGACGGCGCTCGCATCGGCGAGTTCGGCAGTGCGGTCCCGCCGTCGGCGAAGACGAGATCATGGAAGTTGTCGTCCGTCAGTTCGAACGACACTGAGAGAGCACCCTCCCAGTTGCCTTCGCGAGAGCCTGCCGGCGTCGGGTCGTTCGGGTGGCGGACGCGCTCGAGTGCTTGCTCGACGCTCAGATCTCCTACGGTGACGTTCATGCCGGGCTGATACCACGTCGGTTCAGCGACCGGTCCGGAACCATAACTATCCTCGACGGTGTACGCGACCGTTGCCGATCCCGCGCCCGTCATTCGCCATCACCGACATGCAGCTTGACTTTCATCTCGCACCGTTCGACACGGTCGACGCCGAGCCGATCCTCAATTTGCTCTTTGGCGCCTGGGAACGCGACCCAGACATCGAGGATGTGGGGGAGGCCATCACCACCGCTTGCGAGCGTCGGCGCCTCTACGTCGATGTCGACGCCGAAAATGCCCTCGAGGTGTGTTTCGAGGTCCCCTTGGAGAGCCTCGAGCGATTCCGCTGTCGTTTCGATGTTGCCTGTGAAATCTGTCATGGTAAACTCTCGTAGCCTCGGAAGGCGAAGTCGCCCTGCCACCTGTAGAAGTCGCGGTACTCTGCGGACTGTGGGTCGTTGGACGTCGGGATCAGGTCGTGATACGACGTGTTCGGAACACCGGGATCGGGGTATGCCCGCGTGTCAGAGGCGAGTAGCGTGCGACGGATCTTGCGGACGAGCTCCGTGAACGGGATGCCGTTCTCGCCGTCCGGATCGACATGGCCGTGAAGCCCGCCCTGGGACGTCATCCCCTCGACGGTCAGGCCAACAACCGTCTCGATTTTGAGGTTGTACTCCGTCCCGGCGGGATCCTCCGCCCGATCGGCTAGCGTCGCACCGACGAAGACGCCGCTCTTGAGGTCCTCCTTGCGCTTGTGCATCGGCTCGTTGAAGTCCAGCGAGCCACCACCCTCGTAGACGCTACTGTCGTCGCGGTTGACCCGCTTGAGCGCGACCGGGTTGTCGTTACGGTTCGTGTAGCTATTCGCGACGTCGTCGACGACGCTGCCCAGCTGCTCGAGGACCCAGTTGACTTCCGTTGTCATGATTCGAACCTCCGACGGACGTAGTTCAGCGAGTCGCGGATGAATCGGGACTCGGGCAGCCCCGACGGTTCAGTTTCGGGCAGGAACACGCGCCACCCCTCGCCTTCGCGATCGTACTCCTCACGTACCCACTGCGGCGGGTCCTCCCAGATGAACGAGAGGACGTCTGCGTTCCGCGCCTGGACGACGTGGTCGACGGTCCCTCGCTCGAAGAAGATCGCCGGCTCGGGCCACCCCCAGCGTACGAGGACGCGACCCTTACGCCTCTCGACTCGGGTCTCGCCGGCCTCGATGATCGTACCGACGTCGTAGTCGTGGCGCTGGCCGTACGCCTCGAGGAGATCGTGGGCATGGGCCTGGACCTCCGGCGCGATCACGTCGCGGGCTCGCTGCTCGACGTCATCCAGGAGCGCCTCCTGGAGGTCGGCCTCGAAATCGGATGCGAGCTCCATCAGCGGTAGACCTCGAGGAGTTCTTCGGCCGCCGATTCCATCGCCTGCTTCTTGCTCTCGGGGTTGACCAACTGGCCGTTGTCAGGGATCCCCAGCGCGGCCTCGTCGTCGATCAACAGCTTCGCACAGGCTCGCATCGCGACGGCCTTGCGGACGGTGTCTGGGATCCCCTCGTGACCGTAGTCGAAGGTGACGTAGACGGCGTTCGAGAACGTGTCCAGCTTGTATTCCTCTTCGTCCGCATCGTACAGGTTCTCGACGTCGAGGTACAGCTGCGAGACACCGCCGTTGTTCACTCGAACGTAGTAGTCGTCCCCGAGCGCATCGGACCACTCGCCGCCCTCGTACTCTGTGACCCAGTCCTCGTAGCCGTCCGGTGTTCGAACGAGTAACTCCGAGACCGCCTGGGCGTCGCGACGGTCCAGTTCGATCCGAGTGTACGACCCCTGCCATGTCTTCGGCGTCGTGGGCTCGCCGACGATGGATGCCCCGCCGGTCGGGATATCCTCCTCGTCATTACGACTCTTCGGCCCGGTCGGGAGCAGTTCGTGAGTGTCCTCGTCGGGTCGCGTAGAGACGTACCAGTGGCGCGAGAGCGTTTTCTCGAGCCACTCGGTTTGGGCCGTGATCGCGTCGACGACGATCTCGTTGTCCTCCGACTCGAGTTCGCCGGTCAGCTCAGAGTCTTGCTTCGCCCGACGGACGTCGTCGACGGTGCAGTATCCAGTGTCGGGCATGGGTTACGAGGGGTTGGCGCGGACTTCGATGCTGTACGTGACGCCGTTGCTCGACGTCACCGAGACGGCCTCGGACTGCGGGATGTCGATCGTGTAGGACTGCGGTTCCGAGAGGGTTCGCTGGTCGGCCTGATAGGTGCCAGCAGCGCCCTCGAACTCGATCGTGAGCGTGTCGTCAGCCGATGCCTCGAGGTCCTCGAGGTCGACGCAGACGACACGCTCACGAAGGCCGCTGATTAGCTCCTCGACTTCCGTAGCAGCCGCGAGGCTCTCGGAGTTCGCGAGGATGACTGTCTCGTTCCATGCGACCATGGTCAGTCCACCTTGCGGAGCGTGTACGCCGTCCCCTCCGGCACGAACGCCTCGAGGAAGATGTCTTCCGGGCCATCATCGTAGACGACGACCCGTTCGCCGTTCTCGGCACTCTCGGTCGTGATCTTCTGGGGGTCCGCCTCGAATGTCTCTGTGGAGAACGTTGTCTCGTTGTCGTGGATCGCGAGGGAGTACTCGTACTGCATCGCTTATCCCTCGATCTCGGCACGACGGACGCCGATCGCATCGTGGACGCCGGCGCGATCCTGACCCTCACGTTCGGCATCCCCGACGGCCTTGAGGCGATTGTCGAAGCGACCGCTCTCGAGTTCCTCCTCGAACTCGGGGATGGTCATCCCCTGCAGTTCCTCGACGAGCCCGTCGTCTTCGTCGGTAGTAAGGTCACTCGTCTCTGGGAGCTCTTCGGCATCCTCTACCGCCTCATCAGCGTCGGCCTTCTCGAGCGTCTCCTCGTCGGCGTACTCGAAACTGCCGACGTCGACGACCAGGTGCTCGGCCAAGCCTGCAGAGACCTCGCCCACGTCACCGGGCTCGAAGGTCACACCGCCGGTTCGATAGCGACCGCCCTCGTCAGTGTAGCGTACTGTTTCCATGGACGATCACCTTAGACGGCCGTTGTGCTGAGCGAGACGATTCCGGTGCCTGCCTCGTAGCCCCGGTACTCGTCCGCAGTCGTGTTGTACCACATCTCGCCGCCCTCGAGAAGCGCCACGGCAGGATCGGACGAGAGACGGGTAATAATTCGATTCTCCTCGAGTGCGGTTCGGACTTCTTCGTTAGTAGTAGTCATCGTCGACCTCGTTAGGCCTCGATGCCCGTGGTGAGGACCGCTGCCTCTTCGTCCTCGATCGCGAAGTCGTCACGAACCCGCATGAAGTAGCGAGCGAAGAGGTCGTTCTCGGCGACCTTGTCCGTCTCGGTGAGGACGCGAATCTCGACCTCGTCGTAGAGGGCGTAGACGAAGTTCTGCGGGTGCGTGAAGACGGCCGTGTCCTCGGGCCACGCAGCGACGCCGACGACGTCGTACGAGAACGGCGTAATGTCCTCGTCGCCGAAGATGACGGCCGAGCCCAGCGGATCCTCACGCTCGGTCAGCGCCATCCGGTACTGCTGGACCTTGTTCTCGTTCATGTAGACCACGGGCTCGAACCGATCCGAGCGCAGGTACTTGTTCGGCATCGCCTGGATCGCCTGGTCGAACAGCGACGTGTCGACCGGCTGGGCGTTGCCGTTGTCGTCCGTGTGGTCGTACGTGCTGGTGTCGGTGGAGTTCGAGAGGATCTTCAGCCAGCCGTCGTTCTGGTTGAGGAAGTTGTCCCCGCTGGACTCGTCACCGTTGATCCCGAGGTCCTGCGTGTCGACTGCGAACTGTCGGGCCAGCATGTCCAGGACGATCTCGTCGACGTTGTCGAGCGTGTCGTCGACGGACTCTCGAGAGAGGTCGTACGCGAGCGTCCCCTTCTCGACGTCGAGGCTGACGGCGTCGGTGTTGACTTCTCCCGAGCCGCTGTCACCCTCGTTTTCGTCGGCGCCGCGTCGCATGCGCTCGCCGACGCTGATGCGGGGCAGGTCCATCTGCGGCCGCGGGAGGTCCTCCGTGCGGGCCCCCTCGAGCATGGTCGCCGAGTCGACGACCTCCTGGTACCAGTCCTCGAAGAGATCCCGCGGCAGGACGCCACCGGCCATGTCGGTCGTGTCGAGCTTTTCGACTGCCTTCTCGTTCTGCGTTCGGGTAGCGTGAATCGTCATCGTTAGTTACCTCGAGCCTTCCGCGGGTCCAGCGTGAAGCCGCCGCCCTTCTCGCTCTCTTCGCTCTCGACCTTCCCGATCTGCTGCGAGTCGGTACCGGTCTGCTTCGAGATCGCGTCGATGCGCGCCTCGAGGCTCTTCGCCCACTCGGGCTTGTCTTCGCCGTCGTCGTCGAGCGCCTTCTCCTCGATCTCGTTGATGCGTTCGTCGAGGTTCTTCGCCCACTCGGGGGCATCAGCCATCGGGGCGTCGCCGGCGCCGGCGTCTTTCTCCTCGCTCTCGAGGTCGTCGATACGGTCGTTGAGAGCCTTCGCCCATTCAGGAGCGTCGGCCATCGGGTTGTCGTCGTTAGTCATGTCAGTAGAGTCTGTGTCGTCCGGCGTCTCGCCGCCGGCAGCGGATTCAAAAGGCGGTCCGTCCGTCCCTGCGCTGTCTTCCTCTTCGTCCTCATCGGGATCCGGCCAGTCTCGAGCGGTGTGCTCGGAGAGGTCGAAGGACGTATCCTCGCGATCGGTGAAGCGCGTAATCCCGTGATCGACGCCGGCGTCCTCGAGGACGTCCGCCGATGCGTCGATCGCCGCGAACAGGTTATCGCGGTTGCGGGTCGAGAGTGTGCGGCCCTCTTTGGCGATCGGGTTCACCTGCAGACCGGACGCGCCAAACATGGTCTTCGCTGCCTTCGCGTTCAGCGTGTCCATCTGCTCGACGGTGTTCCCTGTCGCTTGCTCGAGGTCGCTAACACTTCCGTAGATGCTGACGTGTGGCTCGTCCAACTGATCTGGGAAGACTTCGTTCCGCCAGTCGACGTACACGTCGCTCTTTGGGAAGTCGACGCCGATCCCAAGGACCTCGTCCTCGTAGTTTTCGGCCTCGTCCTCGGGAGCGGTGACGCGGAAGACATCTGCCTCGAAGTCGTCTGCATCTTTCTCGGCGCCGCGACCGTGGTCCGGGGCCTCGGACGTCTTCGTCGGAGTGTCGTCATCGGACCCGGCGCCTGGGAAGGCGTTGAAAGCAGCCTTCCCGATCCGCTCGAAAAAGGACTGCTTCCCTGGCTCGCCCGACCCCTCAACGTCGATCGCACTGTTGAGGGTCTCCCAGAGCTGATCGGCGTCGTCTTCCGACCAGTCTGGATTGCGTTCGAGGGCTTCCTCGACGAACCCATCGCGGTTGCCGAGGTGATCGGCTAGCCGCTTCTCGGCCTCAGCCTTCGTCTCGAGGACTTGCGCGTCGGGGACGGCAGGGATGTCGACGCTCGAGACCTCGCGGATGGTGCCGCCGGCCAATTCCCAGACGAGTTCCTCTTCATCGATCTCGTCGGGGACGTCGACGTCCTCGAGCTCCTCTTGCTCGTACGGGCCGCCCCACTGAACCGCGATCGCGCCGATGGAGAACGCCCCGAGGATGTCGTCCTTGACGAGTTGCCAGAGGTCGTCGTCGTTGAACTTCCACGACTGGATCCACGCGCCGGCCGGGGCCTCCTTGCCGCCGATCTCGGTCGCTTCGTCGAGGACCTCGTTCCGCTCGAGTTCCATCCAGTCGGAGGGCCAGACGGCGTGCATGAGGCCGCCGTCGGCCTGCCCGACCTCCATGAAGTCGCCGAACTGGTCGGCGAACCCGCGAATGGTGTCCTCGCGGGCGAAGTCGAACTGCAGGTCGACCTTGTCCGGCACCATCACGATGCCGGTGGCGATCTGCTCGTCGTCGTCCTTCGCGACGAAGTCGACGCGCTTGGTGAGCTGTTCGTCCTTCTTGTCCGTCATGTGTCAGTCCTCCTGTTCGTCATCGTCGTCGGCGTCCGCGTCGGCGTCCTCGAGTTTCCGGGCTCGACCGGTGGAGAGGACGCCACGCTTCTCGCCGCGCTGTTTGTCGCTGTTGGTCATCGTGAGAATGTCCCGGTCGGGCCTCGCTCGCACGGGGAGTCGGGGAGCTCCCGTGCTCACGGTCATCGGCATCAGCAGTTCGCGTCAGCTGCTACAGTGGGATGTCGTCGGGGATGTCCCCCGATCCGGGACTTGGCCCCTCCGGGAGACGATCGTGGTTGTTCGTGATCTCGAGATAGCCGTACTCGAGGCGGATGTTGTCGTAGTGGTAGCTGCCGTGACTCGAGGCGCTGGTGAGCGCCTCCCAGACGGCTGCCGGGACATCAACGTAGACGTACTGGGAGTTCTGGCCCTCGTCACGCTTGAACGACAGATAGAGTTCCCGCTCCCCAAAGTCGTAGAGCCCCTCATTCAGATTCGAGCTGCTGAACTGCGTTTGTTCGAGCGGGTCCTTTGTCGCGACGCCGTCGACGACGTCCAGGTCAGCCTCGACATCGGTCCAGTCGCGCTCGCCGATCTTGTTCTCCTCTGGCGGGAGTTGGTCCTCGAGCGATGGTTCGTCTACCCCAGGCGGCCCCTGACGGCCGCCGGGTTCCGCGAGCAGGGTGTTGCCGTCAGTGGGATGGTCGTCGGGCAGCGGATCCCAGCCAGCGGCCTCTCGAGCCTCGTCGATCGTGACCGCCCGGCCCGCAGCGTCGACGCGGTTCCGGGCCACTCGAGCGTTCTTCTCGGGTCGGCCAGCGCCACGGAGTTCGAACTGGATCGTCCAGTCGTCGACGCCGAGTGCGGTCTGGTGGAGGATCTTGTAGAGACGGGCCTCGAACTTTTTCTGCTCGGGTGCGATGACGTCCTCGGCGAACTCGCGGACCTGCTCTTTCGAGTTCGACCGGTTCGAGGTGTCCGTGACGTTGATCAGGATCGGCGGCACCTCGTGAACCTTCGCGATCTCGTGTTCGTTGCGTTCACGGAACTTCTGGAACTCCATGTCGAGATCGTCGCGAGAGCCGACCGGCTCCAGTTCGATCTCGACGTCGTTGCCGTCCTCGTCGTTCAGGTCCGTTTTCTGCTCGAACTCCTCGACCTCGAGGATCGCCGTCCGGTAGCGGGTTCCCTTCAGGTTGTCCATCAGGTCCCGGAGTTCGTCCTTCGAGTCCTCCGTGAGCGTCCCACCTGTGACCTTCACGACGTAGTAGGGGATGCCGTGGTGGTCGAAGAGGTCGTGGTTCCACTCCTTCGCCGCCTGGTCGGCCCCCATCGTCTGCATGGCCGCGACCCAGTCGGGGATCCCGTAGTACAGCGACAGCGGCGACGGGTTCTGGATGAAGATGAGTTCATTCGCGGGATCGTTCTTGAGTTCTTTTGCGCTCGAGGCAGTCTTCCCGGTCTCCCTGTCGACGAAGATCGGATCGTCGCCGTAGCGGTCGACAGCCTCACCGAAGTAGCGTCGGCGGCCCTGGCGGACTTGGAGGTAGCCGTGGCCGCTCTGGATGACCTCCTTCTCTTCCCCGTCCTCGGTCTCGATCTTCTTCGTCGTCTTCCGCACCCGGACCGTCGTTGCCGGGACGTGTGCCAACCCGATCGGCGTGCCGTCGCCCTCGGCGAGGATCTCGAGTGCAGCCCAGCCGACCCCGTGGTAGTCCTGTCGAGCGAGTTCGAGGACTTCCTCCGGCGTCGATGCGGCTGTCCCCTGGGGCCCGATCTGCCAGCTCGAGGTGGCTCCGTGCCAGAGCGTCTCGACGGCATCGTGATCCTCGCCATCTGGATCCGGGTCATCTGCCTGCGGGTGGGGCACGATATCGAAGCCATAGCCGACCTCGTACCGAGACTTCTTCCGAACGCAAGCCTGGTGGGTCTCGTTGATCTCTTGGAAGGCAGCCAGCGTCTCCGGGTTGTACGGCGGCTGGATCCCGAGGCCGGCGTCGATCGCGATCCGGCGCTCATCGAGTTGCGTCGTCTCGCGGGCCTTCTCCATCGTCTCCCCGTTGCCGAGGGTCGATACTGAAAGTGAGATCTCGGACGATTGGTCGTCTTCGGAGTTACTCATCGCTACCGAACCCTCCTCGGTGTGGGGAGTCCGTCAAGGAAATTTGGGCCGTGCCGGCATTCGAACGAGACAACCCGGTCGTCAACCTTTCCAATAACCATCAGGAAATTGCCGTAGTCTTGGAAGTCCCAGACATCCATGTCCATGCCGAGGTACTGAAAGCTACTCATCGTCAGTTCGTGGCTGGGTCAGCTTGAGATGGATGTCCGGCTCGCTCTCAACACCCTCGAGTTCGAATGTGTCCCAGTCCCGGCCAATCAGGGTGAAATCGCTCGAGTAGAGTGTGTTCCGAATACTGATAGTCGGCGGCTCATCTGGTTCCGATGGAAGAAGCTGTTCGCCAATCGAGTTCGCTGTCTCTTTCGCCAGCTCACGTCGAGCTCGTTGCTGGTGATCGATCCCAGCTTCGTCTTCAACGCGTTCAACCCGGTCTGTGAGGTCCCGGATCGCGTGGTTGATATCCTCGAGTTCTTCGGCTACATTACCCAGTTCATCGAGTCGATCAATGAGTTGGTCGGTGTCGATGCTCTTGGTCTGACTGTCTTCGGTATTATCTCCCTTCATGTTTTGTCTGGTGAGTTAGAGGTAACTGACGCCGCTGCCACCGTCCGAGCCGCCCTCATCTTCGTCGCCGGCGTCGCGATCGTCGACGTCGTCGAGCGCGCCCATCGACTCGAGTTTCCGGAACCCCTTCTCGGCCATGTACCACGACGCGATGAGGTCCGGCGTGTGACCGTGGAGCTTCCCGTCGCGACGCTCGAGGGACTGCATCGCGGTGATGAAGTCCTCGGTCGGCCGGTGGCCGCGGTGGAAGAGGATGTAGCCGTTATCGACGAGCGTCCGGATGCGCGGGATGCCGTTCTCCCAGCTGTGTTTCTGCCCGGATGTCGTCAGCCCGGTCACCTTCGCGGCCAGTTGGGCGTCGAACTCGATCGCGTCCTCGGCGACGTAGGACTGCATCCCGTTATCCTCGATCACGATCAGCGCGGGGTCGTACCGCCGGTCGAACTCGAGGAGTTGGTTCTTCACCTCGCTGGGTTTCATCCCCGCCTCGGCGTGGGCGTCCAGAAGACGACGTCGACCGTCGCGCTGCAGGAGCCAGACCGAGAAGGCAGCGTCGTCGCCGGTCGGCGAGTTCGCTGGGTCGTGGCCCAGGATGATCGCCTCGCCCGGACCAGCGCGGTACTTCGGCGGCGGGTCACGATCGTCGATCGAGCAGCCGCCCTCCGCGGCCGGCTTCCGAACGTCGGTCGCCTCGATCAGGTTCCCGCTCGAGCCCATGATGACGAGGCAGTACTCTCGCCAGAAGCGGTGGTCGGCCATCTGCGACCGTTTGTTCTCGAGCCACTGTGGGCCTCGAGCCTCGGGCCAGAGTACCTGGAGTGTCTCGCCTTCGTTCCACGGATCAGCGACCTCGGTGTAGAGCTCGGGATCAGGCCGGCGATCCTGCCAATCGTCGTCGGCGCCGAACTGCTGATCCCAGAAGTCGAGGATCGCGGGATACTCGTCGAACTCGTAGCCCTCGAGCGACCGATAGTCGTTGTAGATATCGGCCGGTCGCTTCCGGGTCCCGATCATGACGGTCCGACCACCCTCCTTGACCATCGGGACGGAGACGGCCTGGATCCAGTCGAGAACGTCCTCGGTGTCCCCGTCTCCCTTCTCCTTGATGATGTCGTCCAGAACGAGTAGGTGGGCGCGATCGCCCTCGATCCCGCCGAAGAGCCAGCCGGCGTTGAGCATCGAACCGTGGGCCCACTCCTTCGCCTCGATCGTGTCCTTCTTTCGCGGCCCGTTCAGGTTCGTCAGCCACTCGTTGCGTTCGACGAACTTCCAGAACTCGGTGTCGGCTTTCTTCTTGACCGAGCCCTGGTTGTTCATCGCCCAGACCGCTCGGAAGCCGTCCTTGTACTCGAGCGAGGCGATGAGGTACGCCAGCGTGATCGTCGTCTTCAGCCCGTCGCGATGACAGAGCAGGACGCGATCGCCGCCATCGAAGCCCTCGAGCCAGCGCTCGTGATGGTCGCCGAGGAGGTAGTACTGGTCGTCCTCCATCTCCTCGGCCATGTAGTTCCGAGTGAGCTCGTTCGCGTACGTGATCCAGTCGCCCGTCTCGAACGGGTTGAGGAGATCACGTTTGGTCTCCGGGTCGGAGACGAGCTCGAGGAGTTGCTCGGCGCTGCCGTCGACGTCGTCGGCGTCGAGGAGGCTACTCATCGGTATCGTCGCCTCCTGCAGAGTGCTGCTGTTTCTGCCGGATCAGCTCTCGAGCGATCTCTTTCTCGTCCTCGCCGAGTTCCTGCGTGGTCGTCTGGTCGACATCGGCATCGACCGTCGCCTCGAGCTTGTCGGCGGGCTTCTCGATCACGCCGAAGTCCGCGGCCCACTGACGGGCCTCGCGGAGGAAGCGATCGTCAGCCGTCCGAAGGTACTTCGCGTACGCTTCCTTGACGACGTCCGCCGCGAAGTCGTCGCCGTGCTCCTCGAGGTCCAGCGCCTCGATTGCCGCGGCCTCGTCCTCGGTCAGGCCCTCTTTCATGAAGTCCTGAAACTCGGAGTAGGCACCGTGCTTGTAGTTCGGGTTGTTCTCGCCGCGGTTGTCGACTGCTCCGAGGTGGTGAGTGCAGGTGCCTTCCGACTTCCCATCGACGCCCCAGCCGGCAGCCAGTGTGCAGTAGGGGACGTCGTCGCGTTCCCGCCCGTGATCGGTTGGCGTCGTCTTATCGGACTTCTGGGCGGCGCAGATCCGGTGACTCTTATCAGCATCAGGGTGGACCGGGTAGCCCTCCGAGTCGGTCGGCGGGAGCTCCGAGATCTCGAGGTCTGGGTCGTCTGTCATGGTCTGGTCGTCTCCGAACTGGGTGTCATGGCGCGTTCATCGCGGCGGTCCGCTGTGGCTCACGCCTCGAGGTCCTCGTCGAGAGAGGCCGGACGGGGTCTTCGGGGAGTCGACGTCGTCGGGGCGATCGTGTTCGCCCTCGAGATGGCACTTCTTGCAGCGCTTCCGGAGGTTCGCCGGATAGCCGTTTCGTT
>Ga0306875_100346_pt1 | contig 16209 bp, 12 predicted proteins | sample AntCluMetagen318_FD_190410 | JGI IMG/M metagenome (GOLD analysis project Ga0306875, IMG submission 190410) | Saline lake microbial communities from Club lake, Antarctica - Metagenome #318 (v2) (version 2) | ecosystem: Environmental > Aquatic > Non-marine Saline and Alkaline > Saline | place...
TCAATCGGTTATGATCTTAGAACTGCGTGCACCCAGTGCACGGTGATTTAATCTCGTGACAGATTTTGAATTAACTTGCGTTCTAACTCTACCGAGCAAACTCTAGAAGACTTTGCAACGCGATCGGTAGTTCACACGGGATCGTTGCGGTAGTACGGAATGGTACGTTTCAATCCATCAGAGAACCTAACCACGGGTTCATATCCAAGGAGATCCTCCGCTTTCGAGATCTCAGCATGCGAATGTCGAACATCTCCCGGACGCGGGTCATCATGTATCGGATCGATATCCGTGTCAAGGAGGTCGTTGAGCGTGGCGACGAGATCGTTGATTGTGACGCGACCGCCGCAACCGACATTGAAAGCTTCACCAGTCACATCACTCTCGGCAGCGAGAATGTTTGCCTGGACAGCGTTATCAATAAACGTGAAATCCCGAGACTGTTCGCCGTCCGCATAAATGACGGGCTGTTCGCCATCCAACATTAGGGAGATGAACTTCGGGATGACCGCGGCGTACTCGCCATTAGGGTCTTGGCGCGGTCCGAAGATGTTGAAGTACCGGAGTGCGGCGGTGTCAATGTCGTAGAGGTCGCTGAACTGGAGGGCAAGCTTTTCTGTGTAGTACTTTGAGAGCGCATACGGCGACTCCGGCTGGGACTCCATGGATTCGACCTTCGGGAGTCGTTCGGTAGAGCCGTATACAGACGAGGAGGACGCGACGACAACTGTGTCGACATCAGCTTTACGAGCGGCATCGAGCACAGTCGCGGTACCCGTACAGTTGGCGTCCGTAGAGGTGACCGGGTCCTCGACGCTCCGTGGGACAGACGGCACAGCAGCTTGATGAAAGACGTAGTCGACACCGTCAGTGACCGTTCGTACTGTGTCAGCGTCGCGGATATCAGCCTCGTGGAAGGTAAAATCCGGAGTATCGAGGAGTTCAGTAAGATTCTGCTTACGGCCGGTCGCGAAGTTATCGATACCACGGACATCGTAGCCGCGGTCAAGCAACGCGTCTGCGAGGTTTGAGCCGATGAACCCTGCGACACCAGTCACAAGTGCAGTGGGCATACGTTCGAGTTTTCGGCGCGGCGTGGTTAGTGTATCGACTCGGAACTACAGGCGAACGACGTGATCGTCCTCGCGATGGCTAGTCGCATTTCGGGCGTCGAAGACGAGTTCGGTCTCGTCGACAATTCGATCGATGTCGAGAGTGGAGTGGTCTGTAACGATGATCACACAGTCTGCATCGTGGAGGTGACCGTCGGTGAGTGCGATCGACTCGTAGCTCTCGTCGCCGACATTAAGGATCGGGACATGGGGATCGTGGTAGTCAACAGCGGCGTGCCAGTCAGCGAGTTCGCTAATAATGTCGATAGCGGGCGATTCACGGGTGTCAGAGACGTTGGGCTTGTAGGCAGCACCAAGGACGAGCACATCGGCATTAGAGAGCGCAGTACCGCGGTCGTTGAGCTGTTCGACAACTCGTGTGACGACATGTTTGGGCATCTCTCGATTGACGGTGTCCGCAAGGTCGATGAAGCGCGTGTCGACGCCGTGCTGATCGGCTTTCCACGAGAGGTAGAAGGGGTCGACCGGGATACAGTGGCCGCCGAGGCCTGGCCCAGGATAGAACGACATGAATCCGAATGGCTTGGTTTTGGCGGCGTCGATGGCATTCCAGATATCGACGTCAAGCTCGTGGGCAATCTGTGCGAGTTCGTTGATCAGCCCAATGTTGACCGCACGGAACGTGTTTTCAAGGAGCTTGACGAGTTCGGCCTCAGTCGCGGAATCGACGCGAACGACCTCGTCAAAGACCGGGTCGTAGAGTGCTTCCGCGCGGTCGCCACAGGCCTCGGTGACGCCGCCAAGTACTTTCGGGATGTCTGTCGGGCCGTACTCTTCATTGCCTGGATCGATCCGCTCGGGGGAGAACGCAAGATAGAGGTCGTCACCGACTGTCTTTCCGTTCTCGGCAAGGATGTCAGCAAGCGCGTCCTCAGTGGCACCGGGGTAGACCGTGCTTTCGAGGATGATCGTACAATCGTTGGGGACGACTGGTGCGAGGCGTTCGGCGGCATCGATCACAAAGGAAAGATCAGGCGTGTCAGTCTTACGGAGCGGCGTCGGCACACAGATTGAGACGCCGTCGACGTTCGTGAGGTCGTCGTAGTCTGTGGTAAACGTAAGGCCGTTCTCGACTGCAGTCGCGACTTCGCCGTCGGTGACGTCCTCGACCGTCGACTCGCCGCTGCGGAGGGTTTCGATCTTGTCGGTATCGATGTCGACGCCGACGACATCGTAGCCCGCGTCGTGCATCGCGAGCGCGAGTGGGAGGCCGACGTAGCCGAGGCCGACGACGCCGACGCACGTCAGAGTTTCTGCCATTAAATCGGTGAATATCCCACAGCGGCTTGAGAGTGTCGTTACCTGGACTTCGCCGTCGTCGGAGAGAATGAGGCTTAAGTCGGCGAGTCACGTCGCCAGACGTGTGACTACTCGATGACGAGCAAACCCCATATCTTTCATCTCATCACACGACTGCTCAAGGGCGGGGCGGAGGCAAAGACGCTGGCGACTGTCCAGGGACTTGATGACGAGTACGAGTTTACTGTCGGATACGGCGCCGAGTACGACCAAGAACAGGTCGATCAGCTCAAGAGTGACGGGATTCCGACAAAGCGGTTCCCGCTGATCCGGCACTACAATCCAGTGACAGCGCTCCCCGCAGTGGTGTCGTTGGCACGATACCTGCGCCGTGAGGAGTTCGACATTGTCCATACGCACAGCACGGAAGCCGGGATAATCGGGCGGTTCGCTGCCGCGTTGGCCGGCGTTCCGAATGTCGTTCATACAGTCCACGGCGTTCCGTTCACCGACGACCGGAACGACGCGCTGAATCGGTTCGTCCTCGTGTGTGAACGGCAGGCGGCGACGTACACCGACACCATCGCGACGAACGCTGACGTGATCGCTGGGGAGTATCTGGAGGAGGAGATCGGGAGGCCCGAACAGTACACGACGGTCTACAGCGGGGTGGATCTGGACGCGTTCGCGGACGCGACGCCTGTAGATGACCTGCCGGGCGGGCGCCCGCGCGTGGTGATGGTCGGGCGGCTCACCGAGGGGAAGGGCCACGGCGTGTTGCTGGACGCGGTGGCGTCGATGGACGGTTTCGACGGGTCAGTGTGTATCGTCGGCGACGGCCCGCTGTTCGACTCGTTGGCGTCGGAGATCGAAGCGCGCGGGCTGTCGGATCGCGTGTTCCTGACGGGGTATCGGGATGACGTGCCGTGGGTTCTCGCAGCGAGTGACGTGCTCGTGTTGCCGTCGTTCCGCGAAGGGACGCCGCGGGTGATTACGGAGGCGATGGCGAGTGGGTTACCCGTGGTTGCGACCGATATCGCTGGGATTCCGGAGCAGGTTCATGATGGGAAGAACGGGTATCTGGTTCCGACGGGAGATGCTGCGGCGGTGCGCGAGCGGTTAGGGGAGTTGGTGGAGGATTATGGCTTGCGGGAACGGATGGGAGAGCGGGGGTTGGAGCGAGTCGAGGCCTTTTCGATTGAAGCGATGGTGGGGCAGTTGGACGGTGTGTATCAGGACTTGCTCAACCGGAGCAAGTGACTTAGTCAGATTCTGGATGAACCTTGCACGGCGTCCGCGATCGTGCAGATCTCGATTTCGCCTTGGTCACGTAGTTCCGCCGCATACGAGAGAATCTCTTCAATGACGTTGAGGTGGCGGTCAGGAGATATCCCGAGATTAAACGGATGGAACCAAAGGTGAAAGACTTCCCCCGTTCGAGCTGCTTTGTCAAGACCGCTTTTGGCTCGTTTTATTTGTGTGTTTGATTGGGTGTACTTCCATGGGCCCGTGAAAGGTCGGAGAATCTGACTCCCTGGAAGTTCGACGAGCCCGTCTCGCTCGTTTGGAACTACTACTGGGGGTGTTGATTTGAGAACTTCATCAGCGAATCGGAGTGGTCTACGGAGGGTATTAGGAAGTCGTTGCTCATACCAACGTGCATCGACTCCCCGATAGAATCGAATATCGTTTTTACGTAGAACATCGAGGTGCCCGATTTCATTCCTCGGAAACACATATGTATCGGGATCGATACCGGCACGGTTTGCTACCGCGAGTGCAGTTTCGACCTCCGATTCTGCTGCGTCTCGTGTACACCCTTCTGCCCCCAGAATTAGATGTGTATACCCGTGAAGTCCGATCTCGTGTTCGACTTCTGCAGACCTAATACGGTCAAGGATCTCCGGGGCATACCACAACTGTCGGTTGACATCCGTTGCACAGGGAATTGCAGAAAACCAATCGACCCAGTCGTATGACGGGGACGTTAGATCTGAGTGGCAATCACAGTCATCGAGTAAATGCATTACTAGCGCCCAAGTAACTGGGGCTTCGTACGTATCGAACAAATCACAGAGGCCGTCTATTACCTCACGAGTATTTCGGTACGCCTGTTCGTAGTGTCTAATACCACTTGTGTCAAAGCTACCCCAGCTTAGCTCCGTGTCTAGGGAAATGACGAACCGACCGTAATTAGACATCTTTGAAGAGGCTCATTGCGATATATTTCACAATAGGGTGAGGAGTGGGTTGTTCACTGTCCAAGACATCGGTAAGTTGAGACTGGTTCTCATAACTATCAAGATACCGGAATCACAATAAATATATCCGTAACCAATTCTAGTAATTCGCAATTAGTACTTATGAGATCGAATCTCTCTATTACAGTCTACGACACGATACAGGAGGTAAACTCGGGACAATGGAACCATGTCGTCACCCAGAGCGGAAGAGGAAGTGTCTACCATCGGTACGAGTGGATCAAGTCCGTTGAGGAAGGGCTTGGCTTGACCGGGAAACACACAGTCGTTTCGAAAAAAGGCAATCCAATCGCAGTATTCCCGAATTTCCTCACCAACGTGCGGCTTCCTGGGGAAGTAGAACGGAAGTTGCCGGATTCCCTCTTAGCCCAGATTTCGGAACTCTCGTCACTTCGGCCGGGATACGGTGGCCCAGTAATCCAGACGAACGAGAGTGAGGTTCTAGAACTATTTCTGGAGCGACTGGAAAAAACCGGCGGGAAGAAGACGATCTCTCATTATCTTCGAAGTGCCTCATTAGAGAACGTTCGGTACGCGAACCGTCTTGAGCAGGAAGGATACAAGCCCAACGTTTCTCGGTGTAAGATTATACTTGACGTAACTCAGGATATCGATGATATCCGTTCCAGTATGGACAAGGGAAGGCGGCAGAATATCCGAAAGGCGAAAAACAACGACCCCAAAGTCTACAGTGAGGAGTTATCTGAAAAGTCACTCGAAGAATTCTATCGTGGATACGAAGCAACAATGGATAGGGTTGAGTCAGACCCCTATCCGTTCAACTTCTTCGAGGAGTTAGCCGAGAATTTGCGGGACTCGCTGTTACTGGTTGCTGTCGACGTCGACGGTGAAACAGTTGGTCGACACCTGTGCGTCGTAGACGACATACAAAGGACAGTCAGCTACGAATTCGCATCTGTGTTCGAGGACAACTTCGAATACTATCCTTCCGACTTGATTCACGAATTCACGATTAAGTGGTGTCAGGAAGAAGGCTATGACGAGTACGATCTCGGTCCGACGCCCTCCGACTTCAATGACGGGTTATTCAGTTATAAGGAACAGTACGGTGGAGAAGTTGTCCCGATACTAATCTGGGAACGCGGAACATCACCGCTCTGGTCGATGTACAAGATAATGCGAAGCGTGTACAAGCGCTTATAGAAAACATCGCCAATCCTATAGCGTCTCTTACCAAGGAGATAATATGACTAACGGAACCGTCCTCGCGGTTGGAATCGATGGTGCGTGCTGGCCCTTGGTTGATGATTGGATCGACCAGGGGATATTGCCGAACCTCAAGAAGATCCGAGACGGTGGGACATGGGGGGACTTGGAATCCTGCGTCCCACCAGTTACGTGTCCGGCCTGGAAGTGCTACTCTACCAGCCAGAATCCAGGCGAACTGGGTGTGTTTTGGTGGGAGAGCTTGGATATCGAAGCTAAGGAGTCATACACGCCGACTTCGAAAAGTTTCACCCAGCCGGAGCTCTGGGATATTCTCAACGAAGCCGGAGTGACGACAGGCGTCGTGGGAATGCCCCTTACGTACCCGCCAAAGGAAGTTGACGGATTCATGGTCTCTGGGGGGCCAGGCGCGCCAGATGTAAATTTCACTTATCCGGAGAGCATCGAAGACGAGCTCAAGGAAGAGTTCGACTACACTCCGAGGCCCACATATCCCGCGGATGCAGAGAGTGACAACGACGAGGTGTTTGCTGAGCGGAGTGTCGAACAGGTCGATCTCGACTTCAAAGTCGCGAAATATCTCTACAAAAAGTATGACGTCGACTTTCTTCAGGTCTGCTCATTCGAGATCAACGCCCCTCTTCAGCATCAGTTCTACGACGGCGAGCCAACGAAGCGAGCGTGGAAGATCATAGACGGCCATTTGGGCGATCTTGCCGAGGAGTTCGAGTACGTCGTCATTCACTCAGACCATGGAACGAGTGAGATGGATCGCCAGTTCTTCATCAACAGTTGGCTCGCTCGAGAGGGCTATCTCACGCGAGACCGAAGCTTCTTCGAAAAACTCGCTGACTATGGAGTCACCCGTGACCGGATCTTGCGTGTGCTTGATGCCCTCCGTTTGCGTAAGCCGTTGAGCAATATTGAGGCGATTCGGAACGTCGGGAAACGTATCCCGGACAGTCGTGGGCTCTTCGGAGAGAAAGAGGGAGCGGCGATTTTTGATAAAGTTCTCTGGGAAGAGACTGACGCGGTCGGACTTGCTCAGGGGCCACTGTACTTGAACACGGACAAGCTGACCGACGAGGAGTACGACGCGACTCGAGACAAGCTTATTCGAGAGATCGAGAGTGTCGTCGATGACGATAACGATGCCAACCCGGTGCAACAGGTGTTCCGGAAGGAAAACGTATATCATGGAGAGTATATCGACAAAGCCCCTGATCTCGTCGCTTTAGATGCACCAGAATACCACAACAAGGGGGGGATCGGCAAGAAGGAACTCTTCCGAAAATCAGAATGGCGGGGTAACAACGCAAGACAGGGGTTGCACGTGATTTTCGGGCCGGAAATAGATTCTAATCGAACGGATGCCGAGATTTACGATATTGTACCGACGATACTGGGACTGTTTGACGTGGAATCCCCATCTGATTTAAATGGGAATTCAGTAATAAATAAGTAAATACACTTAAATTAAGCCTTCTTTGATTCTACGAGAAGGCTCCTACGTATTTATAATTCCCCGTTGGCGCATTTGTTCGTGCCACTTTAGGAAAACAAAGACCGCCCAGAGGAAGGCAGTATGGTCTCTGCTCCCGTTAACGTGTTCGCTGTAGAGCTCACAAACGAACTCCGTGTCGATAATATCTGTTCTTGAATTTCGTAGCGTCTCTATGAATTCGCTCCGTAATTCGTTTTTGAACCATTCTCCGATCGGTATTTCAAATCCCTGTTTACCCCGATCTAGGATTTTTTGCGGTAGCAGGTCGTCAAACGCCCGCTTCAGGATAACTTTCTGTTTTGTGGGCGTGATCTTGTATGATGTGGGAAGTCCCATTGCGAATTCAAAGACATCCGTATCGAGAAACGGTACGCGAACCTCAAGGGAGTTCAACATACTTGCTCGATCTACTTTTGGTAGAATATCATTCGGCAGATCAAAGCGAACATCAGCCATCTGGATAACTGCAAGATCGTTCTGACGTTCCTCAGGAAGTGCAGCTACAGCGTCGTCTTGAGCATCCTTGATACGGTTAATACCCCGTTTTTGGACATCCATCTCCTCAATTGCGGGCGCAGTTTGACTTGTTGAACGAGCCATCCACTGGAATTGGCGGCTACTAATATCAGAATCACTACTCCGCGCGAATTTCTGTACCTGCCTGAATCGGTTCCCAAATCGGGTTCCTCGTGAAGCTGGAAGACGATCGACTGCAGGACGAACTAGGTTTTGTCGAAGGGACTCTGGGATAACACGATAGTACCGCGAATAGTACTCTCCACGATATTTTTTATATCCAGAGAATAGCTCATCGGCTCCGTCACCTGAGAGGGCAACGGTCACGTCATTGCTTGTCTTCTGTGAAACCACATATGTCGGGAGGACTGATGATGCCGCAAAAGGTTCTCCGAATGTAGGGATGACCTCGTTAATCACTTCGCGAACGTCTGACGGAGTAACGTTGTATTCATGGTGATCTGTATTATGATAAGATGCGACTTCCTGAGCTGCCCAAGTTTCGTCAAATTGTTTTTCGTTGAACCCAATACTAAATGTTTTCACAGGTTCATCACGAACTTCAGCCATAAGCCCCGTGATAACACTTGAATCAATACCTCCGCTTAGAAACGCTCCTAATGGAACATCAGATTGTAGACGAGTTTTGACTGCCTTTTCAAGTCGGTGTCGCAACTCCTGGCTTGCATCCCCCAGACTTTTTTTAATAGGATCTATGTTAGGCGTGTAGAACTGTGATCGGTGGATAGACCCGTCACATATCTCAACTAATTCACCGGGGCGAATTTTTGCCACATTTGTGAAAGCAGATCGCGGGTGAGGAATGAATCCAAAAGCAAAATATTCTGCGATGGCAGTTGAGTCTAGTTCACCAACGTCAAAATCGATCGGGAATAGAGCAGAGAGCTCAGAGGCGAACGCAATTCTTCCATCGGGTTCGGTACCGAGATATAGCGGTTTAATCCCCATCGGATCACGAGCCAGAAGGAGTCGCTCACTCAATCCGTCCCAAAGTGCGAACGCGAACATCCCCTCTAACTCTTGGACAAACGCATCGCCGTGTTCCTCATAGAGATGAACAAGGACCTCTGTATCAGTATCGGTTGTGAACTTATGTCCCTGCTCTCGGAGCTCATCTTGTAGCGACTCGTAATTATAAATCTCGCCGTTAAAGATGACAGCAATGGAACCGTCCTCGTTGAAAATCGGTTGGCGACCAGTATCTAGGCCGACAATGCTAAGTCGGCGATGAGCGAGTCCAACAGGGTCATCGATGTGTATTCCTGCTTCGTCAGGACCTCTATGAATGAGACAATCGTTCATCTGACGAAGCATCTTTTCACTCGGAGAATCAGAAGGTGAGTACAAACCTGCAATACCACACATAATTGAGTTACTTGTTCACAGCACCGATCCAGTAATTAGTTTTTCGCTCGATTGACGTGGCCTGAACAAGAGATTCGGAAGTGACAAAAATATATTTGTAGAATAAAACTAGTCAATTATGTGACCGAATGAATACGGCGATCAGTGGGACGATTCCTTGTGGATGTCACGGTAGAGGGGAAAAACAGCGTATATCGAATTCTCCGCCAGAAGCCGTGTCGTGCAGCGTTTCTAGGGTGTGGCCGTGTCAGTCCGAGGCAGACCGATTCGGGTCGGATTTCGTAAATACGCTCCTTCCCCAGCGAAACGGCCACATAAACTGCACGTGCTTGCTGATTCCGATTCCCCCGAAGAGGAAGATTACCCAGAGGAACATCTGTCGGTGACGCATCCCAGTCCCGTAGTTGGCGGTTCCAACGCCGTAGAAAACGACTGCGAGTGCAAGACCGACGAGTAAGCCGACGGTCGCAGAGAGATTCTTCTGACCAAGTGAACGGACGCCCCATATCGCTGCGATCGTAAATGCAATGCTGCCGACTCCTTCCATACTAATGAGAAGGTCGGGAATCGTCTCGATCATCCATGGGAACGGGGCGTAGAGGAAGTACGCCGCTCCGATCCAGCTAAACGCTATCAGTTCGATGATCGTCCGGGGAACCACGTCGGACAGATACGCGGCACGCCCGAACGCTCTGACCTCGCGGATCCGAGCGAGGTGTCTGACGCCGGTCCGTACGACCGGGAGTGCGAGCACGAACCCGACCAGCGACAGTCCCGTTCCGACGACGACCGACCGGAGCGGGTTCGGTCTCCGTTCGACCACGTACGCAGCGAGCGCTGCTGCGACCGCGGCGACGTAGATAATTAGGTTGTCGGTGCGCATGATCGTCGCGACGTACAGCGAGACGCCGGCGAGTGCGTACGTGAGCCGGCGCAAATAGTTCCGAGAGGAGACCGTCAACAGGCGCGCTGCCGTCGTAATGCCGAACAGGACGATCGCCTCACGCAACACCGTGCTGTGGACGGCGACGAAGCTCGGGTAGAAGATCATCGGGAGGGCAGCGATGACGCCCGCCTGGTGAGAGTGGTAGGTTCGAGCGATGAGATAGACGTTGTAGATCGCAAAGGCGGCGAGCAGCGCGTTCCCGAGTCGCGCATAGAACCCGCTCGGTCCGGGCAACAGCCAGAACGGAGCCAGAAACGATCCCCAGAGCTCGTAGATGTACCCGGCTTCCGGTGTCGACAACTGGCCCCGCAAGAGATTTTCTGCAATGGTATCTGCGACTCCGGCGAACCCGCGAGCGTCCGCCGTCGAATCGGGGTTGAGCGTCGTGACCGTCGTCACGACCGCGGCCACGAATCGGACGAGTAACGCGGCGACGAAGACGACGAGGCCGGTTCGCTGTTTCGTGGTCATTACTTGATGCGCTAGTTGACTACTGTCTGCTCTTTTCTGACTTAGTTATCTTCGACAATGCTCTCACCTTTGGCGGGCATATGTGGAGTAATATTCCCTCCCCCACATTGTATACAGATATTTCTAGTCTTTTGTGAGATGTGATCTGCTGCGGGCCGATTCGATTTGAGTGATTTCACGGCATTACTGAGGCTACTCGCCCACTAATCAGTAATCATTCTAGGTTCCAACTTCCGATGTGTTCACTCTACTCCCGTTCGACGTGGATCGTGATGAACGACCAGTCGCGGCGACTGGTGGGGGTCTCGGTCCCCGTAACCCTGATTTATCAACCGGTCGTTCTATCTGCTGTTTCTTTCTTGAAATCAAATCAGATTGTAGGTGTGGTTATCATATGATGGTTCCAACTGTGATGACCGACCTATCGATTTAGTGTGGGGACTTTTTTGGGGGCTGACTTCCGATTCGTACCTGATGAGTTCTGAGGCGCAAATCCGAGTCACCTATCTGATCAATACGCTCGGTGTCGGCGGTGCGGAACGGGGTATGGCCCGCTTGCTTTCCGGGCTGGCTCCTGATCGATTCAATGTCACGGTCGTCGCACTCACGACCGGCGGCGGTGGGATCGCAGATCTACTGCCAGATCATGTCACAGTGACCGCCCTCGGAATCGATTCTCTCTGTGACATCCCCAATCTATGGTCTCTCTGGCTCGAACTTTCTGAGACTGATGTGCTCGTCACGTCACTCTATCACGCTACGCAAATCGGACGCGTGCTCGGTACAATTCGTCGTGTTCCTACCATACTCAGCTGGCAGCACAATGAATGTTTTAAGTCCCCTCTTCGACGACATCTGTTCGGACTTTTATCTCCGCTCGACACGGCGGTACTAGCCGACTCACAGGCGGCAGTGGCGGGTGCTGTCGATTCGGGCGTTCCGGGCGAAAAAGTCCACCACGTGCCAATCGCGGGGATTGACCTTGACGAGTACAGGCCGGTGTCACACGGCGCGCGAGACGTCGTCACCGTTGGGACCGTCGGACGGTTGGCACCGCAAAAGAATATGTCCACCGTCCTTGACGTGGCCGCGTCGCTACGAGACGAGCCGATCCAGTTCCGGATCGCCGGGAAGGGTCCACAGCGCAACGAACTCGAGCATCGCATCCGAACCGAGTCGCTGGACAACGTCGCGCTCGAGGGGTTCGTCGAGAGTGTGCCAGACTTCCTGGGTGAGCTCGATATTTATCTTCAGCCATCCGCCTATGAGGGACTTTGTGTCACAGTCGTCGAAGCGATGGCCGCAGGACTACCGGTCGTCGGGAGCGCCGTCGGCGGAATTACCGAGACCGTCGTGCCTGGTGAGACAGGGATGCTCGAAGACCCGTCGTCGACGGACGCGTTCGCAGCCGACGTCCTCGAATTGAGCGACGATCACGAGATGCGGGCCGCATACGGGGCCGCTGCTCGCGAGCGCGTCGCTGCCCACTACTCCCGAGAGCGGTTAGTCGAAGCGTTCCTGGAAGCGGCTGGGATCGCCAGCGACGGCGCTCCGAATGGGTTCGACGCCACGCCGTGACGAATCGTTTCGCGGATTCACCGTCACCTACGGTCCGTCTTCTGACTCCCTGACCGTATCACGTGTATCCCAGGTCCTGCAGCCGCTCTTCGACTGTCTGTTGATTCACGTCAGCCTCGGTGCTCGTGTCGCCCTTGTGGATCTCGCGTCGGTCTCCTCGTTCGTATTCTAACCACGGGATGCGGACCACGGGATCGTCGTACAGGCCACGTGGATGGCCCCACTCCCGGATGGGGATCGGCGACGCGCGTTCTCCGACGTAATTCCCATGATCTGCCGTGACGACTGTCTTTCCAGATAGGTGCTCCAGCAGCTCCGAGACGTGATCGAGGACGTAGTCGAGATTGTCCGTGTACATCGACCAGAGCTCCGACTTCGGGACGTCGAGATCGCCTGTGAACTTCTGGTTCCACACGTTCCCCTGCGACGGTTCGTCGCCGTCGCCGTCTATCTGTCGGAGGTGCTCCTTGTCGAACTCGGTGTCCGACGGAACGAACGGGTAGTGTGGCTGCATGTAGTGGACGACCAGACGCTTGTTGGGGAACCGCTCGGCCGCCCCCACCGCGGCCTCCGTCATCATCTCGGCACGGACAGTGCCGGATTCGTCGTCCCACCCGTCTTCGAGCCAGACGTTGATCGTCTCGTGGAGCCGGATGTCCCACCGGTCACGATTCTGTTCGAGCTGGGGGTTCGCCGTCACGTACACCGTGTCGCGGAGGTCCCGCCCGTCGAAGTTCGCCTGCAGCCATTCGGTCGTCGCAGAGCCTTTCGAAACACGGGACGAGAGCTCGCCTTCGAGTCGGCTGACCGATTCGAACATATCGTACCGACACGCATCGAGAACGACCAGCGTGTCCCAGTCTTCATCGAAGGTTGCGACTCCGTCTGTGTTCTCCGTCCGGGCCCCTCCTGAACGGTGAACGAGGCGGTTCAGTCCTCGGGCCAACAGGCGCGGTGTCTCCACCACCCGGCACAACCGAGCAACCGTTTTCATGGACCAAATTCTGTGAGATCGTCACATACATCTTCGGATCTCGTTTGGACCCCAGAACGAAAGGTATTCGATCGTTCGTTCGAATTTTCCGGTAATGCGGATCGCCTTCGTCCATCCTCGTTTTCCCACTGCTGAAGGTACTGGTGCAACTCACTCTGCGACACAGATCGTCACCGGACTCGCTGCGAGTGGCCACGATATTCGGGTCTACTGCCCACAACTTCCGGACGGCGACGCCGACACGACCGATCTAGAGCTCCGGCACCTGGATGGAAACAGTCGCCATCCCCATACGAACACACGACTCAACAAGGAGATCCTGGCTCGGCTCGACGAACTCCGAGAATTCGATGTCGTTCACAGCTATCTCACACCACTGCTGCCATCGATCGCTCGCGTGGGTGAAGCTCCTGACGTGAGAACGGCCGTCACATTGAACGCATACGGCGGCACGTGTGCGAAGAACGATCTGCTGTATCGCAACCGCAAACAGTGCCACGACAAGTCGACGAGTAAGTGCCTGAGCTGCATCGCCCGAACAGAGTTCGAAAACGACGACCAGGGCTTTGTGTACGGCTCTGCGAGCAAGCTCTTCTCCCTGCGACTCATCAACGAGGGTGAGTCTCGGCTCGAACACGTCGACGCGTTCCGCGCTCCGTCGGCACATGTTCGTTCGAATTACGCCGAATTCGGCTACGACGAGGACAAGATCTCCGTCATCCCCCACCCGGTTGACGATGACTTCCGGGTCGCCCACCAGAGTGATTTCTCCGAACCATACGAGCTCCTGTACGTGGGGGCATTGTCGAAGCACAAGGGCGTAGAAAAGCTGGTCCCAATCCTCGCCGGGTTGAACCAACGTAAGTTGGAATTCGAGCTGACGGTCGTCGGAACCGGCAGGATGGAAGCAACACTTCGAGAGCAGGCCAGAGAACTCGGTGTCTCTGATTCGGTCGATTTTGTGGGGTTCGTCCCGAACAAAGAGCTCCCCGCCACCTACTCCCACCACGACCTCTTCGTCTTCCCCGCCCTCTGGGAGGAGCCGCTCGCGCGGGTGTACCTGGAGTCGCTCGCCACGGGCACACCGATCATCACGACCGAATACGGTTCTATCAGGGAGATCATCGGCGATGGTGGCGTCACTGTCGGCGGCAGTGTCGAGAGTTTCGTCGAGGGAATTGAAAGTATCGTGTCTGAAGACCGGTTCTCGGAACTATCTAGCGGAGGAACTGCGAGAAGTAACGACTATCAGCTGGACACGGTGGTCTCTCGCATAGAGGAAATGTACAAAGAGAGTTGATCGGACCTCCCTCTCGGGAGGTGTTTCAGCCACGATCGGCTGAACTCTTCCGGTTGGTAGACATCTTAAAGACAGGGAATACGCCCTACCGTACTACTCACCGTCGCTTTTGACCTTTGAGGTAGAATTCACTCCCCCTATGGTATATCTCGGACACTTCGAACCCACAATCTTCAAGCGTGGAAACGATCCCCACCTCAGTATCTCCGTAGTCGGGAAGGCGGCTGGCGTGGACTTCTACGTAACAGAGACGACACGCCGGTCGCGATAGCGAATCTTCTAGCCCCTCTAACACTCGTCCCTCTGCACCCTCCACGTCTACCTTGACGATACTGGGCTGTGGGATGGCCTCTGCTTCGACGAGTTCATCACCGGTCCGCATCTCAACTTCGATTGTCTCCGATCCATTGTCTGTCGCGAGTGAGTGTTTTCCCTCTCCAATTTTGGACGAGACGACTTCAAGTTCGGCGACGCCTCCTGAATCAGCCAATGCCTTCTTGACAATCACGGCGTCGCTATCGTTCCGGCGGAGGTTTGATCGAAGACCCTTGAGATTCGCCGGATGTGGTTCAAAAGCTACTACATGTGCAGCCGAGATTTGTTTGGCAACGAAGCAGGTGTATGTCCCGACATTTGCACCGATGTCGAAGACAACGTCATCCCGTTTGACCTCGGATAACAGATCCTCAATTACTGTTCGCTCACCGCCGAGGTCCCTGAAGCGAAGAAATTCGGATCGGTTGTTGACACCAAACAGTACCGTCGTATCTCCGATAGTCTGGCTAACAGTCTGATTACGATATAGCTTCGCCGACCAGTAGACATCTCTAAAATACTCGTGGACACCGATTCGGGTGGACAACGGCTTCAAGTGCGATTCGTAGAGTGATCGGAAACGGCTCACGTTCTGTATCTATAGGTCTCATCATGCCTTATAATATGGTATTCGAAAGCGCCGGCCACAGAAGACGGTCTTTACGACATCTACCGGTCGGTGAGACGATTGTATTCCTTTTCGATGGATGAGACGACTCGGTGTGGCTCATATCGTTCAAGTTCTGCAGCACATGATTTTTGACGTTCCACGACCCGATCCGGGTTATCACTTATATTCGATAATATCTCCGAAAGTCGCTCGACGTTCTCTCGAGGGAACGTGAATCCGGCATCCCCGACAACCCATGGGGGACCCCCGATGTCAGCGACGAGCGCCGGTGTGCCCATCTGCATGCTTTCGAGGAGCGTCCGGCCGAAGGGCTCGGGCCATCTAGCTGGATGAACGAATAGATCGGCACGGGCATAGTGCGACGGTAGTTCGTCGTGCGGTGTCCACCCTTCGAAGGAAACTCTGTCTCCGATCTCCTTGGTCTGGGCAAGCTCACGGAGATCAGAAACTGCGGACCCGGTCCCGAGAACGGTGAGTTCGATATTGGATGTCTGTGCAACTGCGTTGATGAGACAGTCGAGACCTTTTATGCGCTCTATTCGTCCAACGTAGAGAAGCTGTAGCGGCCCCTCCGATACCGGATTCTGCACCGGTTGTTCCCCTTGCCCAAAGGTCGGATCGTAGAAGTTCGGGACCACCGAAATTCGATCGGCAGGCAGTCCAACAGAAGCATAGATCTCTTTCACTGCTGGACTGATCGCGAAGTACCGGTCGAGATTGCCGCTCAACCTCGGTTCGATGAACGTT
>Ga0306875_100385_pt1 | contig 14857 bp, 10 predicted proteins | sample AntCluMetagen318_FD_190410 | JGI IMG/M metagenome (GOLD analysis project Ga0306875, IMG submission 190410) | Saline lake microbial communities from Club lake, Antarctica - Metagenome #318 (v2) (version 2) | ecosystem: Environmental > Aquatic > Non-marine Saline and Alkaline > Saline | place...
GTCCCAGTGGAGCGTTCAGTCTGGCGCGGGGATCCCCGCGCCATTCACACCCACCGGTGTGGTGAGCGGCAGCGATGCAAAAGACGACCATGAGTTTAGCGTTGTAATGAGTCCCGTTCAATCGGTTATGATCTTAGAACTGCGTGCACCCAGTGCACGGTGATTTAATCTCGTGACAGATTTTGAATTAACTTGCGTTCTAACTCTACCGAGCAAACTCTAGAAGACTTTGCAACGCGATCAAATTCTTGAGCAGTACAGGTTCAAACGACGTGGTGCTGAGCCAAGCCGGTTTGTTCTGCATAAGACGTCTCGTTTCGATCCTGAGGAGCGAGAGGGTTTCAAAGAGGGTGCTGGAGATATCGACAAACTGGACTTCGTAACGATTCGGGAGGGCGATCCAATCCGGTTGTATGCTTCTGGAAATTATCCTCCGCTTCGAGGGACAGTGATGACTCCCCGAGGAGAAGACAAGCACTTCCTGTACACACAGGGGTATACGCCAGCAGTCCAGACGTATCCTGGTCCTCGGATTCCGACTCCGATAACCGTTGAGCCTGACCCAGAGGAGTGTCATAGCTCATATGAGGAAATTTGCAAGGAGATTCTCTCATTCACGAAATTGGACTGGAATACCTCTGACTTTGCGAAAAAGAAGCCGGTTACAATCAAGGTCGCCAGAGCTGTTGGTGCGATCTTAGCGGAGGCAGAGAAACGGAATATCAAGGTCAAGCCTCAGTACTACTACTATATGTAACAGGTGTTGAAGATCAGGAGTCTACGAAACATTCAGGCCAACGTCCATCTCCGTTTTTTGGAAAACCATCAAGTAGGCCACGGTTAGAACATAAGAGCATGACAATTTCCGAGCTTCTGACTCCCCGCGAGGAAGTCCGAAAGGGGAGATTTCAGGGAGTTCTCCAAGCACACAAGGTAGGTGGGTCTGAAGACCGGCTTGAAAATGATCCTTCTCGTCTTCTCTCCATGACGTATCCGTCGAACGCTCTGGAAACCGCGTTCGACCACGTCGACAACAAACTAAGGGGCAGAGATAGTCAAGGAGGGATTACGCTTACAGGGCCATACGGGGCCGGTAAATCGCACGGCCTGCTGACTCTGTACCACCTCTTCAACAGTCCAGAGATGGGCCAGGAATGGCTCGATGATTGGGAGCTCGGTTTAGATCTCCCTGACTCTGCAGATGCGACAATACTCTCTACCAGTGAGACAGACGCAGACCACATCTGGGAGCCAGTCTTCGAAGACCTAGGTAGAGAAGACATCTCTGAAGACGTCAAGCGCTACGTCACGACTGACCACATCGAGGATCTCTGCGCTGACAAGCCCGTCGCCATCTTCTTCGATGAGATCGAAACGTGGTGGGAGTCATTCAGCGACTCGGAAGATGAGGAACTGGTGGAACGTAACGAGTTCTTCATCCAAAACCTGCTGGAAGTAGCGAACGACCCCAGTGAGGACTTGTTCGTCTTCATCACCCTCTTGGACAAGAGCGACGACTTCAAACGAATCCTCAACAGGACTAACCCCTACGCCGTTGACCTGAATGCTACAGGTGACCGGGAACGGATTATACTCCACCGCCTTTTCGAGACCCGCCGCAAGGAACTGAACGAAAACAAGGTCAGGGATATCGTCCAGAACTACGTCGAGAATTACAACTACCCTATCGAGATCGAGGAGGAGAAGCGCTACGAGAACCGGATGGTGGAGACCTACCCGTTCCATCCTGAGCTCCTAGATCTGCTCGACAACTTGTATGAGGGCGGGAAGGAACGTCAGAACGTCCGGGGGGCGATGAACGTTCTTGCTGATACTGTGCGCAGGCTCTACGAGGAAACGGATCTCATCATTACTAGTGATATCGAAGTAGCTGCGTTCCGAGGAATCAATCAGACCCTGTTCAACCGGTACGTTTCTGACCTAGATTCTGTGGAGGATATCGATTATGGTCAGGAGTTGCTGAAAACGATTCTTCTATACACTCTGGACGAGCGGTCACAGATGGCCTCTGTCACTGAGTGCTTAGTGGGGACGTACAAGCCGGAGAAAAACTCGGTGTCGAAGCTGGATATGTCCCTGCAGAACCTGTATGGCACGGCTCACTACCTGGATCGGGACGGCCAGAAAGACAATTACTACATCACCGAGGACCCCAAGCTCACCGCACTCGTAACCCGTGAACAGGAACGAGTGTTAGAGGGAGAAAGAGATGCGATCGAAGAGAAACTGGCTGAGGTCGTCCGCGACGATGTTTGGAAAGGAGACGTAGTAGTCTATCCAGAAGACGATGTCTCTGACTCACGGGATATCTCGGTTGTTGTGATGCTGGATTACCTGTCAAACGGTGCTTTGGAGAAGAAGTTGGACAGTTTCTTTGAGGGCCGGACCTACCAGAACACGGTTCTCTTCGTCACGCCCAACCAGAAGATCCGCCAAGATGATGACTTGATCAGCAAGGCGGCCCGCGTACTGGGAGCGGAGAACCTGAGGGGCAAGGTTGACGACGAGCAAGGTGAACTGGAGAAGATAATCCGAGACGAACGCCGTGAGCTCAGAAACGAGCTTGAGGACAACTACGGTAGCTGGGTCAAATGGACTGATTCCGGTGGAGGCCTTCGGATGAGAAAGAAGTCGGTCAGTCCTGACATTGAGGATGTGAAGAGCAAGGTCGGCCGTGATAAGACCTATATTGGAGAGAAGATCGTCGAAGAGGTCCAGGATGCAGAGAACGGGGTTAACGTAGGTTCGATGCTCAATGATTTCCGCCAGTTCCGCAGGATGCCGGTGGTCCTTGAGGATAGTGCGTTTTACTCTGCTCTCGGCCAGCTCTACCGAGATGGGAAGATTATCTTGGAAAGTGACCGTGCGAAGTTCTATGCGACTCAGAAGGGCGATCCATTGCCGGATCTAAACGATGAACTGACCATCCATCACCCAGAAAATCTTGATGAGTCGGTTTACACTGAGACGGAGCCAGAACCCGAGCCCGAAGCGGGCACTACTGGTTCGGGAGGAGGTACGACTGGAAGCAGTATCGGTACAGGCGAGGGAACCACGACGACTGTCGGTCATACAGGGTCAGGGACTGGAGAGGAAGGAGAAACAGTTAGCAAACAGACCGAGACCAAGACGGTTCAGTTAGAGGGCAACAGCGCCCGTGTTCTGCGAAGTGTAGCGGAGTCACGGGTTAACGGAGACGCGGACACTGCAACACATATCGATCTCTCCTACGATTTGGACGATCTGTCGAAGGATGAGCTGATCGAGTTCCTGGAAGAACTACCAAGTGCAAATCATATCGACGCTCAGGTGGTGATCGAAAGTGAAGTTCAAGACTGAGGTCCTCACCAGCTTGGTCGACGCCGAGGATCCTGTTGATCCGGTCTGGGAGGCTGTCTGGAATATATGGGCTCCGGCAGGAGATGATATCGCCTCGCACTATAGTCGGGAGCCGGAAATGGTGGAATATGAACGCCTGCTTCTCGATGTCTACAGTGAGTTCTATACTGAGACACTGACGGACAGGTGTGTAAACCAGGCCTCAATGAACGTTCCCGAGGAAGGAGCACTGATTATGATGGACTCGATGAGTGTCCGAGAGGCCTCACTCTTCGTACAGTTCTTGGAGGACAAGGCGAGTGAATTGTCAGTCGGTTACTCGTATTCTACTGTTCCTTCGGAGACGATGCCTTTCCGGGACCGAGTGGGGTACTCCGATCTGAAGAAAGAGTACAAAACTGCCCGCGTGCAGAGTCAAGAGCCATCTCTGGATGGTGACGAGCGGATAATCTGGAGCCGGTACCCTGACGCACTCCTTGAGAATATTCAGGAAGGAAGGACCAAATTGTCCTCGATCGAGGAGATGTATGAGAAGTCAGAGACAGCACTCCGTAACATTATCGACCAGCTGGATACGGACTCCTTGGTGATTACCTCGGACCACGGGTACGCCCGCTTGGACTCCGGCCACACCTTCCAGATTTCAGATCGGCAGAAGACCAGGCTACAGGAAACCTTCAGTGGCCGGTTCGAAAGTGTTGGAGAAGTCAATGCCTACGATCTCGTAGAAGAAGGCCTTGTTGTGGAGGCAGATGGATACTACATGCCTCTCGGACGCTACACTTGGCCTGCAGGAGGAAAGTACTCCAACTTCCAGCACGGCGGCCTCAGCGTATCGGAATGCGTTACTCCCCGAATCAAAGTCACTCTCTAAAAAACATGAGTAAGGATAATAGTCGTCGACCTATCGAGATCTCGTTCCCGATCGAGGAAGTAAACGAAATTGCGTCGAAAGAGGGCCACGCTAAACGGTACTACAGGCCTGTCTACACGATGCACAAGTACTGGGCCAGGCGTCTGGGCTCGGTCTTCCGCACCATGCTCCTGTATTCCCTTGCGGAGGATGAGATCCATATCAAGGAGAACGGTCAGGAGAGTTTCGAGGAGCTGCCGGATGTCGATTGGGACAATCCAGAGGCCCTGTGGGACTACTACTTGGAAGACGTCGACTTCGGAGATAAAACTGTTCTCGACCCCTTCATGGGCGGAGGAACCACGATTGTTGAGGCCCTACGGATGGGCTGCAACGTCATCGGCAGCGATCTAAATCCTGTCGCCTGGTTCACGGTGAAGAAGGAGATCGAATCCGTGGATATCGATGATCTGCAGGAGGCCTACGACGAAATTTACGAATCTGTAGGTGAGGAAATCCTCGAGTACTACCAGACTCCGTGTCCGGACTGCGATAACATGGCGGATGCGATGTACTATTTCTGGGTTAAGGAGATCGAGTGCCTGAACTGCGGCCACGATGTCCCTCTGTTCAAGGGCTATTACTTCGCTAACTCCCGTTCCTCCAACGACAGCTACAAGAATGTTCTCTGCCCGGACTGCTGGACTGTCCAGCAGACAGACGACCATACTACGGAGACAACGTGCGTGGACGACAGCTGCGGGAATAAGTTCATGCCGAAGGAAGGGACTGCTTCAGGCCAGAACTATACCTGTCCTGATTGCGGTGTCCGGAGCAAAATCATTGACGCTACGAAACGCTTCGGGAAACCTGACTCCCAGATGTATGCGGTCGAGTACTACTGCAGTTCCTGTGACGATAAAGGATACAAAGACCCCACTGACCACGATTTAGAGCTCTACGAGAGCGCTGGCAAGGAATTAGAGGAAGAATGGGACGAACTGCCCATCCCAGAGCAGGACCGGTACCAGGGTAGCAGTGACCGAGCCTGGAACCACGGCTACCACAAGTACCACGAGATGTTCAACGACCGGCAACTGTTGCTGCTGGGCCGGCTCCTCAACGAGATCGACGACATCGAGGATCAGAACGTGAAGGAGTTCCTGCTCACCACGTTCTCCGCTATGCTGGAGTCGAACAACATGTTCTGCATGTACAACCGGGTGGCGAACAAGCTTGAGCCCATTTATAACTATAACACGATTATCGCCCGCCACACACCTGTTGAAGGTAATATATGGGGCAGTGAGTACGGTCGTGGCACGTTCAAGGGGATGTTCGATAAGACGAAGGCCGCGAAGGAATGGTGTCAGAGCCCGGTCGAGAAATACATCGACGAGGACGGGAACTCTCAGGATAAGCAGATGCAGACTCCGGTAGATGGTGTCCTTGTGGATGATGCCTCTGCCCTCGGAGAGGAGGGGAATGCCTTCCTACGCTGTGGGACCTCTGAGTACCTGCCTATCGAAGACAAATCAGTAGATGCGATCATCACAGATCCTCCGTACTACGACAACGTGATGTATGCTGAGCTCTCGGACTTCTATTACGTCTGGCTTCACGAGGTTCTCAGCGACACCTACGACCACTTCCAAGGAGAACGTACGCCGAAGAAGAGCGAGGCTGTTGTTGACCCGGCGAAGGACGTTGAGGACAAGAGAACCGAAGAGCACTACATTGAGACACTGACCAACGTCTTCAACGAATCCCGTCGGAAACTGGCGGACGACGGTATTATGGCCTTCACATTCCACCACAAGGAGACAGAGGCCTGGGGTTCAACCCTTCAATCCGTTCTCGATGCTGACTTCTACATCAGTGCTCTCTACCCTGTGAATAGCGAGACTCGAGGAGGTACCAGGCACGGCAGAGCAACCGTCGACTACGATACTATCATCGTCTGCAGGAAACGCCAAGAAGACCCAGAAGAGGTCTCTTGGAAGTCACTTGAGGACGATATCTACTTCCGGGCAGAGGATGAGATCGATCGTCTGGAACAAGCAGGTCGCCGTCTGACCGGGGGAGATATCTTCGTAGTGGCGATGGGGAAATGCCTGGAAATTTTCTCGAAACACTACCCGAATGTCACCCGTGACGGAGAACAGATGGACGTGGTTGAGGCAGTTGATGCCATCAAAGAGATTGTCGACGAGCAGCTGCTTGAAGAACGGTTCCAGATCTTGAGCGAGGAGATGGATCCTCTCAGCGCAGTCTACCTGACCCATATCTTAGGCCGGGGTGAGGAGTTATCGTTCAACGCTTTGAACAAGGATCTCCGGCAGAGAGGGGTCGACGTAGCCGAACTGGTCCACGAAGATCTGTTAGAGCAGGAAGGAGACGACCTGGTCATCCTAGATCCTCTTGAACGGGCTGACCGCTTGGAGAACAAAAACAAGCCACTGTCGATTGACAAGGCTCACTACCTGTACTACCTCTTTGAGACCGACCAGTTAGCGAAGAAGTTCGGGAAATGGACGGATGAAGGAGCGATTAACGCCCTCCGCAGGCTCTCGGAAATAGAGGGAGACGATGACTATGATGATATCGCGAAGTACGTGAAGGAGCAATCGGACACCCAGCTGGAGATCGAGGACTTCAGCTGAGTGATCATTGGCTAGGCAAAGGCCTGGATTTCCGATTACTTTTATACCATTTGCCAGATTACGGGCTGCTAGAATCTGATGAACTTCGATATCGGCTATCACGTCGTCAGTGAAGAGGCCTTAGAAGACGGTGATGAATTTGATGAGCGTATGAGTGTAGTCGAGTTTCTTCGCTGTGTCGACGATATGGACGATCTGCCTTACGATATCTCGGTCGTCGGTCTTGACAGCTATCTTCGAGGTGCCGAAGATCCCGAAGAGATCAGCGAGTTCATCCACGATATCCTATCCGAGCGCGTGAACTTTCTGCTGGCGAATAATCCTCGGGTGCAGTTCGTTGTCGACAACGTGGAGTACTGGGATGAGCCCGTTTTACCTGATGGTGACGAAAGAATAGAGCTGAATACGATTTTCCGTGGCAGTCTCGAACAGGTTGGCCCGGGCTGGTACTCCAGCAATCTTAATGTGACCTCGTAGAACCTGGACCTTACCCATTTACAGCGGTTTTTGCTGCTGTTCGCGCCTCAATTTTCAGGCTATCGTCGGGGGAAACGGCTATGAAGGAAGTATTATGGTGAATCATCGTCTACGCTCTGGTCGTGACAGAGTCTGTGTTTCCGTTCCCGGGAGGCAAATCCTATCTAGCTCCCTGGATCATCGAGCACTTCCCGGAGCACAAATGCTACGTGGAGGTCTTTGGCGGTAGCGGTGCTGTCCTAGTGAACAAACCTGAGAGCCATACCGAAGTCTACAACGACCTAGACGGGGATCTGGTTCAGTTCTTCGAGGTACTACGGGAGAGAGAAGAGGAGCTCGTCGAGTGGCTGAACCTGACGCCGTACGCAAGGGAACAGCATCAGGAATGGAAAGAAGACTTCTACTCCGGCGAAAGGCCTGACGACCCGATAGAACGTGCAGGTCGATTCTTCTACCTTCGGTACTCTCAGTACGCTTCAAAATACCGGACAGCTTCCGGATTCGCGGGTGCTCATCAGAGAAACAAGGCCCGGAAACTGAGAAACGCCACAGAGAAACTCCACGAATTTGCAGACCGATTCAAGAACGTTCAGATCGAGAATCTTGATTACGCCGAGGTGATCGACCGGTACGACAGCGAGGATACGTTCTTCTACTGCGATCCTCCCTACCTGGATGAGGGGGACGCTCTGTACCGGCACGAGGGAGACTTTGACCACGAACGGTTTGTCGACACCTTGACCGAAACCGAAGGCAAGTGGGCTGTCTCCTACCAGCGAGTCCCGGAAGGCCTGCAAGACTACATCATCGTGGAGAAAGGCCGTTCACAGTTTATGAACAAACAGCACGACGACGAGACCCGTTCAACCGAGGTTACGGAGCGACTCATCCTCAACTACGATCTCGATGAAGCCGGAAAATTCGAAATCGATGACACCCAGCAGACTACGCTGGAAGGCCTCAATGACGATAAGTGAAAACCCAGATTCTTATTCCACGTTCAAATCGGCTCTATCAAGCATTTTTTCAAGTCCATCCTCCAGCTCCGAAGCCTGCAAGATCTTGATTTCAGATTCTGACTGCTCTTCGAGCGAAGTAGTTTGCCTGTCCAGATCTTGGACGACGAGAAGCCCGTTCCACCCGCTCCCGAAATAGTCCTCTTCGGTGTCCTCACCACCGAAGACAAACTCTTCATCGACTCTGAGGAAGGCTAGATACTCGAGAGCTTCCTTGATCCCGGTTCTGATAGTCCCGGTGTTCGTGCTGTTTTTGACCTCCGTGATGAGGTATTCGTAGGTCTGGGTATCTGGGTCACGGATTTCGAGGACTATGACGTCAGGCCGATTAGTGTAGTTCTGAAACTCCTTATCGAAGTACTGGTTCGAAATATCGTGGGCAACCTCCTGCACCTTCTCACTCCGGGACAGAGACCGTTCGGTGATTTTCTCCTCTGTGACAAATGAGAGATCACGGTCCGTAGCTGCTTGATCGTAGTAAAGCACCAGTTCCGGTTCGCCAGCGAATTTTGCTATCTCATTTCTTCCTGCCTGTATCGGCTTGAACTGTGCCTGCTGATCACGGACAGATTCTAAGACAGAGACGAAACGGAAGAGTACGTACAGTTCGAACAGGGTTTCGTCATCATCGGGTGTGATCGCCGTATTGTTCAGCAGATCTTTGATCTCTCCGTGATCCCCATCGAACAGCTTTGCCCGGGTACGAAGTAGAGATGCGGCTTCCTGATAGATAGGTTGCCGAGAGCTTTCTGCAGCAATCATCATTCTCTCTGTTGGTTCGTATGTCTCCGGAGAGCGAATCCTGCGGACGTGGACGTTCCGTTCGACGATCTGCTTTAACTCATCAATCAACTCCTCTTCTCCCCGCCACGTATCCTGCGCCCAGCCATACTCCTGCTTAATGTACTCCTCTGCCTGGTCTATTGTTTCGTAGATAATCGAGATCAACCGCTTCAAAACCAGGTTTTCCGGGGTATCGTAGTCCTCAGATCGGTTATCGCAGACGAATAGTGATGTGTCTGCTGGGTTCTGAGAGTACCGCTTCTTCATCGTTGCACCCCAGTTGATGTGGCCATCGACGGTTCCTCTCCGTGTGCGGGAGACCGTTTTCGTTTCAGTACTTATGCTTCTCAGACGTTTCGGGAGCTCTCTAACGAAATTGACGACGTCATTCTTCAGAATGAAGTGCAGATCAAGTAATAGTCTGTAGTCCTCGAACCGTTCGTCGAGATCTTCAGGCTTTATTTCACGAGCAACTTGATGCTCTTCGAACGACCCAGCCATTACATAGGAAATGATATCCTGGCTGAGTTGGTCGATAATTGCTTCTCTATTCATCGTCCTCGAAGTTGATCTGGAGAATTTCTTTCCCTGCCTCCTTGATTTTCTCCTCAGTAACCTCTGGAGAGGCCTTGATGCTGTTGACTATTTTCCGCCGCTCTGGGACACCTTCTAGCTGTGGGAAGATGTAGCTAATCACTGCGTTGGTAAGACGAGTCTCTAAGTTTGTATCCGATCCAGGGTACTGCGTTATCGTGCTGAGAATGTCTTTTACGATTGCAGGGCCTATTGCCCGTGCATCGACGGGATTGTTGGTGTTTCTCCAGACACGAGCGACTGCTATCAGTTCCTCATCCTCTGCTTCGATTCCATCCCATGAGGACAGATACTCGTTCATCAGCTCCAGCAGTTTGTCCTCCTCATCCGGGTCGTCTGCCTCTGGAAGCTCTGGCACGTCGATAGGGATAAACGAGAAACGCCGCATGAAGGCGTAGCTCATCTCATACAGTGAGGTCTTGTCATAGGTGTTCATTGTAGCAAAGATGACCCATGACTCAGGAACGACGTACTGGTGAGATCGCGGAAGATCGTCAAGAGCGTTGGCGGAGGTGATCTCAACCTCTTCGTTGTCCTTTGTGTACGGTAGCTGGACTGACTGACCTGAAAGAACCGTGAAAAGCTGGCCGAATGCCTTGTCGATATCTGCCCGGTTGAGCTCGTCGATCACCAACGGTTCGTTTACCTGTTTTTCCGTCTTTCTGTCCTTGTACCGGTTCAGAACGATTCCTGACGAGAAAGACAGGTTTCCATCTGTTTCTTCGTCCTGGTCCGGCATATATCCGCCCACTGTGTCGAAAGTAGACCAGTCAGAGGTTGCAGTCGTCATCTCCGAATCCGAATACAGCCACGGATACTTCTGAGCAAGTTTGTTGGTGACTCGCTGAGCTATCTCCGTCTTCCCTGTTCCTGGCGGTCCTGTGAGAATAATGTTTTTTCCGGCGTGCAGCGCTGCCTCGATTTGATCAAGTATCTCCTGCTCTCCATCGGGAAAATGCAGGCCTTCAAGTAGATCATCATCTATGGACCCGTAGAACTCGGTGTGAATATTGACTGGTGGAGCTTCTCGGAGGTTAGAAGCCATCTCCGCGATCAGAGCCAGTGGACGAATTACTTCACTTGAGCCATCGATGTCAGTGAAGTGGGCTAACGTGTCTTCTACAGGCATTCGCTCATCGAGAGCGTCGTGACAGATACTGTGCGCCGTGGAAATATCAAGAAGGCCTGCAGTCAGCGAACCAAGATCCTCTCTGAGCTCCGAGTCATCCTTCTCCGTTATAGGGTTTTCAAGGTCAAAATCAAGATCATCGATTGCACCGGTGTAGAACACACGATCAAACGCTGCGACTAATGGAAGATCTTCATCGCCCTCGTATTCCTTCCACCACCAGTCCTCTTCTTTCGTGTACTTGTCATCGATTATGGCGGCACCGATCAGGCCAGCAGGTTGTTCCTCTAGTTCCTCAGAAGCCGGCTCTGCCTCCGAATAGAACAAGATAACATCTCCAGATGAGAGCTCATCATAGAGATCCTGATCATCATCCGCAAAAGCAATGGCGTTGTATCTAGTGGATGTCAGCCAGTGTTCCGGTGGTGCGGAGTAAGTAGAGATAGAGATCGAGGACTCATTTTCCCTAATATAGTTCAGGAGAGGATGGTCCGGTCCTTCTTCATCCAACAAGTCCTCAACTTCGTTTTCCCGGTCATCTCTCCATTCCGTCTCAATCTCTTCCAGTATCGGGTCAAGATATCCTTTCTGGTAGCCTTCACTGGGTTGTTCTCTGTCCTCCCACAGATCCCCCCGGAATTTGCCTTCAACTGTTCCCACAGTGATATCGAGCTCTTCAGCTACGATTTCCTGGGATTTCTCTCTGCGTTCTGTGGTAGGTAGATCTCGAGGAGTATCCTCAAGGAATACGTCTACCACTCTCTCAATGGTCTGCGCTCTGGAACCATTCTCCCGCCACCCTTCTGGGAGATGCGTGTTCAGAAGGCTGCGAATCTGAATTAGCCGGTCACGCATTTGGAGGGCTTCAGCTACCCGGCCCGGTTTAGCCACGATAACTGTTTCACCGCCAAGACCTGCCGTAGCCCGTTGCTGCGTTGCCAGGCCTTCGGACATGGCCTTACCAATTGTTTCAGCTTGGACTTGGAGAGGGGATACAGATCCGTATTCCTCGTGGAGGTCATCGTCCCAAAATGCGAAGACTTCATGATGCTCGTGATAGCCGCCGAGCATTGTGAGATATCCTCCTGATCGGTCAGGAGCAGCATGGTCTTCTTCTCCTCCTTCGTGGTTAGGAAGACGGACGTTGACCTTAAACTCCTCTGCTCGTCCAGAAGGAACCAGATTCACCAGGTACAGTCTGACTTTCGACGGGAGCGGATTCTTCAGATGGAGTTCGAGCGGTTTGTCTTCAAAGTCACTGTGCCACTTGACGGAGTCGCCAAGTGATTCTACCAGTATTTCACGGATCTCGGATAAGTCGAGATCACTGCTTCTCATCTCAACTCCAGACATTTATCAGGTGAGTTCCAAGCGATATGGAATAAGTGTATGCCACTTCCACCCACCTTCGAAATCCAGCTGGTGTTCTATTCTGGAACCTCAGAGTTGATTTGGAAGCGTACCCCATCGAGCTCCTCAGTCTGTATGTATCCTCGGAGCCGGACTTCCATCTCTACAAAGTCATGAGGTGCGTTAGTATATGGAATTGACTCCAGAGGCTTGTTCGGCATATCAATTACCTCGGCTTCCTCTCCTGGCGTAGCTTCCAGATTGAATACGATATCGTCTTCAACGAACTCTACACCGTGACTTTCGTTCTCTAGAAGCAGGAGAGCGTTGTACGTTTCAGTGGGTTCAGTGAGAACAGGGATGTCCAAGAACGTGTGATGGGAGTTAGGGAAATCGCTTCCATGTGTGAACCGGTCATCTTCTAAAAGCTTTCTGCGGTGCTCTCCAGTCTTGAAGAGAATCACTGACGGATCTCGTCTCTCCACTTGATCCTCGATTTCATCGAGTAACTCGTCAACAGTGTCTACGGTGTGCTCCTCTAAGGTCAGCCGCCTCAAAACATACTCTCGATAATCGTCTAAGATACTTCGGAAGTTGCCTGTTGGAGATTTGTGTACTGCTTCTTCCGGCACGAAGTTTCGCTTACGCGGATATCCAACTGAGACCTTGATACCGTCAAGATCCGGGGGGAACGGTTTCTGCTTCAGCAACCCGATTTCTTTCAGCGCTTGTCTCAACAGACATGAGCTATCGAATTGGTCGTTGACCTCTTTTTCCCAAGAGTCGACGTACTCTGATTCGATGGGATGATTCCGCATCCGCATTATATCCTGTTTCTCAGCGTAGGAATGCGCTCGATTGAGGATTTCAGACAGTTTCTCGATTCTGTCATTTATGTCCGTCTGGTCGTCTAGAAGGAAGTCCAGAGGATAGTCGTCTTCAAATCCTTCAATCGCATCCCGTAGACTGTTGATCTCAATACGTTCCTTGCTTCCTGTGGGGAAAGGCAGTTCTTCAGGAGTTGAGTTTGAGAAGTTCTCTTGAGTGTCTTCGTCGAAGAGATACAGTGAAAACGCTAGGTAGAAAGAGGGAATCCAACTGTTTGTCCCCATAGAAGTCATGACTGGGCCGAGTGACTGCTGTAGTTGTCTGTTTGTCTCCCACTCTTCCCAGTAAGGTACCTCACCGAGAATGGATTGAATCTCGAAGTAGGTCTCTGTAAGAGAGCTAATGGAGGAAAAGTTCTGCTCGGCGTATTTCTGAAGCAGTTCCTCGATAAACTCTTCCTCAGATATTATCCCCTTTACGTAGAGGTTGTATCCCCAGGAGTAGCCGGCAAATTTCTGTATCTGGATTCGCTTCCGGAAGGTGTTAGCGATCTCCTGCTTTTGATCAAGGAAGTCTTCGTTGTATTCGCTCTCTGGGGTTCCTATCGGCAAGTATTGGGCTCGTTCAAATGCTCTTACGTCATCCAGATTGTGATGCAGTCTTTTGATAGACTCCTTACATCCGTTTTCAATAGACCACCGCCAGAGTTCACGGTAGTACTGGAGAAGGGTGTCGATGATTTCCTGGCTTTTGGCTAATCTGTCGACACTGTCTACGTCTTCGAAGTTCTGTGTTACTCCGTGCTGGATATGACTGTATCTCTCGAAAATATTCCCTACAGCGTCGTCAAATCCGGGTTGGGGGTATGACTGTCTATAGCAGCTTGTGATGGAGTTAAGCAGTTGGTCGAAGGCCTCTATATCATTTGCTTGGCGGGAGTAATTGGTGATAGCTGATATCGAGTCGATAATGCTTGTTCTTAGATCTTCGTCAGCTCCGTTCTCAAGCACTGTATCGTACAGCTGGATGTACTGTCGTCTGCAGAAAGCGTAGTTCGACCGGAACTGTCTTTTTGAATCCACCTCCTTGTCGATTAGTTCATGAATCAGCTCTGCGATGTGAGAAAGATTGTCTGAGAGCTCCTGGCCTTTTCCTTCTCGGATAGAGGCCTCTGCGTTGTCAAAGAAGTGCTCTAGATAGTCTTCGTAGTTGGGCATCAGTTTTCCCTACGTGTTCGCAGTCCCCGACGCAGTTGTTCCGTGAGCTCTTGTACTGTCTCATCAGCGATGTCTCCTTCTAAAGAGAGAACTGTCGTATCTTCAGCGAGAGACATGCCTACGGTCGGGTTCTTGCTTATACTGACCGCGCGTTCCCGGTCAACAATCTCAGAGATATTTTCCATCCTTTTCAAGTTGAGATCTGTGATTACCCCTCGTTTCTCGATATCTCTTGAAGAGATTGTGGTCTGTTCCAGTCCGAAGTTTGGCATACCTATAGATACCTGTTCGAAGCTGCGTATAGCCTCCGAGAGGACTTTATTCGGGGTGGAACTTTCTCTTATGAGCTCTTTATCTAAATCCGCCTTTGCGTATTCTTTCACCTCTTCGTCTATATCTGTGTAGAACAGGAGATCTAATGCGTCTAAGAACCGTCCGGCTACGGATGCTATAGATGAGACGAATAGTCAGTACCTCACAAAGCATCCTCGGCTAGCTGTTTCTGCGGCCTGAGTTCTGTGTCGAAGCGGTTGTACTGACGGTCTCGACGAGAGAATTACGGACGGATCGACGGAGAGCTGTCGCTG
>Ga0306875_100400_pt1 | contig 14606 bp, 10 predicted proteins | sample AntCluMetagen318_FD_190410 | JGI IMG/M metagenome (GOLD analysis project Ga0306875, IMG submission 190410) | Saline lake microbial communities from Club lake, Antarctica - Metagenome #318 (v2) (version 2) | ecosystem: Environmental > Aquatic > Non-marine Saline and Alkaline > Saline | place...
GTCCAACTGAGTGTGTATGCTACATTTGAAACAGGCCAGAAAGGGTTGACTGTGTAATCGTAAGCTTCCGTGATTATGTCTCCGATGAGATGGCTAATGAAACCGATCATGAACCCCGTGAACGTCATTGCAAACGTTGGTAGGAGGTTCGTGATATTTGAAAGTGTGATACCTGCATTTTCTGGGCCTGTTCCTGCTATTGTACTTATTTGAGTGATAATTAAGGCACCTGCAAGGCTGATGATTATGGCAAACCAGATCGTGTGTGTGAATCCCCGGTGAGCTATTAATTCCGTTCTATGATCGAAGTCGGGAACTCGTGATGTGATGAATGAGAATATCAATGTCAGAGTGGCCCATTGTGGTCCAAAGAAGTATCCAAATATTATCGCGATAGGTGCTGCTACTGCTAATGAAAGTCCGATATGGCCGTGTTTGTGCATGGTGGTATTCTTATTTGTAGTATAATATCAGGGGTGTTATTATTTAGGGTTCGTATTTCTCGGTTACTGATACCGAAACTTTTGTCTTACTGAAAGGAGGGGTTTGATGTATGGTAGATTGTAACCATTGTAATCGAGATATTGCAGAAGGAGACGATAGTGGCGAAGATGGAGAACAGCCATACCTCACACATCTTGCTGAAGAACATACTTATGAGCTGACTCGGATTGATGAGAAACGTCTAGAAAAGGAGTGGGACGGTGATTTGGATGATGTGAAAAATAGAACTAATGGATATGTAGATTGGGCTATTGGGGCTGGAGTAACTGTAATAGTCTTCATCTTGGGTGTTCTAATAGTATCTCTTCTTTAGATACTATCCCAAGTTTGTGCTTCAAGGATGGCTGGTGTATTTCTGTACTAAGTGCTTGTGTGGGGTTGCTTATTTAGCACTCACTCCATCCACACTCCTCGCATGTCTTACAGCCTTCTGAGAAGTATAGGGACATAGAGTTGCACGAGGGGCATTCTGGACTCTCGCCGCGTTCTAGGAGTTTTTCGTCGACTCCTTTTTCATCTGACCCGTTCTGTTTGTTGTTGATGTCGTTCGATTCTTTGTTGGCAGTGTCGTTATTTTCTTCTTCTACTTTCTTGCCTTCTATTTCAGTGATCTGTGTTTGTCCTTTGTTTTGGTTTTCTAGCTCTCCGTTAACGTATCTCTCAAGTACTGTCCCAATGGCGTCTGGGATGGAGTCGATTCTGTCTCCTTTGTCCCAACTTGCTTTGGGCGATCTCGTCCCTTTGAGGGCGTTGATTATCTCATCGACTTGTACACCGCTTCTGATCGCGATGGACACTGTTTTCCCTAGGGCCTCGGTCCATGAATTTGTGAGGCCGCCGGACTGTCCAATGCGACACCAGACTTCGAAGAGGTTTCCAGTTTCATCTTCATTGAGAGTGATGTAGACCTTTCCGTAACCGGTGTCGATTTTTGTGGTGTGCCCGTGTAGTGTGTTAGGCCGTGGTCTTTTTGGAGCGTATCCTGTCGGTAGATACTCTGTGTCTACCGTTTTGATTACAGAGGCGGCATTTCCGTTCAGTTCGGATTTTACGTCTTCGTGTTCGAGGAAGTCAACAATTGAACCGAATGCCTCCTGTATTTCGCCTGTGATCTTGTCGACAGCTTCTTCGTCGTCAAGATCAGCGAATTCTTTATTCTGTCCACGTGTGGTCTTTACTTGCTTGTTGCGGGTTCCGTCTCGGTAGACGGTTACACCTTTCCCACCCTGTTTGTAGACGCGGATGAAGACTTCTCTGATGTCTTCTATCGTAGCTTCGTTTGGTGCGTTGATCGTTTTAGAGATCGACGAATCGACTCCTTTCTGGGCAGCACACTGAATGTCGACGTGCTGCTTTGGTGAGAGTTCTTTCGTGGTAACGAACAATTCCGAGAGTTCGTTAGGCACTGATGACAGGCCTTCGATTCCGGTGTATTCGTTGTTCTGTATTTGTTTGATAGCTTCTTCTTTCACCTCCTCGCTATCGACATCATTCCGATTTAGAGTCCTGATGAAGTAGTCGTCCATCTCGACGAACTGGCCTTCTTCATCTCCGGCGATGTTTCTGAGGTTTACAAGCGAGAAGATGGGCTCGCATCCTCCACTTGTATTTCCGATCATGGAAGTTGTCCCTGTCGGAGCGATTGTGGTCACATTGTGATTGCGGATGGGGAAGCCATCTTCCCAGTCATCTGCATCTTCGCCCGTCTGATGCTCGAACCACTCACGGTACTTAACAGGGTCAGCGTATTTCGACTCGTCGTGGTTTGCGAATGAACCACGTTTCTGATCCACTGCCAGCTGTCTGCTTTGGGCCTTTGCTCTCCGGTTGATGTAGATCATCAACTGCTTGGTGATCTCATTTGAGACGGGGGTGCCGTATCTCACACCGAGCTGGATGAACATCTGGGCGAGGCCCATGATTCCCAATCCGACCTTGCGGTTTTCTTGGACTGTTTTCTCGATTTTGTCAACTGGGAAGTCAGACATCGTACACACGTTCTCTAGGAAGCGTGTTCCGAGGTCGATGCGTTTGTTGAACTCCTCCCAGTCCAATGCTTGATCGAGGAATTTCGTTATGTGTTCTGGATCTGTTTTGTCGCCGTTGTATCCTTCAGCACATTCTTTTTCGTGCCAAATTCGGAAGTCCTGTTCTGTGGTGTCGCCTTCACCAGACCCGATCTTACTCATCAAGATGTCTCCACTGTATTCCGGCTCTTTCGAAATCAGTGTTGACAGATTGATGTGGCCGAGGTTGCAGGCTTCTCCTTCTTCCAAGAACTGCTCTCCACAGGGGTTACTTGCTAGGATCTCGTGTTTCGAGTGTTCTGGACCGGGCGAAGACTCGACAGGGAACGAATGCTCTTCATTTGCTCTGTCGAGCAAGAGGAGACCTGGTTCTCCATTCTCGTGCGATCCTTTGATTACTCTTCTTAGGATTTCGTCTGCTGGTAGCGTTAGGACCTCGCCTACGGTCACTTCGTCTCCGAGATCGAATCGGTTGTAGAGTTCTTTGGTTTTCTCGGTCGCGATGTGTGGTTCGCCTGTTCTTGGGTTGATTAGGGTGTAGTCCTCTCCCGCAATAGCTGCCTCCATGAAGTCGTCTGTTGCTCCAACACTGATGTTGAAGTTTGACAGGTGTCCTTCAGCAGCATTGCGTAGGTGCTTTGGGATCTTTCCATTTTCGTCGATCAATTCGCGAGCTTCGTCAAGAGCTTCAGCTTGGGTGTTGTGTGTGTAATCGTCGGGGTCGTTTAGTCTGAGTGCGTGTGCGAGTGAGACATCTTTGTTTTTGGCGTGGATGAACTGGATGATGTCCGGGTGAGTGATTCGCATTACACCCATCTGTGCGCCGCGTCTCGCTCCGCCTTGGGCGATAGTCTCGCACATTTCATCGTAGGACCTCATGAACGTGATTGGTCCAGAGGCAATCCCTCCAGTAGATCCAACAGTGTCACCGTACGGGCGGAGATCAGAGAAGGCATAGCCGCACCCGCCTCCGCTCTGGAAGATCTCTGCTGCCTCTTTCTGTGTTTCGTAGATGTCTGAAATGTCGTCTTCAGGGCTGATGACGAAACATGCAGACAATTGCTGGAGTTCACTTCCAGCGTTCATTATCGTTGGGCTGTTTGGCATCCAACCCAGAGTTTCCATCAGATTGATGAATTGATCTGCAATGTGTTCGACGTGGTTCTTTACTTCCTCACTTTCGATTTGTGGGACGACTGTATCGTAAGCGAATTTACTAACGTTTTCTTCGGTTAGCTTGATTGCATCTTCGATGAGATGTTCTTTTGCTTCCTCAAGATCTTTTGGCAACTCGTCTGAGCTGTTGAAGTCCCTACCATCGAATCCGAATGCTTCTCCAGCGAGCTTCCCTCTTCTGGGATGGTTTGGCTTGATCTGGTCAGGTGTGACCCAGACGTTTTCGCCTAGTTTGTTAGCCTCATATACTACTTCGGCAAGAGCAATGTTACGGCCAACACGTTTGAACAGTTCAGTTACGTCCTCAACAACGTCTCCATTTTCGTTTTTGTTGAGGTATCTTCCGGGTAGTACGCCATTTACAACCTTATCAAGGAGACGTTCCTCTATGCTGTCTCCAGTTACTCGTTTGACTGGTATTTCCCAGTCGTCTGTTATTTGTTCTGCACTCATTGTTTATCTTGGCTTGTGTAGAGTCGGTTGCAGAGCCCGTTAACATGACATTTTGTGGTATGTATGTCTAACTGGTCTGCTAGCTCCGACCCTCTAGGAATTGTATAGAATTACGAACTTGTATTTGTTACGTTCAGTGGATGGTGGTAGTGCTAGTTGGTTTTTCTAATTTGGTGGTTAGATTAATCTGGGAGAGGTTATTGTTCTTATAGAGATTTAAGGCGAATACTGGTGGCTTCAGCCACCAGATGAATCCGACAATTTAAGTGATAAACTGCCGTATAGAGGGTTGTGCATGGACAATTGGCAGTTGACTCGGTGTTTGCCAGGGTTTCCGACCCAGAACAAAAAGTAAGCCGACCATGCCGACAGTCACAAAACAATCAGGTAACTCGGAGCCCTCTACGGGTGCGAGTAACGGCTTCGTGGCAGAGCCACTGGCTGACTGTCCAGTAAACCTTAGACTCTCAACCGTCAGGATTGACCTGCTCGGCTAACACCAAGTGAGAGGCCCGCACCTTTAGGTGTGGGAGGATGTCACGAGTGTGGTGTTGTAGTTGAGTATTTTTTATTCCTCGGTTTGATTGGGGAATATTGAAAGAGGATTTAACTCATGACTGGAACAACCACAGAACCCACGAACGAAGGACAGACTGAAGACGAAGATGACGGTATTATCATCACCGGTGGTCCAGGTATTTCGAATGAGCCTGAACAGACCACGGAAGATGAACAAGAAGATGACGAGCTAACCGAAGAGGAAAACACCTCTGAACCAGAACAGACTGAGGAAACCAACACTGAACCAGATACCGAGGAAAGTGTTGAAGCCGAAGAAGATATGGTCCCAGAGGAAAATTCGGAAGACGAAGCATCTACAAACGATAGTGAAGCAGCAGAAGAAACCGTTGACACCGACACCGAAACCAACACCAACCCAGAAATGACTGAATCTGTACCAGAAGCAGTTGAGAGCGAGGCAGAACAGACCGAAGACAACGAAGAAGTCCACACGGAAGAACCTACGGGAGCTGACCCAGACGGAACTGTGGATGTTGCTGGAGACGAAGAAGAAACCGTCCCAGAAGAACCAGACACCAGTCAGGAAGACACTGAAGCAGTCGATACGGAAGATGACCCTTCAGACGACACCCCTGAAACTACCACTGAAACGGAAACCAGTGAAGCATTCAGTGCAATCATTGAGGGAAGTACGATTGCAAATGCACTTGACAGTGTTTCCGTTCTCGTCGATGAATGTAAGATCCGATTCAAGCCAGATGAGATGACGATCCGAGCCGTAGACCCGGCTAATGTTGGAATGGTCGGTCTACGGCTCAGTGATGAATCCTTCGAGTCGTACAAAGGTGGTGGCGAAGAAAACGTGATCGGCATCAACCTCGGTCGATTCGAGGACATCATCGGGATGGCAAATAGCGGCGATCTCGTCCAGATGGAACTCAACGAGCGAACCCGAAAGCTGGAAATTCACATCGACGGGCTCTCGTATACGCTGGCACTGATCGACCCTGACTCCATCCGACAGGAACCAGACATTCCAAATCTGGATCTCCCTGCCGAAGTCGTTGCCGAGGGGCGACAGATCAACCGTGGAATCACCGCAGCAGATATGGTCTCGGACCACATCACTCTGCGAGTTGACGAACAGGATGAAGCATTCTTCATCGAGGCCGAAGGCGACACCGACGATGTCGACCTTAGGTTGTCCAGCGATGACCTTGTGGATATCAACGCTGGTCCAGCAAACTCCTTGTTCTCGTTGGACTACCTCAAGGACATGAACAAGGCCATTCCGAAGACCGCCGAAGTCACGATGGAAGTCGGCGAAGAATTCCCAGTGAAGCTGCACTACACGTTGGACGATGGACGTACAGCCGTCACCTACATGTTGGCCCCGCGCATCCTGTCTGACTGAATTTCAAACTGGTCCTAGAATCCCTTTCGTTGTAGCATACTAACTAAACGAAATCACAGTTGAAGAACGACTCATTGACTCTTGATAATTAAGAGTCACCATTCATAGCAGAAGCCCAACCAAAATTCAGGGAAAACATTATACCCAATTGTACCATATTCCCATGTGATGTCAGCTCTTGCCAACCCAGAGGTAGGCGGGCTGGTTGTACTGCTTCTCAGTATGATCTCGCTCTCATACAGAGCAGATAACGAACCTACTACAGTAACAGATACAGACACTACTACAACGGAGGGTACTAAACCGGCATATGTTCGTAATTGGATCGCTACAATAACATCCCTAGGCAAAGCAGCCCATCAAAAACCAATCGCAGATAGCTACTAGGCTATACAGCAAAGACACGCCTCAGTTCACTTCTTTTTGATCAAAAACCAATTCTGGGTTGGTACTCTCTCTCTCTTATGGATGATTCGAGTCGTCAAACGATCTTGAATCACGGCGTTTACCTTGTCGATCTCGCCTACCATTTTGACCACTAGTAGGCTCATTAAACTGATCACGACGTTGGCCCTGCCGATCACGCCTCTCATCCAACCCCTGACTATGTTCATTCTGGCGATGTTCCGAATGTCGACCAGATGATTCAGTCCCCATTTCATCAGATCGCGATACTTGATGTTCACCACGGACACGCTCCTTACTCTTACGCATAGCTGAATCAATCAGTTCAACGGTACCATTAGGATCATGCACCCCATGGAAACGGACTTCTGGTTCTCCATCTCCCTGAGCAGCTGTATACACATCAATCTCGCCCACGTTACAGAACTTGAGGTGCATAGGCATTTGATCGCTCACTTTATTCACATCGTACAGATCAACACGTTTCTTATCTGCACCAATGACACCTCTCCGGTACAAGATACGCTGATTCGTAAGGACATGCCATGTTGAAGATCGTGTCACTGATTGTTTTAGTAGTACTATCACAGCAAGTCCAATGAAGACAATCGGTGCATACCACCATCGATTAGGGACAGACAGCTCCATGAAAGACGGAGTAATAGCGTTCAACAATTGTTGACCGTATCCCAATGGAACCATTACCGTCACTAAGGTCGCCAGTATAAACATCCCCAGAGCGAACACGTACGGGACAGGCTGAATCCAACGACTAGGGTTGCCAGCATGGAGAACCTCTTCATCATGGCGGAGCATTTCATTTGGATAGAACCTCCCTGTAAGTCCTTCATCACGAGACGTTGTGCCAGTAATACGCGGAAGAATCCACTGTAGACCCAATATCTTCAAATGCCAGATCTGATTCAATAATCCAAACACAGAAACGAGAACTTTAGCGAAGAGAGTTTCCGGTTCCCCATCTCTCTCATCATGTTCTATTTCATGACCAAAATCAGAACCAGAACCCACTGCATCGGCATTTTTTGGATCAGCTAAGTCAGAACCAGTAGTAGGTTTTGAATCAGGTGTTGTTTTGTGATGTTCACGCGAGGGAGAGGAAGGGTTGTGAGTCGTTTGTTCTCCTCCAACATGTGTTTCTTGGGGTGGGTTTTGTTGGCGACCTTGATCTACATCTTGCCTCTGATGGTCATGATCGCCACCACTCCCTTCCGTTGTAGGAGCTGACTTGGGATGTTTTTCATCTGAGTCCAGTTTGTTTATTTCTGGTTCAAACCCAGCATGTTCATCTGGCTCAAATGATTCTGTATCAGAACCAACTTCTTCCGAAGAAGCTGTATCTGTTGTCGATTCCTCCGTGTTATTACGCCACGGATAACTAGGTTCTATACCGTCATCTGAACCATCTTGATTATCATCAACAGGATCTGTATCCCGATCATTACCAGTTGGCATTCGAGTTCACCACTCAATTATCTCCTAATCGCCAATACGAATAACACTTTCCCAATCTCACAACTTTGATACACCCTATAAGATGTTGCAACACTCCATCTAAGTAAGATTTAAACTGGTGAACAGATACAAGCTAAAACAATGCCAGAATGTGGAAACTGTGGGTCACATGTAACGGAAAGATATGTGAAAGTGTTTGTCCCAGACGGAATATCAAAACCAAGAGCCTGTCCCGAATGTGATAAAGTCAGAGACGGAGCCGATGTCAGAATGCGTCGAGACGGTAAAGCCTCGTAGCTTTACTCATCCAACGTGACATCCTCCCACACCTAAAGGTGCGGGCCTCTCACTTGGTGTTAGCCAAGCAGGTCAATCCTGAAGTTTGAGAGTCTAAGGTTTGCTGGACAGTCAGCCAGTGGCTCTGCCACGAAGCCGTTACTCGCACCCGTAGAGGGCTCCGAGTTACCTGATTGTTTTGTGACTGTCGGCATGGTCGGCTTACGTTTTGTTCTGGGTCGAAGACCCTAGCAAACACCGAGTCAACTGCCAATTGTCCATGCACAACCTTCTATACGGCAGTTTGTCACTTAAATTGTCGGATTTATCTGGTGGCTAAAGCACCAGTATTTTCCCTAAATCTCTATAAACTTCTCAGCTATCGGTTCAATATCATCAAGAACGGTATCTGCCTTGATATCCGTCCAGCCATTTACCGATAGCTCGCTAGCGAAGGTCATCTTAATCGTATCCACATCCGTGTTATCAGGATTCTCGATAGTATTGGCTTTCACAAGTGGAACGATCTCGTTTTCTGCGATATCTGTCCTAACAGGAGTCCACCCAGAGAGATTCGCCCCTTCTCCGAAATAGAGCTTCGAGTAAGATTCTGACTCTGAATCTGTATCACTCGATGTTCCAGCTGTCGAAGGACGAGCAGCATCTGATTTAGCTATTGGCTCAATCTCAGACTGAACTACATCAGCCTTCACTTCTGTCCAGCCACCGATTGATAGCTCGCTAGCGAAGGTCATGTTAACCGTATCTACATCAGTCTCATCGGCATCATCGACAGTGTTCGATTTGACGAGTGGGATAATCTCATTTTCAGCAATGTCTGTCCTAATCTCGGTCCAACCAGACAGGGAAGACCCATCACCGAAGTAGATCTTCGAGTACGTTTCTGAGGCCGGATCTGGGTTTTCAGAGATTTCAGAATTATCCGAAGACTCTGTGTTGGAACCATCGGATTGTGGTTGAGAATCCTGACCATCATCACTCTCCTGTTGTGATTGGGTGGTCTCAGATCGGGATTCATCATTGCGCAGTTCATCAGACCTCTCATTGATATCATCCCAGAAGGAAGAGAGTATCTTACCGAGGAATTCAACCGATGTGTCGGTGAACTCATCCTGTTCTTGATCGGAGAGGTAACTTTTCACCCCGTAGAAGTCATTAGACTGGTACCGTTCATCTACGAGCAGTCGAACACCAACATCTGTAGTCCCACGGATCACCCGCCCAATTGCTTGACGAGCTTTACGGACAGCAGGTGCTGTCAGAGCCGTTTCAAACCCAGAGTCGAACGACATTCGTTGATCGTAGGCCGCTTTGATCGCCTGAATGTGTGGTTGGTGTGTCGGCAGGAGGGGAATACCAATCACAGCACAACAATGGAGTTTATCCCCATCGTAGTCGACACCCTCTGTCACTGTTCCAAGGGCACTCGTAAACAGAATCGCTTCATCATCAGAGAAGAAGCTATCGAGTATACGGTCTGTTTCTTGAGAGCTAGTAGACTCATCAAGGTGAAGTTGTTTGTTCACACCTTGTTCTGCAAGGTAATTGCGAGCCCACCGAGCTTCACCGTAGTTTGGCATCACAACCAGAGCGTTCCCTTGTGAGTAGGCGATTTGCTTGAGAACCTCAGCATATTGCTTTCGAGCATCAGTCATCTGGGGTTCATGAACTGTTCGGTCCCCCCGTTTTCGATTTGTAAATCGGGGGAGATCCAGTGTCAAAGACAGCCTGTTTTCGACAGGGAATCGGAGTGGGAACTGTTCGAAGACAGACGGACGACGATCTGGAACATCATCCTCGGCTTCAGACACTTCATGTAATTCTGAATCATCTTGTTCATCGTCTGAGCCAATATCAAGAGCATCCAATTCATCTTTACCCCATTCATACGGGATGTCACCAACACCAACAGCCTCTTGGAAGACCTCTTCGGGCTTGATTGTTGCACTCATGAGGACGCCACCACCAAGTTGAGAGAACACTTGTCGTAGCTTATCACGGGGGATGCAGTTGTACAGTTCCAATTTGGGCGTCCAGTATTCAACGTATTCAGGGAATTGACTAGGGAAGCTCTCTTTCTCACTGTGTTCGAGAACGACCTGACGATGGTATTCCACATTATCTTCATCAAACCACCGTTTGAAGAATTCACCAACCGCTGCACCTTGCGGTGATCGGGTATGAATCCCCTCATCTTCAAGCTCATCATAAACATAATCGAGGAGCTTCATTACTGCATGAGCTTTAATGAATGTATCCCGTGTGAACTCTGTTTCAAGTTCTATCACCTCTACCAAATCATCGATATCATCCGATTCTGGATCTGACAGAGCATACTCTGTATCGCCCACATCCCAATTGTATTTGATTGCATCTTTCCATTTTGAATCACCGAATTCTTCATTCAAGCTAACACCACCAAGGGCACCAAGGCGGTGTTGCATCTCGTTCAAGAAGTTGCCAATCTCTTCGAGATCGTCAAAGCTACTAACACCTTGAACAGATTGGACAGCTCGACTAAGTACATTCTGAGCTGTATCCTTATCCGTTTTGTTGAGTCCTGGTGTAGGGGTTTTCTCGAAATTACCAATAGCATAATTATAGGCAATATCGATATCATTCTGAGCCCGATCAAGAGTGTATAGATCAACACTCTCGGACAACATATCACGAACTCGGCCTTCAATTTGATGAGCCTCGTCGACAACAGAAATGGTCTGACCGTCAAGAAGACCAAGTTTCCCGTCGGTCAGGTATCGAGTCTCTGGATCGAACAGGTGTGTATAGTTACCCAATACAACCTCAGATCTAGAGGCGAAATCGGCCATTGCTTCATGAGGGCAGATACCACGGCTAGCTGCCTCACGAACCATACTCTCTTGATCAAACACGTAGTTGTTGCCGTCTTTGAACCCAAACGGAAGATTCGGGAACGCGAAAAAGCCAGCATAAAATGGGTCGAACTTACCAGTCAAATCAACCCTAAGTTGGCCACCTTGGGTTTTAGACTGGTCTGCAACATCAGGAGTGGCCGGAATATACTCTGGATACGGGGTTTCAACACCATCAACAACCAGAGAATCAAGCTCATTCCCATCACGGCTATCCATATCCATCACAAGATCTCGGACAACTTCAGCCCGTGCAGGATCAAAGCGATATTTGTCACGGTGTTGTTCGGCAGTTTCACTCGCTTCAGACCAATCATAGTCATAACGAGACCACGGTGCTGGAGTCACACCATCAGGCCAATCAAGAGGAATATCACTACCGAACCGAATCAGTTCAGCAGTCATCTCACGAAGATCATCCATCTGTTGATTAAATGGATTCTCATCAAACGGCTGGAGATCCACATCAGCGTATGGCATCATATCCCTACGCCCGCGCAAGACAGTTGTAGCGACTGGAGCCGTATCTGAAGAGATTGATTGGTTAATCCCCTTCATCTCATCTACAAACTGCTTGAGCTGCTGTTTGAGTGGCGTAGTGACGAGGATACGCGAATAGTCTGGGAACGAACTATTGACATTATCCTCATCAATTCTTTCTTCACCAAGCTCAGACTGATGGCGGATGGCTGTAATACCAGCTGAAACAGCAGCAAGGGTCTTCCCTGTCCCACATGCGCCCTCAAGGAGGTAATAGCCATTATCTGCCAGAAGATCAAGGAAACTATCGATAGCGTCAACCTGATCTCCATACACCGTATCGTATCTGAAATACGGAGTCCAATACTCATCAATATCATCAAGGTCGATCAGGCGAAGGCCGTCAGAGTCATGATCACGAGAATCTGACTCACCGGATGATTCAGTCTCAATAACATCAGGTTCAACAGCACTACCTGCGAAATCGGGCGGGACTTCCTGTTGTTCTGGGTGGTCGTTTGCCATTGTATCTCTAGTATAATGTTATATCCAGACTGACTTGAAGCTTGGTTTTTTCGAAGTCATATTACCGGAGCAACCCGAACTAAACCCCTCAAATCAGGTTTTACCAACTATTGAAGGATTGATTTTCACAAGAAACCATAGACTCTTACCATTACACAATCAAGAAAGGAATATAACCGTATGTTACAACGGAAACTGCCCGGATGGAGGAAAGTACAGCAAGTACTGATGGTAGCAACAGCTGTTGGAGTCGCCATTCACGAATACGCCCACAAGCAAATGGCTGAGGATCACAACTTAGCCGTCAAAGAAGTCTGCCTATTCCAATTTGATAACCCAAAAGGATACGTGGTCCATGCGGAACCAAGAACGTTCTCATCAAGTTTTGCAGTTTCATTCGCACCATTCCTACTCAATACTGCAATCCTATATACGTCACTTCTTGGCATCTCAGCATACATGATCTATACCGGTTCAACTACCATAGAAACCCTCACCGGACTGGAAATTGCTGGAATAATTATCGCTGGATGGATTGGAATCGCCGCAGGGTTTGAAGCATTTCCAAGTTCCCAAGATATCGATAACTGCTGGGCTAAAGGAAAGCAAGAGGTGAAAAATCTATCATTCAGAAGAAGGGGATTGATCTCGTTCATTGTTGAGAAGGTCTACGTGGTGTTAGCAATCCCAATCATCCTACTCCTAGTCCTATTGAACAAGACGACAGCCTTCGGTTCAAAGTTCGTCTATCTAGCTGTAATCGCATTCTGGGTGTTCCTTTCACTAACTATGCTGTTCCCCGACACAGCTTTAATATGAAATCCATATCGAAGGTAGAAAACACAGCATTAATCACTTAGCTAATCAACATACAATCTAACCGAACCACTTGAGGTTACAAATCAAAATGAACGCCACCCAAACAGACGACACCAACAACGCAAGCCAAGGTACACAGACAGATCAGTACGACCACATTCTCCGAGCTATGGAGAATGGTCTACTAATTTCAATCAACAACGATGCCAAAGGATCGACACCTACTGGTGAACTAAAGGTTGTTTACAGCAAGGATGACAAAACTCACGTCCAACTCAAAAACGGAGACGAACACTACCAAATCCACCGAAATGTGTTCGGAGATCTCGTCTATTCAGAACTCACTGAAGATTAAATTGATATTGTTGACGAAGTAATCACCATCGAGATACTCGGTTACTGAAATTCAACCATGGTAGAAATGACCAATTCAGTCGGGACGATAAAAGACATCTATAGCTCAGAAGGACGAACCACGCTATTGGTGAGTATGGTGAGTCTGTGTATAATAACACCAGTTCTATTCACACAGTATCTTGAACCAATACGAACGATTTTCCCAATAGTTGCACTCACTGGAATCATCCTAATCAGACGTGGGATTCCATCATTCATCCCAACATGGATAGTCTTCAACGCATTCAGTTGTTATTTCATGATCTACGCTGGCTATTCATTCGGAACTCAATTTTCAACCAAACTCCTCCTTGCATTCCTTGTAGGAATGACCATCTATGATATGATTGGTGTCAGTGGGGGACAAATGCAATCGATGGCAACACGGATGATCAACTACGGAGTTCCTATCTTTGTGTTAGTTCCACACTCCAGGTCATTCTCATTCGAAGAGTTCCGCAACATCATCAAAGAAGACGGCCTAGAAGCTCTTCATGAATCTGACCACGGAATATCCATGCTCGGAATTGGAGACGGGTTTCTCCCCGGCGCACTTGCAGTAAGTGCTGGTGCTTGGGGTACTACAATGGAATTAGGTCTCATCGAGATCACGCCACCACAGATTGGGGCAGCTGTGGGCGGTATCATCTCGCTAATGATCCTCATGTGGGCAGAGTTACCGCGAGCAATCCCCGCACTAATCATGTCTGTACCGGGTGCAATCATCGGATTGGGAATCGGATACGGAGTAGACATGATTCTCTTCACTGTGTGAGCTAGAAAGAACAAAGACACCATCAACTACTGAACGACAACGTTCAATTCTTGAACTGCCTGATGGATCTCTTCACGGACATCCTGTTCGCAGTATCCCAACTCTGACGATGCGTTGAAGCGGCGATCCTTCGAAATGAACCCAATCAAATCGGTATATGGGGTTCCATATTGATTGACTATATCCATCCCGACTTCACTGTAGTCATCATCAGTAACAGTAACAGTACTCAAAATGGGATCAGAGCTATTACCCCAGACCCGATCAGAAACACGTTCCAACCCCTCCAATGTGTCATGTAGGATTGAAAGTGGATCATGAGAATCCACTGACTCAAACTCCAGATCGGGAGTATTGACATCCTCCCCGCCCTGAAGGGCAAGGATTCCCACGGCACTGCACCGCTGAGTTGGGATGTTTACGGTTTGTAGTTGCCCGAAGGACAGCTA
>Ga0306875_100402_pt1 | contig 14567 bp, 20 predicted proteins | sample AntCluMetagen318_FD_190410 | JGI IMG/M metagenome (GOLD analysis project Ga0306875, IMG submission 190410) | Saline lake microbial communities from Club lake, Antarctica - Metagenome #318 (v2) (version 2) | ecosystem: Environmental > Aquatic > Non-marine Saline and Alkaline > Saline | place...
GACAGCGACAGCTCTCCGTCGATCCGTCCGTAATTCTCTCGTCGAGACCGTCAGTACAACCGCTTCGACACAGAACTCAGGCCGCAGAAACAGCTAGCCGAGGATGCTTTGTGAGGTACTGAGACTACGGTCTTGTTGCCCAACGGGGTCAGGACGTCGAACTTGAACATCCCGTCAAAGACGTTGGAGACCTGCTCCACGAAGCCCACCTCACTGTCCAGTTCGCAGAGACACACCGGTCGTCAGGTAACGAAGATGAGAAAGATTCCTCAGAGAAACAGTCCAGCGAGTCCGTAGTGAAATTTGACGAGGCAATCCTAGCAGTTGCTGAGAGAGCCCTCCGTGCTGAAGGGGTGTCACTCCAGAAATCACCCGGTAAAGAGACACTCGATGAACTTCCTGGAAAACCACGACGACTACGGGCGCTTTTTCTGCACGATGCGTGGGCGTTGGATTCGCATCCACGGCTTGTGGAGCATCTCAAAGAGGCAGAGGTGACCGCTCGGAGGTTGGGTTTCAGTTCGATCCCGAACCAATCTACCTTCTGGCGAACTCACGACACACTCTGTAAGGAAGGCTACAGAGAAAACGTTCGAGACGCCGCTACTCGCGCTGTTCACGCGGTGGTTCGCAGCGGGATTGACACTCCAGAGAGTGTTCTCAAAGCTCAGGGTCTCGATTTCTCGACCTCCGTAGATGAGCGAGAAGTCGCGGCGGCGACGCAGCGGGCAGCGATTCGTCACTGGGTGGACTCTCTGCTCAATGAACTATTGGAGCCAATCTCGTTCAACCGATCGGAGAATATGCGGCACGCAGTCGATGCGATAATCGCTGCTGTCGCGCAGGGTGCGTATGCACATGGACTCAATTCGGCGAGGCCGACCGCGAGTTGGTACTACGAGACAAGTGAGATTCCGACCGCTGGGCAAGTCAGTCGGCTTCTTCGCAGCGTGAATACCCAAGAAATTCTCCGAATGTTCACCGACATCAACCGTCGGTTCATCCGGATTGCATCCGAGCATGGATTCTTCGATCGTGATTACAACTACGCGCTCGACACATCATGGGTCGCATACGAGGGGAAGAAGGTCGGCGAAGACGGGGAGCTAAAATTGATAGAAAATCCGAAAGAGGGCACAGCATGGCTGTTCGCAGTCCTCTGTGTAACGGACGTCGATGCCCGGTTCGCGCTCGGACTTGACTTAGTAGAGGATAAAAGCGAGACCACTGACCAGTTCCGGTTCCTACTACGAACTGCCGCTCGGGAAGGCGGCGTTAATCGAGTGCATATCGACCGGGAGTTCTACGATGGTGACGCCGTCAGGATGTGCCGAGCCATCGCTGGGCGGAACTGGGTCATCAGGGCGAAACGGAAGGGTGAAGCGGCGGAGTTGCTGGAGGAAACGCCTAACGGTGAATCGAACACTCGAACGAACATCGACTTCGCCGACGTGACTCCGGGGCCGAACCTCTACGTCTACCCGGTCCCCGAAGCGTACAGGGACGAAGACGGCAACACGCACATGGCGTTTCTCTCTGATCTTGACCCTGACGACACCGACATCGACGAGGTATTCGAAACGTACTCTAAGCGGTGGAGCATCGAAACGCTGCTCCGGCAGCTCAAACACGATGTCGGCGTCAAGACGAGTTCGCCGTACCCGGAGATGCGACTGTTCCTCCTACAGATCGCTACGCTTTGTTACAACATCCACACCTTGGTGAATCGTGCCACGTCCCCGAAGTACGCGCTCCGGTTGGACGTCCCCTACTACGAGATACTCATTGCCATAGTCGATGTCGTGTACACGCGGAGTGGCGCGACCGAACTGAACCGATAGCCATGCTTGGAGATTGCACCACCTGTACAGGCACTTGGAGCGGACCTAGCATGGCTGCCGTCTCGCATTACCGGAGGAAACAATGATACTGAACGCGACGATCTCCCGGGACAGACTTGAAGCGATGATCGCCCCCGCAATGACACTGGAGAGCAATCAACTACTGTGCATTGAACCAGACGAAATCGAAATCATTGCTACGGATAAATCGAGAGAGGCAATTGTTGAGGTTTCAACTTCCGAGGCTGCTTTCGACACCTACTGTGCAGAGTCAATGGAGAGCGGTATTGACCTCTCCAGAGTTGCTACGTTTCTCGGAGTCGTGGACGATACTGAACTGATTCAGATCGAAATCAGTACCGAACGTAGGGTTACGCTCACTGCAGGCACGCTCTCGTACACGTTCTCGCTCGTAATCGCTGATGATGTTCCGCAAGTATTCGCTCCTCTCAATGCCGAGCAGCCCGCTGCGGTCGCCATTCAAGGACACAAACTCAATGTACCTATTCAGCTTGCGAACATTGCTGGCTCGCACGTTCGTCTGAGTGTCGATACCAATTCAACTGCTTTCTCAGGTATCACAGACGGCGTACGGGATACACTCACTTTTGAATTCGGTGGGGCGGATGTCGAGTGGTTTGAAGCGTCTGCTGTCGGGCTACTGGTGTCACTCGATTACTTCGCACCAATTCAGCGGATACTTCCGGACGACACGCTGGTGCAACTTGAACTAGGGAATCACAGACACGTACGGCTCCAGTATCCAATAGCCGACGGAGCAGGAACTGTGACTGTTACGTTCGCCGGAATTAACCTATAACAGAGATATAAAATTGGAGCACGGATAGTAGTGTCTCACCCTCCTGAGCCGGATTCAGCATCTCCCCTATCGCTATACTCGGTTAGGACCTCAAGCCATTGCCAACGGGTCATCTATCACATGAAATCAAGAACAAGACTTGCTCCGCCGCGCGATCCTCTGGGTGTTCACGGCCGTCCTCTTCCCTGATATACTCATGAGGCAAGTCACCTGACGATGCGCCACCTCCACTTGCCCACGACTACCGCAAGACAGACACTGCGCGTTCTGGTTCGACTACTATACCGCCGTCAAACCCTCCGTCAAACTGACCGTGCGTTGAAATGTCTTCGCGCCTACTAGTGAAGGTCGAGTTGGTCGACTTCCTGTAAGAGGTCAGCGCGATCTGTCCATGGCTGTGCTCGCCTGATATTTTCGAGCGATCGCATATGGGTCCAGAACATCCCGTTGTAGGCCTCGTACTGATCGTCATCGTCTTCGTAAACTCGGTAGAAGGCTTGCGTACGTGTTCGATACTCGTATTGGTCGATGAAGCCAGCCTCCCAGCAGTGCCCACCGTGAGAGTGTTCATACACACCGACGATGGTGTCGGCGTACGAGAGCAAGAGTTTGAACTTCGCTGTCCAGTCCTCGGTAAAATCGAAAACGTCCTCCATCAAGCGAGGATGCACACCCGGCTCATCCAACAGTTCTTGGACTGCTTTGAGGTGTGGTTTTTCTTCCTGTCCGTAATGCCCAAGGATGAATACCGTCTGAATATTTGGGTCGAAGAAGTCGTCGTTCTCGTGGACTGCAGTGAGAATACCTTGTGTTTCAGAAGGGGTGAGTGGTCGGTTGTTGACCTCTCTGAACCGCGTAGATAGATCTTCACCGGATGGACCGGACATATTCTAGGTTTGTGTTCTCGAAGAATAATTCTTCTGAACCGTAGCATCGTTCGACCACTTCGAGAATAGTCGAAATGGTTAAGGAGTTGGTTACTGTAGTACTATCCAAGATGAGCGCACTCAAACACCGCCACAACCACCAAGACGACGAACTCAATCCGATCGAGGCGATGAGCGCGCTCAATACCACAACGCGGAAAAACATCGTCGGCGTGATCGTCGGGCACCAAACAAGCACGCCCTCGAAGAAGGAACTCGTGTACTACCTTCCCGATACGCCGAACTCGACGATCTCGTCGAACCTAAGTGTCTTAGAAGAAGCAGGCATCATCGAGTCTGCGTCTCACGAACGATCGGACTTGGAAAAGGGGGACCCATATCGGTTCTTCCAGCTCACCGACGCGGCTCGTGAGTTATTCGACCGGAACGGGCTCTTCGAAGAAGCGGCGTACAAGAACCTCATCGAGCAGACAGAGAAGACAGACGAGATACGAGACGCTGAATCCGCTCCTCGTCCAGATTTCGCGTGACGTAGCTGTAGCGAGCGATTCAGGCACAGCATTTTTCAACTATCGAATTGCACCTGTTTCATCACACCGCGGGAAGAATTTGCTCCAATCTCGGTGCAGTCTGCGACATCGCTCTAATGAATTTCATGTAGGCGAGAGCGCATCATCGTATTCTTGATCAAGAATCTCGGCACAATCGACGGGAATACTGGCCCAGGCGTTCTTGACGACTTCGTACCCAGTCCATCCTTCGGTACGAATCATCTCAACAGTTGCCTCACAGAACTCGGCCTTCGAGATGAGATCGTTGTCTAGGAGAACATAGAGAAGATACGGCGGCCCAACAACATCGATATCGTATTCGTAATCGTTGATTAGTCGCCGGAGTGACCGTCTTGCAGCGGAATCAAGCAACGAAACAACCAAATATGAGTCTCCATGTTCGGATATTTCCTGTTTGAGTGATTCCTCGCCCGCATCAGGTCCATGTGGGCGAGGGACGACAGTTACACACGACCATGGAGAGGACTCACCATCGAGATGGTCAAGCACACGCTGACTGCCTTGTTTGAGATACTCTCCACGACTGCCCTTCGAGGGGTATTTGTTTGAATCAACATGGTGGTGAAGCTCATGCTTGCAGACGTTTGTTGTCGTAAGGTGTAACGCGTCTTTCAACAATCCCCACTGGTCAGTGTTCGCAACAGCAATCAAAGAACTCGTATCAGCGAGTAACGGATGACGAGACTCGCTCACCATTTATTCAGCGAGAAATGAAGAGGAGTCTCGTTCCATGGCCGACTTGAATGCCTCCTTTTCCTCTTGCATCTGGTCTATTTTTTCGCCAAGAAGAACACGAGCCACGTCTTCATTGATATCACCACGGCTGTATTGTTCGTAGACTTCAATCTCGTCTTGTTCGTCCAACGAACGGCGGAGCATCTCCACTAACCCTACTCGGGCAAGTTCGCTCACGTTAACCCCTCCAATATGGATCTCATCAAGCACCTCCGCAGCCTCCTTTTCTGCTCCGACCCGAAACTGAATCGTCTTGTCGTAGCTTGATCCACTCATACATTGCTGTTCGCTGAGTAGCAATTTATATGTTATGACGCGTAGGTACGTGTCATTACAAAGCTAAGGTTAGGCAACAGACTACGTGAATGCCCAGTGAAGATCTGAACGAAACCACGAGACATTATGAGATAAGAAGGATGACATACGAGACTGCGAGCGCATATGCAGCAACTCGTTCGAGAGACAAAGATGATTTCTGAATGCTGCGATCCTCGGTTTGGGGGAGTTAATCGAATTCCGAAGAGATGAATCGGAGCAATATTTATACGAAGGTCTGACGTATTCTGACATAGACGGACATCTATGCCAATCAAGTTAGACTCGAATAACGAAGCTCCGCCGGTTACACCAGGGACAAACGCCCACGAACTCCTTGCAGTTCTCTTGGAGCATCCGGAGATGGGGTTCACACCAAAAGAACTGGCTGAACTGACCGAGGTCCCCCATTCGAGTGTTCATAAGACACTCGCACGACTCCGGGAGAAAGGACTCGTCCGTACAGTCGACTCCTACTGGGCGGCTGCCGAAGACGTTGCAGCCTCACAGGTCGCTAACGTCGTAAGTCTTCAGGAGATCGAAGCGGAGTACGGCGACGACGTCTACGGGAACGACGGCGATGGCTGGGCACAGACGGTTCCAGATCTCGGAGAAAACGCCTAACAAATGGCGTACGCACAGGGCAGCATTATTCTCGCACCAGCGACGTTCAAACGTGGCATCCGGCCATATCTCATCGTTTCTAACCAGAACCGACCGTTCTACGGTGAGCGGTACACTGTCGCCGTCATTACATCTACCGCACGACAAGGAGCCATCGAGTTGGCGGCACCATCGCTCACCGAAGGCGAACTCAAAACGTACCCCAGTTACGTGAGTCCGTGGTCGCTGCACGTGTTTCCCCATCAAGAGATAATAAAACGTGTCGCCCAGGTCGACGAAGAGACAATGAGGACTGTCGCAGCGGAAATTCACGAACTGACTAGGGTACTTTGACATCCTCCCCGCCCTAAAGGGCGTCACCAGAACGCTGCGCGTTCTGGTTGCCCGCCAGACTACGTCTGGCGACGTTCGCAAGACCTGCGGTCTTGCGCGCACACCAGAAATCAAAGATTTCTGGGGACGAGGATTCCCCAAAGGAGATATTGAGGTTGCGCGTTTCTTCCGGCCTCAAGTACGCTTTCACGTGGGCCGTCAACGGTTGCCGTCCAGTTGTGCGATGTTCTCTGAGGCGTTCAGATCGGCGTGGCGTCCCGTACGTCATCGTCGACCATCGTCACTCCTGAAGCACGTCAGTCGTGTCAAGTTCTGTGGCTTCCTCGAAGGCCTTCCGCTCGCGGTCGATCTCCGCGATGGCATCACCGAACAGGATCTCCGCGACGTCATCGGATAACTCTCCATCTTTGTACTGCTGATGCAGGGTAATTCGCTCCTCGTTCGAGAGGGTTTCTCGGAGTTTCTCGGCCAACCCCTGCCGAGCAAGCTCCCTGATATTGATCCCACCAAGCCGCAACTGGTCGACGATTTGTGTTGCCTCCTTCTCAGCTCGCCCCCGGAACTGGATCTTGTCGTTATTCGTCGACATCTTGTGCTAGTGTTCGCTCCAGTGAGACATAGTTGTTGAGACGCGCCATCCGTGTCATGACACAGTATTTCGAGATCGAAAATGTTGGAGATTACGGAAACGGCCGTACCCGCATCGACCGTGGCTCCGTGATCATCGTCGCTAACATCGAGAAAGGAGAAAACGAGTCCTGATCAAAATCGAGACGGTCACCGACGATGTCACCCTGACCGGCCTAAAATCTCAGACGTGTTGAGCGTGGAACCCAACACTGGTTCGCCTCTGACACTAGTCTGGGTCTCGATACCGGACTGGACCGAGCCGCGTCACTTGTTCTGCCTCCACGAGCCGTTGTAACCCATCTCGCGTCGGGTAGCCCCATGGCGCATCCGCAATTGATTGACTCGGTGCGGCCGCGCGGAAGTACTTGCCTTGCTTATCGTGCACAATGAGGCGGCGCTGGCACCCAGCGAGATCGAGCACACCAAGATCGAACCCGCCGCCAGCCCGTCTGATACGCGCCGCACCGCTTCGATACCCGTGAATTTCCTTCACGCTAAACTCATCCATCGATTCAACCGGGAACGCGTAATTCTTGTACGTGAGCGGAACACCGAGCTCCAGCAGACCGCTACACGGATCAAACACTCCGAAACCGAACGGGTGTTTCAATTCCGGCGTAAGTTCTCGCTGTGCCTTCCACATCTGCGTTTCACACTCACTGTGAAACACCCAGTGCACCACGAACCCCAACCGTAACGCTTCACGTGTTTTCGCGCGGTACTCCTGATCCGACCCGGTCACAAACTCAATCCACCGGTTCACCAGCCCGCCCAGAATCATGCAATCCGGCACTCGATCCGCTGCCTTCCGCTCAAACCGGTACTCACCCGGAAACCACGGATCTACCTTGTCACGCCGCCGGCGATCCAACTCTACTTTACCCCACAGGTGCTCATCCGATTCCTCACCCGCAGTACCGTACCGACCGAGAGACCCCCAGATCTCAAACCCAGTCATCGGCACCTCACCTGCACCCATCGCTGTCGTGTCATCTGTAGTACTAACCGTCGTGCAATCTCGGAATCAAACATTATCCACACACCGAACGCAGCCCCCACACCCCATTTCCAGTGTCTCGACAGCGAGCACACCAGGGACGCTACTCTTTGCTGTGCACGATGCTCAATCAGCACGGCCGTCACCTCCTGTGGCACAATGAACCGGGTGCGGACCGCAGACTGTGACCGGATGCGCCGCAACTACACACCCAACACCCGCCAGCAACGCTCCCCATCCGTGACGAACAGGCACTCGGGACGGCAATGCGTAAGTACGTACTAGTTGCCCCGACTCACCACGCAGCTGACTCAGCAACGCCGCACCCTTATCTGGACCGAAAGGCACCTGTTCGATCACCCTGCCACGCACGAAAGACTCGACCGCGTTCATCACTCGCGGTTCAATCACCACCATCACCACCAGTAGGTGCTTCTTCACTGACCCGATCTTGTGTCGGTCGTAGCGACGACGAAACCGGTACCGGCACATCCAACTCGGGTGAGTCCCCAGCGCCCACCTCCTCAGACACCGTTTCACCGTAGGCCTCAGCATCCAGCTCAGACGAAACCGTCTCGCAGTGTGCCTGCGTCGGCCGCAACGTCGACGACACCGACCACACTTCGTCGAGACCCACAGACCCGTCTTCACCTTCACCTCTCACCTCACGATCCTCATCACCGTCTAACTCATCGTCTGTACTCACACTGCACCACCACCATCAACTCGTACCGCACCCCCGCGTACCTCCAGCACCGCGCCGCAGGCCCGCTCACTTACCTGTCTATTCCTCGCCACCGTCAACATCGTTGAATCACTCATGTATCGAGTCTCTTTCCGCAGTCGTTGCTCGCCGTCACGCGAGAGTCAACACTCCTCCGTTACCTTCTGGTTGATATCTTCAATGATCAACAGCCACTCAACGCAGTACCCCGAAACAACGAGTCACACCGTCACGGCTCTGCCTCCCCGGACCGACCCGACCACGTGCGATGCACCGAACCGATCTCATCCGACCACGTCACCCGATCATCACCCGCCGGCCTCACCCGGAACTCACCAAACCCGAACTTAGAGTGCGTTCCAACACGCCGCACCCCATTCATCGCCGTCGACACAGGATCCGTCCCAGCATACGTCACGCGTTGACCATGGTCAATGGCCTCAACAGCGAAGACCTCGTCACCAACCACGAGGCGTTCTTCACGTCGACGTAACTCGTGCGGTGCGTCCCACCACCACGGGACCGATTGGTCGTCTGCACCGTGATGCTCACTCTGCAACACGTACGGAGACAGCAACTCGATCTCGAACTGGCCTCCAACTGCATCCTCCAATCGAGAGTAATCCAGTGACTCCAACTCAAATGTCTGAGTGTCTGCCAGTCGCAACTCACCGAGTCCATAGTTCCGAGCACCGCCAACCCGAATCCCGTCAAGCACTGACTCCGAGAGCGGAACCACACCATCCGCACCGTCACTATGAATGTAGCAGTGAACGTGCCACGTCACCGAACGTTTCGAGTAGTGGTTCTCCGGCGGTTTCCCGAACCGGCAGGTCGGCGAGAACGTGAGGCGACCACCATGGCTCTGCACATCGAGTGTGTTGTGGGCATCCCGAGGTCGTGAGTCCAACAACCATCGCTGGGCAGGATCACGGAACCGGAACACGTCATCGTACGTTTCGACCGGCTCCAAGCCCGTCGTGTAAAACGACGACCCACCCGTTCCGACGATCTTCCCGTACTCACCCGGGAGGAACACACCATTACTCACACACAACTCTCGACCCACGTCACTATCGAGTCGACGCGCAATCGCCGTATACAGGGCGTGCCCCGACACGTAGTACGGGTGACCGAAGTAGTCGGTCTCCAACTCAAACAACACCTCCTGGATCGTCGTCATAGGAACCCACCACCCCCGTTGCTTCGACTGCAATACTTGCCACTTCGAAGGGCGGAACCACAAGATAACGCCGCAACCACTACCGTGGTGAGTCCCGACACACCCCAGAGTCGAACCCGCGCAAGACACCCGTCACACACCCCGTTTCCAGTGTCCTCACCCGAACGACACACACCAAAACTAGAAACACACACCCCGTTTCCAGTGTTGTCACTCGATCCGGGACACCGACCGAAACACACCTCGCGTCGAGAACACTCGTCGACAACCCTATCCGAACACACCGCGCTTCCGATGACAGTATCGAGAAACCGACCACCGAACGCAGACACGTCAACACGTACTCGGTCACGCATACGACTCACCCCACTGGCTCAACGCACCCACACCACGAGTCGCATCCTCAACGTACTGCAGAGCCGTAGACCACGACCGGATCCGCCGCAACTGCGCATCCAGCAACCGCGCCTCCCGCGAAGAACCAACATCAATCGGGTGTTCAGGGAGTCGACTCCACACGTCAGCAAACGACCGCGCCGGGAACTCCCCGAGCCGCGTCGACGGACGATCTCCTGGATCACCAGTGACGTGCAACGCGAGCACAGGCGTCCAACACACCGTCCTGTGCGGCACCACGTCATCAGCATCCAACGCCGCATCAACACCACCATCGAGCGCCACAGGCGACCCAGGGGTCGCCACAAGCGACAAGTCCTCGAACGCGTGGCCTGCCCGGTAATTATCGAGCAACGCCGCTACGAGCAACGTGTGGAACTTGAGAGACGTGTACGGGTAGAACACTGACTCGTTGAACGCAGCAGGCACCGTGCTTGTCAGCCACTGAGCGTGGAGTCGCTCCGCATCCGACGACACCACCAACCGTTCAAACACGGTCACGGCATCGCCAACACCCAGCTGGTCGGCCTCACCCGGCGTCGAGCCGGTCACCAACGACAGTCGGCGAGGCGAAGCGTGATTCGACACCGTCTGCTCCGGCTCACCCGCCGGACGACTCAACAACGCCGCATCCGCGTCCGCCCCTAACGGAACCTGCTCATTCACAGCCACGCCAGCAAACACGTCGACACCCGACCCATGATTGCGGCCGAACAGTTTGTGCACATCATGCCGGTACGCCACGCACAACGCGTCGACAGTCTCCTCCGGGTCAACCTCCATAGCTCGACTCTGGGTTGAACCCAACTCACGACTCATTCTGACCCACCACCTCTTGACCCACCACGATCAAGCGCTGGCGGCAACCCGTCATCCACGTCACTCACACGCGCCTGCAACGCCCGCACGAACTCCTCACGACACTCCCCGATCCACACGTCATCCTTCTCATCCATCTTCGACGTCGGGTTCTGCGCGCGATTATACACCCGCCGCACCTCCCGCTTCGAATACAACGGATTGAGCACCTCAGCATCAACAATCCCCGCACCGAAATTCCGCGCCCCACCGAGCTGCATCTCGAACGAATCACTATTCGTATTGAGGTACTCAATCGCCTCGATCAGCAGGCCAACGTATTCGGGTCGAAGCTCCCGTAGCGTGAGACGCCACGTCCCTTCGAGATTACCGACCACATCCCGGGTCGCATGGCGTAGTGGTTGCCCTTCGTCATCGGCATTTCTAGATCGGACCTGCGTGTGCAGTTGCCGAAAGTGGGCTTCGGCCTCGCCCTTCGTGACGTCCACCTGTCGACGGATCGGCGAAAACCCGATCGGACGGCGAATCACCCGGCCAGCCCTGTTACCGAACCCACCAAACAAATCATACACGAGACACCCATGCTCACCGTGAACCGCAGAGTCGACACACGACCCTTTCTCATGGTACCCAGCATCCAAATCCCGATTATACACGTCCTCAAGCATGTAATCACCATCCGCCTCACCCGGATGGCACGCCGTCGAACCTGCAGTATGGAGGACACGCTCGCAGCCATGGCGCAACCACCCCGACAGGGTGAACGGCGAAATCTGACCACCAATCTGATTCATCGGATCATCCGCCTCATACCGATCCGCCGAAGCATGGTGGCGATCAGTCACGATACCATCGCCCGGCGCAAGCAAGTCAATCTCCAAGCCAACGAACAAATCCGGGAACGTCGACTCTGTGAATTCATCCGGGAGAGCGAACTCACAATCGAGGTGATCCGTGTTGAACATCGCAGTGGTGTCGTCCGCCATCAGCACTCACCACTATTCGTGTCTCCATTCGACTCATCGGTGTCGACAGTGCTATCGTTGGCTGGAGGGCCAGTAGCACCGTCGACAGCGTCAGCGGGAACCTCATCATCGTCGTCACCGCCAGCAGGACCAGTGCTGGCAGCTGGAGCGCTAGTAGCGTCAGCGGAGACCGTCTCTTCATCACTGTCGGCACCTACTGAATCATCACGAGAGCTTGGAGGGCACTCTCCATCAACAGGACCCGCACCATCAGCACCACTTCGAGGGCAACTACCGTCAGCAGGGTCGTGCTCGGTTGCACGCTTCAATAGCGCGTCACCATACACCCACGACACCTCGCTCGACGAGTCAGTCGACGAGGATGGTGCGATTTGGCCAGTCGTCGACTCCATCGTCGAGACAGCTCGTACCAATGGCTCCAGTAGTATCGGCCAGGATGATTGCGTGGTTGGATCAACGCAGCGGCCGATATGGCCGTCGACGATCAGTTCGCGTACGCCGAGTGTGAAGTACGTCGGCAGCTTGTGTTCGTTACCGCAGAGTACGTGCCCAACCTCGAAGGTGGGTTGGCCCGCCGGACGGTAGGCGAAGACCGTCACCGCCGAGCCGTCCGGCAGTTTGGAGCCGCAGACCTGACACGCCACGGCCCCCTCCCCGAGCGCAACCGATTTCAATTGGTTTATATCTTCAATTAAACCTTTTCCGTTGCCTTCTTGTCCTTCCGCTATTGACTCATTCATGGGTTCTCAGACCGTTGTTCGGAACCCAGCCCGGGTGCTGCAACACCCTGGCACCTTTGTTCGTTAGTGCTCCTTGGCTGAGTTCACAACCATTAGTCAAGCGTCTATTGGCTTAAACCTTTGGACGTTCGACTAATGGAATACGACCCAATACCCATTTGTGAAGTGGAATCGTCACATCAGATATGGGCGACCGGGATCGTGATGAAAAAAGTGGGAAATTCACTGAAGAGTATCCCTCAAAGGCGTTTATCGATGCCTTAGATGAACTTGGTCCAACTGGAACGACAGAGATCTCTGATAGAATAGGGTGTGACCGACGAACTGCATACTTGAAATTAAAAATGCTTGAAGAGGATGGAAAAGTAGAAAGTAAAAAAATTGGGAATGCTTTGCTCTGGGAATTAAATGTATAGGTGAGAAGATAAGCAAGAGAGTGGTTAACATAATTTATTCTCTAACGTATTTATATCTCTAGAGTTAGCATGTACTATGCCGCCTACAATCGGAGAGAAAATAATTCAGTTTACAGGACAGGCCAGTGGAGAAAATCAGATTCCTGCACACGCCTTAATCAACGATGTTACTAAACGGGCTGTTAAAATCAAACAACACCCACTACACGTTTTCTTTGATCGGAACTTCCGAATTCCAGACTACCAGCGTGGTTATCAGTGGGAAGAAGAAAATTGGGAACAGCTCTGGGAAGAAATTGACAAACTGTTCCAGACGGACGCAGCCCGAGCCGAAGCGAGTATTAACGATGTCTTCTTCGGGTCGATGTTCTTTGCAGAACGGGAAGGCGAAGATGTAGGCGAAGAAGACATCGAGGAGTTGTACGATGTCATCGACGGCCAGCAGCGCCTCACGACCTTGACTATCCTCTTCAAGATCATGGCAGACCAACTGTACAAACAGTTGGACGAGGGTGATTTACATCGCGAGTTCTCTGGGGAAGTTACTGATATTGAGAACCTCGTCTACCAACAGGTTGGTGTTGGAACTGAGAATCGAGTCTCGCTGATTCCTAACCGTCATCACAAATCGTTCTTTGATGCTGTGTTGGGTGACGAGGATGATCTGCTTGAATATCTCCTATCGTGTGACCGCGTTCATGGTAACACGAAGTATGATGCCATCCAGGTTCAAGATTATCTGGACGCCTTTGGTATCGATGAGACAGATTACCTCGCTGCCATTGACGATGATGAGTACTACGAAGATGATGTCGACAGGCGATCTAATTTGACAAGCAATCAATTGACCAATGTCCAGAGTCAAGATGATATGTCCTCCGTTGATGTCGAGTCTAATTTCGCGAATGATCTTCTAACCAATAAGGTTGAAATATCTGATGAAAACCAGAATTTCATCGATGCCTATGTCTTCTACAGAGACAATCTTGTCGAGAGACTCAATGAGTTTGAGACTCCGAAACAGCGGTCACTGTCGTTAATCAATCTCAAAAATCATATTCTGCACTCATTCCAAGTTGGGTACTTCGAGGTTCAGAATGACCAACCGCGTCTCCTAATGAAGATCTTCGAGATTCTAAATGACCGGGGGATGGAATTGAAGAAAGCAGACGTGATGCGGACTCGCATTGTTGCCTGCTTCCGTGATGATCCATCTCGAGATGAATATGTCAAAAAGTGGGAGGAAATTGTCTCCCTCTTTGGAAATGACCGGATCATTGAGTTCCTTAGAACATACTTCGTAATTACTGGCCACGCTAAATCACGTGGCGAGCTGAAGGATCATCTATTGGAAGCCTTTGTCCAGAATCCTGGTCCCAACACTAATCCTAAATTAGATAGTCAAATTGAGACTCCCGGTGAAGCAAAGGAGTTCATTGATGACCTAACGATCTATGCAAAGTATTACGACCACATTACGGATATAAATAACAAAGGAATCGATCTGGGCGAAGACGGAGACGAAGAGGTCGCAAACGAAGCCGATCGG
>Ga0306875_100468_pt1 | contig 13325 bp, 14 predicted proteins | sample AntCluMetagen318_FD_190410 | JGI IMG/M metagenome (GOLD analysis project Ga0306875, IMG submission 190410) | Saline lake microbial communities from Club lake, Antarctica - Metagenome #318 (v2) (version 2) | ecosystem: Environmental > Aquatic > Non-marine Saline and Alkaline > Saline | place...
ACTACCTCATTCTTGAAGTCGACATCTGTGAATGCATCGGCTATTTGCACCTCTTTCCGAGAAGCGTTATCTGTTGGATATATATCAATAAGTCTAACAGGATAGAAGCCGCGTTCGAAAAAATTTGCAGAAGAAGACTTGGTGACGTGCTCAAAAACGCGTCCTATTGGATGATTACTGTCAGTTTTGCCTACATAATATAATTTCTCAGCTCTGATTTCGATCTCCACGTACGCAGGGTATATTTTGCCGTCATGTTCGTATGGTTTACCACTTCCAGTTCCTATCGGGCCTTTGTCTGATTTTATTTCAGATTTTTTCAATTGAGTTATAGGATTATTGGCCCGGGGATCGTTTCTCTCGTTCTCTGCTGCCTCTCTAACCTTACTCTCACCGGGATGATCACATTCGAGCAAATATACTGCTTTCACATTTTTGTTGAGATTATGATTTGAGACTTCCTCTATGGCTTTCGATATTGTGGTTATGTTAATGTCCTGCACATGTATTTTTCTCAGCTGATCCAATTTATATTTTGTCGTGTTACATATACGATCTACATCTTGCACGGTGCGTTCTGACAGAATCCAGAAGCAACTGTTTCGCTATTTTCGGTAAGAATCGCGTTTGATTATCCATGAGATGGTTGGGACCCGATAGTTTCACACTTCTGTAATGGTCTCCAATTCACATGGCCTCTTTAGAGACGTACTCGAAAAACAGTGCGAAGAGTATCCTCAAACAAAAAGGGATTTTAGACGAGATTCACGAGATTCCTTTTATCTGGGCAACGAACGCCGGACAACACAACTACTCCGAACGATCTGAGGCATTGGACAAGTTCGGTGGCTGGGGGACGAACGTTCAGGTTGATCTCGGCCCAGACCACCGTTCTCACCACGAGCGACTGACACCGTTTCTCGACATCTATCACTCTGACCACTGTGTCGCGGTCGAGCACGAAAAGAAAGAGCAGATGCGGGCTCGATGGCACCTGATGAAGATGCAAGCTGCCCATGAGCGCGAAGAGACGTTGGACATCGATGTTGGGGTACTCATCTTCCCAACAGACAGAGATCCATCGTTACGGCGGACACGACGAGAGCTTGATGGACCGTTTTTTAATAACCACTTCCCGATCCACTTCCCGGTGTACGTGATTGAATACACTACTGATGCTGAGTAGACGTCTTGAGTGGTTTGTCCGTTCTCTAAGCCACCCCCGATCAGAGATTTCATCCCATCAGCACGAGACATCCTGTTATGGACATCGGACTCGTCAGTTGTACGAAAAGTAAGCGCAAACAGGCTTCACAGCCCGCCAACCTCTATATGCCGTCGACGTTCTTCCAGAAGGCCCGTGAGTACGTCGAAGCCAATCACAACCGCTGGTATATCCTTTCGGCGAAACATCATCTGCTCGATCCCTTCGGCCCGCCTATCGAACCCTATGACGACACACTGTCCGGTGCGCCTGTAGCTCGGAAACGCGAGTGGGCTCAAACCGTCTCCGATCAGCTCGAAACGGAAGGCTTACTGAAAGACGACAATCGACTCGTGTTCCACGCGGGGCGTGACTACTACACCGAAATTCTCCCACTACTGGAAGAGACACCAGTCGACGTCGAAACACCTACCGATGGTCTCCAGTTTGGTAAGACGCTCGCGTGGTACAACGACCACCTCTAATAATCCCGGATGGTTTTGTAATGTACCTACGAACCGGTTGATATGTCACGTCGTTCAGACCTCGACAGATTATACGAGCTCCTCGATCAGCTTGAAGCAACTGTTGGCAGAAAACAGCGACTTGGAGACTGTACAGGCTACATGGACTGGCCGGAACGGGGCGTGTATTTCTTTTTTGCAGAGGACAAGACTCGTGAGTCGACAGATCAGCTCCGACTCACTCGAATCGGTACACACGCTGTCTCTTCAGGCTCGGGCGCGTCGCTATGGAATCGGCTCCGAACACATCGAGGAGCGAACAGTGGGACCTACGAAAACGGCGGCAATCATCGGGGCTCGGTGTTCCGAAAGCGTGTCGGGGAGGCGATGATCGAACGAGACAGCCTTCACAACGAGTACCCCTATTGGGGCGACGGTTCCAGCGCAAGCCGGGAGCGACGACTCGCGGAGTTGGACCACGAACGACGCGTAAGCGAGTACATTCGCGACCTTCCCTTTCTGTGGATCGATGTCGACGACGAACCCGGCCCGGAAAGTGATCGAGCCTACATCGAGCGGAACGCACTCGCTCTCGTCAGTAACTACCGGAAAGACTCACTCGATCCTCGGAACGACAACTGGCTGGGGCGTGCGAGCCCCCGTAGCGAGATCAGCAATTCAGGCTTGTGGAATATCAACCATGTCGGAGAACAGTATGACACGGCGTTCTTAGATCGATTAGCTGATGCCGTAGAGGAAACCGCCAGCCTCTGAGCTAACTGTGAATGGCTATCGTAGCATTCCCCAAAGGTAGTGGGGTGGGCTGGATTCGTGTTGTAACCTCCAAGCGCGGGAGGAGGTCAAGTCGTTGAGAAGTAAGACCAATAGCTCGGCCACATCTACTTCCACAAGTTTTCGGGCGATAGCTCTTAGTACTACAGTCCGTAGTACCATATATGAGTGCCGACAACGATAGCGAAAATAAAATAACACGAATCACTCGGAAAGGTCAGGTCACCATCCCAAAGCCACTCCGCGAGGAATTTGGTCTCGAAGAGGGTGACAAAATCCACTGGGAGAAGACTGGAGATGGAATCCGACTCCGAAAGGCTACTCGATCAGCGGGGCGCGGGATGCTCGTCGATGAAACCATCTCCGATGAGAAGCGTGAACAGATGGCCGAAGAGATGGAAGCCGAGATACGTGAGAAGCGCCAGACTGAGTGGCAGCCGTGACCCGGTATACTGCTGATGGCGTGGCGATGGCACGATACCTCGTCGACCAACTTCCGCCTGCGGCCGACGACGCATTCACGCGCGCTGAACAAGGTATCGACGTGATCGAAGCTCCGACTGTAGCGGTAAGCGAAGCGATCTGGACAGCAGCCAACAAGGGAAAGATTGCTGATGTTGTGGTTGAGACGACTCCGAATGCGGTCTTGCGTGGATTGGTAAACGACGGTCCCATTCAGATAGCATCGGCTGGTGAGCAAGATCTCGCAGTGTATGGAAGTCTCATCGACCATCACTCACTACACGATGCTCTAATTATAGCAAACCACCGAGTACGAGGCACAGAAGCCATTATTACGAAAGACAGAGAATTTGGCAATGAAACCACTGTCTGGCAATAAGTTCTACCTCTACAACCAGTCGACTGAGTCGATAGCCTCGATTGAGGTCGACGGACAAAACATCACCAATAGAAAGAGAACGAGATCACCAATACAGATTGCTCTACTTAGAGGATGAGTTTAGCACGACGGCTTCGTTTGTTTCACGTCAAATCGAATGAGTTAGTCGCTCGTTGAACCTGCATAGTTACCAATGACAACTCTCGCGTCCCTCGGACTCGGGAAAAGACACTTACGGCCAATCAATAAATTGGCTATCATGCTTCAGTCACGGCGTACTCTCCTCCGTCGCGGTCTCTTACTCGGAAGTGTCGGCCTCACAGGTTGTGTGGCCGAGCAGGACGAAGGGGCGCCATCTTCAACTGACGACACGTCAACCGAGGACGAGATGCCGACCGAGATTAAGTTTTGGCTGCAGGAGGTATCACTTTCCGAGTCGGAACAGGACGCCATCGACCCGATTGTCTATAGCGAGCTTTCGAGCGGACAGCAAGAAATCGTACAAACAGCACTACAAGAAGGCAAATACATAACAGAGATGAGAGAGGCACCCCCCGAACTATCGGGTCTGCGACGAGCGATAGAAGCACAGGCTGGCGACGGAGTGGAAGCATATCTCAAGCAAAAAGACACCTACTATCGGGTCGGATTCGTATCCGGCGACCACATCATTGCCAGCTCCTAATACTAAATCTCCTGTATCGACCGAATCGAATAGCCCTCGATCCCGATACCGCCCACGCTGCATTCGCGCTCGCAGTCTTGCATATCTGTTCTAATGGTGGATTTGACTGTCGACTGTTGAGGTGAGCTGTATGGCCGCTCTTCTGGTGATTTTGGTTTAGTCTGTATTTGTCGATGGTGCGTCCCGCTCGCCGTCTACCGCCTTCACCGACGCTCGCGACAGACCATTCCGGGCTGTCGCGGTCTCGTTCCTTCGTCACTCGACCACGTTCTGGGTCGCTGTGCGCGCAGACACGACCTTGACAGCAACGCCAAGTGGGAGAGAGTATATTTCGTCTGCTTCAAACTAAATGAAGCATTGGTAAACACTTCTACAGCGGTATTTGACGGAAGATCGTAAATCGATTAGATAGCAAACGAAGCAGACGAAGACGTCCTCAGCGAGAGTTACCAACCAGAGTAGATTCTCGAACGTGACGAAGAGATCGAAGAGTATCGGTATGCGCTTCGAGATGTTCTGTTTGGGCGTGAGCCAGAAAACATCATGTTGTACGGGAAAGCAGGACTCGGGAAAACTGCTGTCACCCAGTACATGATGGATGCCCTTTGATGAAGTCGAGAAACGAGAGGAGGCAGGCGACGTCTTCGTCCACCAGCTCAACTGCAACGTATGACGTTGTTTATGATCGTCCGCGGACTCGTCAATGAGTTACTGCCAGATAATGCGAGTGAGTTCCCAAAACGAGGCCTTGGCACAGGTGATGCATTCGAAGAGCTGTATGTACAATTTGACCGTTTAGGTGGAACACATCGATGTTGGTAATGCTCGACAGGCTCTCGATCTCCTCCGAGTCGGTGCAGAGGTCGCAGAGAAAGCTGGCGATGACTGCGTAACGGAGACACACATTACAGAGGCACGAACAAAGGTCCAGCGAGGGCGCTTAGAAAATCGGATTCGAGACCAAATACAACATGCTCAGTACATCTTGGAGGCGGTTGCGGTCTTGGCGTTGGACAATAAGACGCCTGCAAAGTCAAAGACGATTCAAGCGATGTATGAGCAGGTTGCTGAATCGTGGGCCTCAGAGCCACTTACGACACTCAAGAGTGTCCAGGATCATCTGTCTGATCTTCAGATGCTCGATTTTCTACACCGCTATGAGAGAAATGAGGGTCTCAATGGCGGCCTCTATCATGAACATGAGCTTGATCTTGATCCGTCGACTGTTATTGAGATTCGCAAGCAAATCGAAGACGAGAATATGTGAAGTAGACGGTCTCTGTGTAGGAAAAAGCAGACGGAATGTACTCTCTTAGTCTTGGGATAGCGTAGAGATTTAATCTACAACGTCGTGGTTAGGCATTCTGTTGTTGGTTAAGACAATTTTGATCCATCTACACCTCCTGTAATCATACTCCTGTACTACTAATCTGATCAGTGATGTGCTTTACAGCTAAAAATCAAATTCATCCCTTCGTGGTGGGTGGCCAGCATCCTCGTTGAGATACGGCGGCAGTGGATAGTCTGGGTCAGGGATGAATTCGGGGACAGAAGTCACACCACCTTTGACAGAATAGGCATCACCGAAGGTCTGATCTTTGTCGACCTCAATCTCTCGTGGTGATTTGAAAAGTGGGATCGAGTATCGATTTCCAGTCCGAGTTGAATACCGGACATACAGCTGGAACGCAACATCTTCAACATCATCTTCTCGTAGCAAACTAATACTGTGGGCAAAGCCACCAATAGTCATGTCTCTATGTGTAACGAGTCCCGGATTCGCCGTAAACGCTACTCGTCGCTCATGCGGCTGGATCGATCGTTCGTAATTGTAGCTTGCTTCGTCTACAACTCGTACCAGCGATTCTGGTGAGGTTCCTGATTGAAGCTGTTCTGAATCCGCTTGGAACGAACTAACGGTAACAAGCTCTAGATTTGTTGCCGTCCCGTTACCGTAGTTAGAAAGGTACACGACAATATCATCGCCCTCTGCTTCGTACCCAGATATTTCGACGAAGGGTGTTCGTTCTATTTCGGCTAGTGTAGTCTGTCTTCTCTGTGTTCCGGCCATGATGAAATAGAGACCGATGAGAGCAACCGTGAGTATCGCATTGATAACGATACTCATTAATTCTAAGTTTAGTACTCCTTGGCCTCTCAATCCCACAAAGATTGTCACTCCGAGGATACCAAGAGCTGCACCTACAAGTAACAGAGTCAGACTTCGAACGATGTTGGTGGGATTAAACTCTGGCACTGGCAACTGGTTATCATCCCAATTAAAATCAGTTTCTAACAGACAACGGACAGTCGACGATAGCTAAGACGTTGAGAATCGCTCCAAACACACCTAAGCGCGGGAATTTCTACTCTCGACTCAACCGTCCCAAAGCCAGTGAGACATTAGCTAACCAATACGATATAAGAAAGAACCAGTCACTCAGGGCGTTCAAAACGCCCCGGTGTTGTAGCACCGAGGCTGGGTTTCCTGAGGTGCAAGAAGCCACTGTCGACTACACCAATTGCGACCCAAGAGTGTATCGTTCGCACCCAGCCAGACTGCCATGTGCTCAGGTCCGGTGCCCCGACCCGTCTTACACAGCACCACTGGGAGGGTGACCAATGAGTTCCACTGTCGACGAACTCTCTTTGCACAAATTACGGGAGTAGCAAGTCCGTGGACGTCCCTTGGTGGTGGAGCGTAGACGACGAAGCGCAGCTGCGCCACCGCCTAGAGAAAGTCATCGAGGGCGGCGACGTCTACGAGTTGGAGACGGTCGATCACGGCGTGATCGTCGGCTACGATGGCGATCGTCCGGTGGAGACCGCGATCTCCGGGCTCACCCGTGTCGGGAACCACTCGAAGTACGGCTTCGGAGAGCTTCGAGTGAAGCCAGTCGCTCCAGATAAAACGAACGTCAAGAAACAGATAGAAAAGCCGAAGTCGGAGCACTGACAAACTAACAATGACCGGCAAGGATTCCGCAGTGTCTTGGTCAGTCAGACTGAATAAAGTAAATCACATTGCCAACAACTGATAAACAATCTCAGCTAATCACTTCAGTAGGTTTCAATCTCAACGCCTAGCCGTTCGAAGTCCTTCAGATTCCGAGTCAGTACAGGCTCCTCAACCACTTCAGCAGTTGCAGCAATGATCACATCACCGTCGTCGACAGTATTGCCCTCATTCACGAGTTGGCCCGACAGTCGACCCGCCTTCCGCATGACTGCGGTATCGGTTGGGTGAACGGGTTTTGAGGAAAGCACAGTCTCGACTTTCTCACGTTCTGCATCCGACTGGTTCGACCGTGCAATCCCGTAGTAGAGCTCAAACAGTGTCATCGAGGACAGTCGTTGCTGGATAAGGTTCTCTTCGAGCTCGCGAGCCTTCGAGATCGCATCCTTGTCGCCATTCATCAGGTCGATCAGAAAAGACGTATCTAACAACACTCTACATACCCTGCATCTCGTCAGCAACCCCTTCTAACTCGCTGTGTCGACGTTCCCGTCGCTCTGTGATAGCGTCTTTCATACCAGCAGCTTCCTCGTCATCGAGAATCCCGGCTAATTCGAGGAGTGAGTGCTCTCCTGCGAGCCGGAGAACGACATCTGTGAACGTCTCTTCCTCCTCCTTGTGGGCTTTCAACCGTTCGTAAGCTTCGTCAGAGAGCCGGATACTTTTTGACATCTGCATACAGGTGTATGCAGCCTATCGACTCAAGTCTTACCCCATTATCAGCTGTTGATAATACGGTTTCTTTATTCAGCATCACTGTTGTATTTTTGTCGCCCGATTCGCCCTGATTTTTATCAGCGTCGACTGATCAAGAGTGCCATGCCGAGTAGGGCGACAACTACCGTGACCAGGCCGAAGCCGGGCGTATCGTCATCCGTTTCGGTCGGTGCTGTCGGCTCGTCGGTCGCGTCGACCGCCTCCGTCGGTGTCGTGCGCTCACCGACCGCGAACACCGAAAAGCCGGGTGTCGTCGACTCGTAGGTTACCACGTCGTCGCCCTCCGAGACGACCTCGGTGTCGAGTTCGGTCCACTCGCCCGTTTCGTCGTCGTAGCGGTGAAGGGCGATATCTTCGGCCGCCACGCCACGCTCGGCGAGTCGCTCGGTACTGACATCGAAGCTGATTGTCGCGGAGCTGACTTGGTCGCTGGCGTCGATGCCACCCGACGAGGTGGTAAACTCGACATAGGAGATGGCGCGGTCCGACCCACTCGATATACCTCTATCGGCACTGCTGTCGCCACTCCCATCGTCACCGAGTTGTGGCATGCCATCGGGCAGTTCGTCGCGGCTTGTCGACCGTGCAGAGAACGTCACCTCGGTATCCTCGCCGAATGTGAGGTCGACGCGGCTGTAGCGCGTGCCACTTTCCTTATCACGGACAGACTCACCGAGGTCGATGCTGGTCGGTTCGTTGGCCGAGGCAGTGGTCGTCGCTGAAACGCTGCTGTCGGCGTTCGTCTGGATGTCGACGGCGTCGTCATCCTGCGGTGGCGCGCTGCGGCCCGAACTGCCGGATTGATCGTTACTCGGTGGGTCCGAGACCGAGACCGATACCGTATCGTTTTCGCCGCCCAGTTCGGCTTCGAGATCCGTCTCTCCCGGTCCCGTAGCGCTCACCGTGCCGTTGGCGTCGACGGTCGCTACCGCCGAATCGTTCGCGGTGAGAGTCGCCATCTCGGTGCGGTCGAGTGTGGTTCCATTTATAAAGGTCGCGTTGGCAGTGAGGGTCGTCGACTTGCCGGTTGTGAGTGACCCATCGCCGAGCGAGGCCGAAATGGAGTCGACGGCTGCCCGTTCGATGGTGACATTCGCGGTCGTGTTGATTGTGGGGTCGGCGGCAGCCTCGAAGTCGACGCCGTAGTGGCCGCTGCTGTTTTCAGTAAAGGTGAACGCGATCTGACCGGTTTCGTTCGTCCGGTTCGTCCTGTCGGGAGTGAGACCGCCGAGGCCACCGGTATCGGTGAGCGTGATTCCCTCGCCGGTCCGTGCGTTGCCGAAGGCGTCGGAGGCGGTGACAGTGAGGGTGCCAGTGATACCAGCGGTTCCGGTCGTGTTCGGTACGGTGAGTGTATCGATAGCCGCCGGGTCAACAGTGACTGGTACCGTGTCTGTATCGGTGTTTCCATCCCTATCGACTACCCGTAGTTCGACCTCGTAAGCCCCCGTGTCGGCAAATGTGTGTGAAACGGCCTCGCCGGTGTCGGTAGTTCCGTCATCGAAATCCCACTCGTAGGATGTGATCTCACCGTTGTCGGTCGAGGTCGTCCCGTCGAACTCGATGGGGTCGCCGACGACGCCAGCCGTGCTGCTATTGCTCGCGTTGGCGGTCGGGTCAGTCACGTCGGTGACGGCCACACTCAGCGTATTGGTGTCGGTATTCCCGGCGTTGTCGGTGACGGTGAGTTCGACGGTGTAGCCACCGGGGTCGTTGTAGGTGTTCGATGGGGTTTTGCCGGTCGCGGTGTTGCCGTCACCGAAGGCCCACTCGTAGGAGGTTATCTTGCTGTTGTCGGTCGACCCTGATCCGTCGAAACTCAGGGTCGTGTCCTCGTCGACGGTTCGGTCCGGGCCAGCGTCGGCGACCGGGTTCGTCACGTCAACAACTGTCACACTCACCGAGTCGGTGTTGCTATTCCCGGCGTCGTCGGTGACAGTGAGTTCGACGGAATAGTCGCCGGGATCAGTGTAGGTGTGACTCGGTGTTTCACCAGTCGCGGTGTTTCCGTCTCCGAACGCCCACGCGTACGAAGTGATCTCGCTGTTGTCAGTCGACCCTGATCCGTCAAAAGTCAGGGTCGTGTCCTCGTCGACAGTTCGGTCCGAGCCAGCGTCGGCAGTCGGATCGGTCATGTCCTGCACGGAGATAACAGCGCTATCGGTATCGTTGTTCCCAGCTGTATCCGTAACAGTGAGTTCGACGGTGTAATCCCCGGGGGTGGTGTAGGTGTGATTCGGTGTTTTGCCGCTCGCAGTGGTGCCATCACCGAACGCCCACTCGTAGCTATCGACACCTACGTTATCGGTCGATTCAGACCCGTTGAAGTCGACCGAGACATCCTCGTCGACTGTTCGGTTACTCCCCACGTCGGCGACCGGGTTTGTCACGTCGCCAACGGTGACCGTCGTGGTGTCGGTGCCGGTGTTGCCAGCGCTGTCGGTAACGGTGAGTTCAACGGTGTAGTCGCCGGGACCGTTGTAGGTATGGCTCGGGCTTTCACCAGTTGCGGTAGTTCCATCGCCGAACGCCCACTCGTAGCTGTCGACACCGACGTTATCGGTCGACCCCGACCCGTTGAAGTCGACCGAGACATCCTCGTCGACTGTTCGGTTGCTTCCTGCATCAGCGATCGGATTTGTCATATCGGTAACGGTGACTGTCGTAGTGTCGGTGTCGGTGTTGCCAGTGCCGTCGGTAACGGTGAGTTCAACGATGTAGTCGCCGGGGTCGACGTACGTGTGACTCGGTGTTTCGCCGGTCGCAGTGTTCCCATCTCCGAACGCCCACACGTAAGCAGAGATCTCGTCATTGTCGGTCGACCCCGAGCCGTCGAAATTCAGGGTCGTATCCTCGTCGACTGTTCGGTCGCTCCCCGTGTCGGCGACCGGGTTCGTCACGTCGGTAACTGTCACACTCACTGAATCGGTGTTGCTATTACCCGCATCATCGGTGACTGTGAGTTCAACGGTGTAGTCACCGGGGTCGCCGTAGGTGTGGCTCGGTGTTTCACTAGTCCCGGTGTTCCCGTCTCCGAGTGCCCACGCGTACGAAGTGATCTTGCCATTGTCAGTCGACCCCGATCCGTCGAAGGTCAAGCTCGTATCTTCGTCGACTGTCTGATCCGAGCCCGCGTCGGCAGTCGGATCGGTCACATCCGTCACAGTAATGCTAACGGTGTCAGTATCGCTGTTACCGGCGCTGTCAGTAACCGTGAGTTCGACGGTGTAGTCGCCGGGGTCGGTGTAGGTGTGGCTCGGTGTTTCGGCGGTCGCGGTTGTTCCGTCGCCAAACATCCACTCGTAGCTGTCGACGCCCACGTTGTCGGTCGACCCCGACCCGTCAAAACTCAGGGACGTATCTTCGTCGACCGTCCGGTTCGTTCCTGCATTAGCAGTCGGCGAGATAGTATCCGTAACCGTAATGTTCACCGTTGCGTTGTCTTTTCCCTCCGCGTTCTCCAAGTAGTAGTTGAACGTGTAGGTACCCGCCTCCGTGGGACCGGTGAGTTCGAGCGAGCCGTCCGACTCGACCCACAGGTCCCCGCCAGCGAGTGTCCTCAGGTCGCCTGCAGGGTATAGCGTGCCACCCAAGTCTTTGCCGCCGAACTTCACGATCTCTGCCGAGGGCACACCGAGGTCGTCTGCCCCGTTTTCGTGGTCGTCGAAAACCGACTCTACGAGGGTGTCGTCGATGTCGACCGACAGTCCGTCGACGTTTTTCGCATCCGGCGCGCGGCCGAGCTGTTCGAACGCCACCTCGTTGAGAAAGGCGTCCGAGTAACTCGTTCCGCCGTTGTCGACGAGGATGATTCGGACGACGGCCGAAGTCGCCTCTGGAGGAGCCACCGACGATTCCTCGAACGTTTGCCACGTGTCGGTTCCAGGTTTCACCTCCCGAGTGATACTGCCGTCGTCTAATCGGGTCCCGTCACCGTCGAAATATTCGACCTCGATGCGTGCGTAGTCTACATTGTCAGACGTTCCGATCTCGCCGCCGAGTTTGTACTCCGTCCTCCCGGTCACGTCGACCTCCTGCTGGACAATGGCGTCGGAATCGTCACCGGAGTAGTCGATGAACGCATCGGAGCCGTCGGGTGCGGGTCGGCCACCGACGCTAGCCGGGTCAGTACACTGGACGTTAGCGGATATGAGAGTCCATCCGTCCGGCGGGGAGCCGCTGCCGTCGTCGGTGTCACAACCGGGATTGGTGAGCAGGTTCGGTCCCGTGTACGCTGCGACCGGTACGGAAGAGACGATCCCAACCGCTACCAAGACGATGATTCCGAGCGTGACGATTCTGATGGGATCGGCTCTCGGTTGCCCACCGTTTTCACCGATATAGGAGAGACCCAACCACCGAACCATCGAGGCGGTACTGCAATCCATTATTGTTTATAAGTACTAATACACACCTCTTAGTTGGAATACCAGCGAATAGTGGTATGTCAGTGGATCACGCGCCGAAACGCTGCCGTCGACCCGCTCCATTAGAAGGCGGAGCCGGATTCGCTAGCGTGGCTTACTCGGTGCGGCGTCGCTGCCGAGCGACGAGCACGAGCGCGACCATTGCTCCCAGAAGTGCGACGACGAGCCACGTGGTAAGCAGCGTATCGTCCTCGGTTGGGTCGGCGTCGTCCAGGTTGGCATCCACACTGGTCGACTCGGTCGGCTCGGTCGTCTCGCTGGCAGCGTGCTCGCCGACCGCAAACACCGAAAAGCTAGGTGTGGTCGACTCGTAGGTGACTACGTCGTCGCCCTTTGAGACGACTCGGTATCGAGTTCGTCCCACTCGCCCGTCTCGTCATTGTAGCGGTGGAAGGCGATCTCCTCAGCATCTCGCCCACGCTCGCTTAGAGTGTCACTGCTCACGCCGAACTCGATGGTCGCCGAGTTGACTCGGTCGCTGGCGTCGACGTTCCCTGAAGAGACGGTGAACTCGACGTCGGAAATCGCACGGTCCGAATCGCTGGCATCACTGCCACCGTTCTCACCGAGTGTGGGCGTTCCCTCTGGAAGCTCCTCTCGGCTCGTCGACCGCGCAGAGAACGTTACTTCGGTGTCCTCCCCGAAGATGAGGTCGATGCGGATGCTGATGCTGGACTGGGACTCTAAGTAGAGCACCCATTTTTCTGATTAGTTCTTGATGTGTGATCCTCCGTTTGTTGGAGAATGACTAATTCTCCGATAGACAGAACCAACCTGTCCACTGTCGGAGATAATGACCCAAAAATTGGATATTATCGCATTATTTTAGGTCGTGACTAAACCGCCAGATTCGACTGACTAGTGTCGACCAATACAGAGATAGAGTAACAGATTAATATTCAGATAGAAGTGGGAGCGAGAGTTTGATAATACATCCACGTGGTTCGTTATCCCCCACACGAACGTACCCACCGAGGGATTCAGCACAAAACTTGATAATCCATAATCCCAGTCCAGGGCTGTGCGAAACACTCGTCAGTTCATCTTCGTTCTCAAAGATTTGGGACTCGATATCTGGCATACCCGGCCCATCGTCAGCAATCTTAATTTGGGCCTGCTCACGCTCTTCAATTTCACTAAGTGTTATCAATAGTGTTGGTTGCTTTTGATCATTGTGCT
>Ga0306875_100472_pt1 | contig 13297 bp, 10 predicted proteins | sample AntCluMetagen318_FD_190410 | JGI IMG/M metagenome (GOLD analysis project Ga0306875, IMG submission 190410) | Saline lake microbial communities from Club lake, Antarctica - Metagenome #318 (v2) (version 2) | ecosystem: Environmental > Aquatic > Non-marine Saline and Alkaline > Saline | place...
CGGCCAACTCTCGCTGGGCGAACGCGTAGGCCATCTGCGACCGGCCGGCGTTCCCGACACAGACGAACGCGATGCGCGTCGCGTCTGAATCGGTCCGGTTCAACATGTGGTCATATTGGTTTCTGACAGTAACAGTGCTCCCCCGAAAACGGTCTCATTTGGTCGTCCCCATGGCCGGAGTGGGTGCGGTTCGAATACCTGGGCGCTCCACCACCGACGGCAAGCTGCCCCGACCAGCGCGACCAGCGCGAACAGCGCAGTGAGTTTGAACAGCCGGCCGCCGAGTCGGTGGGTGCGTTGCCAGACCGCATCACTCTCGAGTGTCCACGGCGTTCGAATCCCCACGAACCAGTTGCACTCGGCGCGTTCGAGGACGAAACCTATGTAGTAGAAGAGTCCTGCGACAGCCGCCAGCACGAGGAGCGTGAAGTCAAACTCGTACCCGAGATTGAACGCCACCACACCAACGTGGATGACGAACATGACCGCCGCAAAGACAACGACAAACCAATCGTACGTGGCCGGAACGCCTCTATGTTCTCCCGCCGGGGGTCGATGCGCGGCACGATTGCAAGGAGCGCGACCAGTCCAGCGGTAATCGCCGGGAAATCGTGAGGGCAACGGCTTTCGACATCGTCGCGTCTGGTTCGCCCGCGGCATTCCAGTAGGTACCCATTTGGTTCGGGAGGTCAGGGGCAGCGACGACGCTGGCGAGCGCCGAGAGAATGACGAACCCAGCCGCGATCAGGAAGCGTTGCCGTGTGTTGATGCCAAACCGAGACGACGACGACGAACCTGAGAACCGGTTGTTCGGGGAGCGAAACAGAAACCGTCTCGAGACGGCTCAGTTACTCTGCTCGGCGTGTAGGTCGCCGTCTACGTCAAACCGCGAGATGGTGTCCGCCCAGCCGCGGGATACTTGTCAGTCCGCCCCCAGAGTAGAGTCATCTTCCGACCCGATCAGCCTCTCCACCGACCACGTCCTCGACCGGCCCATGTCTGAGCAACGAGGCTCGTTCCACGCAATCGTCGACGACGCCGAGCAGGTACTCGACAGGGCTGTTCGTTCGACTGAGCCCGTCGAACTCGTCGTCACCCCCGAACGACTCCACCGCCGGAATCTGAAACGACGCTTGGCCGAGCAAGGGAGTCCGCGGAGCAGCTACCGGCTCACAGACAGCCAGCGTATCGCCGAGCGACTCCTCCGGACCGCCGACCGCCAGCCCGAAACCATCGACCGCATCGACCGCCTCAAACACGCCGAGGCGTTGTTGGGAGAGGAGACCGACGCCAACGACCGCCTGCGCGCCGTGTTCGGTAGCGACCTTCGGGCACACGCCGAGACCATCGAAGCCGCTCACCGCCGAGTCACCAGCATAACTGCCTGGGCGCCCGCTCGAATCGAGGCGCTCGAAACGACCGCGGCGGGGTTGCCAGATGTGGCCGCTGCAGATACGGGCGATATCGTGACGGGAGTCCGTTCGCTGGAGCAGGAACTGGCCAAATGCGTCGACGGGACTCACTCCAGAGGCGCACTGCTGTCGGATGCGGCCTCGTTGGTCGCCGAGGACCCGACTGTCTGGCGGGAATCATTCCCGACCATCGAACGGCTCTCGCTCGCCGGCGTCAGTGCGGTCGACGCACCCTTGCTTGACCTGCTTGCCGCCGCCACGAGTGCGGGTGTGGATGTGCGGCTCTATCTGCGACCAGGAACTGGTCCGGCCATCGCCGAGCGGCTCGCCGACAGAGTTCCAGACTGTGACGCACTCAGCGGTGTCGCGGGCGGCGAGTTCAGCCCGCCGTCGGTCCCCACGAGCGAACTGGTCGCTGACACGCCCGAGGCAGAAGCACGGCTCGCGGCCGGCGTGGTGGCGGGGCTGCTCAGGAAGGGCGTTTCGCCGAGCGACGTGTTGGTCGTCGCACGGGACGCAGAGTCTTACGAGCGCGCGATCGAACGTGCCGCCGGTCGCCACGGCGTCTCGCTCGCGGTCTGGGCCCAGTTGCCGGTCGAACGGACGCTCCCCTATCGGCTGTTTGATGCCTGCTGTACGCTACTCGGGACTGCCGAGCCCTCCCTCTCGACGCTGCTCGCGCCGTTGGAGTTCCAGTGGGTTCCCCCTGCCTCCGAGAGTGAGGTGTGGCCACTCACCACCGAACAAGTCGCGGCGGTCCGCTCGGAGCTTGCCGAGAATTCGGCCCTGGAGCAGCCGGTTTCAGCGTGGCTGGCCAAGCTTGACGACGACTCGTTCGCCCCGCTCCGGACGTATCTCGAGTGGGTGACTGCCCAGCCCGAAACCCCGGAGCCGGTTGCGCTCCACGGGACGTTCGAGCCCGTGTTCGATGCCTACCGGGAGCTGGTTCTCCCGACCGTGTTCGCTGCCGACGACCCCGACCTCGGGCGCACGGCTCAGCACGCCCGAGCAATCGTCCGAATCGAGGAGCTACTCGTCGACACTCGTGCGAAGTACGACGAGTGGCTTGACGCCGGTGACCTCCCACGGTCGTGGCTTGCGGTCGCCGAACTCGCCGAGCGGGTGGTCGCGACCCGCCCTGGCCGCCGGGAGCACGCCAATGCAGCCGCCGTCGACGTCGTCGACGCGACGGACGCGTGGCTCAGGCAGGTCCCCCACGTCGTCGCCGTGGGGCTGGTCGACGGTGTCTGGCCCCGCCGGCCCGAGAGCGTTTTCCCGAGCGCATTCCGCCGGGCCGTCGTCAAGGGTGACAGCGCCGCCGCTCGTCGCCTCGCGGTCCCCGGTCGGTGGACCGCCAGCCGCGAAACCGACCACCTCGCGAGCGCGGTCGACGCAGCGACCGAACAGCTAATCTGTAGTCGCTATCGCAGAGACCGCGAAGGAACCGAGCAGGAGCGCTCCCAGCTACTCTCAACGCTCTCGCCCCAGCCCCTCCCAGCGTCGACAGCGGAGTCGCTCCGGGCGGGTACGCTCCCCGATTCACTCGCCCCCGCAAACGGGGGTGGCTCGCAATGACTGAAAAATCGTCGGACGCCGTGGGCTACTGCCGGCTCGAAGATGCCCAGGCCGACATTCGCGACGCCTTCTTCGCCACCGACGCCGGCCTGTTCGTCCTCGACTGTGGCCCCGGCGCGGGCAAATCCGTCACTGCCGACAGCATCGCTGCCGAGGACCTGGCCCGCAAGCGCTCGGCGGGTGTCGAGAATCCCGAGGAGACGCTCTGTCTCACCTCGTTCTCGCGTGACGACGCCGCGAGTATCCTCCCGGGCGTGGAGGAGGCTCTTGGTAGGCTCGCAGCCGACCCAGAAGCGCCGGTCACCCTCAGCGAAGAATCTGCATCAGAACTCGGCGCAGCACTCCGCGGGAGTGACCGAGTCGGAACGGTCGATAGCGTCCTCGGAACCGTCTTCGAGGCGGTAGCTGACGAAGTCGGGTTCGATGGGACGCCAACTGTCGGCGACGGCTCGGACCTCGCGGGGGTCCACGGCGACGCCGTTGAACTGGTTCGGAACGACGACAGCCTCGTCAACGCGTTCGACCGGCTCGACGGCGCCTACCCGGAGGGTCGGTACGACGAGGATGTTGGTGATCTCCTTGCGACCGCTCGGAACGCCTGTCGCGAACGCTGTTTCGACGTCGAGACACTACACGAACGTCTCTTGGGTGTTCTCGAGGGTGCGTATCCGGACGGCCCACCGGAGTCGCTGGAAGACGTGCTCGAGGACGTCGAGCGGTTCTTTGGACCCGACGAACGAAACGCCGTCGAGGAACGGCTGGCTGTCGACCCCGACGGGGAGCGTGACGCGGTGGCAACTGCGGATGCGCGCTGTCACGATGAATGGGCGGCGGCCATCGAAAGGTTCTGTACGGTGCTCTCGGTGTACCTCGACGCGTACGACGAGGCCTGCCGAGCCCGCGGGGTCGTCGCCCACGTCGACGTGGCTCACTGGGTTGCCACCTTCTTCGAAGCCGAGCACTACGCGGGGCCGTTCCGCGAGCGCCTTCAGGAGCGCTACACTGACCGGCTCTCCACGGTTGTTGTCGACGAGGCCCAGGACGTTTCCCACGCCCAGCACGACGCACTCGCGCCCTTGGTCGACGCTGAGACGCGCGTTCTCCTCGTCGGTGACCGAAACCAGAGCGTCTACGCCTGGCGCAACGCCCAACCCGCGCTGTTCGCAGCTGCCTTCGAGGATGGGGAGTATTTCGGCATCGAGTGGGACACCCACGAGTCCAACCGGGCGACGCGGAGCTACCGGTTCCGCCCTGGTGTCGCCGCAGCAATCGACACGGTGTTCGAATCGGTGTTCACCGACCCGACCCGTGGCGGCGACGCGAAGGAGTACCAGCCACTCAGAACCGTTCGAGATGGGACAGTGGAGCCGAACCTCCACCTCGCAGCCTTCGATGGTCGAGGAGAACCTGGCAAGAAACGGTGGGTCGACCCCTCAGAAGGGGTGGGTGAGGCGGCAGCGCTGGCCGACTGCATCGCTACCGGCCTGCGTGACGATCGTTTCGGCGAGGATCCAGGGGTAACGGTGTTGTTCCAGCGACGGACCCACATGGCCAGCTACATCGACGCGTTCGCCGACACTGGGCTGACAGTCCGGGACACCAGCCGGGTGCTGTTCGACCATCCACTGGTCGGTGCCGTCTGTGCGGTGGTGGAGTGGCTGCTTGACCCCACTGACAAATCGGCGACGCTCACGCTGACCAACGACGACGATCTCCCGCTCAACACACTCATCGACCGGCTGATGCGCGCGGACTGGTCGATTCACCGGGTGGCCGAGAGCGGGAGCCTCTCCGGTGCCCTCGGCAGGTTTACGGACGGACTCGCCACGTTGGCTGACCGCCGGCCCACCCACCTTGCCAGCGCCGGCGCAGACGTTGTGAGCGACGTGATTGAGACGCTCTCGCTGGCTGCGGATCCGTTCGACCAGAGTTCGGCTGCCACCGACGACACCGCCGTGCTGGACCGCCTCGTTGCCACCGTCGCCGACTGGGAGGGTGAGGAGCGCTACTCGCTGCCCCAACTCGCAGCAGCGCTGGGTCACGCCCGGCGGAATCCGAAGAGCGGCCCGAGTCTCCCCACTGTCGGGGACGGTGACGTAACCTTCCGGACGATTCACGGCGCGAAAGGCGACGAGGACGACGTGGTCGCTGTTGCCGATTTGGGTGACCGCCTCGGCCGCCTCGGCCCGCAACTGGACAGATTTCTCGCCCACGGTCAGCACGTGGCGTTATCGCCACCTGCAAATCTGGGAACGGGTGAGAACTACCCCGAACTGGCAGGGACCGTTCTCGCCGGGGGTCCATACGACCCCGACGCCAAACCAGGCGACGACAGTTCCGGGCTTCGGTGGGCGAGCCAGCGGTGGGTTCCGGAGGAGAAACGGATCGCTGGCCCGCCGCCGCTGAGTGCGGCCGTCACAACGAGTCGGGCCGAGCGATGGCGCCTGCTCTACGTCGCGCTTTCGCGGGCCCGCGACCACCTCGTCCTCCCGCTCCCGACTGAGCGTGAGGAGTCGACCCCGCGGGACCGCTGGGTGGACACGCTCCGCGATGCCTACGAGTTCCACGCGGGCCGCTCTGGTAGCTACACGGTGGCCACTCCCGAGCCCCATGAGCCACTGACTGTGTCTGTTCACAGTCCCACGTCGCCAGTGACTGCTGACATGGAATCGCCTCCGGGGACGCCAGATACAGGGGAATCATCCAGCCTGCCACCTACTCTGACCACTGGCTGGACGCCGCGGTTCGTCAGCCCGAGCACGCTCTACCCACTCTCAACGGCGCCTGCAAAGCACGTGCTCGCGCATCTGAGTGGCCGAGCCCTCCACAGTGACCACGAGGGTGTCGACGACTCGCTTCCGCTGACGTTTGAGACGATGGGTCCCGATGTGGTCGGCGATGTCGCACACGACACCTTCGCCATCGCACTCCGGGACGAGGTCGATACCGAAATGCTTCGCGCGAGCGGCGGGCCGCTTCCAGCCGCAATCGACCGCGCGATCGCCCGGCACGCGAGCGGTGTTGCGCCTGACGAGCGCGAGCAACTGCGGCGATATCTCGAGTCGTCGTTGCTCCCAGCGTTTGCGGAGACGTCCCTCTGGGACCGGCTTCAGGCAACCGACCGGCGCTACGTCGAGGAGCCGTTAGACGGCGTGGTGCGCGTGGGTGACCCCGGACTCGCGGTCGAAATCGGCGGCCAAGCGGATATCGTCTCCGTCGATGACGCTGGGGAGTGGCACGTCGACGACCTCAAAGTGACACTCACTCCACTCGACGAATCGCTCCGCGGGCGCTACGAGCTTCAGGCTGCAGCGTACGCGTGGGCGCTCAGCCGCCAGCCCGAGGTAAAGACGGTCACCACGACGGTGACCACGGTCGGCACAGAGAGGACCTCGTGGACGGTCGATGCAGGAGATGCGACGTTCAAACGCGCACTCAATCGACTTTACAATCTGAACTGGGAGTAGCTGGCGACTAGCCGTTTTCTGTCAGGTACGTCTGGCTCGTCCGGGTCGTTCCCGTCACGTTCCCGCTGTCGTGACGCCCTACGGGCCAGTTTGTTCCTGCGGCCAGCCGTAGCTTTTTGTCGGGGCGCTACTCCCGCAGCGTATGGAGGACACACTCCACGATGGCACCGTGGTCGGCGTGCTCCTCGCGGCGGGGCTGGGCACGCGGTTCGCGGGGGGAAACAAACTGCTCGCCCACCCAGCGGCGGAAGAGAGGAGCCAGCCAATAGTGCGACTGTCTGCGGAACGACTCGTCGAGGCTCCGGTCGACCGCGCCGTCGTCGTTCTGGGGAACGAAGCCGAGCAGGTCGCAGATGCGCTCACACCCGTCGATATCGAGACGGTCTACAACCCTGAGTACGAGGCAGGGCAGGCAACCTCCGTCGCCCACGGCGTGGACTGGGCCCGCGACCAAGGTGCCGACGCGGCGCTGTTCGCACTCGGAGATATGCCGTGGGTATCGCCCGCGACGTACCAGGCAATCGTCGACCGCTGGCGGGAGACCGGTGCGGGAATCGTCGTCCCGGAGTACGACGGTCAACGGGGGAACCCAGTACTGTTCGGCGCAACCCACTTCGATGGGCTGGCTGCGGTTACCGGTGACACTGGTGGTCGGGAACTCATGGCTCGCGAACCGGTCGAGCGGGTCGCCGTCGACGACCCGGGGATTTCCCGCGATGTCGACCATCGGGACGACCTTCAAGCCTGAGCTCACCGAAACAGGACTGTGTCTGACCGCCGAACGGGAGGTATACTCCGCCGCCTCCGCGCGACGGCGCCGCCGGAGTAGTTCCGCTGGCGTGGACCCTCGCCGCGGCCGCCCACCTCGAACTACCTCGTCTCGTGCGGTCCTCATCGGCCATCTCGTCATGACGACAGTGCTGATAGCGTTCGCCGTGCTCTCCTCCCGGGAGATGCGGCCAGACCCTATCTATTGTGGCTGCGGTGAGAGAGTGACCAGCTACTCGTGCTGGCGGTGGAGCCGCCAGCGCTGAAGCAGCATGTCGACCCCATCCCCTGTCTCGAGGAACTCGACCGGAATCCGGCCGTCATCCGAGATGGTGTAGTAGGTCAGGTCGTCCGACTCGCTCGATTCCGGGAAGAGCGTGAACGAACGATCCCCCAACCGCCCATCGACCTCGACGGCGAGGCTCGTCCCTGTTCGCTCGACGGTCGCCCGCTGAATCCCACGGTAGGACTCATACTCCCCGACCAGCCGGTCTGCTTTCCGCTCCAGCGCCAACTGCGGGACGGCAGCTTCGGGCTCCTCGCCCTGCAGAATCGCGAGGAGGGCGTGCCCAGCGACCGTCGGGTGCTGGGCAGGAGCGGTGTTGCAGGCGACGACGACGCCCATATCGGCCGCCTCAAGATAGCCGATGTAGGCGGTTGTCGTGCCCATCATGCCGCCGTGGCCGACGAGTCGGTCACCGAGGAACGCCTGACTCGAGAGGCCGTAGCCGTACTCTCGTTCGACGCCGTCGACGGTTTCGTACCGTGTCGCTGTCGGCGTCGTCATGGCGTCGACGGCCCCCGGGTCGAGGACACGCTCGCCGTCGAACGCGCCGTCGGCCATCAGCATCCGGAGAAAGCGGGAGCTCTCGACGACGGAACTTGCGAGGCCACCAGGAGCATACATCGTCTCCGCGAAGCCGAGGTCGCCCTCTTGCCAGGTTGAATCGCCGTCCTCGCCGGCCTCCTCGTAGTAGGCGCTCATGCGGTCGTCAGCGGCCTCAAATCGCGACTGGCTGAAACAGGAGCGCTCCATTCCCAGCGGGCCGAAGACGTGTCTGTGAACGTATCGCTCGAAATCGACACCGGTCAGCTCGGCAACCAGTTCGCCGAGCAGCGCGAAGCCGGTGTTGTAGTAGAAGAACTGCTCCTGTTCGGTGTAGCGCTCGTCGACGCTGCCCTCGACGTGGCGGCGGAAATCATCCTCGCTGGTCAGCGGCGTGTTCGCGTCGCCGATATCCGTGAGCCGGGTGACGAGCACCGAGAGGTTGCCGTCGCTGGGCATTCCGGAGGTATGGTTCAGTAGCGATTCGACGGTGATGGGGTCGCCCGGGACCGCCGCGAGGTGGGGAAGATACTCCGCGATGGGGTCTGAGAGCGCGAGGTCGGTCCGCTCGACACACTGCATCACCGCTGTCGCCACGACGGATTTGGTGCACGAGCCGATTCCATAGAGGGTGTCCGGCGTCGCCGGCAGGTCGTCGTCAAGGTCGCGCGCGCCGAACCCCTCGGCGTAGGCGAGTTCGTCGCCGTCCACGAGCGCGACGCTTGCTCCCGGCACGCCGTTCTCGCTCATCCACTCGGCCACGTACTGTTCGACCGCCCGTGTCGTCTCGGGGGTGAACGCCCCGCTGTCGAGAGCCATAGCTGGCGGATATGGCGGCGACGGCAAAGAGGCTCGCCTCGCGGCGATTGTGGCGCCGGCTCAGAACGTCATCGACGCCACGACCGCGACCACGAACAGAGCGGTTCCAATCGCAGTGGTTACCGAGGCGTTGCCGCTGTCGTCACCTTCGTCGGTCACCATCATCGTGCCGAGGACGCCGACGACGGCGACGGCAGCGACGATCCACGCGAACGCGAAGTAGGGTAATCCAGCCATAGGTGGTTGTTGGGTAGGGGGCATAATAATTCTCGGGAGACCGGCTTTCCGATGAGGACAGCTATATCCCCAGCGGGCCCGGACGCTTTTTCATGCGGATGGAACTGCGGGTGTGCAAACACTGCTACGAGGGTGAGCACGGCAACCCCGAGAAGACGGCGGTGACCCGCGATATGGTGAACTGTGCAGAACGCGTTCGTGAGTACAAAGACCTCATCGGGATGGATACTCTCTACATCACCCGTGTCAAGGAGGGCGAACCCGGTGGCTCTGAAGCGCTGCCGGCTATCGTCGCCTCCATCGAGAACGGCCAAATTCAGCTCTCGGACACGCAGTTAGTGATGGAGGACGACAGCGGCAACATGCTGGTCTACCCCGACCCCGAGGATATCCTCGAGGTACTGACCCGGAACATCGACCAGATTCAGCAACACGCTCGCGAGGACGTGACGGTCGAACTCTCCGCTGAGAGCGCGGAACTCGTCTCGTAATCTCGACGGTTTTTCACGGCTGGGGGCGAACGCAGCTTCACAGCTACTGTCTCCAGTCACGCGTCAGCGCTCCGATGCGACGCTTCCCGGGCAGCGCGGTCCGTGGAACCGCTGCCGGAATGTCACCCAGTAGTGGACGCATCATTATATCCAGCGTAGACGCCTCTTTCCTCTATGCCCATGAGCCACGCAGAGAGAGTAGTAGCTGATTTCGGCTCAGTCACGTGGCTCCACTAGTTGGGGGTCGTCCTCTCGCTAGCTGTCGTCGCGATAACGGGTTCTGGGCTCGGAGGCTGCAATGCGGTTTCCGCGGGGGAGTCGAACGATCCGCTCCCAACCGTGCGCGCTGAAAAGAAAATGTGTCCGCGAAACTGCCGAGCGGCCGGTCAGTCGGCAGTCTGTGTGTGGTCGCCGTCGTCTTCGATCTCTTCGCGCATCTGGCGCTCCCAGCGGACGCGCACGAGATTGCCGTACAGCGAGAGCACCATGCCAAAGAACAGCACGAGCATCCCGATATTGACGCCGACGGTCAGCAGCAGGTTGGTCGGTCCGCCGCCGAGCAGCAGCTCGCCCGGAACCGGGTAGCCGGTGTCGTACATACTCGCGAGCAGCACGCTGACGATGCCGATCACCGTCGCCGCGCCTGCGAGGTTCGTCGCGCTCGCCCAGCTGGGCGAGAGCGAGAGCCGCTCGATGCCGGTGCTGTCGGCGTCGCCCTCGTGGGACTCCGGAATCATCGACCGGGGGATGAACGCCTTCGTCTCAACCGGGAAGAACGCGGGGTGGAAACCGTGCTCGAAGATGTGGAACATCACACCCATGAGCATAATGACCCCGAGCAGCCCGTGGAACACGACGAACGCCATCGCCGCCGTCTTCGTCGCGAACAACCCCATCAGGCCGGTCTTCGACCAGATGAGCAGCCCCGAGACCGAAAGCATCGTCAGCTCGGCCGCGAAGATGAACACTACGCCCTTGCCGATGTAACTCAGGAGTGGAATCTCGTCGGCCGTCCCCCCGGCGAACTGCCGGGCGCTGGGGTGGCGCTCGTCGGCGGTGCCCAGCACGAACTGGATGTCCTGAGCGAACGCCCACACGTCATCAGGCGTCGGCATGATCTCCTTGAAGTTCGAGCGGCCCACGTCCGTCGTCACCATCATCAGCATCCAGAAGGTGATGAGCGCGAGCAGCCCAACGCCGAACGCGCGGTGGAGCGCCGCGACGGCACCCGCTCCGCCCATCAGGGTGAGCATCCACCACAGTTCGTCGTTGAACATGATGGCATAGCCCGTGAAGAACAGGAAGAACACGTCCAACGCCAGCATCGAGTGGAACACCGTGGTCATCCGCGTGAACTTCCCGTGGTCTAAGTTCGTCATTCCTGCTCACCTCCGGGTGTCTCCGCAGTCGCGTCGTTCTCGACGCCACCATCCGCTGCGAGTCGGTTCTCACCCGGCTGGCGCATCCGGCTGGCGAGGCGTCGGAACGCGCCCCAGTGGATAAACACCATCAGCAGGATGAACACGCCCAGCACGATGTCGACGATGTGGATGGCGTCGACCATAATCTTCAGCCAGCCGATCTCGTTGCCCGAGACCCAGTCCGCGCCGATACCGCCACCCTCGACGGTGGGCTGGACGCGGAACAGCCGCTCGTAGAAGATGGTGTAGCCGTTGACGAGCCACACCAGGCCCAGCGCGACGACGGCCGAAACGACGGCGTTGACCGCGATGACGGCTCGGGAGTAGCTGCGCGCGCCGTTGTCCGCGGTAGGGGAGCTCATACGCCGAACGCCTCCGTCGCGTCTTCTTCACCGAAGACAATCTGCATCGCCTGGTCGTTGAAGAAGCTGCCCGAGTCACGCTTCTCGAGTTCGTCGGCAATCTGCTCGCTGCTGCCGACGAGGATGGCGTCAGTCGCACACTCCTCAGCGCAGGCGGGCCCCTTGCCCACCTCCTGGCGCTCCTCGCACATGGTACACTTGTCCATCGTCCCACCCGTGCCGAAGATACTGGCCGCACCCTCGTTCGAGCCCGGGAACTGCGGGGCGCCGAACGGGCAGGCCGAGAGGCAGTACTGGCACCCGATACAGACGTCATCGCGCACGTCGACGAAGCCGTCGTCCTTCTTGACGAGTGCGTCGACCGGACAGACCGAGACACACGGCGCGTTGTCACAGTGGTAACACTGCATCGGCACGCTGGTCTCGCCAGGCGACTCGCCCTGGGCAATCGCTTGGGATGGGCTGGCGTTCAGCCCCTCGGCGCCTTCCTCGCCCTCCAACATCGTCGAGATGCTGATTCGCTGTTCGTCGCGGGGAACGTCCCACGTTCGGTTACAGGCGACAACACAGCCGCCACAGTCGATACATGCAGCCACGTCGGGGAAGATGCGAGTGTCGTCACCGGTGGACATCACCCCTTGGCTCATCATTTCGGTGTCTGATTCGTTCGTAGCCATCTTACTGAGTCGTCGTGCTGTCGCGGGTGTCGAAGTCCTTCTGCTGCCCGAAGCCGGCCTCGTCCTGCGGGAACGTGAACGTCGAAAGGTCGACGCCCATGTTCAGCTCGTCGGCCAGCTCCTGTGTGGCCGGCCGGACCTTCACGAGCCCGGCCTTGGTCTCCTGCATCTGGGTCTCCACGTCGTACCCCCGCGAGGTGATGAAGTTCACCGAGTCGCCGATGGCGAACGGCTCATTGCCCTCGGGATACTTATCGAGGAGGCTCTGTCCCTTCGCGATGCCGCCCCAGTGGTACGGCATGAACACCTCTTCAGGTGCCGGTCGCGGGGTGACCCGAGACTTCACGAGGATGGACCCGCGGTCCGTCGTCGAGACGATGACGAGGTCGCCGCCGTCGAGATCGTCCATCTCCTCGGCCATCTCGGGGTGAATCTCCACGTACATATGCGGCTGGAGGTCGGTCAGATACTCGACGGAGCGCGTCTCCGCGCCCCCGCCCTGGTGTTCGACCTGCCGGCCGGTCGTCATGATGGTGGAGAAGCCGTCCTCGCTGGTCGGGTTCGCCGCTGCCGTGGCCTCCTCCTGGACGATTGCGTTGTTCTGGTCGAGTCGGTAGAAGTTCGTCTGCTGGCCGTTCGCGGGCCACTCCTCGACGAGGTCCGGGCGCGGGCTCTCGATGGGCTCGCGGTGGACCGGCACCGTGTCGATGAAGTTCCAAACCACCCCGCGTGCGCGGCCACGCCCGGTCGGCGCGTCGGGCTGCTTGAAGTCGTACTGCTGGTAGAACGCCTCATCGAACTCCGTCCCGTACTGCTCGTTCATCGCAACCGCAGTGTCGTAGACGGACTTTGTCGGGTCGAGCGCGTACGCGTACGGGAGGGAGAGCGCGTCGGGGTTGCTCGAGTCCGGCGGGAGCGTCGTTGCGAAGCCGGGGTACTGGGGAACGCCCTGCACCTCGCTGTCGAAGGAAGATTCCCAGTCGGGTGTGTAGGGGTCCCGAAGCATGTTCAGGGCTTCCTCGCCACCCTGATCGTAGGTCTCCTGCATCGGGTACTCCTTGTCCGTGTTCATCTCCTCCCACTCGTCGGGCGTCGGCGCCTGAATGCCCCAGCGGGAACGGAAGTCCTGCCCGCCGTTGCGCGGGTCTACGTCGTCGTTCCAGATGATGGGGGTGCCCGGGTGGCCCTCGCCCCAGCACGGCCAGGGAAGCTGCCAGAACTCACCGGAGACGGGGAGCCCCT
>Ga0306875_100473_pt1 | contig 13288 bp, 13 predicted proteins | sample AntCluMetagen318_FD_190410 | JGI IMG/M metagenome (GOLD analysis project Ga0306875, IMG submission 190410) | Saline lake microbial communities from Club lake, Antarctica - Metagenome #318 (v2) (version 2) | ecosystem: Environmental > Aquatic > Non-marine Saline and Alkaline > Saline | place...
CGACGAGTGCTCGGCGTAGAGCCTGCAACTGCTTCAACCTCACGAGAGTTCGTCTGAAACTCGCACACTCAGACTGGAAGGACCGCGGGACGTGCGCGCTTCAACCTCACGAGAGTTCGTCTGAAACTGCAGTCTATCGCCGACAAGGGCTGGCCCCTGACTTCAACCTCACGAGAGTTCGTCTGAAACAGGAACGCATCACTCATCTGAGTCCTCTTGGAGGCCACTTCAACCTCACGAGAGTTCGTCTGAAACCGGCCTCGATGAGCCGATCGGCGACTGTCGTCCCCAACTTCAACCTCACGAGAGTTCGTCTGAAACGCGAAGCCCTACCGCAACTTCGAGATGCGCGGCGGACTTCAACCTCACGAGAGTTCGTCTGAAACGATTGCTTAGTTGGATTGGCAATATATGTGGACACTTCAACCTCACGAGAGTTCGTCTGAAACGCCGTTATCGTTACCGTTGGGTGTGTGAGAGTTCAACTTCAACCTCACGAGAGTTCGTCTGAAACTACGCCAACTACTACGTGTTGGACGAATCCTTCAAACTTCAACCTCACGAGAGTTCGTCTGAAACTAGCTGGTGGCTCTTCGTCATCCCGACGCTGGTAGTACTTCAACCTCACGAGAGTTCGTCTGAAACTTCAGATGATCATCCCGGTCTGTCATCGAAGAGGCACTTCAACCTCACGAGAGTTCGTCTGAAACAGTAACAAGCCCGAAGCTATAGGAAATAAAACACCTCAAACTTCAACCTCACGAGAGTTCGTCTGAAACCGGCTCTCTCATTGGGAGTGGCGGCTCGACGAGCTGACTTCAACCTCACGAGAGTTCGTCTGAAACAATGTCTGGTGATGACGAGACTGTCATCGTGATGACACTTCAACCTCACGAGAGTTCGTCTGAAACTCGCCACCGGTTTCGCCGCGTTTGCCCATGTCATCACTTCAACCTCACGAGAGTTCGTCTGAAACCGTAAGATCGGCTATCATTAGCACGCCCCCAGTGGAAACTTCAACCTCACGAGAGTTCGTCTGAAACAAAAGATCCAGAACCCCCTCGAACCGATTCTCGGTACTTCAACCTCACGAGAGTTCGTCTGAAACAAATGAATAACAGATGGCTGAAGTCGAAGAGAGAGACTTCAACCTCACGAGAGTTCGTCTGAAACACGGTTCCCCGGTGCGCCGTCCGTAACCACGATCATACTTCAACCTCACGAGAGTTCGTCTGAAACCCGTCGACCACCAGAGGGGCTGTACACTGAGAGTCACTTCAACCTCACGAGAGTTCGTCTGAAACAGCTAATCGCAAGACGGCTCTACAGTTGTCTTCGATAACTTCAACCTCACGAGAGTTCGTCTGAAACATGAAGTCAGCGCCTTGTTCGGTCTTCACCGTGTACACTTCAACCTCACGAGAGTTCGTCTGAAACTATAAGCTTATAGGACAATATACATACGTAAGGAGAACTTCAACCTCACGAGAGTTCGTCTGAAACAAGGACACTGCCCCATCCGCGAACCTACGGACAAGTACTTCAACCTCACGAGAGTTCGTCTGAAACAATCATTTCTTCCATGTAGTATTCCATAGTGTTTGACTTCAACCTCACGAGAGTTCGTCTGAAACTGGCGGCGTTTGATGTAGGAGTGGTTGATGGTAGACTTCAACCTCACGAGAGTTCGTCTGAAACACGGCGTGATGTCCGCGTCGAGCTGGTCGTCGAGACTTCAACCTCACGAGAGTTCGTCTGAAACTAACGGTTCTATAGCAAAACCGTTACACGGTACATCACTTCAACCTCACGAGAGTTCGTCTGAAACTCGTTCACAGGACCGTAGACGGCTATCAGCAGGCTACTTCAACCTCACGAGAGTTCGTCTGAAACTACTCGTCTTCGACTTCGAGGACGGCCACTGTGACCGTTTTGCCCGCACTTCAACCTCACGAGAGTTCGTCTGAAACCACCAACGAGGGGATCTACGAGGGGCAGTTCGAACTTCAACCTCACGAGAGTTCGTCTGAAACTGTCGCCCATGACTGCTGATTTCATCCTTGAGGAAGCCAAGACTTCAACCTCACGAGAGTTCGTCTGAAACTCGACCGTTTCGCCGCATCCTGTATAGCCACAGACACTTCAACCTCACGAGAGTTCGTCTGAAACTATGGAGCGAGACGGGCCGCTGACTGATCGCAAGACTTCAACCTCACGAGAGTTCGTCTGAAACCCGCCAACGAGCCGGAAGCGTCCGAGCCACCAGCTCAAACTTCAACCTCACGAGAGTTCGTCTGAAACGGCTGACGGTCTGACTGGCAACTCAGAATCGTTGACTTCAACCTCACGAGAGTTCGTCTGAAACTACGCCTACCTCCCTGCCGGTCACTGGTCGGTACTCACTTCAACCTCACGAGAGTTCGTCTGAAACCAGCGCGAGGCGACAGAGCGGGCCAACCACTACGCCACTTCAACCTCACGAGAGTTCGTCTGAAACGATCTCGTCCCACGGGTTTGAGTGGTCGCTTTCGAACTTCAACCTCACGAGAGTTCGTCTGAAACCGTCCTTAACGAGCTTCTGAGCCGTTGGGACTACGAACTTCAACCTCACGAGAGTTCGTCTGAAACTAGTCGTCGCCCATCGCGTAGATCGCCTGATAAACACTTCAACCTCACGAGAGTTCGTCTGAAACCGACCGGCTGGCTCCGCGTGACATCCCGCACTCGCTACTTCAACCTCACGAGAGTTCGTCTGAAACCGGGGGATCGACGCCGCACAGAGTTGAGCGAGTCCCTACTTCAACCTCACGAGAGTTCGTCTGAAACGATCGGCAATCCGTTCGGTGGCGACGTGCCGCCGCAACTTCAACCTCACGAGAGTTCGTCTGAAACTCTCGGCCCAGTCCTTCGTCGGGATACCTTCGTCTCACTTCAACCTCACGAGAGTTCGTCTGAAACGTGGTGGGCGTACTCGCAACGGTGTGGGTCATGGAACTTCAACCTCACGAGAGTTCGTCTGAAACGAGACGATGCGCTCTCGGCCCACGCCGCTTGCCATACTTCAACCTCACGAGAGTTCGTCTGAAACCAAATTACGATGGAGGGCAACGGCATCGGTTCGGGAACTTCAACCTCACGAGAGTTCGTCTGAAACGAATCAACAGGCGTTCGACGTAGCCGGGGAATCCGTACTTCAACCTCACGAGAGTTCGTCTGAAACTGTTGTTCGCCTTCTCGATCCTCTCGGCCGACGAGGGACTTCAACCTCACGAGAGTTCGTCTGAAACTCGTGACGCTTTGGCCCCAGTCATGAGCTTAGAACTTCAACCTCACGAGAGTTCGTCTGAAACTACCAGCGTCGTCAGCGGTCGGGTGGTCCCACGCTCACTTCAACCTCACGAGAGTTCGTCTGAAACGGTTTACGACCCGATTGGAGAGTTCAAGTGAGCCTACTTCAACCTCACGAGAGTTCGTCTGAAACTCTCTCTAATTGGACGGTATACCCGTTTGCTCCACTTCAACCTCACGAGAGTTCGTCTGAAACTGCCATAATGCAGACCATAATCGACGCCGTTGTATGGACTTCAACCTCACGAGAGTTCGTCTGAAACTGCCGTCGCCGATGCCGATGGTCCAGTACGACCAAACTTCAACCTCACGAGAGTTCGTCTGAAACACCAGATGAGTCGCTGTCTCCACCATCATCGTTTACTTCAACCTCACGAGAGTTCGTCTGAAACAGTCCGGAATAAAGTCCAAGAGGCTGTCCTTCTTGACTTCAACCTCACGAGAGTTCGTCTGAAACGTCCCGTTAACCTCAACTGCGAGTGCGGAGCCTGAACTTCAACCTCACGAGAGTTCGTCTGAAACCGTCGACTTCGCCGATCCCGAGCTGCCCCTCGGCACTTCAACCTCACGAGAGTTCGTCTGAAACCGTATTCGGGAACTCGACGAACAGCAGTCGGTTGTAACTTCAACCTCACGAGAGTTCGTCTGAAACTGTGTCGGTGTCGCTCTCGGCCATCACGTACGGGATACTTCAACCTCACGAGAGTTCGTCTGAAACGGTGTCGTCGCCGTCGCCGTCGCCGTCGTCACCTCCACTTCAACCTCACGAGAGTTCGTCTGAAACGACGTTGTCGAAGTCGCTCACAGCCGCACCCCCTCAAACTTCAACCTCACGAGAGTTCGTCTGAAACGCGATGTCTTTGACTTCGGTGTCTTCGAAGAGGGTCACTTCAACCTCACGAGAGTTCGTCTGAAACGTGAGAACCCCCTCGGCCACCACGGCGACAGTGAACTTCAACCTCACGAGAGTTCGTCTGAAACGCCGAGTTGTACGGCTTCACGTACTCGGTGGTCCACTTCAACCTCACGAGAGTTCGTCTGAAACAAGATCGCCCGAGTCGCCCATCGACAGCACGTCTTCACTTCAACCTCACGAGAGTTCGTCTGAAACTCGTCGCGGTTCTCCAGGAGGTCGGTCCAACTGTCACTTCAACCTCACGAGAGTTCGTCTGAAACAGGCATTTTCATGTACTCTGGTGTCCCAGAAGTCACTTCAACCTCACGAGAGTTCGTCTGAAACCAAACAAGCAGCCATCAAAGGAACATTACCTTACCTACTTCAACCTCACGAGAGTTCGTCTGAAACCGCCGTCGGTGCCGATGGCGTCCCTCGCCGTCTGGACTTCAACCTCACGAGAGTTCGTCTGAAACAAGACAGCTTAGACGACGACGAGATCGAGGAGTTTACTTCAACCTCACGAGAGTTCGTCTGAAACTCGTCGTAGGCGATCGATCCCTCTGGCATGTCGGTTGACTTCAACCTCACGAGAGTTCGTCTGAAACCCGTTCTCGACGCCCTGGAGGGTGCCGCCGCCGACTTCAACCTCACGAGAGTTCGTCTGAAACCCCACGGAGTCCCACACAATAACGAAACCAACGCAGAACTTCAACCTCACGAGAGTTCGTCTGAAACCAGTCCGCGGCTGCCGAGTTCGGTGTCTTCAATATACTTCAACCTCACGAGAGTTCGTCTGAAACCGACCGCTATCGCGGCCGCCGAGCTCGATGGAACCACTTCAACCTCACGAGAGTTCGTCTGAAACCGTTGTCCACGATAACGGCAACGGACTCAGTGCCTCCACTTCAACCTCACGAGAGTTCGTCTGAAACTCGGATACCGACTACAAACAGGTTCGCAGCCTGCTGACTTCAACCTCACGAGAGTTCGTCTGAAACCAAAGGACGGTATCATTCCGTTCTGCAACCACTGCACTTCAACCTCACGAGAGTTCGTCTGAAACATATTCGCAACAGCGACTATCCAACCGACTGTTTCACTTCAACCTCACGAGAGTTCGTCTGAAACTCAAAGCAGCTAATGACCAAGTGCTCACAACTGTTACTTCAACCTCACGAGAGTTCGTCTGAAACTGACCGTGATGGCTCGTCTCGTTGTGGAACTCCTGACTTCAACCTCACGAGAGTTCGTCTGAAACCTTCAGTTCGAGCGTGTCCGACCCGCTCAGGTCGAGAACTTCAACCTCACGAGAGTTCGTCTGAAACGCCTTCCATGATCTCTCCTTTCGTCTTCAGGTGTTCACTTCAACCTCACGAGAGTTCGTCTGAAACTCGTCGAGCTCGCCCTGGTGGGCGTCGAGCCAGGGCTCACTTCAACCTCACGAGAGTTCGTCTGAAACCGGCCGCGATAGCGGTCGCACCGAAGATCGTACCACTTCAACCTCACGAGAGTTCGTCTGAAACGTGAGCGCAAGCAGCGAGCCTCGATCACCAAGCGTGCACTTCAACCTCACGAGAGTTCGTCTGAAACCTCCATCGACGGTGCTGCTAGACTCACGCACACGCGACTTCAACCTCACGAGAGTTCGTCTGAAACTCGGCCCGAGTTTCCAGAGCGTCTCCCGCGACCGCCAACTTCAACCTCACGAGAGTTCGTCTGAAACATCACAACTGGTCGGGTGTGTTGGTTAAGACCTCACTTCAACCTCACGAGAGTTCGTCTGAAACGAGAATCGTCTTCGCGCCCGGCGTCGACGCCCAGAGAACTTCAACCTCACGAGAGTTCGTCTGAAACTCGTTCACAGGACCGTAGACGGCTATCAGCAGGCCACTTCAACCTCACGAGAGTTCGTCTGAAACGATCCGGAAGACGCCAGCGAAGACGAACGCGATCACTTCAACCTCACGAGAGTTCGTCTGAAACTATGTCTGTGTGATATTCTGGTTTGGTTTGAGTTCACTTCAACCTCACGAGAGTTCGTCTGAAACTGTCTCGGGATCGATGTAGTTCTGCCGCGGCCCGGACTTCAACCTCACGAGAGTTCGTCTGAAACAGCACTGACGACACGACCTCGACGACTGTCGACGACTTCAACCTCACGAGAGTTCGTCTGAAACTTCTGCGTCTCTGTGAGCTCGACCCGGCTGTCGACACTTCAACCTCACGAGAGTTCGTCTGAAACAACTGCCTCTCTGCGGGTAGTTTACACACCACCTCACTTCAACCTCACGAGAGTTCGTCTGAAACGAGGTCCGTCAGACGCTCGATCTCGGCGTCGTCGCACTTCAACCTCACGAGAGTTCGTCTGAAACCAGGGAGTCGACAGCAACCGCTGCCGTCACTGCACTTCAACCTCACGAGAGTTCGTCTGAAACTATTATCGCGGTCGTCGCGATCGGCCTCTACGTGGTACTTCAACCTCACGAGAGTTCGTCTGAAACCCCGCGACCTCGGTGGCGAGCATGATCTCCTCGGGCCACTTCAACCTCACGAGAGTTCGTCTGAAACGGCAATACCAATACCCGCGTATCGCAACGTGTGCGACTTCAACCTCACGAGAGTTCGTCTGAAACCTCGACGAGGCCAGTGAGGAAGACCTCGAATCGCTCACTTCAACCTCACGAGAGTTCGTCTGAAACCAACCCGCCGAGTGTCTCCGACGGAGCTGGGGAACTTCAACCTCACGAGAGTTCGTCTGAAACAATGTCGAACCAGATCGAAGCCGACGAGATGTGCAACACTTCAACCTCACGAGAGTTCGTCTGAAACCGGCGAGGGTAGTCTACTATCACAGCTGTGGATAATACTTCAACCTCACGAGAGTTCGTCTGAAACGATCACGAAACACGCCAGCTCGTCGACCATCTTCAACTTCAACCTCACGAGAGTTCGTCTGAAACTCCATCGCCTCGGCGGCGTCGAGGCCGGCGCTGGCGAACTTCAACCTCACGAGAGTTCGTCTGAAACACCTGCAGTCTATCGCCGACAAGGGCTGGCCCCTGACTTCAACCTCACGAGAGTTCGTCTGAAACGACGGTCGGGGATGGGACGACGAGACGATCGACGAACTTCAACCTCACGAGAGTTCGTCTGAAACGGACACAACCGACTCGGATGGAGACCACTGATGTCAGACTTCAACCTCACGAGAGTTCGTCTGAAACGAGTTCGACAACGTCGACTTCGTCATCGGCCAAGCACTTCAACCTCACGAGAGTTCGTCTGAAACTCAGTCGTGGATGTGGGAGTAAGTCTCCACCCCCACTTCAACCTCACGAGAGTTCGTCTGAAACGATCGGGAGTCGGACACGTCGTACGTCGGGGACCCGACTTCAACCTCACGAGAGTTCGTCTGAAACTCGATGATCGTCTCCATGACGTTGCCTATCTCGATACTTCAACCTCACGAGAGTTCGTCTGAAACCGACGGCCACTCTCGCACCCCGAGCCTCAACCACCGACTTCAACCTCACGAGAGTTCGTCTGAAACTCGGAGTCGATATGCGTCCCGCTCGCGGCCATACTACTTCAACCTCACGAGAGTTCGTCTGAAACGGGTGCGAAGCCAGCCAACGAGCTGCTGTTCATCCCACTTCAACCTCACGAGAGTTCGTCTGAAACGCACGCGCAAGCCCACCAACAGGTCGTCGCCGTGACTTCAACCTCACGAGAGTTCGTCTGAAACGATCACGGCGTCCGTATAGCTCCCCTCGACCGCCTACTTCAACCTCACGAGAGTTCGTCTGAAACCGTAGCGCTCTTGCTCCGGTGCGATTGTCTCTTCAGTACTTCAACCTCACGAGAGTTCGTCTGAAACCCGTCAAAGCCGCTGGCAGGCTTGTCACGGCGTTTTTCACTTCAACCTCACGAGAGTTCGTCTGAAACGAGTGACGACTGAGGACGCCCTCGCGAATGTCTTCGAACTTCAACCTCACGAGAGTTCGTCTGAAACACGTACACGAGCCCCCACAGGTCGGCCGATTGGAAACTTCAACCTCACGAGAGTTCGTCTGAAACAAGGCCGGTGGCGGTTCTCAAGATTCCAGTTTCGAACTTCAACCTCACGAGAGTTCGTCTGAAACAGCGGGGCTCGGTGCTGGGTGTGGCTCACACTAAACTTCAACCTCACGAGAGTTCGTCTGAAACGGCTGTATTGCGTTCATCGTAGGGCCACCGGGAAGCGACTTCAACCTCACGAGAGTTCGTCTGAAACTACTCTGGCGGCGCGCTGTTCTGCTACCCGTTCAAAACTTCAACCTCACGAGAGTTCGTCTGAAACGCTCGAAGACGAACTCGGCGATCTCGATCTAGATCCCACTTCAACCTCACGAGAGTTCGTCTGAAACAACCACATTGCCGATCTAGTCCACGACGCCGTTAAGACTTCAACCTCACGAGAGTTCGTCTGAAACGGACTGGTGGACGACAGACAAACGCTCGATCTACTACTTCAACCTCACGAGAGTTCGTCTGAAACGATCTCGTTGCGGACCAGTTCCGCGTCATCATCGGCACTTCAACCTCACGAGAGTTCGTCTGAAACTACTACGCCCGTGAAGCCCTGTCGCTGCCGAAGTCACTTCAACCTCACGAGAGTTCGTCTGAAACGTGCTACGAGTCGGTCGTCGGCGTCCAGTGTGGACTTCAACCTCACGAGAGTTCGTCTGAAACGCTGCCGACGCTGCTGGAGAGGCAGCAACAGTAGAGACTTCAACCTCACGAGAGTTCGTCTGAAACCGTCGTCGCGGTTCTCCAGGAGGTCGGTCCAACTGTCACTTCAACCTCACGAGAGTTCGTCTGAAACCCCCGACCGTCGCGGAACGCCTCGCGCGGCGTGTCACTTCAACCTCACGAGAGTTCGTCTGAAACTTTTTGCGACACATCCAACCGGTCGAGCATCGCACTTCAACCTCACGAGAGTTCGTCTGAAACTGGATCTGATGGAACCCGGGACGGACGACCCGCGGACTTCAACCTCACGAGAGTTCGTCTGAAACTCCGCCTCGGAGATCTGTGGAGGTCCGGACTGTAACACTTCAACCTCACGAGAGTTCGTCTGAAACCGAACAGGCGCTTACCCTCGGAGTCGTCCCGGATCTACTTCAACCTCACGAGAGTTCGTCTGAAACTCGAGGACTCCAGCTCGACACAGGGTTATCTCGCCTACTTCAACCTCACGAGAGTTCGTCTGAAACTCGTCCTCCTCACCGTCGAGGAGTCCGACCTCTTTCTACTTCAACCTCACGAGAGTTCGTCTGAAACGAACCCGTTTATCCTCCCCTCGACTAAGCGGAAACTACTTCAACCTCACGAGAGTTCGTCTGAAACGAGGCCAGCCCTTCGTTCGAGACGCGGTCGTAGGCACTTCAACCTCACGAGAGTTCGTCTGAAACCCTCCGATAGACGCCTCCTCGTCGTTCTCGACCGCACTTCAACCTCACGAGAGTTCGTCTGAAACGGGCGTCCACCGAACCCTCCGTTTCCGTGGGGGCTACTTCAACCTCACGAGAGTTCGTCTGAAACCGCTGAACGCGGTCTACTCCTCCCCCGTGGCTACCGTACTTCAACCTCACGAGAGTTCGTCTGAAACCCACTTGGGAGTTTACGACGTGACGGACGTTGTGACTTCAACCTCACGAGAGTTCGTCTGAAACCGGATCGCCAAATGTTCGAGAGTATGGCGGCCGTACTTCAACCTCACGAGAGTTCGTCTGAAACGCTTCGCTTCGACGGATGGCGACTCTCATCATTCAACTTCAACCTCACGAGAGTTCGTCTGAAACTGTCGGCTCTAACGGCTCCGTGTCGTCCAGTAGGTCACTTCAACCTCACGAGAGTTCGTCTGAAACCTGTATTGCGTTCATCGTAGGGCCACCGGGAAGCGACTTCAACCTCACGAGAGTTCGTCTGAAACTCGCCGAGGCAGTCAACGACAAGAGCGGAGATGACACTTCAACCTCACGAGAGTTCGTCTGAAACTCTACGGAACTAACTGGGCGCGGATCGGACAGCGTACTTCAACCTCACGAGAGTTCGTCTGAAACCTTCGATGGCGTCGGCGTCGCCAGCATGGTCGACGACACTTCAACCTCACGAGAGTTCGTCTGAAACTACGACATCACCGAGCGGCAAGTCGACGAAGATGACACTTCAACCTCACGAGAGTTCGTCTGAAACCGTCCTCGACCTCGTCGACGACACGACACACTACGGACTTCAACCTCACGAGAGTTCGTCTGAAACGCTTCGAGCCCTGGACGCGATCACCGGCGCAGTTCTCACTTCAACCTCACGAGAGTTCGTCTGAAACCAGAGTTTGAGCCGGTGATCGAGTCCCACGTCGAACTTCAACCTCACGAGAGTTCGTCTGAAACGTGTCCGATGACTGAGTCGACTTCCCTCGTCGGTCCACTTCAACCTCACGAGAGTTCGTCTGAAACAATCCATCATCAGGGTCAGAGTCAGCGAGCCCTGTTGACTTCAACCTCACGAGAGTTCGTCTGAAACACGTTTAAGTGACACTGGTGAGACTGTCGTCTCAAAACTTCAACCTCACGAGAGTTCGTCTGAAACACATAGCCGTTCTCAACACCGTACTTCTCCTCACACTTCAACCTCACGAGAGTTCGTCTGAAACGATGGGTCAGTTTCGTGAGGAGAAGTACGGTGTTGAACTTCAACCTCACGAGAGTTCGTCTGAAACGCTTCGAGCCCTGGACGCGATCACCGGCGCAGTTCTCACTTCAACCTCACGAGAGTTCGTCTGAAACCTCTGGTCCACTGGCCGCCAACGCTGGCGTCCATCACTTCAACCTCACGAGAGTTCGTCTGAAACGCTATCCGGCGTGCTCTCGATCGGGCTCTCGACGACTTCAACCTCACGAGAGTTCGTCTGAAACACCGTCTTTTTCGAGCCCGACGAGTTGCCAGTCAACTTCAACCTCACGAGAGTTCGTCTGAAACCTCTGGTCCACTGGCCGCCAACGCTGGCGTCCATCACTTCAACCTCACGAGAGTTCGTCTGAAACGCGATCTCTCCTCGATCGGCGATCGCGTTTCAGACACTTCAACCTCACGAGAGTTCGTCTGAAACCGTCCTCAACTCCGTGCTTCTCCGAGCAACTGCTCGGAACTTCAACCTCACGAGAGTTCGTCTGAAACACCGCGGGCGCCAACCGCGGTCGCAATCACGGGCGACTTCAACCTCACGAGAGTTCGTCTGAAACGTGTCTACGCCGCCGCCTGTGTTGTCGCAGGGGATACTTCAACCTCACGAGAGTTCGTCTGAAACTTTCGAGTCAACTTGATAATTCTATCACAAATGTTACTTCAACCTCACGAGAGTTCGTCTGAAACTAGTGGGGTGTCTGCATGAGCGCCAAATGGGGAACTTCAACCTCACGAGAGTTCGTCTGAAACCCTCTCGGTCTAGATCGGTTGGGATATTCAGAGCTTACTTCAACCTCACGAGAGTTCGTCTGAAACATGACGACGAAGTCACCGTAGAGGAGTTGGACCAACTTCAACCTCACGAGAGTTCGTCTGAAACCATAGCATCCACCCCAGCGCCGCCTGTCCCGACGTGAACTTCAACCTCACGAGAGTTCGTCTGAAACCGTTGTCAACGCCGTACTTCTCCGAGCAACCTGCTCGGAACTTCAACCTCACGAGAGTTCGTCTGAAACGCATGGCCGCCAGCGTTGCCGGTTGGTGGCCCAGAACTTCAACCTCACGAGAGTTCGTCTGAAACGCGGTTCTCATCGATGTTGCGGTGATCGAGATCTAACTTCAACCTCACGAGAGTTCGTCTGAAACTCAAAGGGATACCCTCGGGGTGCAACCTTACGGTGTACTTCAACCTCACGAGAGTTCGTCTGAAACCGAGTTCGACAACGTCGACTTCGTCATCGGCCAAGCACTTCAACCTCACGAGAGTTCGTCTGAAACTCGTTTGCCTGCCGCGTGATCTGCGTCTTGTGTTTCACTTCAACCTCACGAGAGTTCGTCTGAAACCGGCGGCAGAGCCGCCGGTCGGGTCAGGGGCAAGCCCACTTCAACCTCACGAGAGTTCGTCTGAAACCAGGCGGCTCATACGCTAAGCCACCCCTAACGGCGACTTCAACCTCACGAGAGTTCGTCTGAAACTCGAGGCGTCGAACCGATGGAAGCCAGCCTATCAGACTTCAACCTCACGAGAGTTCGTCTGAAACAGGTGTTCGATCTCGACGACGACGACTGCCCGATCACTTCAACCTCACGAGAGTTCGTCTGAAACGCCTCGGCTGACCTCGAAACCAACATCACGAACGTTACTTCAACCTCACGAGAGTTCGTCTGAAACACGTGATCGTGTAAGTTCCTGCCCTCGTCAGGGAGCACTTCAACCTCACGAGAGTTCGTCTGAAACGCACGAGCTGGGCCAAGCCACAGGGCGGGCTCGACCATACTTCAACCTCACGAGAGTTCGTCTGAAACCGCCCGGCGAGGATACCGTCCTCACCGTTCTCCCGACTTCAACCTCACGAGAGTTCGTCTGAAACACTCTATTGACGATACTACTGCCTCCATGGTCATCACTTCAACCTCACGAGAGTTCGTCTGAAACGTTGAGTCGGATCTTGCACTCATAGACGAGCGCACTTCAACCTCACGAGAGTTCGTCTGAAACGAGTGGCGGTTCCATCCCACGACCCTGCTGTTATAACTTCAACCTCACGAGAGTTCGTCTGAAACTGCCTACAGCCCACCGACGACGGTGGGTTTGTTGAACTTCAACCTCACGAGAGTTCGTCTGAAACCATGCCCGAAATACGGGTCACAAGCTCTCTACCGGACGGCTATACTAAAGCACTTCCGTCGACCCCCAATCACCCCCAAACCCCCGGGGGGTTGACGGAAACTCAGAGAAACCGTTGATCCTCGGTGGGATCTTCACCGTACACGGTACGGTTGAGCAGTGTATCTGAGGACAATTCGTAGATG
>Ga0306875_100475_pt1 | contig 13266 bp, 17 predicted proteins | sample AntCluMetagen318_FD_190410 | JGI IMG/M metagenome (GOLD analysis project Ga0306875, IMG submission 190410) | Saline lake microbial communities from Club lake, Antarctica - Metagenome #318 (v2) (version 2) | ecosystem: Environmental > Aquatic > Non-marine Saline and Alkaline > Saline | place...
GCCAGTGAAAGCACCACCCATACCAAGGGCTGTAGTAGCGGCAGAGCCTATGTTACCAGCAACCCCTGTCATCCCAGCGCCAATGTTGCCTATCATTCCTGTACCAGCACTAGCAGCCGTTCCAGCACTAGCAGCCGTTCCAGCAGCCGAACCACCCATCCCCATACTAATCATAATACGGTTACGCGCAGCGGTTGCAATCATGTTAGAGATCATGCTCTGGAAAGAGCCGATGATTTGATTCACAAAACCCTTGAAGTCAGTCAAGCCACGGGAGATGAAGTCACCGAAGGCATTAGAAACAGAACCGATTGCATTTACTAGAGGAGACTCAAGTTCCTCTCGCAGTTTTTTAGCCGCTTCTTCTGTCTCTTTAGTCGCTTTTCCTGTGTCTTTAGATGCTTTGGCCACCAGCTTAAAATAATCTCTGAGGTCAACACCTGTTACACCCTCCAGCGCACCTTGGAGTTCCTCATAGCTCTTTATTGGCCCACCAACAGATTTCTCTAACTCTTGATTAGTGACGAGAAGGTCGCTATAGGTATCATTAGTTTCTCTCAGGCTGTCATTCAGAGAATCAAGCATGCCAGAGCCAATATCAGTTGATAAATTTAGATTAAAGGTGTCGTTTAAAACCCCTGCTGTAGACGACACAAAAGCGGCAAAGTCCTGTGCGATGCCAGTAAGGCCCATCATGAAATTGAACTTAATCTCATTCACGAGTATTGCTACGTTGTTCCCAAAAACCTTCATGTACAACCAAGCCCTGTCAAAGACCTCTATTACAATAGATGGGATATAAGTAATTACAGTTACAAGTTTTGCAATACCGTTTATGATGAGGTTAATGGAGTCTATTGCTAGGCCCCCGATAAACTTAAAGGCGTTCCCGATAGCTGTAAAAACTGGCATCAAGGGCGCAAAGGCCCCAGCCATATCTTTACCCAACTGCTTGAAGTCAACAGTAAGCTGCTTACCACTAGAGGCGACATTAGCAAACGCAGTGCCTATGGCAAGAATAGCACCAAGAACGGCCCCCTTTGCCCCAAAGATACCAAGCAACTGAGAACCTTGTTGCCCAAGTGCGACAAACGCATTAGTACCACCCTGAATCTGGACTGCAAAATCCTGAAACTGGTAACCAGCTTGCTGGACCATCATGTTTGTGCGATTGAGGTTTTTACCACCAATAACCGAAGTTTTGCCAAACTGGTTCATGTTCCCAGCGGCGCGAGACATGGAGTTAGAGAGGCCGTTTGTAGCCTTTGCCGCCTGCTGTGTCCCGTTAATAACCTGATCTATGGCAGCGTCAACTTGCTGTATGCCTTTAGCATACTGCTGTGCGGTAATAAGACCCTTATTCAAGGCACGGTCAAGGGTTCTATAACCCCTTTCCAAACGCTCCGCTGTTTTAAGGTTATTTACGATAGAACCCTGAAGCCTGTCTAGGCTCTTGGTAGCTTGATCTGCGTTACTGTTAACATCAAGAGTAATTTGAATCAGATCAGACATCAGCTTCCTCGCTAGTAGTTTTAATCCAGAGGTTATCCAGAGACTTAATCAGCTCTATCTCCCACGGCGACAAATCAACACCACTTAAATCACACCATGCTTTTATTATGTCGTAGGAGATAGGGTTAGGGCCACTCATACCGTATGTTCTACCATCATGTAGTTCGATAAAAGTGACCCATATGTGAGAAGCGACATCAGGGAAAAGGGCTGAAGCATTGAAGTCCTCAACATCCCCTAACTCTTTCCCTAACTGCTTTGCTACTTGTGCAAGGTGGTCAGACTCAGTGGCTTTACCTTTACCACTGCTAACCTTACGGCCCATCCTAAAGGAATACTCAGCGTACTCCAGTAGTTCAGCCTTTACTTGCCCAAAAAAGCCTGAGCATCACCCAGTGCAGCATCAACCTGTTCACGGACCCAAGGGAGATCAGTAAAGACCTCACGGACCTTAGTCTCTGTGCAAGTTGGTTGTTCACCACCAAGGGTAATTGTCCATGCGTCAACGCACTTCACCAACAGGTCCAGAGCCGAGGATTCAATCTCTTCAGCAGACAAGTTGAGTTTACCACCTGTCCGTTGTGCTTTCTGCAAGCGGCGGTTCTGTTGTGCGTGAGAGATGGACTTGTATCTCTTTGAGTAGGGTCCATGAATAGTGATCGTCATTTCACTACCATCCTCGTTCGTGAGGATTTCAGAGTTGACGGGGTTATACAGGACCACATCTGTAGTCTCTTTAGTCTTACCAATGTTCAGAAGATCGGCCATTGTCGGGTATCCTTTAAGATTTTATCGGGTTGATTAAAAGTCGGGTAGGCAACTTACCTTACATTATAAGGCGGGCCGGAGCCTCACCCGACATAAAACTCCGGCCCTTTCCCTAGCTAGGGATTAGGTTGTCCGTGTAAGGACGAGGTTCGAGTTCTCAGTTGTATCGTAGAGCGACACAAAAGGAAGCGTAATCAGGCGGCTCTGTGGGTTCTGGACCGGAACAGATGCGCCATTGTACTTGACACGGGGGAACAGGAATGTGTATGCGCTTGCACCAGAGGGGTCATTCACCGATACTTCGATGGAACTCTCTGTCTCATTCAAGAACTTGTTGATGAGGGCAGCGTCTTCGTAATAGACAGTCATGGTGCCTTCGATAACAGCACGACCAAATTCAAGTTGCTGGGCGCTATCAGAGCCAACAACGAAAGTTGGGGCCAGAGAGTTAGTCACCGAGAAGTCAATGGAGGTCACGATGGAAATAGCCGAACCCCCATCTTCAATCGTACCGCTGTAGCTGTCGAAAGGAGCATTGGCGCTAGAAGCAGTTGGCGCACCACCAGTAGAGCCTGTAGTAGCGGCTTGAGTACCAGTCTTACCAACCATGTCGAAGGTAGCAGTGACCATCTGGTTAGGGGCAATCGACACGTTCAGCGTAGACACCGACATACCAGTGAACAGACGGAACTGAGAGATGTCGTTAGCTGCGTCTTCGATGCTGAAGTACTTTGGTGTCGTACCAACCTTCAGTGTGTTAGTCGAGAACGAGTTCAGGAAAGCACTCTCAAGGAAGGCATCATAGTCGCCTTTACGAAGGTCAACTTCAATCGAACCACCAGCTTGCTTGTTACCGTGGCGATCAACGCGAGGCATACGGTCAGCTTGGATTTCATTACCTTCAACACGGTCCTTGGTCACATCCAGCGAGTGGGTGTTGAAAGGCAGGGTAGCGAAAGTTGGTGTGGAGGGAGTAGTGCCAAACGTAGTCTCTGCAATGTATGCGAGGCTGGAGCGGCTACCTTGTGAAAAAGCCATAGTTATTCTCCTTCAGAGATTTCTTTAGTGTAAGTGGATTTACTAGCTTTGGGCTTCTCTGTGTAGGAAGAGTCAAGGGCCACAGCTACTTGCGAGGGAACTTCGTCACCTACGAAGTATGTCTTGCCAACGAAGGCAAAATTCTTGGTTGCTTTGTACATCATGTACTCCTTTAAGCGTTATAGATGTACCAGCCGATATTCACTACCGTGTAATACCAAGGGCTATCTACAAAGCCGTTGTCTCTCTCAGCGTAATCAATGGAGACGATTATGGTCTCAGCATCACTATTCGTGAAAGAAATGTCAGTTGTAGCCTCAAAGGCTGTCATAACCTTGTTAGCTATGTCATCAGCAACAGCAGGTCCGCTTCCCTCAGGTGTGTAGCAGAACACACGGAAGACACCTTCATACCGTTGTTGTGGATTTAAGCCCCGTACAGCGGGTCTACGAGAGACGGGGACATAGGACACCTTAAGGAAGCTAGTGCCTGTCTGTGGCTCAAAGGAGACGTTCTCATAGGCTATGCCAGAGGGTAGGCCAGAGGTGCTAGCAAGTCGGCTCTCAAGGGCAGCACGAATATCATTGTAGATGCTCATCCGAACTTCCTCCTGATCTTCTGGAACACATGGTATCCCTCTCTCTGCCAGTTCTCACCATTCTCAACGTCTTGTGAGTGTGGCGCACGGTTACGAAGGGTGAACCTCATGTTTCCAGACTCTAGCATGGACTTGAAATCAATACCTTCGATGTCACTGGACAGTTGAGTGTAACCTTCGTCCTTCTTGGCTTGGGGGTTCTGATTACGAGGCTTATTATCTGACGATCTTGAACGACCACCACCAAAACCAGCAGGTCCAATGGAAAATGAGGTGACATAAGCACCTGTGTCGATAGACTCATCAGGGACAGCGACATAAATGGTGTAAGCAGCTATCTCATCGAACTTTTGCTCTATGGCTTCTGCTGATGCAACCTTGACTTTGTTCTTAACAGAGTCCATTGTCGCTTGTATGCTTCTACCATAGGCCATTACTCACGCACCTCACAGATGTAGCAGACAGCAGCACCAGCAGAGAAGATTGTGCTTACGCTAACGACAGCAACAGCATCACCTTGGCCGATGATAAGGTCTTCGTCGTCTGGCTCTACTGCAAGCCCAAGGGCAGGTATGACACAACGCCTTGACCCACGCCTAATTTCATCACCTGAAGGAAGCCCCACAGAGAAATTAAAGAAGTAACCATCTACTGTGTAGTCGGTAGTACCAGAACCTGTGACAGAGCCTGTAGCTGGATCGTATGTACCAGCAGTAGTCTTCTTACGAAGTGTCAACTCTTCACCGTGGTCCTGAACCAACTTGAGTAGGTCATAGGAGCGGAAGGTCATACTCTAGCTCCTCATTCATACTCTGGTGTGTCGTAACTTGGAGGGTTCTTGAAGCGATCTCTACGGAAGGAACCTTCGATACGATTAGTGTTAGAACGAACAGCCTGAATACCAGACTTGGTGATACCACCAGCTAGTACACCAATGACAGCACCAGAAGTCTTGCCCTGATACTCAAGGTCATCAGCAAGGATTTTATACTGCTTGGCAAGATCACTATAGTTAGCACTAAGAGCGCCACCTAGACTTGTCGTGACCCTCCGAGAGAACTTAGAGGAGATAGCCCTAGCAGCCCAAGCAGCAGCATAGTAGATGTTATCGCCACTCTCTGAAAGAGCAAAGACAATCTCTTCGTTCTGCACCTGCTGGTCTATTGTGTCAGTGTCTCCTACAAGAAGACGGACAGAGTTGAGACGCCCAGAGGCTGTTGTAGTGTCTAGGTCAGTAGAATCATAACTCCAACTCATTTGGGCATCCCTTCGATTATCAATCGCCTAAAATACCGTCACGAATACGGTAAAAATCTTCTGTGATCCAAGCATTGTTGTTCAGGAAGCGACGAATAATACCACGTTGCTTTGTATCAATCTTGGACTGAGGACACTTCTTCCTCTTGTATTCGTCTAGGCTAGAGGTTCTGCTCTTGACCTCAGCGTTAATCAAGCCAACTAGGGTATTCAGTTGCGCACCAGATAGTTCTGACAGGCGATCACCTACTTTGGCTTGGACTTCAAACTCTGTGTTGTGGTAGATAAAACCAGTGGCATAGAGGAGCGACACAGTTTGTTCACTCAACCCTCGCTCTAACCAGTTAAAATGTTCTCCACGTTTCCAATTCTTATTGTCGGCAGATAGTGGCTGCTTTACGAAGACGGGCCAGTCTACTTGGAAGCCTAGATATGATGGGTGCATAGGACTACTCCATTGTGTTTGGATACTGTTATGTTCTTTTATTGGTGGGTAGTGACCCCAGCCCAGAAGACTGAGGACACTCCATTAGTTTAGTAACGCTAATTAAGCGATAACGGCAGAGAAGAAGTAACCCAAGTCAGCGCCAACAACTTTCATGTCGTATGCCATCTTAACTTGGATGTGTTCTGCAACCTGCTGACGCTTCAGCGCATCGTCCGAGAAGGACTCAACAGTGATGCCGAGGTTGTTTGCGCCTGGAATGTTGTTCCATGCGAAGGTCAGACCCGAAGCTGGGGTCATCAGACCAGCGTTACGAGGTGCGTGAACCAGCAGTGCGTTCTTACCACCGATGAAGGAGTTGCTTTCTGCCAGACCTTCGACAGCATCGTTCTTCACAGCTTCCATGACGTAGAAGTTCTCTACCTCAAAGATTTCAGCCAGCTTGGCATTGGTGATGAGTGCAGTGTTGGTGACAGTAGCACCACCGTTCAGGCGGCCCAGAATGTCAGGGTGGTTAATCAGGATGTCACGGACTTCCTTACCGACAACCATAGTGTTTGGCTTAAAGCCGCCCGACTTCAGTTGCATGGTACGACGACCAGTGGTCACATCTCTGATTGGGGTCGAGTTGGTGTAGTCCGACCACAGGTTCGATGGAGTTACGTCTGTACCCCAGATACCAGCGGCGAAGAAGGACGAGGCAAACTGCTCTTCACGATGGATCAGCAGACGGTTGACAATGGTCTGTGCGCCAGCGGAACGAATGTCCAACATGGCATCTTCGTTAGCAAGTGTCTGCTCATCGAAGTCCATGCCCAGACCGTAGACGTCAGCAAAGTAGCTGTCGTTCGAGATAGCCATACCAATACGGTTGACTTCTGTGCGAGGGGCAAGTTTCTTCACGTCACCAGTGCGGTTCATGTTCGCACGGTCGTAGATGTAGTACTTGTCCGACTGACGCTGAACACCCACAGTTGGGAACACTTTGTCAGCGATGAAGTTGGTTTGCTCTTGCACATATGCCAGCGTCAGGTTGCTGAGGGGCTGGTCAATATGTACGGCGGATGGGGTCAAAAGAGGCATTTCTATTATTCCTTAAATGCTTGGATTAGGCAGGGACAACGTTGCCGCCTTGGATCAGTTCGATCTCAATGATCTGGCCGTCCACAGCAGCTTCACGGGCATAGCCCAGTACGACATCACCAGCAGCAGCAGTGATCGCATCACCAGCAGCGTCTGTCTGCACAGAAGCACCAGCAGCAATAGTGCCACCAGCGGTAATCAGGACAGAACCAGACACGCAGACAGTGACAGCAGCACCAGCAGCACCGCCAACAAGGCAAACACCGATAGCGTTCTCACCAGCGGCATCAGCAAGGTCAACCTGACCATCGGATTCCAGAGTTACAAACTTGAATTGAGCTGCGGTAAGGTCTTCCCCAGCAATGAAAGTGCGGTTATCGCGGGACTGCATAACGGCCATGATTATTCCCCTTTGTAGGATTTGTTAATAAGAGTTTTGCCTGTATCGGTCTTAGCTACAGCAGCGTAAGCCTTGGCATAATCACTCTTTTTGAGTTGGTTTTCGTCCATGTAGGACTTTACGAGAGCGTCGAGCTTGTCAGCAGAGGTAGCGAACTCGCCATCTACATCGGACTTACCGAACTCTTGCATGGCAGCGTTAAAAGCAGCATCAGCAGCCTTCAGTGCGACCATAATTGCTTCGTCCTCAGAGAACTTAGCTACGAGAGCCTTAGCGACTGTAATATCAAAGTGTGGCAGAGCCTCACCAGCACTCTTAGTCAGCTCAATGTCAGCCTTTTCGATAGCAGCAGCTTCGAGGGCCTTCAATACGGGGGCAGGGATGTCCGACTTAACGATCATCTCACCAGAAACTTCAATCATCTCAACTTCAGCTTTCTTTTGGATAGCATCAGCTTCGATAACGTAACCTTCTTCAATCAAACCCTTACGAAGACGCTCGTTTTCGGCCTTGAGTGTTTCAATATCAGCCTTAAGGGCATCAACATCTACAGCTTCACCGAAAGTTTCATCAGCATCGTCAGATTTCATGGTCATATCGGTGTCATAAGCCTTCATGGCCTCTTCTTCCGACATACCCTTGTCCATGTAAGGCTTAAGTTTAGCCTTCATATCATCAGTCATCTTAGTAATTTCCTCTCCGGAAGTGTCACGCTTGAAGAGTGCGATAGTGGCCTCTTGATTAGCAGGTCGGTCAACCAGTGACACTTCCTCAAGCTGTAAGTTTTCAAGCAAGGTTGTCATACCTATTTCCTTTGCTTAAGTTTATATCTGCGGGTAACACTTGGAGGTTCCAAGGCACATGGAGGCCACAGATGGTTTTACCATTCAGCGGAACAATGTGGTCCACATGGTATTCTTCACCAGTTACCGACCTAAGGTCACGAGCTAACCAGTAGAAATCTCTTATCTCAGACTTGTGTTTATCTGATAGGGGTAGGTATCTTTCCCTACGCCTAGCTTGAGCCTCACACCTAATTGACTTAAAACTTGGAGTGTGTTTATTGTCATAGTAGTATTCAGATGCTCTTTCACGAGCCTTTTGCGCAGTCTTCTCACTTGTCTTTCTCCCCACCCGACTTCTACTCTCTAGATTACGAGCGGTATGACAAGTTTTGCACATGGATTGTAACCGTTGTCCCTTTTTACCGAAGAGGGGGAGTGGTAACTCTTTTCCACAGGCACCAGTGCAAACCTTAGTCATCTGCAACTTCAACCTTTGTGGCGCGACCCCCGATAGAAAAGCCTGTGAACTCACCCTTTTTCATACGGTCCCAAGTTTCATCGTCGTGGACCTTAACTGCGATTAGCCAACCCTCAAGGTCAGACTCAATACCAAAGGCAGACTGAATTTCTTTTGTGAAAGGCATAGAGTGAACAATAGTTGTCGTAGGCTCACCTTTGTGCATAGTGAGGCCGTTACGAGCGCCAAGCATAAACTCTGTCGCTGCTTTCTCCATAGTGGCGGGGGAAATAATGTCGCCCTGACGGTCAACTACAGGTTTTCCACCCTTGGTGACGACAGAAGCATAACCGTAAATCATGCGTTGCTCATCATCAACCTTGGTAATCTTACCACTTGTTTCGAATTTAGTCATATCACCCACCGATGTATCTGCTTCCCACATGCGACAGGACCAATAACCAGCCGTTGTCTTGTCCTTCTTGGTGTCGCAGGAGTGGCGGGAGCGGAAATTAGCCCTAGCTTTGGGGTCATCCCTACGTATTTCCATGTTAGGGTCACCGAAAGTTACTCGCTTAACTCTGTCGCCATCCTGAACGAAGACTTCAAACTTCTTGTTGCCACCTTGGATACGACGAGGCTTGTTCAGAGTAACCTTTTCACCCTGATAGTCAGCCTTAGCAAAGTCTACCTTGAGTATCTCAGCTACGATAGCCCTGAGAGCCTCTATACGGTCCACTCGCAAGCCGTCAGGCTGAGAACCGCCTTCTGAGGGGCCTTCTTCTTCGTCTTCCTCACCGTAGTAGCCTAAGTAGTCTTCATGGCTCTCAGCGGGCATATAAACGGCTTGTCCATCGTATGTAGAGACGTGAGTAGCACCACCGAAACCCATGTCCATGCTACGAGCGCGGGCCTCACCCTCTGTCGTAAAGATGTCATTGGCATATTGTGCCTTGCTGACGACAGACTTACGGAGTGTAGAGACCTTGTGGCCTACCATCTGACCTGTGGGCTTACCCTTGTCGTCTACGATCTCAATGCGGGCAGCAGGTTCTTCCTTGGACCCAGTGATCTTTACGGGGATGTTAGGGACATTACCTTCACGGATAATCTCACGAACGATACCCCTAGCGGTTCCACCAGATGAGTTCCAAGAGACGCGGGTTCCAACTTTCATGGTTGATCCTATCTTAAATTACTTTAGCCAAGTAGCCTTGGAAGCTGGTGAACACGACAAGATTGTTATCTGAAGTCTCAACCCTAACTCTAAGGTCAGCGTTCTTGGGGATAATAACAGCGGGGTCTAGGTTAATGGTCCAAGGTCCAGCATTAGTAGCTGAGATACTTGCGACTTGCCTAAAGACCTTGCCAGCTTCCCTGATTTCAAGGTAGAAGTCGGCAGCACCGCCTTGCTTAAGACTTACAGACCCGAACCCCCCAGTGAGAATATAGTAATCTGTGTCGCTGAAGGTTGTCGCAGCCTTGGAGGACTCTTGTAGGCCCAAGGGAATGTCGATGTGTATCTTACTAGTGTCTACAGGTACGCCTAGCGAAAGGGCTGTATTCTCATAAACAACTACACGACCAAGAAGAAGTGTGCCACTGTTGTTGTAGGCCATGGACACTCTAGCCAGTGGGATTGGCAGTGCCACCCTAGTCTGACCATTGAGGTTTACGGTGAAGGAGACGAAGGTAAACTTCTGGTCTTGGCCTGTGCCAGTGACTGTGTGACCTTCAATGTAGATTTCCTCTAGGTCAATAACAGAACTTGAGGAGATACTGTCGATGGCGTTAGTGGAAATATAAGTCTCGTTACCACCGACAGTCCAAACAGTTTGCAGAGAACCTGTAGTTAGCGTAGCAGACTTACCAAACTTGACAAGAGACTTGGCTTTAAGGTTGATAGAGACTTCTTCGCCAAACTGCTGGTAAATCTCTCGTTCAGCCTGAACCAACCTAGCGTCAGGGACTTCATAGTTACGTCTATCCCAAGTTGGCATACCCCCGACTCCTTACTCTGCTTCTTCAGGTGGTGAGTTTGATTGAACACCCACTTCAGGATCATAGTCCAACTCAGCAATGTCCATAAGGTCTTGAATGACCTCAGGGTGTGTGCTGACGTTAATACCTGCGCCGTTAAGGTTACGAAGGAACGAGGCAATCTCACGAAGATCGTGTGGTGCAACATCACCAGCGACAATGGTAGGCATCAGATCATAGTTCAGACCGTTCAACTCCCACAGACGCTCTACCAACTGCTTGTTGAGAACATCTACGATTGCTTGGATGTAGCTCTCAAGCGCACGGAGGAACAGGTCTGTCTTCGACTTGGACAAGGCGTAAGAACCACCTGATGTGCCAAGAAGAAGAAACTCAGACAGCATAGAACGAGCGATGTCATGCTGATAACGATTAATGATGGGATTAATGTCAATGTTCCGGCTCCCGTTAGACGACATGAGTTCGATGTCTACCAAGCGGACGTTACTAGGCGCACCATCCTTATCAGGGTATGCGTCACTTGGGAGGATGATGTAGCCCTGTTCGTTGAACTTTACATCACGCAGGATTTGCTGTAGGTTACTAACGAAACCAGCTTGTGCAGCGGAAGCGTCACCTGACAGATACTCCGAGGGAATACGGGCAACTGGGATACCAGCAAGTTCACGCTCAACAGCGATAGCCTCAATGGCCTGTAGGTTGTTCAGGTACTCGTAGGACGTATAAGCATTACGCAGGATGGAACGACCAGAGGGGTCACCATTCAAGCTGGTAGTGCGGTAGTACAGGGACTTGTTAGTGGGGATGTAGTTGCGGCCATTCATAAAGCCTACGTCTTGTTGGACACCCAGCACATCACCAGTCTTCGTGTCCACATCAAACTTGCTGATAGTCCAAGGCGCACGAGAGGCAATCTTACGAACACCGATACGACCATCAGTGAACTTAGAACGCTTCTTGTCGCTACGGCTAGTGGGGCCAACTCTACGCTTGTAGACGACCTCGAACCAACCGAACCCATACGACAGAAAACCTAGTGCCTCAGCGATGTGGTCATCAAGTGTGTGGTCCATGTCATGCAGGACACTCTCGACGAACTCTTTCTCGACTTGGGCAGCAGGTGTGTCGTTAGCAGCTTTAACGTGAAGGTCAACATCACGAAGGATTTGCTCAACGGCGTACATAACTGCACCCACCGTAGAATCATTATCACGCATCTCACGATACTTACGGATAGCCTTCTTACCACGAAGTTCAGGGAGGAACTCGTCAGCACGGATTTGACCATTGTAAGTGTTATCGCCAGCAACACCAAGGGTAGACTTGGCAGCAGCTTCAGAGAGTTTGTTTACCATGACTACGCATTTCTTTCATGTTTATCTGGACAAGCCCTTGTTGCTGCTATACACAAGAGATAATTTAGGTTTTGTGTAACCGTTCAAGGAAAGGTCAGTGATTGCCCACACAAGAGCGTCAAGACGGTCAGGAGAGCCAATAGAACCCAGAGGCTCCCATGTTCTCATCTGCGTCTCAAGCTCGTTCAGGTTAGCCCCGTTGACAGGGTTAGCGACATGCTTGACAAGACCACGCTCATAGAGAGCTGAGATAGGTTCAGCACGGGCATACTTACCACGAGAGGCTCTAACAGCTTTGTAGGGGACGGTCTCATCTTCACCATGAATAGTGGTTCTGACCATGTCACCACCTTGGTTGACCTCAGCCACGATACGGTCAGCTTGGAACTGATGGTAAAGCTCAATGGCCTTCATAGCCCAACCCTGTGGTGAAAGCCTGTCGGTATAGTCACCAAGGACATAAGCGACACCATTCACATCAATACCTGCAACAACAATACCCGTCATGTCACTCTCAGCATTAGAGGTAACAGCGGGGTCAAGTGCAACGACAATACGGGTGAGGTCAGGGACATCCTCTAGCTTAACTGAGGCATCGTCCAGCATGGCTGTGGTCCACAGAGCGCCTTGGGCTTCCTCTAGGACTTCAGCATAAAGCTCTTGCCTACCCAGTCTAGTTCCCTCATACTGTTCCTTAACAGCAGTCAGGTAAGTTCCAGCTAGGTTAGCAGAGTTATCAAAGGTAGAACCTGTCGTAACGACAGTCTTAGGGTCTTTAAGTATCTGTCTGATTAGTTTAGTAGGCTTGGGGGTCGTAGTGACCATAATACGGGGATGTTTACCGAGACGCATACAAAACTGTAGCATCTGCCAAGTATCCATGTCCTTATTCCAAGCAGCAGTCTCATCACACCAAGCTAACTCGAACTGGGGTCCACGAAGACGCTCAGGTTCCTCAGCAGAGAAGAACTGTACTTGCGCACCATTCTCCCATGTGAGTGTCCGCTTAGTAGGAGACCATTCAGGGAAACCCATCTTCTTGCCAGCGTAGGTCTTATCACCCTTCCAGCAGACTGACAGGAAACCACTCTCACCCTTAACCATAACTCGTTCGATGTCAGAGTTAGTAGAAGCGACAGCAGCGATACGTTTAGCACCACGCTTGACGTTCTCTCTTACCCACTCGACACCTGACCTAGTCTTACCGAAACCACGACCAGCGTTCACCATCCAAGTGTTCCAGTCTTTCCCCTCAGGCTCTAGCTGGTTGTCCCTAGCCCAGAAGCTCCAGTCATGCTTAAGCTCTTCAGTCTTAATCGGACCTAGCTCTTCAAATAGTTGCTTGACTTTAGTGGCTGGTAACTGACGTAGGGTGTCAGCGGTTATCTTCCTCTGGGGTCTCATCGGGATTAATTCCTAGCAAGGTCAAGAGTGTGTCGGCTGCACTCTCGTCAAGGTCTGGGTCAGTCTCTTGCTCAACCTCAATGTTAGTGGAAGTAGGTGACCAACCAGCCTTGGAACGTAGGAAGAGTTCAGCAGCCCACTGAGTTGACTTGTTCTCCATGTC
>Ga0306875_100497_pt1 | contig 12867 bp, 20 predicted proteins | sample AntCluMetagen318_FD_190410 | JGI IMG/M metagenome (GOLD analysis project Ga0306875, IMG submission 190410) | Saline lake microbial communities from Club lake, Antarctica - Metagenome #318 (v2) (version 2) | ecosystem: Environmental > Aquatic > Non-marine Saline and Alkaline > Saline | place...
TTGTTGCTTGTGCTGTGTATCCAGTCGGGGTAATTATTCATTGTTATTTCTCTCTTAGCAATTCAAGCATATAATCTTTTTCAGCAGACCAAACAGCAGACCTAGCAACAGACCCAGCAGCATGCCAAGCAGACTCAGCAGCAGACGTAGCAGACTCAGAAGCAGACTCAGCAGACTCAGCAGAACAAGCAGCAGACCAAGCAGCAGACCAAGCAGAATCATCAGACCTAGCAGACCTAGCAGAACAAGCAGCAGACTCAGCAGCAATTCGTTTTTGCTCATCAGGGTTTTTATGATAATCAATTACTAATTCAATTGCTGAATTTACCTCTTGATTTTTTGTGGGTAATAAATTAGTTAATCGCTTTATTGCTAAATCGTGCATAAGTTTTTCAGTGTCGCCGCTAAAATTAATCAATGCTTCTAGTAGCTGCACAGGCCATTTAACTGCGTCTTCTACTTCTAAACCTTCAAAAACTGATTCACTCCAGTATCCAATCCACAAAGGTAAACCGTATTTTTCACATGCTTTTTTAATTGCATTATTTGACGTTTGCATAGCGCAACCGAAGAAACAGCCGCGATAAGATCCTTGCACTTCTTCATCACTCAACCAGTTTCCCTGCACTAGCCGGTCTAATTTTTGATGTTCTTTCATGATTTCAAGTAGTTCATTTAGTTTTTTCATTAGTTTTTCTCTTTGTTGTAAGGCGCACCCATAAACGACTGCGCGAGTTTAATGTCCTTCCTGCTATCGCCGGTGGGCTTTACACCATGGCGAGTGAGCAGGTCAATCAAGCCTTGTGTTGTTTTACTCATACCGTAGCAACTCCAGCGCCTCTTTTTTACGCTCAATAGCTCGCAACACATTAGCGCGTTTTGCTATTGCCTTGCGATGCTTAAAGTCTGGCGATGTACGTTTCATGCTACGCGCCTTGATAAGCGCTGTGGTGAACGCTTACGGTTGAATGCATGGGTGTTGTGCTTTACCGCCCAGCGATGATGATTTATGGGGTATATTGCAAGATTAAAGTTTGTAATGCTTTGGTAAATACATTCGCTCATCGCTCTAATGCTGTTATAAGCCATGTGCGATACCTGCATGAAATCTTCATCATGAATATCTAGGCGCTTGTTATTGCTGAAAAGACACTGTATTAAAATACGTGCTTGCCGGCGCTTGCTTTTGTATTCTGCTCTGTTCATATTCTCTCTCCTGGTTGATTAGCTTGTAGCTTACCACTGCTTTAATATTTCACTGCTCCGACCAGTTTGGCTTTAAATATTTCTTTTGCCATGTGCTCTACGCCAGCGTGAAAAAAAGGCACTGAACTAGCAATAACAGCTAGTGCCTCTTGCCTTTCTAGTTGCGTTTGCAGGTTAGCAACCGTATGCGCCATGTTGTAAGCGCCTATTCGTAGAAACGTCTGTATATCTTTGTGCGCGTCTTGTGGTAGTATTTCGCCGCTATACACCTTGTTAAGCTCCTTGTTTATTTCTTCCACTTTATTACCGCCTCAATTGCTGCTTTATGCCCAAGTGCAACACAGACAAAGGCGCCGTCCTTGTGGCACCTTTCTAAAAAATCTAGCTGGTTTTTTTGCCAACTGCTTTTTGTGTGGTCTTGCCTTTTCAGCTCGCAGATGAATGTTTGTGCGCCTGGTATTATTATGTCACTTGCGCCAGGTGTTAAACCTTCGCTTTTTTGCCTAGATGTTTGCGCGTGGTGCCGCTTTCCTTCATTGCGTGGGTGTAACGCTGTTTCGTATCCGTTTGCGCGTAGCCAGTTAAATACCGTTATTTGTTCAGCAGATTCAAGCGGACAGGCGCCGCGATAACTTACATCGCCATAAACTTTAAGCCACTTAGGAAACTTCATTGATTACATCCTCTGGTAGGTTGTGCCCTAGTATATTAAAAAACTTACTACCTTTTTTGCGCTGTACTTTTACGGTCACCGGCATTGTTAGCTCAAAGTTTCTAGCTAGCAAAACAAGCATGTCAACGTTATTCGCTCTACATCCTACCGCCTTACATAAATCAATCCATGATGATGTATGCTTTGGGATATACCATATTGGGAACGAGGCGTATTGTGTTGTGTAGTCTATCCTGACACTGTGATTGCCAGCTTGTGAGTGCCACTCCTGTACGCGCCATGATAAAACCTTATCACTTGTGGGAATACTGGCATCTTTTTTCATTCTAGTAAATTCAAGTATTAACTTCTCGTTTGGATCTATTAATTCAGCTTTGCATTTTTCACAATAGCGAGCGGATATGTCGTTATCGTGCTCGCACTTTTCACACTCCTTGCTTGACCATCTATGTTCGCATCGTTCATTTATGCCGCGCTCTATGTACTGGCCAAAACAGCGTCGCCCATGATGTGAGGGGATCGGTAGTTTTAATTCATCGTCTGTGAGTATTTGATTACCCATTAAGTCAACAAAATATCCTTCCTCACTTATTTCAAAACCTTCTTTATTTTCACGCGCCCTAAACATGTTAATGGTTTTGCAACTTGGGCAATTAACTTCAACCTCAGGCATTGAACCACTGTGAAATGCTTTTATATCAGGGTCGAATATATCGCCATTGGGGCAATGCCGCTCTATGTTTTTGGCGTAGTCCAATATCAAGCAATCATTCTTACCATCGTCTATACGCAATCCTCTGCCAACGATTTGTTGTAGCAAGCCAACTGACTCAGTAGCGCGCATTATGACGATACAGTCAACGTGAGACGCATCAAAGCCAGTTGTAAGCACTGACACATTAACAAGGTATTTAAAACGCTTGGCTTTAAAGTCTGCAATTATTTTCTCGCGCTCTTTTGGTTTGGTTTTGCCTGTGACTATGCGCGAATTATCTGGATCTAAACTTTCCATTATCTCGCCAGCATGTTGCACCGTAGCCGCGAATATCATCACGCCGCTACGATTAACACAGTGCTCAACAAAGTCTTGCACTATATGGTAAGTTTTACGGCCTTGACCTTCAAATACACGCTCTACGTCTTTACTATCAAACACGCCCATTTTATTAAGCGCTAGCGATTTAGTATTATAAGACTCTTTAACCGTATCAGCATGGGGCGGTGTTAAATATCCCTGCTCAATTAATTCATGTGCGGTTATACGGTGTATCAACTTATTAAAATATGGGTCTTTTGTTTGCCACTCTGGCACCGGATTATTTTTTTCATCGTACTCGTATATGTAGCCGCTGCCTAGCCGATAAGGCGTAGCTGTTAACCCAATAACCCGCACGTGTTTATTTTTGTTTCTAACATGGTCTATTATGCTTTTAATAGTTGGCGTTATACCGTGGCATTCATCTATCACAATGCCTGATATATTATTGCCAAACTTATCAATTGAATTGCTTACGGTAACAGGCGATCCAAATATTACATCGTGCGCCATCGACTTAGTGATTGAGGCGCAATAAATGCTTGCAGGGTTGCCGGTGGCTAAGTATTTTTCATGGTTTTGGATTATCAACTCTTTTGACGGTGCCAAACACAATACTTTTTTGCCGCTTTTACCGTTTATCCACATGGCAAGTTCTGCAATAATATGTGATTTACCGGCACCGGTGGCGGCTTCTATCAAACAAGGATCCAAACACTTTTTAATATACTCAACAACCGCGTCAAACGCGGCTTGCTGATAGTCTCTTAGTCTCATTAGCTTATCTTCCAGTAGGTAGACTCTTTGCCTCGGTATAACTCTAAGTCGCTATCAGGCGCAATATCTTTAATTGCTTTAGCGTATGAAATGGCGCCTTGCTTGCTAACCTTTGTTATTTTTAAGGCGCCAACTTGACCACTTTCACCGCCAGTTGCATCAACAAGGGACTGCTTTGCGTCCTCGACTTCGCTTTTAGCCACTTCCAACGATGCTAACGCTAATTTATAAACGCGTTCAAGGTTGCCGCCGTCTGTATATCGCCATGCGTTTTCGGGATTACACTGCTCTAAATAATCATCGTAAAACACCTCTAACCTGCAAAGGTTTTCAGCTATCCACAGGCTATCATAGTTTACGCGCTCGGTAAGCGAACCAAAGGGCGACCACTGGTAAAAGTCACACCACAAACGCCCGGTAACAAAAAGCTGTATTTGTATTTGCGCGTGATAATGCAGTTGTTCTTTTATGCTAATAAATTCAGGGTTATTATCTGCCCTAAATTTAAACGGGCATTTAACCTCAATCAAACCGTATTCACCAATCAAACCATCAGGAGAAGCGCCCAGCCATTCTGCATGAGTATAAAATCCGCACTCTATAACCTCGTTACCTGTTTCTAGCATGTAGTCCTGTATTGCGTTGTGCTCGCTTTTAGTGCCGTACTCGGTGGCAATGTTGCCCTTAAATTCACTTTTGGCGCCTAGCGCTTCGCGCACCATTCGGCGCATTGCATCAGCAGGTGTGGCAAAAGGTGAAAAACCAAGTATTGCCCCAACCGCGCTACCAGTAACACGGCCTTTTCTTTGCTCAAACCATTCTTGAGTTCTTTGTTCAATCATTGTATTTCTCTCTTAAATAAAAAAATAAAGGGAGGCATTGCCGCCCTTCGTGATCTAAAAAGATATGTCGTCTTCCCAATCTTCTTTTTCTTCCGGTACAGGTGTCGCTTTTTCTACCGGTGCCGCCGCTTTTTTATTTAAGGGTGCAACAGACTGTACCCAGTTGCCGGTCATTTTGCTGCCGTCGTCTTTTTCCATTTCCCAAACTTGCAGCTTTAGCGCCATTGGCTTACTAAGTAAATTCTTTTGCAAGTCTTGGTCGGTTGGTTGCGATGTTAGCTTCATCAAACCGCCGCCAGCGTTTGCATCAATAGCCGCTAGCATACGCTTGGCCTTGTCTGCTACTTTTGGATCTGAGTTGGAAACCTTCACCTTTTGGAATAACTTCCTGTTTTTGTATTCTGTAGGTGCAAGCACCGTCCAACGTAACTCAATAAAAGTACCTAACAATTCGCTAGAGTCCCACTTTGCCTGGTCACAAGCCGCCTTTACTTGGGTGCCCGAAGGCATCGGCTCAATATTACCGCCGCCAACCTCGAATTGACCTGTTTTTTCTATCTCTGTGTTATCGCTTAAATTCCAAAAACTCATAATTATTTACTCTCTTTTTTTGTCTGCTTAACTGCTAAAGTAGGGATGTACGGTAAAAAAGGATTAACACCTTTTTCAACATATAAATCTTCATCTATACCAAAACGATTTTTACTTATTTGCGCGGCGGCCGTATAACATACCGCAATCCTATTACCGCTAGACACCGCTTTTTTGCGTTCGCCGTCGCCTGTGGTAAATGTTTCTAACTTAATATAAGAAACCAAATCAACATTGTCTGTAAAATGCGGCATTGATTTTTTATGCAACCGTAATTCATAACGCGAATATGGATCAGCATCTGGTAGCTCAATAGTGCTTACGTCACTATGTGCTATAAATATAACATTCATGTTACGCTTTTCGTTTAGCACCTTAGCTGCTTTACGAACACGCCCATGTAAAGCACTTACCGCCAAATAACCGGCGCCGTAACCGCCGTTGGCTTGCGCTAAACTTTTAGGGTTTTTAATATCTTGCTCAATAACATGTTCACCAAACAATGTTTCCAACTGCGTTATTGAATCAATAACAACCGTTTGATAATTGTGTGGCTCTTTTATTAAGTCGGTTAACTGTGTCCATAGCTCATCCAGTTTACTAATAACTGGAAAAGCATCAGGGCGCATGTTTTCGGGGATGGCTTGTAAACCGTCCTCTATGCGTATAAATATAGGGTTAGGGAATGTGGCTGCAAGTGTTGTTTTACCAACGCCAGCATCGCCGGTGATTGTTGCTATGACAGGACGATCCTGCGGCTTACTAATAGTAGATAAACATGACATTAATTTGTCCTCCTCTTCTTTTCTACGTTTACAAATGTAAATCATTACTATACACTTGTAAACACTTAAATCACAAAAGAGCAAAAAAATAATGACCATTGAAGAAATCATAGAAAAACTACAAGACAGAAACCTTGCAGAAGTAGCGCGACGTATGAATATTACCAGAGCTTACTTATCGCAAATATGTCTTGGCCGTAAATGTAGCGAAGAGATGCGCCAGCGCCTAGAGGAGTACTTAACAAAATGAATCAGTATGATTATATAGAAGCAGGACTAAAAATATTCGGATTAAACGGCGTACATAAAGGTGTTTGCGGTTGCGGTAATGAAGAGTGTACCGCGCTTTTTAAACACCCTATATCATCAAACTGGCAGCATACCCCCCACTGGTCAGATGAACAACTCGAGACAATGGAGGAAATGGATCAATTTAAAACTGGCTTTGGTGTGCTAGTCGAAAACCTTTTAATAATAGACGTGGATGCTAGAAACGGCGGCGTAGAGTCTTTTAATAAACTATGTAAAAACCTTAACGCAGACTTGATAGCAAAAGCAGGTTTTGCGGTTGCTACCGGTAGCGGTAACGGCTCACTACATCTATACTTCTCACTACCCGAACCAACAGCGCTACGACAAAACCACGAGGATTACTTAGGGATAGACTTCAAAGCTAGCGGTTATGTGGTCGGCTGTGGCTCTCTTCATGCAAGCGGTAACGCTTATGAAAAAATACACGGCTCACCTTCCGACATTAAAGTGGCACCACTGGATTTACTAGCGCTACTAAAAAAGCCGGATAACTACCGCGTGAAAACAAACATGGGGATTATTGACGTTAGCGAGCAACAAGTAGCAGAAGCATTGTCATATATTAATCCAGATGTACCATACGATACATGGATACGTTGCGGCATGGCGGTACATGACGCGCTTGCAGGTAACGGATTCGAAATATGGGACGCTTGGAGCAAAGACGGTACAAAATACACAGGCGTATCAAACCTTGAGCGCCATTGGCATTCTTTTGGAAAATCATCTAGCGCCGTAACAATAGGTACCATCATTCACCTAGCAAGTGAAAACGGCTACAAAATGGATGCCGAATTTATTGTTGATGAATCATTGATGCTGGATGATGAGGTAATAGATACCATTGATATTAGCGGCATTGATATTACACGCCCGCCAGGCTTTGCCGGTGAACTTTGCGAGTGGGTGAACAGTCAATGCAGATACCCCAGAGAACACCTAGCCGTAGCTGTTACGCTTGCCGCTATTGGTAATCTTGCAGGTATGCGCCATGTTGATGATAAAGACGGTATGACAGCAAACCTATTAGCCTTTTGCGTAGCAGGATCATCAACTGGTAAAGAAGCAATACAAAGCGCCTTTTTAAAAATAATGCAGGTTGCTAATATCGCCAGTGCTGTACATGGCGGTATTAAATCAGAGCAGGAAATAGTCAGAAACCTAACACGCCACCAAGCCGCTTTTTATTCGGTTGACGAAATGGGGATCGTATTATCAAAAATAATTAACGCAGGTAAAAAAGGCGGCGCCGTTTACCTTGAAGGCGTTATCGGTTTAATCATGTCCGTATACAGTAAAGCCGATGGCTCTTACACAGTAAGCGGCGACCTAAAAGAACAGATAAAAACAGACCTAGTAAAAGAACTTGCCATGTGCCGCAAAAAAGTAGACGAAAACGAGGATAAATTAAACGTCCACGAAAACAGGATCCCATCCATTGAACACGCCCTTAAAAATATCGACTCAGGACTAGACAGCCCTTTTTTATCATTAGTTGGCTACACAACACCTGTCACGTTTAACGACCTTATAGAATATGAATCAGCAACTAACGGATTTTTAGCCCGTTCTTTAATATTTGAAGAAAGCGAAAACAATCCAAAGCGAAAGAAAAACTATAATAAAAAAGATATGCCCGACCAATTACGCTCAGTACTTTACAACCTATTCCATAACGGCTCCTTTGAGCAAACACAGGGACGCATTGAGCACATTGGTACAAAGGCTAGCGTTATCACAGAAAGCGCCGCTAGTGACATGCTAGACCGCGTATATGATGTATTTTGGGACATGGCAGAAGAAGCAAAGACCGGCACAGGATTAGAAGCGGTGCCAAGGCGCGGATATGAACTTGTAGCAAAGATAAGTTTTATCCTTTCTATACCGTCAGGCATTAGAACCGCCGAGCATGTGCGCTGGTCTTTTGCCATAGTAAAGCGTGATATTGAAAGAAAAATGCGCCTAGCTTATGCCAATATGAATGAAAAAGAAGATCCAACAAGCGCAATCGCCGCCAAAATTCAAAATATATTAGAGCAAGGAGAACAAAAAACAGGCGTTATCGTCAACCGATGCCGACCATTTAAAAAGGATAATGTTATAAACGTGTTAGATGTTTTAACAAAAAAACAGTTTATTACCAAAACACACCACGATAAAACAGGGAACACAAAAAGCTTCGACATGTACAAAATCGTATAAAAAACATACAAACTTAGCTAAAACTAGGTTTTTTTATGCCTTTTTAAAAGTCAATAGTTACGAATAGTGAGTGGATAGTTATGCACTTTTTTTGTAAGTTCATAATAACTATAAAGAAAAAAGTGAATAGACACCAATAGTGAATAGTAGCCGAGAAGTACATATAAACATATAAATATATCCCTTAAATACCAGTAGTATAATAGAGTAATAGCTATACCCATTATTTTAGTGTTTTAAAAAATATAGTATATATATACTATTAATCTATTAACTATTAAGTAATATAAATATATTAAAAACAGTAACTTACAAACAAAGTCATTAGTAGGGAGTTTACTATTAACTTCTATTGAGTTTTTGCCACTGGTCGGAGCAGCTTAATAACTAATTTGTGTTATTGTAATTTTTTAAATAATCAGGTGATTTATGATTAAATGTATAGTGCCAGTATCAGGCGGTAAAGACAGCCAGACGTGTATGAAGTTAGCGTTAAAAGATTTTGATAAATCCGAGATAATGGGTTTATTTTGTGACACTAAGTTTGAGCATCCTTTGACCTATCAGCATGTTAAAGATATTGCAAAAATGTACGACGTTAAAATAACAACGATTAACGCAGGCTCAGTTAAAGAGAAGGTCGAAAAGTATAACCGGTTTCCTGGTGGTGGCGCGAGACATTGCACCGATGAGCTAAAAATCACACCGAGCAAGAAATTTTACAAAGCTTTTGCAGAGGAACAAGGCGAAGGTTTTGTGGTTTATTATGGTATGCGCTCAGAAGAAAGCGCAGAACGAGCAAAAAGATATGATGGTAAAATGGGCGAAGAAATATACGAGCCGCACGAGATAATGAGTAAATATCCAAAGTACCTTGGAAAGCTTGGCGTTCGGTTTAGGTTGCCAATTATTGAATGGACAAATAAACAGGTTTTTGATTACTTGGAAGGTGAACACAACCCACTTTATGACGCAGGGTTTGATCGTGTTGGCTGTTTCCCTTGCTAGGCTGGCGGTGACAGGTGGAAAGAAAAAGCCTTTGCACATGATGCCTTTGGGAAAGAGCAGCGCATAAAAGTTTCAATCATTGAGGAAAACATTGGTAAATCAGTATTTACTAGCAATGGCGCATTACAAAGGAACAACCCTAACCAGCGCAGCTTATTTGACGACTCATCGTCTGGTTGCAGAGTTTGCGACATTTAACTGGTCGGAGCAGTAAAACGCAAAAAGTAGTTTATAGTGATTTTACATTAACAAACGAAAGATAATTTATGAACAGGCGACACGACGACAAAGGTTTGATAAGCAAGCGTTCAGCGATATACATAATAATCATATGCGCGGTGCTCATATTTTTAGGCGTGTCGAGCATGGACGCGAAAGACCAGGCAGCACAAGAAGCTTACTATTGCGAAATGGTATTAGACGGTGACTGGCCTAATTATAAAAATTTAGATTGTACTAACATAAAACAAAAGTGAGAGAGATTATGAAATTAGATTTAAACAATGGTATTTATGCATTAATAGAAAAAGGCAGCACGTACGGCTTTAAACTAAGCGTTTTTACGCCAGTTGAAATTAAAAATGCAAAAAATACCCACAGTAAAAAGGAATATTTTTACCCAAACTTTGAACAGTTATCTAAAAAGTTGCTATGGATTGGTATAGATACTGACTGCTCAAAAGATTTGTGGCAGGTCAATAAATCAATCGAAGATTTTTATTTTAAATTATCTAAGCAAATGACTGAATTATGGGAGCTGAGTTAAGATGAACCACTACCACCAGCAATACCTAGACGACATAAGCGAGCCAGAAGGCTATGAGCCATCGCAGGGCGACATATTAACGTGTGCCGATGCGCTACTATCAAATAAACAATTGCACTTCGCAGGGTTCGTTTTAGAGCCTTCTGACGTAGCGGAGAAAATAAAGCAAGATGAAGAGTTTATTGATAATATTATTCTGCTTAATGTGCAAGGGCATAAAGAAAAAGCTGCGTGGCTTTTAGAGGTTAAAATGCTTACCATGGCTGTTGACTTAGCTAGAAAATACATGAAAGATTACGCAATGTTGCCGGAAATTAGGAGTGTAGAATTATGAACGATAATTATTGGAATCACGATAACTTGCCTGAATTTGATCAAATGGTTTTAACTTCTAAAGGAGAAGAAGTAAGCTTTATAACCGTGTACGAAGATCAAGTATGTTTACATTCAGAGAATCATGGATTGATAATTCGCACACTAAATAGTATTAAGCCAATACCCAACCCTAAGCAGGTAGCGCGTGATAAGGCAATTACTGAAATGGGCGACATTGTCAAAAAAAGAGGTAATGGCACTACTGTTGAAATGCTATACAACGCAGGTTATCGGAAGGTTAAGCCATTGCCAACTGATGTTTACGATTCATTTTTTGGTGATTGTATGCCTTTGTTAAATGAGTGGCTAATCGAAAACGGCTACTGCATTGGAGAAGATGAGTGACTTATCAAAAACACCATTATATGACAAACGAGCTTTTTGAAAATCCAATGACAAGCGACTCGGTAAACAACCCTAAGCACTACACGCGCCACCCAAGTGGAATTGAATGCATTCAGATTACCGAGCACATGGGTTTTAATTTGGGTAATGCCCTGAAATATATTTGGCGGTGCGACCTGAAAAAAGACGCGCTAGAAGATTTACACAAAGCAGCGTGGTATATTCAGCGCGAGATAGAAAAGAGAGAAAACCAATGATTGACTTGAAACAATTCGCAGAAACTAACGGCCTAAGTGTTAGTGAGTTTAAAACAGAAATACTAACCGCAGCATCAGCAGTAGCAATGTCAATGTTAGATGAAAATAACGAGGAAGAAAAAGCTATGCGTTTTACTTGTTCAGATCAAGTTTCAAAGATTCGGGTTACATTCGAGCGTGTACAATGACAAACGACAGCGCACCGATTTGTAATATTTGCAACGCAACCGATAAGCCAATGACCAACGCTAATTACAGAACGTGGCTTTGTGATGATTGTAGGTTGCCTAGTGTAGATGAATACAAATTCGATAGTGTTGATATTAAAAAGGAGTTAGATAAAAAATAAGTTCAGTCACGCGGTCTTATTTTTTAGCCTCGACGTAAAAATCGAGGCTTTTTTATTTGTATAGTTATAAACTATTGACAAGTAGTGTATAATCATTATCAGTTATACAAGTTTATACATTAGGCGCGCTATGAGTAAGTTTAAAGCTCGGTTCTTTCTAATAATAACGGCCATAAATTGGGGTGCGTTTATTTTGCTGTCATTACCATTTATGCTATTTGCTTTAATTTATGACTTAGTGACTACGCCCCGAAATAGTTGGCTAAAATGCGTAGTGCTACTGCAAGACCTAGCGGCTAACGTCGTACAAGGCGGCCATCATAAAACTTACATAAGCTCACTGCTTGGCTATTTAAAGCTAACAGGCAGTCGTGGCGGTACGTATGCGGCTAACGTAGTTGACTGGATATGGCTAAAGGTTTGGAAAGAAGATAATCACTGTATCGACGCTATGGTATCTGAAGACGTTTACGACTTTTCAGCGCGTAGAGCAATAGCAGGCACATTAATATTTTGGCTTAATTTATATTTAGTTTATTTAGGAGTTACATCGTTATGACACTAGCTGGATTTTTAGACCAAACTAGCATAGCAACTATGAGCGCAACAGAGGCAGTAGTCGCAGCTAAAGCACATACCACAGGTAGAATTTGGCGTATCAATGACGCTGAAAGAAAAATTGCTGTAGTCACGCGCTTAATTATGGAAGATACGTTGCCGCGTCTTGAAGCTGTGCGTGACGATACTACCAAGCCTAATGAGCTAAGAGAATTGGCCCGCAAGCTACGTGAGACTTTAGACATAAACTTGCTGTATAACCCTGATTACTTTATCAACCTTGGCAACGCGGAAGTTGCAGCAGGTTACGCAGCCGCAGTCCAGTTTGGCTTGCTAACGCAAACTGAGTTAGATGCTTTTAACTTAGCAGCAACGCATATTGAAACACCATTTGCTAACACTACGTTAAAAGACGTACTGCTACATCGTAATGAAATGGTTTACAAAGAGATTGTTAACCCTATTATCGAAAACGATTACTTAAAAATCGAGGTCACTAGAGAAATAGCTGAGTTTAACCCGCAACTCTACAAAATGACTCACGGCACTATGCAACGGTTCACGGGCTTTAATAAAGTGGACGGTATCTATTTGGCGTTTGTGAACAAGAATCGTGGAGTGTTTTTTGTTGATGATGAATACAGTGTGGTTGTTTAGTCATGGCTGATGCTTATCTATTACAGTTCAGCGGTGGGCGTGTAGATTTATTAGTAGCTATTAATATATCTAGCTCTGATGATTTTATAATTGACATGGATTTTAAGTCAGATGCTAATGTTAATTTT
>Ga0306875_100510_pt1 | contig 12639 bp, 10 predicted proteins | sample AntCluMetagen318_FD_190410 | JGI IMG/M metagenome (GOLD analysis project Ga0306875, IMG submission 190410) | Saline lake microbial communities from Club lake, Antarctica - Metagenome #318 (v2) (version 2) | ecosystem: Environmental > Aquatic > Non-marine Saline and Alkaline > Saline | place...
GTCGAGCCGCTCACTCCCGAACCAGAATCGGCTACCGTAGACGGGATCGGCTTTTCCGACGAGATCCGCCAACTAATCCGAATGCGGAAAGAGAACCAACCGATACCAGTACGCCACTGGATGGCCGACCTGGGCGTTGCGTTTCAGACTGACGTCGTGATCGATTCGCTCGACTACGAGTCACACCCTGGAATGGGCTCCGATGGAAGCAGCGCGTGGCGAGCACTGTCGTATTACACGATCGGATTTACGGAAACGAGTCTCTAGCAGTGACAGAATCCGACTGGTCACTCTCGGTCAAAACGACGCCACAGGTCTTCCCGACGTTCGATTCGGACACTCCAATCAGCTTTGAATACAACTCGGGAACCTACCAGCAGGGCGCTGCCGTCACCATCGGAGGAATCACCCAACCGATTCAGGGGCGGCTCCCACCGAAGGGCCAGCCGTTCATCCTCGAACTCACGCGTGACGGCGAGGGGTTCGACCTCACGTTCACCATCGACACTGTGGGCCGTGACGGCAAGAACAAAACGAACGTCACCGGCTACGGGTACGAGCGAAAACTCCACCAGACGTCGCTCACACGGTCATACGAGTCGATGCCAGCAGGAGAGGTGATCCGGGCGGCGGCCGACGCGGCGGGCGTTCCACACCTGAATGCGGCTTTTCCCGACGCCGACAGCGTAGAGGACCCCGACGCGAGACGTATCCTCCTCCAACAGCAAGCCGACGAGACGAGCCAGGTCACCACCGACTATCAGCAGGTGCCGGCGATCGCAATCATCGAGGAGGTGTGTCGATCCCAGTCGTGGGAGTGGCGTATTACTAGTTCGGGCGGTGGCGGGTCGTACCTCTGGTACGGGGAGCAAGCGGCGGCCGCCGGTGTCCCGCGCAACCAGGTGCCGGACATCCAGCAAGGTTCCGAGGGCGTCGAGCGTGCTCTCGCGATCAACACCGCGCCGAAAACCCATCAGTTGCAGTGGGTCAAACCCGAAGACACGGATCCCCGAGCACAAGAGTATCCGTTCGATATCGTCCGAGTTGCTGGCCCCCCGGCAACGAAAATCGAAGGGGGGTTGCAGTACACTCATCGACCGATCATCGCAGAAATAGACATTGGTCCGAACGGCGAGAGCGGTGCCAGCGAGGGTGCAACACCCAGGCTCCACCTCTTTCAGTCCGAGCGGATTGGCTCGCAGGGACAAGCAAATCGACTATGTCGTCTCCTGTGGAAGGAGTTGGAACGGCAGTCATTCACGGGAGTGTATAGCGTCGTCGGCTTCCCCGATGTCGAACCGCTCGACAGAGTCGTCGTCCCCGACTGGGCCGGTGGCGGTAACTACCTCGTAAACTCGGTCCTTCACACGATCGACGAGTCCGAAGGCTTCGTCTCATCGATATCCGTGGGCGGACAGCCCGATCTCTCGACGATGCCGGGCGTCCGGACGGAACCGACGTTCGACGGGCAGATCGTCAGCCGTGCGAGCGAATCGGACGACGACCAAGCGAACGGCGACACGCAGCCCGACCAAGGAGGTAATTAATAATGGCACGAAGTGGCACCCTCTCCGCCGTAAACGGCAGGATTCACTCGGTGAATTAAAGATGGCTGGACTCTACTCTAACGCGCTCGACTCGCTCTCACGCGGCACCGTACAAGAAGCACACAGTCGACCAGCGCGCGAGGAGTCGGTCGGCGAGGTCGAAACCTTCTACCCAGTCGAAACTACTGACGAGAATGAGGGACCGAAAGCCGACATTCGGGACTTCATCACCGGTGGCCTGCATCGTCAGTGTGCGATCGACACCGACACGCTCGGGATGGTGTCGGGGCTCCCCGAAAGGACGCCTGTCACGATCTCACGTCAGACTGGCCGAATGGTCGTCGACTCAGTTCGGTGGACCGGCGACGCCAACGGTGATGGCACCCCTTCTCCTTTGGTAACAGCAGACGAGACGCGCATCCGACGCGGCGAGATGACTTTCGAATTTACGACCGATAGCGAGGACCGTCGCGTCATTCGCCACGGCCACCAATCCACCGACGGAGAGGGGTACGACGCGAGTTACATCGTTCGCGGCGATGGGTCGATAGAGGGGCACGCCGGCACCGTGGGCTTTTGCTTTCATTCCGATGGGTCGTACTACTACTCTGGCCTCGGCTCCTATATCGTCGGCGGGACGCCCGGCGAGGGGGCTCCCGAAACAGCGGCTGGCGATCAAGAGACGACGGGTATCGCTACCGACGGGAGCACTACTAGCCTAGCACAATCTACTACCGCGGGGGTCAACTAGTGTCGACCGACAATACCGAGGACACGACCGACGACAACCGGCCGTCAGGACCGCACCCACGCTTTGAGTCAGTTCGATTCTTCCGGGCCGATCAGTCGTCTAACGACGAGTCGTTGACGCCATCCGAGCGGTTGAACGCCGCCCGCGACGGGTCGGGCGGCAGTTACGAATCCACGATCCATCGTCCCTCCACAGCGGCCGATCAGAGCACCGTCCAGTTCGACGTCCGGAAAGGTGACGACACGCTTGCGGAGCGAGTCGAAGTCGATGTATCGAATTCCACCACCGATCCGATATCCGATACGGTTTCGATCGCTCTCTTTACTGTCGAAACGGCTGCAGACGGAACTGAGACCACGACGCCGCTGTGGTCGCTCGAAACCGGGGCGGACGGCGATACCACGACCGCCGATCACGACATCACACTCGCGCCGGATGGCGTGACTACTGTGGCGGTATCCGGGAACGGAGCGGGAACCACCTCCGACTACGTCAACTCCGACGACGACACGCTCGATGCGGCCGGTGGTGGCTTACTCCCCCTCCCTCTCGGAACGACCGTTCGCGTGACGGTTAAGACGACGAACGAGAGTAGTGCCGATCCAGCCCTCTCTGTTGATCGGACGCGTTTCGCCGTCTCTCCAACGCCGTGGGAGCAGTGGTGGCGCGACGACGGCGCACTCCTCCTGCGGGGCCCACAAGGTGCCGACGACATCCGCGTCTTTTACCCACCGGCAGAGGACTTCGCACTCTTCCCTGGTGGGCTTCGAGGAACAAATCAAACGTACGACGCCGACGAAACAGGTACTGTTGACGATGCCGACGCGCTCGGTGGCAACACGGCGAGCCAATATCTTCGCTCCGATACGGACGACGAAATGGGCGGTGTCCTCACCCACACGGGGATCGGCGATTACGATTCTACGACCCCGCGCGGCGATGGTGAACGCGAACGGTGGTCGTCGGGTCTAGGAGGCTTCGCGCTCTCTGTGACAGGCGGTCACGGGCGGGTGAATCAGGGCTGGAACTGTATTTACGATACGTCTACTTCGACGTGGCGCTACGTTGTCGACAACGAATCAGCTATGGCTGTCGATATTAATGGGGGGTCAATCACGCTCCAAACCGCCCCTCTCGGAACGGCCGGCGACCCCATCACCTGGAACGAAGTCGAGTTCAACGGACAGGTGGGCGAGGTCCGATTCAACGGTGCCACGCTCACTGACGCGACGATTCCCTCCGGCCCGACGGCCGACCGCCCCACGTCTCAACAAGGCGTTATCCAGTATTTCGATACCGATCTAAACAAGCCGATTTGGTTCAATGGGACAGACTGGGTCGACGCACAAGGGACGGTGGTGTAAGTGTCCGCGACGAACACCCTCATTGACCCAGGCCGGATCGACGTCACGCCCTCGTCCCCGCTCGAAAACGTCACCATAGCGGGCGAATATCACATCGTTCAGCGAGGGGGGAGGGTCGAAAACGTCGGTTTCGACGGTGGAAAACCAACCAATTCTGACTGGGTTGTGCGGTGTGAAGAGGGCCAGTCAGCGACGATCCGCCACGTTTACGGCGGCGACGGCGATGCGAACACCGGTGGCGACCCTCATGCATTCATCTTCGTCCAAGCAGGTCACGCGGGCGACCTCATCCTTAGTGAGGTAAACGTCCAAGGATATCTAGACAACGGAGTCTATGCCTCGGCTCCTGGAAACGGCCAGTCGTGGCCGAACAAAATTCCTGGTGGAGGTGGCACCGTCCGGATAGAAAACTCCTACGGTGGCAACTGTGTCAGCGCCGTCTTTCGTCTTGGCACTACCGGTTCGACGTGTCGGGGCTGTGTCATCGACGACACGGCCGCGGGTGGGTCGTCAGACAGGGCGTGTTGGAGTTACACCGAACGCACGGGTTGGGAGAACGTCCGCGTCCGTGTCGGCGGGACAGTTATGCAGGTGTCGACCGGCGTATGGGGCGACCGGAAGGGATCGACGGCTGTCGTCAATAACTCGTCCTACGACGGCGGTGCGCCGACCCTCTCGACGAACGGCTCCATCACCGGCGACGGATGGTTACAGGACACAGTTAGCACCGCGTCGTCAGATGTGAGCGGTGTCGAAGTCGTCGCACTCGACGATGCTGATAGCGACGACCCGAACGACCAACTCGTTTACCAGCAGGTCTACGACCCTGCCGAAGAGCAGTACTACACTCTCGCACTCGATCTCCGACCGCCGACGGGCGTCCCGATGTCTGCTGCCGAAGCGGAGAACGGGACGTCAACAGCCGAGGGTACAATCGTTCCGCCAGGATCGCCGCCGACGGACGACGGCACGACTCCGACCACAGTTCAAGGGGGGTTCGCCCCCGCAGAGTGCGAGGTCGTCGAATATTCGGCTGCGATTTCGGCCATCGATCCGAACGCTATTGACGGTGGGTTCACGACGGGTGGCGGTAGCGGCCCGGTCCCTGCTGGCGCGGGCGACATCGGTGGCGGTGCGGGTTACACCGACATCCTTTCAGCCACCGACGCCGACACGGTTGTTCCAGCGGACGATGGCCCGGCAGCTGCTCGTGCAATCGGCAACGCTAGCTCGGGCGAAACGATCTTTCTCGAAGGAGGTAACTACCAGTTCGACCGTGCGTCACTCACGAGCGATAACGTCACTATCGCCGGGAATCGCGGCGCAACGACGACGGCGTCACTCATCACTGACGGTGGATCAGGGGCTCTCGGCCCGACGGTCGTCGCGGGCGGTCCCGAAGGCCGTCCGATCCGTGTGAAAGCCTCCGGGTGTCGAATAACTGGTCTCCGATTCGAGGGACCCGATACGACGTGGAACGGCGAAGCCGGCAGCAATGACCACCACCCGGTCGGCGTCGAACACCGGGGCGGCACCGCACTCACCATCGACAACTGTGAGGCATACGGATGGGAGGCGGTTGCGTTCGCCATGCGCGGCGATGGTCCTGGCACAGTGGCCTATTCGCATATTCACGACAACCCTGGCGCGTCACAAGGATATGGGGTGGCATCTAGCCCATCGGGCGGCCGGACCCTCATCGTCAAAAACTACTTCGCCAACAACCGCCACAGCATAGCCGCGAATCCCTCGAATGCCGGGTACGAAGTTGTAGATAATATCTTCGCGCCAGCATATTATAACCACGCGCTCGATCAACATGGACCAGATCCGGCCGGCGGGAAATTGATCGCAAGGTACAACACTTTTACCGTTCCCGGAAAGGCCCAGTGCATTCGCATTCGAGGACGTCCCCGCGAGACGGCAGAGTTCACAAATAATCTTTTCTATACATCAGATCGAGACTATGCGGTGCAACAGACGGGCGAGATAAAGCTCGGCCAGAAAAACAAGTACAGCAACACGGCTGCCAACCCAGAGTCGTTCGTCAATATGATTTTCGACCAGAGCAACGTGTTCGGCCAGCAAAGCGCACCGAACGCCGGGGCACGGACGGGCGGCGAGACAACCACCCAGTCGTTCGGTAGGCAGGTGGCGTAGCCGTGTCCACGAGTTCTACCGGGGCTCTCGACGACCCGGAGGAGTCGGGTTCGCTTGACAACGTAGATATCGTCGTCGACATCGTTGATGATCTCGACGCCGATCCGACTGGTGAGACAGACAGCGACAACGCCCTCGCGTCTATTCCTGGCTTTACTCACTCGGTCGCGATACGCGTCCCACCGGGGATATACGCGTTTTCGGGACGGCGTCACCCGGTCGGTCGTGATATCGCCACCGACGCGAGCGGCCCTGCCGAAGTCCACTTCGTCGCGGCGGACGAGGGAGTCGCGCCGCCCGAAACCGAGGGAACACCCGCCGAGCATCTGAGCCGGCCACGCTTCGTCGCGCCCCAGGGGTTCTCTGACGTGTGGCTCGACATCGCCGCCCGCGAGGTCACGTTCGACGGGATCGACATCGACAGGAACGGGTACAAGGCGGGGCCACAACTCCGCTTTCGCTGCTCTGACTCGCTCCTCATCCGAGATTGCCGTGTCCTCGACCGAGACGACACCGCTGTCGCGACTGGCGCGACATTCGACGTGTCTGGCACTCGACGGTCGACACTCGACATCGACCACCTATCGATGCCACACGGTGCGTGGTGGCCCACCAACCACTTCGCCCGTCGGACAGATTCCGAAGTGCCCCAGTACGGCCGTGCGGGCCTTCTGATCGGGTCGTCGAACCAGGGTCATGTTAAAATCACCGACTGCGAGATTGCAGAGTGTTCTGGCCACGGGATCGACGTGGCTAGTTCGGAGAACGTCGTCACAATCTCTGGCGGAGACTATCGTAATAATAATGGCGCACAAGTTCGGCTGACAGGGTCGGACCACGAGATCAGAAACGCGACAGTCGACATCGATTTCGAAGGGCTAGACCAGTCACGCACCGACGCCGTCGGCCGGGTCGTTTCGGGCATCGATTCGAGTGCGTACTCCGAGGTTGCTGGCGTCGCGTTCGCCCGCTCCGCAACGCTCTCCACGACAGATCCTACAACTCGAACGGGCACGATCCGCGACAGCAGGGTTGCGGTTGAATCGGTGGCTGGCGAGACAGACGAGACGAGCGCGAACGGAGGGGCCGGATCGCCGATCGCACGTGGAGCGGTGGTCGTCGGTTCGGATGCTGGTGGCCCGACTGTGGAACGATGCGACCTTCTCGTAGCCGTAGATGAGGTGGCAGGCTTTCGCGCCGACGCACCGGAAATAGTCGATGCAGGCTCCGAGACAGCTTACGACGTGACGGTCCGCCAAACTAGTGTCGATGGGGCTGCTCAATCCGGAGTCGCGTTCGTCGTGACTGGCCGGCAGGGAACATTTCGTGGCTGTATCGCCCGGCCGGGGACTAGAGTACCTGCCGATGCCGACGGCGTGACGATCCAGGCGGCACTTCGGGGAATGTGTCCTCGTCGGGTGGACGTTAATGCGACAAACGAGTGATTACTGATGGCACGAGGACAATACGGCGGGTTTAGCTACGGTGGCCGACAGCCACCGACACCGCCACGACGAGACGACCGAGGCCGGCCCGAAGATGGTTTGGATACGGTAGACGAAGCGCTCGTGTTCGGCGCAGGCTTCGCACTGAATAGCAACGCCGATCCGGGCGCGACATTCGACCTGAGTGTCGATCCTCAAACCGGGTCGCTACGGCGGTCGGACGGGCTCGAACACTTCAGCGGCGACTTCGCACTCAAACTCGCGACGCTCGCCGACCGGCTGTTAGGAACACTCGCGTCCGTCGAAGACATCTCGGATTTCCGGTCGAAAGTCGTGCGAGTCGCCGAGTCCGAAGACCGGGTCAAACGCGTTGACTACCTCCGTGTGTTTCGCGCCCGCGACGATACGAACGCGGTCGTCGTAGACATGACGTTCACTGCCATCGACGACACACGCCACACCCAAGAGATACCGATCCCGCTCGCGAGCGGGGCGGCCGGTGCCGGCGCGGCGCTTCCCTAACTGTCGGTACAGAGAGCGTGTCCTGCGAGGTCCGTCTTCGATCCAATGCGTTCGCCCTTCTCCCCACCTCAATAAAAATGTCACTCCGATCAGCCGACGATATCTTCGAGACGATTAAGCGGCGAATTACGGCAGCGTCTTCACGCTTACCGGACGATAAACGCCCCATTCTGGGGTGGTCGGCCACGCCCGTCCCGGACCTCGAATACGCTCTCTTTCGACTCGGACAGGCGGGTATCGCTGAAGAACTCTACTATCAAATATTCGCGTCAAAACTCGCCGGTTTTGCAGAGTGGACGGGCAAACCACTTACCCAGGACGACGTCCCGGGTCTCGGCGATACCTTTCGCGAGGTCGATCCCGAGACGTTTGATGTCGGGCGTTACAATCAGTACGTCTATTCGGCTGACTTAGAGGAGTGGGCGAGAGGACAGGGTAAGACGCGAATCCCAGCCACGAGAGCGACCGGCGAAGTGCGTGTATTCGTCCGGAACGACAGTATTACTGTTGCGGACGGGACATTGTTCGAAACAGGTGGCGGGAGCGGCGGGCAAAGCGTCACGACGGACACTGGAAGCGAACCGCTCCGCTACGAGGCGATCGGAGACCACCAACCGGCCGTCGGCGAGTCGGCAGTCACCGTCCCGATCCGGGGTGTCTCAGGAGGGATCGCGTGGAATGTCGTCGCCGGGGCGATTGACCACGTCCCTGCCCAGCGAGCACCAACGGGCGACATCGAAGGGGTACTAAACAACAACCCAGTCACCGGCGGGGAAGCCGCTGAGACGGACCCCGAACTCCGCGAACGTGCCCGACGGACGCTCGAATACAACGCCGACGGAGTCACGGAACAGGCCTTCGTCGCAAAGGTCTATCACACGTATCGGGAGGAATACAGCATCGAGACCGACGATCTCGCCATAGTACCCTATCGCGACCCGGCCGACCCGGACAGCGAGCGGGCGTATCCCTACGCCGACTTCTACGTGGATGGCGGACCACCGACCGCAGACGTCCAAGCTCTGGCCGACGACTGGGCGTTCCCGCTCGAAATAAACGTGAAGGCACCCACTCGGCACCCGCTTGCTGTCGAAGCAACACTCCGGCCCACCAAAGAGTCCACGACGGCAGATATTGCTGTCGAGCGGGCCGAGAACGCAACTATCCGATTCCTCTCGGAGTTCGGTATCGGCGAGGGGCTGTCGATCCAACGACTGACGGCGACGATTATGAATGCCGACTTCGAGGATATCGGCGACATCGACGACCTGTCTGTCACTGACCAAGCCACCGGCACGACGGTTCCGCCCGGAACCGATATCGAGGCCGAGATCGGCCCCTACGATAAGATCGTGAGTGGTGGCGTTACGTTCTCTGTGGGTGAGCGGTAGCCGTGTCCGAATCGTCGTCTACGAGTTCCGATACCGAGATAGGAGAGGGTAGCACCAACAGTAGTACCAGCAGTAGTACCAACCCACCACTCCGTAAAACGGTCGCCGACGAACTCGCAAAGGCCCTCCCACCGCTTCAAGACGCTCTCGATCCGTCGCGCCACTATCTCGGCGTTATCGTTCGCGGCGCTCAACAGACGTGGGATCAGGTATCTAAAGAGGCAGAGGCCGATAAGAACCAGAAGTTTATCGGCCACGCCGAGGACGAACACCTCACCGAATGGGGCACACGCTACAAAACACTCGGGAAGCACCGAGGACGGGGCGAAGAAACGTATCGACGTTACCTCGAAGGGCTCCCGGTCGCGTACTCCGGTGAGGGGCGCGCCCAAGACATCCGGGCGGCGATCGCGAGCGGGCTCCTCACCCAGGACGCGCCACATCCGTATGACCCGCACTACGACTCGGAGAAACACGGCGACGGGGGTGCGATCCAACTTACTAGCTATCCCGAAACGCTACAGTACGACGTCACGGTCCACGACCACGCTTGGGCGTCTCATCCTGGCGGACTCGTTCGTGAGTTAGCCGAGTACGCCGACGCCCTCGTGGTCGAAATGCGTGGGCTGGAGTTCGTCTCGGAGGAGAATCATATTGAACTGGATACACGCCCACACACTGAGACGGTCGCGAGCGGGTCCGTAATGGAAGTCGAAACGAGCGCTCACACCGACCACACCTACTACGGGCGGCTGGAAGGCCAGGAATCGTTCGAAGGCGACGACGCGTTTGGAGAGTCCGACGCGCCACCGGGGTGATTCGGCGAGGGGTGGCTTCGTCGAGGGGTGACTTCGGCGGCGAATAGCAGGGAGAACAAGTCACAGAACACCGGCGCTGTCGGCACCACGGCCAAATCGATTGATATAGCAACATGGCATTTACCAAGTACGGCGAGAGGTATTTCTCGGGGGCGTTCTACGGCATCGTCTCCGAGGCAGAACAGTTGACGGTCGGCAACGCCGATACTGTGGCGGTCGGGACGGGCGACCAACCCATACCGACACAGGAATTGACGCCAGAGGCCAACCAACTCACTGAAGAGGTGTTTCGACGCTCGATGCCCAACCAAAACATCTACCACGAGCGTGTCGAAGCGGAGCCGACCGTCACGCGGATAGGGATCGACTTTCCCCACGGCCAACTCCTGCCCTTCGGGACACCCATCACCGAGCGAGCACTCATCGTTACGAACCCTGACGGGATAACCGATCCCGACGGCGTCCCGCTCGACGAAATTATCGTTGCCTACCACTACGGCCCGGCCGTCCCGCTCGGCCCGGAGGGTGGTCCGCCCGACGAACAAGGTACCCTCCCGTCGAGTACGAAGATCGGTATTGCGCTCGACTTCCGCTATCTAAACGCGACGAGCGCGTAGTTTCCTCGAAGACCACTTCACCCCGCCAAAAATGGAAGACCAACTTTATATCCAAACAGGAGAACTAGACTCGGCACAGTACATCGGCGCGCTCGCAGGACACGCGAACATCGCGGATTACGCGGCGTCGGGTCTGGCGATCAACAACGTCACACCATCCGAAGGCGTGAACGGGACGATCGACATCTCCGAAGGAGTTGCCTATCGGCTCTTACCGGAGATGTTCGCACCGAGTCCGAAACCGGACGGATCGGCCACCCTCAAACTCGTCATGCTCTGCGCGCAGGTGCCGGTTCAGAACACCGTCTCACTCACGACGGTCGGAACGAACGAAGTGTGGGTGTGGTGCAACCTCTTCGACGAGGGTGATGGCACGCGCGAGATTCACGTTACCGACGCCGACGATCTAGCGGATACGCCACCGACGTCTACCGATCCAACCACGGGCCAGGTGTATTCGGACTATCTAAAGATTGCCGAGGTCAGACCCCAACAACAACAGTCAGACGACCCGCCCCAGGTCACGCCATTCAACCGCTACCCGGACGCCCAATACGAAGATCTCGAAACTGACGATTTCGCGGTCAACAACACGGTGACGTGGCAGGATGGTACGGTCACATACGGTCCACCGCTGACGGTCGGTGCGGTCTTGAACAACGAGAACACCTTCTACCACCGCAACGACGCGAACCCACCGGGCGGGGAAGTCCACTTCGCGAAGATCGCCCGGATCGCTGAGTGGGCGACCGAAGCCGACTACGCCGATATGGCTGGCGAGGCCGAGAACGCCGAACACTCCGATAGCTCGACCGAGTCCCGCTACCTCACGTACAAAGGCGATCGGTATGATGTCGACGAGATCATCGAGCGTGCGGCGTCGGGCGTGACTGGCCGGGGGGCGCGGATCGCGTACTACGAGCATCGCAACCCGAACAAGAAGTTCGACTTCCGTCTCGATATCCCGAACAACTACAATCAGGTGACGCTCCGGATTCAGACCGAAAATCACGGCCCTGACGGACGGGGGAACTCGCTCGACTTCCGGTTGAACAGAGAAAGTGGCGACCGCTACGTCGACGCCCACTACGACTACGACTTTTATGGAAATCTCACCGAAGAAGACGAAATAGGGTCGGTTCGCCAGCCAGAGTTCTCAGTCTACTACTCGGCACCGTCGGACTACTGGCGTATCGCCCGCGCACCCGGCCAGGAAGTATCAGTATCTGAATATACACTCACAGTCCCGAATGCGGCCAGTCAAACGCCGAAGAACTACCCCGTAATGGCACGAACGATGCACGCTGTTAGCCCCGATATCGACAATTCATTCAGTCACGGCACGTTCCTAAAGGATCAAACAGACCTCAATCATATCCGTCTCTTTAGCGACGACGGGCCAGATCTGACTGGGAAAGCGGCTGTCTATGGCCGAAACACCTACGCACCGCCACTATTCCCTGACGGGTCCGTGGAGGTGGTTGAGTAGTGGCCCCCGACCCGACGCCCGAAGGATTCCGCCGCGACGACCGGGACGCGAATCACGCGATCGACGAAAACTCACTCGTCGACACACTCACGCACGGCTACGGATGGGTGTCCGGTGGTGGGGCGAGCGTCGGTGTCGATGACGACTTCCAGCTCGTTATCGACCCTGTCACAATCTTCACCGGCGGAGAAATCCATCAGATCGGCGTGGCAACCCGCTCGCTCGAAGCGTGGTACGTCGGCGAGAAAGCAGCCGACGAAGAACGAAAACTCCTCATTTGCGTTTCGCCGAGCGGGGTGATCGAAGTTTATGGAGGGGTCGCAGAGCCGTTCGAGCCCGGACTCGAAGACAGTCGTGTGGCAGACCCTGCTGAAGGAGGCTATTTCGACACTCACCGGCCGGCCCCGCTCGATCTCTACGATCTCGAAGCGCTCGACAGTAGTCTGAGTGGCCCGCCAATAGTCCTACACGAGGTCTGTGTGCCGGAATCGGCGCTCAAACTCCGATCCGAACACATCGACGACCGGCGTCGAAA
>Ga0306875_100521_pt1 | contig 12456 bp, 12 predicted proteins | sample AntCluMetagen318_FD_190410 | JGI IMG/M metagenome (GOLD analysis project Ga0306875, IMG submission 190410) | Saline lake microbial communities from Club lake, Antarctica - Metagenome #318 (v2) (version 2) | ecosystem: Environmental > Aquatic > Non-marine Saline and Alkaline > Saline | place...
ATATTTCTCATTTCTTCATTTTTTCAAATTTTTATAAATTCCTAAATCTGTCAGAAAATATATTTCTAAAAAAACTTTCCTGAGATATATTTCTCATTTCTTCATTTTTTCAAATTTTTATAAATTCTATAAATCTGTCAGAAATAGTTTGAAATTATTTTTTATAAATTCTATAAATCTGTCAGAAAATATATTTCTAAAAAAACTTTCCTGAGATATATTTCTTCATTTATTCATAAATCAATAAACAACCCAGATAACCTACATTTATGGGGAACTCAGGAAAGGTTTGAAAAAATACAGAAGGAATTTCAGGACAGAAAACAAAAAAAAACAAAGAGAAAATGAACAGATAGAGAAAGAAAATGAAAAATTAAACGAGAAATTTGAAGAGAGAAAACGAGAAATCCAAGAAAAATATCTCATAGATTCTAAAAAATTACAGAAAGACTTTGAAGAAATGAAAGGAATCCTCCGTGCAGAATATATGAATTCCTATAGAGATATAATGACAATTCAATCTGAAATATCACTAAATAGAGAAAAAACGGAAACGGGGCCCACCGAAGAGTTTTCAAAATTACAGGAAGAGATTAGGGACAGGATAGGCTCTCCGCTCAAAATATATTAATTGCTATCGCAATTAATATTAAAGCATTATTAACCGTGATCTCAAAATATACGCTATTCATCTTATTGGCGATAATTTGTAAAAATTTGTAAAAAACCCCTGTAAATAACAGGGGTTTTTTGCGTTGTATGGGTTTTATTTCAAATTTTTGCTGTTAAATATAAAAATTTGAAAAGTTCCTGCGAATACCCAGAATACAGAAAATAATCAAGAATTACTATTTATGAATTCTATCTCATCGCGACTAATATTGAATTCTTTGTATATTTCATCATAATCACCTGTATATTCTATGTCTGGTATAGGAAAACTCTGTAATATTCTTACATTATTGAAATTCCCCCATCTACAGATATTATTTATAAATATATATAAAGGATGCTGTAATATCTTCGCGTATTTTTCTGCTTGTTCTAACGAAGAACACGGAATAAACACGATAGACTGCGTCATTCCACAATCATCAATAAATACACTATATTTATCCGTGGTTGATATGAAAACTTTATATCCTTCTTGAAACTTATGAGGTTTTGATGAATAGACAGTTTGTTTTGGTGTATGTATTAGTTTATATTTAAATACGTCGGTTTTCTCCTTATTAATGAACTTTGCTTTTGTATATTTATGTAGGTCGCTGCTCGTTTTAATTTCAAATTTACGTAGAGATATGTTATCAAGTGTCTTTGTTAAAATATCCTGAACTGTTTGATTATATAGCAATGGGATATAACTGCGTTGCTTGGATACTACAGAACCTGAATACTCTTTTTTCTTCCATATACCAGATACATTGATGTCTTTATAAAAAGCCCTATTTTGAATTATATACCAGGTAAAACTTGAACCTATTTTTTTAAAATATTTTTTTGCAGTATGGATATCTAAATGTATTATTTGCAGTGAAGTAATTATTTTAATCAATACATTTCTATCAGCATAAGACATCCAATTATCTGGCGTGATAAAGAGCAGATACCCATCGGGCTTCAGCTGAGACAATGCTTTTTCAATAAAGACTTTGATTAGGTTGTGGTTTTTTGAGGTCCTTTTACCATTCTCCAATAATTTAGCATAAGGAGGATTTGCGACTATCAAATCGTATTTTTTATCAGTATTATACGCAATAAAGTCATCGTTGGTTATTTTTAATCTGTACTTTTCACCGCAAAATATATTATTTACATTGTCTGTTCTATCTCTGTTAATATCATTGAATTCTAATATCTCTTCCAATACTGTGCTTTTGTTTTGATATTTTAACAATTTATGAAACAATACTACACCAAAGTTTCCGTTTCCACAACACGGGTCCAGTATAGACAAATCTTTCCTTTTCCATAGTTCTTCAGGTATTTTACTTATCATTTCACTTACACAGTCTATCGGCGTTGCTTCATCATTGCTTGATTTAAACGTGCTTTTATCTTTGTTTAGAGTTTCATCGTAGTACCTTTTTAAATCTTCAAAAGACCCTGTATCGACCGTGATGTCTTGTGATGATACGTTGAGTTTTGTAAAGTCATCAATCAATTCCTGACCAGTCATCTTAATACTTATAATGTTTTATTTTTAATATAGAATTACAGCAGAATAGTTCAAATATAAAAATTTGAATGGTTTCGAAATAGAAAAACCCCCTGTAAATAATCAGGGGTTTTTTTGCGTTATCTGTTTTTAAATAAAATTTATTGAACAACAGAGTAGGTTAAAAATTGAAAAATTTTTTATCAAAATATTAGAATATGAAACTTGTTGAAAGCAACCCTGGTCATGCCTATAAATTTCTTCCCAATGAACTCTTGGACCGTATCTGTCTATTCTCCAATAATCCAGAATGCCTCAAACTGGATTTTCTAAGCAATAGCACCATAAAATCTCTGGTCGCTCATCTAGATCTCAAAACTGAAATCAATTCAGGAAACCTCCATACCATTAAACCTTTGATTAGGGTACATGGCCCTACTAAATGGGCGATAGATTATTCTGCTGGCTGCGGGCATCTGGAAATTTTAAAATGGCTTCATACCATCCCAGAAATCACATGTACAGAATGGGCAATGAACGATGCCGCCTGCAACGGTCATTTGGATGTTGTGATATGGCTTCATGAAAATCGCTCTGAAGGATGTACAAAAACTGCGATGGACGAGGCTGCTCGTCGTGGTCATTTGGATGTTGTGATATGGCTTCACGAAAATCGCTCTGAAGGATGTACTACACATGCAATGAACGAGGCTGCTCGTTATGGATATATGGATATTCTAAAGTTTCTTCATATAAATCGTCGCGAGGGATGCATGGAATGGGCTATGGATTATGCTGCTATAAATGGACGTTTAGACATTATAAAATGGCTCCATGTAAATCGCAGGGAAGGATGTACAAAGGCCGCCATGAACGAGGCTGCTGGCAACGGATACTTGGATATCGTAATATTTCTTCACGAAAATCGCTCGGAAGGCTGTACTACACGTGCTATGGACGAGGCTGCCGCGAATGGACATCTGGAAATTGTGATATTTCTTCATGAAAATCGTCCAGAAGGCTGTACAAAAGCAGCCATGGACTGGGCTGCCTGCAACGGTCATTTGGATGTTGTGATATGGCTTCATGAAAATCGCTCTGAAGGATGTACAAAGGCCGCCATGAACGAGGCTGCTGGCAACGGATACTTGGATATCGTAATATTTCTTCACGAAAATCGCTCGGAAGGCTGTACTACACGTGCTATGAACGAGGCTGCCGCGAATGGACATCTGGAAATTGTGATATTTCTTCATGAAAATCGTCCAGAAGGCTGTACAAAAGCAGCCATGGACTGGGCTGCCTGCAACGGTCATTTGGATGTTGTGATATGGCTTCATGAAAATCGCTCTGAAGGATGTACAAAAACTGCGATGGACGAGGCTGCTCGTCGTGGTCATTTGGATGTAGTTAAATTTCTTCACGAAAATCGTCCCGAAGGCTGTACTACCAGAGCAATAGATTTTGCTGCCAGATACGGGCATTTGAAAGTTGTGATGTTTCTTCACGAAAATAGGACCGAGGGATATACAACTGATGCAATTAACTGGGCTATCTGGGAGGGTAATTTGGAGATTGTTAAGTGGCTTCACGAAAATCGCAAAAAAGACCTCGTGATATCTTAAAAAAATTGAAAAATAATTTTCTAAAAAATTAACAAATGAAACTTACCAAAGACAATTCCGATTTTATCTGCAAATTTCTTGAAAGCCTCGGCATCGAAGATGGAAAAGATAAACTTGAAGAATTCCAGAAAAAATACGCAGTAGATCATCGTTGCTCCGCGACAACATCCAAAGGAACTGGCTGCAGGTCCAAAAAAATCATCGGAGAATGCTTTTGTACTCTTCACAAAAGAATAAACGAAAAAAAGGCAGAAAAAGAGCCAACTACTACTGAAACAGTCATTGAAAGCGATGAAAGTACTGAAACAGTCATTGAAAGCGATGAAAAAAAACCATTGAGCGCTGAAACAGTAGTTGAAAGCGATGAAGAGTGATTGAAATTTGTACATTTCCTGGCAAGGACATTGAAAAACCCCCTGTATAAAAACAGGGGGTTTTTTGCGTTATCTGTTGTTCAATAAATAAAATTTATTGAACAACAGAGTAGGTTAAAAATTGAAAAATTTTTTATCAAAATATTAGAATATGAAACTTGTTGAAAGCAACCCTGGTCATGCCTATAAATTTCTTCCCAATGAACTCTTGGACCGTATCTGTCTATTCTCCAATAATCCAGAATGCCTAAAACTGAATTTTCTAAGCAACAATACCATCAAATCCCTGGTCGCTCACCTTGATCTCAAAGAAGAATTGAATTTGGGAAATCTACATACCGTTAAACCTTTGATTAAATTACAAGGCTGCGTTTTACAATCAAACTCGATGAACAATGCTGCCAGCAACGGGTACTTGGATATCTTGATATTTCTTCACGAAAATTATACTGGAGGCTGTACAAAAGACGCCATGGACTATGCTGCTATATACGGACACTTGGATGTTGTGAAATTTCTCCACGCAAATCGTTTTGAGGGATGTACAAAAGACGCGATTGACTATGCTGCTGGTAATGGTCATTTGGATATTGTGACATGGCTTCACGAAAATCGCTCTGAAGGATGTACAAAAACTGCTATGGATGAGGCTGCTCGTCGTGGTCATTTGGATGTAGTGAAGTTTCTTCATAAAAATCGCTCGGAAGGCTGTACTACACATGCAATGAACGAGGCTGCTCGTTATGGATATATGGATATTCTAAAGTTTCTTCATATAAATCGTCACGAGGGATGCATGGAATGGGCTATGGATTATGCTGCTATAAATGGACGTTTAGACATTATAAAATGGCTCCATGTAAATCGCAGGGAAGGATGTACAAGGGCCGCCATGAACGAGGCTGCTGGTAACGGGTACTTGGATATCGTAAAATTTCTTCACAAATATCGCTCGGAAGGATGTACTACACGTGCTATGAACGAGGCTGCCGCGAATGGACATCTGGAAATTGTGATATTTCTTCATGAAAATCGTCCAGAAGGTTGTACAAAGGCCGCCATGGACTGGGCTGCTAGAAACAAACATCTTGATATTGTGATGTTTCTTCACTTAAATCGTACAGAAGGTTGCAATACAATTGCCATGGACCATGCTGCTCGTAACGGATACTTGAACATTGTGATTTTTCTTCACGAAAATCGTCCCGAAGGCTGTACTACCAGAGCAATAGATTTTGCTGCCAGATACGGGCATTTGAAAGTTGTGATGTTTCTTCACGAAAATAGGACCGAGGGTTATACAACTGATGCAATTAACTGGGCTATCTGGGAGGGTAATTTGGAGATTGTTAAGTGGCTTCACGAAAATCGCAAAAAAGACCTCGTGATATCTTAAAAAAATTGAAAAATAATTTTCTAAAAAATTAACAAATGAAACTTACCAAAGACAATTCCGATTTTATCTGCAAATTTCTTGAAAGCCTCGGCATCGAAGATGGAAAAGATAAACTTGAAGAATTCCAGAAAAAATACGCAGTAGATCATCGTTGCTCTGCGGTAACATCCAAAGGAACTGGCTGCAGGTCCAAAAAAATCATCGGAGAATGCTTTTGTACTCTTCACAAAAGAATAAACGAAAAAAAGGCAGAAAAAGAACCAACTACTACTAAAACAGTCGTTGAAAGCGATGAAAAAAAACCATTGAGCGCTGAAACAGTAGTTGAAAGCGATGAAGAGTGATTGAAATTTGTACATTTCCTGGCAAGGACATTGAAAAACCCCCTGTATAAAAACAGGGGGTTTTTTGCGTTATATATGTTTTATGAACTATTTGATTACTCCAGTAAGTTTTTAGGAAATTATTTTGTCTGGTATATTTAATATGAAGACTTTTATAAGAAGGCCTGGGAACAAAAGCGCCCACCTGAAACATATAATACCACTTGTCCCGGAAAAATATAACACTTACATAGAACCTTTTGTGGGTACGGGGGCAGTATTTTTGCATTTATTACCTAAAAAATGGATAATCAATGACCTGAACAAAGACATCGTTGATATATGGAAACTTGCAAGGGACGACCCTCAATATTTACTCTGTGAAATAAAGAAATTTCAGGAAAGGTTTTTAATTTTATCCAATGAAGATAAATTAAAAAAATGCAAGGAAATAACTTCAAAATTAGAGGGTTACCGAAGTAAAAAAAGAACTGCAATGTACCTATTGATGATTTATTGCTGTATAAACGGTTCTATAGAAGGCATGCAAGGGCTTTCATTCAATGGATTATATGGTACTATATACAAATCAGAAAGTGTTCATATATTTACTGAAAAATATGTTAAAAAAATTACAGAACTATCAGTGATATTGAAGAATGGGGCTGTATTAAATGGAGATTACAAGGAAACACTTAAGAAAGCAAAGAAAGGAGATTTTGTGTTTCTCGACCCTCCTTACATGGAGGATAAAAAATACGCATTTAGATACAACATAGATGAAGTATTTGACATCCAAGAATTATTTCAAGAACTAAAGAAATTAGATGAAAATGGTGTTAAATGGATAATGACACAAATAGACAATAAATTGACAAGAAATATTTTTCTAAAATACAGAACCTTTGAGTATGTCAATAAGAATTGTTTTAATGGAAAAAATAATGGAAAAAAGGAAGTTATTTTTATGAACTATTGAACGTAAAAAAGGGAGTAAAGTTAGGTGTGGAAATTTCCACCTAACTTTACTCCCTTTTACTTCTGTTTTTATATTTTTTTGGATTTTTACATTGCTGGTACTTGTTTCAGTAAAGTTTTTAAAAGAATTTTTTTATTTTCGTTGATTATCTTTATATCCCATAGGATATCGTCGTCCATCGTCATTTGATCAATAAATTTCACTTGACTATTCATAAACATTTTTTGTTCAAGGGTCTGTTCTGGGATAAATTCTTTGACAAGAGGATTGAGTTCCATTTTACTTAAATTTTGGGAATTTATTTTTCAATTTTATGAAGATACAGCAGCAGTCTTAATTTGATATGAAACTGGACTTTTTATCAACCTGTATATCAATTTTATATTCTATTTTCTTTTTCAATTCTTCATTATGTGATATCACAATGACCTTTTTATAGTGTTTTTTCAAGATATCAAAAAGATCATAAACCTTTTCAATGTTTTCTTCACTTACACAGTCAATCACTTCATCTATTAAAAACATTTTCACACTTGATAGAAATTTGAATTTATCAAGCCCCATCTTCAGGCCAGTATTGATGATAAATCTTTCATACCCTGAACAATGCTCAGGGCCGAGGAACAGATTGTTCTTTTTCAAGGAGATTTCCCATTTATCATTCACTTCCGAAATAAAACAGAGCAACCCCGTCATATTATAGATGATTTTATTAGCCTCTGTGCATATCCTTTCTATAGTATCTTTGATTATAATCTTTGGTAATTTTTTTGGATGTACGATATCAACATAGGTCTTTAAGGGCTTTAGTTTTTTTTTATTTTGCTTCGTGTTTTTGATCAACGGCTCTAATTCTGTATATACTTTTTCGTACATATCAATATCCTTTTCCAGATTATTGATTTTCAAAATTAATAATTCAATTTCACCAGATAACGCTCTTGATTGCTCAAGTGTTTTTGATTTTTCGGATACCAATTCGTTTGTCCGTTTATTTTTCTCCAGGTATTCCAGGTCTTTTTTTAGTTCAATGATGGTATAATGAGCATCTATATATTTTAATTCCAGTTCAAGTGATAGAATAGAACTTTTTAGATGGTGCGCTACTTGAACTCGCTTGTTCCTGAGTTTCTTTTTCATTGATTGGATATTTTCTTCGTTTTCAATATTTTCATTTATTTTTCTATCCCTCTCTTCCTTGTCGCTTATTAATTTTTTACAGCGCAACAGTTCCAGAGGGTCAATGTAGGACTTTGTGGATAAATCGGTTACTATTTCGTCTCGGATATCAAATGGCAAGATACAATGGGTATCATTAGATACCAAATCCTTGATTTGTTGTAATATTTTAGTCAAATCCAATGCTGTTGCACTCTCCCTTGATAGTTTTTTTAAAATCTTTTTAGCCTTCATATAATCCTCTGAAAATTCAGGAACATTTTTAATAACGCTTCTCTTCTTTTCTAATTCCTCCAGTTCAATTTCTATCCTCGTGATATCCTCTGGTATATTGATTGGATGATTAGCAAACTCGGCGTATTTTTCATATTCTACAAATTCTTTTTGCTTTGAAATAAGACTGCTTTCAATGTTTTTTTCTTCTTTTAATATTTTTTCAAGTTCCTTGCATTTCTTGAGGAAGATGGTCTTTTCTTTAATCAACTTGATTATCTTTTCTTTATCTTCAAGATGTCTTCCTGAAGAGGCGTGTTTTATAATTTCCTTTTCAATTGTTTCAAGTTTATCCCCGAGGTCTTTTAGGGATTTTCTGGTGGCTTTAAGTTTTTCACTTGCTTTTTCAAGTTTATCGTCTGTATCATCAATGTTTATTTTAGAAATTGAGGCTTCTAAAAATTTAATTTTTTCAGTTTCTTTGCGCACATCCTCTACTATTGTTTTGTAATCTGTCTTTGATGCCGAATGAAGGGTAGAGTACTTTTCCAGATCAAACAAGGCCTCAAAGGTCTCTTCAAGTTGAGCATTGCTCATTGAAAGAAGATTGTTATTTGACCCATATGAAACATTACTCAGCAGGTTTGTCAATATAAATTCTTGCTTGTTCAAGATTGATAACCTATCCTTTATAAGATTTTCTGTTTCTGGTTTTGTTGCCAAATTCAATTCCTTCACAGTGCCTTCGCTTGAAATAGAATAAAAACGAACAGTTTCCTCCATACCAATTCCAGTTGCTCTTTTTTTATTTTTTGCTTCCCTCTCAATGATATAGTTCCATCCGTCCATTGAAATTGATATTTTTACATATAAATTCTCCTTTTTACTGAATTTACTGATGATATTTTTATTTGAATAACTCTGGGATTTATAAACATTTCCAAATACACCATAAAGGATAGTGTTCAGTATAGAACTTTTTCCTATAGCATTTTCACCAAGTATTCCAGTTATCCCGTCCTTGAAATTAATCCTATTCAAGGTGTCGTTTCCATATGAAAAAATATTCTTGAATTCCATATAGTCGATCGTCCATGACATGGAATCTCTTTCAGCCACTGAAACATTGGATGAATATTTTTTATGAAGTTCCATAACATTTTCCAAGTCTTCTTCCTGGACCATTGATTTTATAAGTTCTTGTTCTTTTTCGCATAAATTCTCGGCAATTGAAGAAAATACCTCAGTATCTATTTGAACTTTTGATAATATCTTCTTTATACTCAGTACTTTTGTGAATTTTTCCAATTCGCAAGTTATTTTCTCCATATCTACATCATCAACGTCGTCTATAAGAAGTCTAACTCTTGAATATTTAGTAAATGCTATTTTTTCAAGGTCCATGGAGTCATTTAGTTCCAATGTGATGAATGAATAATCATTTTTTATTTCTACGTATTCGGAGGTTAAAGTATTTAAATCCCATACCAACAAGCCATGGCTGGTATCTTCTGCGTGATTTTGCTGGATCAGACTTCCAGGATATGCTATCGTCTTGGCTTTATCCAAATATTGACGTTTATGAATATCCCCCAGCAAACACAAGTCATATCCTGAAAATTTATTGATGTCAATACCTTCCATTATACCTCCAGCATCAGTGCTTACTTTCCCTACACAACCATGATATAACGCCACTTTTACAAACCCAGGTTCAAGATTTTCTGAAGATACGATGATGGAGTCTATCAGGCTGGAAACCCCGAATTGAATGTTTTTGAATGTATATACGCCACTTTTCTTTAAAAGAAAGAGATTTTTATGATTTGCTATATCTACTATACCGCTAAGACTATCCAACCTATCGGTATGTTGGAAGCAATCGTGATTACCGATGATGACAAATGTATGAGTTATTTTTGACAATTCCTTGATAAATTCATTGAATAATAGAATAGTTTCCGACACAAATCTGTCCTTGTTATGAAATACATCGCCGCATATGACAACTATGCTCGTGGATATATCCTTTTTGGACGATAGAAAGGTATATAATCTTTCAAATACTTCTTTATATTCACAGTGTCTTTCCATCACCCTAATATGTACATCGGCGATATGATAAATTGAAGAAACCTTTTCTTCACGTAACCCTAAATCCATTGTAAATATTTTTTCTCGCGAGGATATTAGTTCATTTAATTTTTCCTTTGTAAAGTATTTTTGTGTTTTTATCCCGAGTGTTTCGCATTTATCAAGGAGCAGCTTCTTGGACATTTAATATGCTTGTTTATATACTTTTAAATAGAATTTGATGTCCCAGACGAACCAAATCCATCTCCTCGGGTTGTTTCGGCGATATCATTTACCAACTTTACGGTTATTTCCTGTAGGTCAGCACTACATATTTGAAACAACCTGTCGCCTCTTTTAACGACGTAATCGTGTTCCCCGATATTATCCACCGCAACTTTGATAGAGCCTCTGTATTTTGAATCTATAACACCTACAGAGTTTGCCATTCGCAAAGGAGTTTTATAGATGGAACTTCTGGGGTACAAAAGAAATCCAACGTCTTTACTGATAGATAGATTAGATTTCTTCATTTGACAAACAATTTCTAGGTCAATTAGTACTGTCTCTTTTGGTTTAATTGTTATCTCATTGGGGAAAAACAAATCAATACCAGAATCTCCCTCGTACGCTGACTTATGCTCCTTGTAGAATTCTACATTTTTTGTTTTTATATTTAGATGCATTTAATATATATGATTTTATCTTTTAAAATCATATAAATTTTAGTTTTTTTTTATAAAACAAATGTATAATGAGTGGAAGATATATTGAAGATTTGCCAGTTGAAATTATAATAGATATTATGATAAATACAGCAGAGCAACTGGGGCTTTTTTTGAAATCCAACAAGAAAATTGAGCGAATTTATTTGAACAATAAAAATTACATTCTTGAAAACATATCAAAAAATTCAAAATTAAAATGGGCTATAGCATACGAATTCAAGGACTTGATACTTTTTCTTATTTCAAGACAACCAAGAGGGTGGTCAAATGATGTTGATAGAGGTATTATCAACTCGGAAAATAATGGAAATCAAGATATGGTAGATTTTCTATATTATACAAAATCCATCCCCGAATGGTTGGATGCTTTCGATAGTAACAAGCGACTTTTAAAAGTTTTATCAAAGATTATTCCAAGTACTGAGATTTTATTAGAGGGTATCACTACGTATAATTTTGATATTGTAAAAAATTCAATAGACGCAGGAACTCGGTTGAATGAGAATTTTACTACTCGCTATCCAAATAAATCACCTCTTAAACTGATAAGACATTTGAAGTTGAAATATCCTCAAAGAACAATCACCTTAAATCGGATCGAAGCACTTGTAGTATCCAGACTATGAGATTGGAATTATTTTGGATTCCATTTTAAAAATAGTGTAGTCATTACTACAATTTTCACATTGTTTATATAATTCAAAACATTATTATACAAACGACGAGCAGCTGAGGTAAAATGTCTGGACGATCAATTTCAAAGAAGTAATATCGTCGAGGAATTTAAAGGTGTACGTCAAGTGGACCCCTTAAATTAAGGTGTACGTCAAGTGGACACCTTAATTTAAGGGGTCCACTTGACGTAATTCATGGTAGATTCGCCGTCACTGTCATCGGAGTCGTCAGAGTCGTCGACTCCGATATTCTTTCCTAATTTACGACATTCAGAGCAATACAACTGGTCTAAATCGTCGTAGCAATCAGAACACACCCTGTTTTCACATCCTTTGCATGGATCAAGATACAGGGATAAATTGTCGTAGCAGCCATCACATACCACAGTCTTACACTCGTAGCAACAGTCATGGTAAAACTTGTCTTCGTGGTCGCAGCATTCAGTGTACAGCCCTAATACTATATTTAAATGTATTTGCGTTTCCTTGTCGCAAAATCGCAGCACATTTAATACTAATTCACCTGGCAATCTGTTCATTGATATGATAAGTTTTTATATTTCAAGATTAGTTCATAACTCTGACAAGGAGTCTGTTTATTGAGTGAGGCTTTAAACTGTTAGTTGTTTAATAATCATAATTACCTATTATTAAACAATTTAAAGATTAAAAACCATACTAACTATGAATGGAAGATGGATTAGTTCTAAGAAGGCTTGTGAGTTTTATGGAGT
>Ga0306875_100566_pt1 | contig 11828 bp, 12 predicted proteins | sample AntCluMetagen318_FD_190410 | JGI IMG/M metagenome (GOLD analysis project Ga0306875, IMG submission 190410) | Saline lake microbial communities from Club lake, Antarctica - Metagenome #318 (v2) (version 2) | ecosystem: Environmental > Aquatic > Non-marine Saline and Alkaline > Saline | place...
GAGGCCGTGGCGAGCAGATTAGCATCCATGTCATCCAGTACGCTGCTGTGCGCCTGTACATCAGCGCCTATTTCAACACCCAGAATCGTCCGGGAAGCCGGCTTGTCAGGCAGGTCGGAAAGATTTTTGGCTTTTTTGAGATACAGTGCTCCTATTAAATCCTGCTCATCTTTGTCATACAACCCTTTATTTGGAATCTGATCTACCGATACGCCACTTTGAAGGTCATCCTTAGTTACAAATTGCTCTTGAAAAAACCTACTTGCATCACTTCGCTGGCTTGCCAATCGAACCGTTTTACGTTGCCGCCCATTTGACCGGTGTTCATTATATTCCAGGGCAATAACGCGCAATACTCTTTCGGTCTCAAAAGCGCTACCATTCCAGTCCTCTTGAACAGTAACCCAGCTGCCGATATCTATTTCCTTACCAGTACCAAAGAACGCGTTGTCCATCCCTTCACCTGTCCACACGTCCGGGCTATCGCCCCCATATCGCTTTAGGTGCTTGCCGGCCTCCATCCATAGCGCACGCGCCCCCATGAGCGGTTTGTATGGCTGCGGGCTTCCCGATTGTGTAAACGCCAAAGCATCAATGTAAAAAACGGTTAAATCTTGATTAGCTATAAACTTTATGGTGGCCGTCCCTGCCGGAATCTCTTCACCGCCAACTGAAAGCCCTACCGTTTCTTTTGCATTTGTCTCGGCGCGCGCATCGGTTGGATATATAGTCCCTGCTGAATCTTCAATCTCAATCCTCACCGATCCGGCTTGCACCTGTAAGTAAGTTTGAAGCGAAAAGTACGGGCTTAAATCTTCGGGATTAATATCAATAGCAATGGTCTGCAATCCTTCATCCGTGTTGGCCTCAACTTTTGCCGCCAATACCCCGTGTTTTACAAATAGATCATTCGATTCCTGCGAAATGAGTTCCGCCCCTGAAATGCCTGTAAATCCTTCCGGTAGGCCACCGCTCCATGCCGATAGTGCAGCCGTAATGCCTGCGTCTTCTACCAAATTAGCATGAGGGCCAATATCCGTGCGCGAATACTTTTCTTCTTTGAGTCCAATATTTTCCAGGGCCTCGGCATCTTCTAAAAATACCACATCATTCTTTGCAACGCCCTCTTTGAAATAGCCGAATGAAAGCGCGGAGGCATCGCCCAGAACCCTTAATTTATTGCGTGCCGTGGTTTTCTTAATCTCATAGAATCCCTCCGCTTCATTACCGAAATAAATTGTCTTGCCTTCAATAAGGCCGTATCCATCCTTAGCAATAGCATTGTCAGAAAGGCTAACGGTTGTAAATGGATCGGCTAAACTTGTAGAATCAACATCCCATTTAGCTGCGGCAACGGTTTGGGTCTCGTTATCGGTACCCATCAACGGAATAAGCCGCGAAAAGTAATTTTCTGTTTCATCGGAACGCTCCATTTTAAGCCGGTTACCATCGCCGGGCTTAATGCCTAACGTCCTATCGGTAGCTTCCGCTTTACCACCGCCCAGCTGCCCTTCCTCATAGAAATTAACCGCATACTTGTCATTAACTGAATCATAGGATACATCCCATTCGCCACCGGCTGCACTGGCAAGCTCTTTTAGGCCGGAAATGAGATAGGCTGCATTAAGATTCAGATTATACGTTTCGTTATCAAAAGAAGGAGGCACATTTCCCAGCTCAAAATAGGAAGGGCTGTTGTATTGAGATGACAGAAGTTTACCGGCAATGTCCGAAAACGTCTGGTTATAGAATGCCACGGAAGCGCGCGTATGCCCATTATCTAAGGTTTTACGTACTGTAACGCTCTGCAAATCCTGTGAAATGGGCTCTGCTGTTATCACCCGGTCAGATTCACCGCTAAATTGCCTGCTGCCTTTCTTTATTCGGTATTCGGCAATCGTGCTATCATCATAAACAAAACGTAGAAGCTTGCCCTGTCCAAGCCGGTATGCAGCCTGTTCACCGGCTGTTGCCACTTTGCAGCTGGCATATAGCGTTATCGTGGCCGTATCTACTCCACCAAGAGTCTTTTTTAACCTCACTGGTTTAGCAAGGCTATTATAGATAGATTCGGGTGTTGATATTTCTGCGCTTCTATCGGCTTTCCAAAGCTGTATGTCTGTTAATTTGTTTGGCATTAGAATTGTGAGCCTCTCACTTCTTGTTTCATCTTCTTATTAATTTCACGCGTGATACCGTCAATATCACTACCATCTAATGTGCCACCCTCAATGTTGAACGGGCCAATACTAAGGTTTGCTCGTTCTTCATAGGGGCCGCCAATGTCTCCTATCGGGGCACCATCGGGTGAATCAAGCCCATCTACTATACGCACCGGCAGCGGAATGGGAATACTGAATGAAGGCATAGAACCACCCGATTGCGTTACTGATATTGCCATTTGATCACCGAAGTTGGCAGCAAGGCTACGTGTCCATGCCTCAATACGTTCCAAGAAGAACACAATCTCATTGGCCTGAATTTCAGTAATGGAGTTGGCTACCTGCGTAGAACGAGCATAGTCGGAAGAAGCTGAAGCACCATCAGACTGGTTCTCCAAGAAATCAAGAAAATTAGAAAATTCATCAGGCGTCATATCACCCCTAAAATCATCACGGCCCTCAAAAAGGGTTTTAACAATCTCGTCAAGCCGCTTTTGCCCTTCCTCCGTAGAAAGATCAAGTCCTTTTAATTCATTAAAAAGGTCGGTGGGGATATCAGAATCTAACGCCATTATATTATCTACAAATACGTCCATTGCATCACTTACAGAAACGCCGCCAAATTTAATCGAATCATTAAACTCACGAATCGCACCTTCTAATGAATCACCGTAACCGCCTACTGCTTCGACAGCCTCATCCAAACGATCCCCCAGCCCCTCTAACAAGTTAATACCTCCTAGAGCACCATACTGCTCAACTAGATTATTAAATCTTTCCAGAGTTTTACCAAATATTTCTGGGAACAGCTCCCCCAGCTCCGCCAACATGTCCCGGGCTGCACTAAGGCTGCTTTCATCACCATCGGCAACTTCAGCATAATCAAAGGTTTTAATCGTTTCTAATAATCCATCTATAAGTTTTTCCGCTGCTATTATATCTGCATCTGAAACTCCGCCTCCAACAACGCTACCTTCAAAAAATGATGCTGTGTTTTTGCGTACGGCGCGTTCAAGCGACTTGAGACTATTAACAAGCTCAGCCCGCTGCGTCTTCGTTTGTTCATCACCGACAAATATTCCACCTAACATACTTGCAAAACCAGCAGCAATACCAATAGCCGGCATGACTGCACTTAGAGCACCACTGGTGGTGCTTAATAGTTCGGATATACCGCCCTCACCTGTAAGCTCTTTAATACTTTGTACACCCCGTAGAACGCTCGATATACCGCGCAAAGAATCTTTCGCATTTTCACCAATATCACCAAAAGCATCACCCAGATTAACAATAGAATCAACCATGTCGGCAATATCATCAAGGTTGGTCTTAAATTCATCGGTCTGCTTGGTACCCTCTTTGAAATTGCTAAATAAGTCCTCAAATAATTCTTTCTGTTTAGGCCCTAACTGTCCCTCAATCGTCTTGTATATATCCTGCAAGTTTTTAAGGTACACTTCCGAGCTTTTAGCAAGCTCTGCCTCATACTGCTCCTGGCTTATTTTGCCCGAATCACGGAGGTTATTTAAATCCGTTAGCTTTTGATTGTACCGCTCTACTCCGGCAACGGCATGGTCAATGTTAGTTTGGATGATATCGCTACTCCCCATTTCCTGTAAAGCATCGTCGATTTCCTTTGTTAAGGATATAACCTCTGAAAGTTGATCTTTGGCAAGCACGGGAAGGGCTGCTTGTCCTAATTGGTTTTGGATAGCTAAATAATCTTCATAGGCTTTTACGGCGTCATCTATGGAATTTGAGCCACCGCCGCCCGATCCACCGGTAGACTTCTTCTGTTCTTGGTTTTTATTTTTTATTTCTTCGGTAGCTTCTCCAGTTGACTTAGCAAGTTCATCCTCGATAGCCTTTAGTTGTTCCTGCAAAATAATATATTGACGAATTTGAGTAATTCCATCACTATAAGCATTTGCCTGTTGCCGCAAACTCCTTGCTCGTGCATCGCCAGCTATTGTTCCACGAGATTCAGCATCTATAATTCTTTTAGGTAGTCTTTCTACTATTCCAATAAATTCCTCCAATTTACCCCGTGCTGATTCCAACCCCACCGATTTTGATGAAACTCCTAATAATTCAGGTCTTCTTGATGTAGCACCACCCTTATAATCAGGCAACTTCATGCCAACTGGCACAATAAATTCACCTATTTGGTCTTGCAGATTTTTCTTTATCTTTTCAGCTTGTCCGCGTGCAACTTTTAGTTCCAAATCAGCAATAACACCGGCGTCTGCACCTATATCTTTAAGAACCTTAAGCATTTTTTCGCTTCCGCTAAGGTTCTTATCAAAAAGCCTGCCAAGACCAACGGACATATCTTCAATTAAACCAATAACGCTCTCCATTAAGCCCTGCGTTGTTGATCCAAACGTGTTTTTAAAACTATTCCATAGCTTCCCACTCCTTTCTTGTAGAGATTTCATTTGGTTTTCTGCCACCTCTTTTGATGCACCGCCAGCAGCATAAGCACTTTCTGTATAGTCTCGCATTGCATCAGATGCACCCAAGATAGGCTTTATTGCATCTTGTATTTCAGCCGTAAAACCTAATTGTTCAAATCGAGCCGTTTTTTGTGTGTCAGAAAGCCCTTCCAGTTCACCAGTTAATATTTCTACAATATTAGCAAGTGTATTGAAATTGCCTTCCGTATCAATAAGGTTTAGGCGCTTAAATTCCTCCGTATTCTCTACCGCGGCTTGACCCATCACTCTCATTATACGAGCCAAAAACTCTCCAGCCTTTCGCCCCTTAGTGCCTTGATCTGCAAAAGCTGCTAATAGCCCTATTCCTTCTTCCAGCGGTTTGTTTGCACTTTTAAGGGCTGCGGCTGCTTTATTCGTTAATGATTCGCCAAATTGTACTACTGAAGCGTTTGCATCTATATTAGCATTTACGAGTACATCAGTAACACGCTTAAGGTTCTTCATGTTTTGAGCAGAATCATCAACAGTAAGGCCTAATGCACTTTGTGCATCCGTTGCGATATCTGTAGCAGTTGCCATATCAAACATGCCTGCCTTAGCAAAATCTGCAACAACCGGCAGGTTCGCTATCTGCTGCTCTACATCAAGTCCGGCGGAGGCTAAAAAGAAGAATCCTTGCGCTACTTTATCGGAAGCAATATTTAATTCACTCGAAATGCTTTTTGCCGCTGCCTCCATCCTATTCCTTTGCGAAAGGGTCACCTTGCCCTGAATGGCTAATGATTCATTCATCTTTTGATTAAATTTTATCTGCTGCTGGCCCACTCTTCGGAAAGCTTCTCCTAATAAGACAATAGCACCTATCGCTACACCTGCTATCCATTTTTTGGCACTTTTACCAACTTTTTTAAATGAAGAACTGGTTTTCTTCCCACTCTTTTTAGCAGCTTTACCCGTCTTTTTGTAATTCTTTTTCTGCTTGTCAGTAAACTTATCCGTAGCGCGCCCGGACTCTTTAAGCGTTCGCTTATATTCTTTATTATTTAGCGTTATTGTTTCTCTTATTGCCATATTTAATCGTCAAAAAATTGAGGTGCATGTTTTCTAAGTGCCTTTCGTGCGGCAATACCTGCGCCGCCCAGCACGTCATATCCCGTCTTGGCGTCCAAGGCCGCTGCATAATCCCTTGTGGCTTCAATGATAATATCTATCGTAAACCCTCTTTTTTTCACGGTACTATTAATGGATTCTGCAAGGTTACTTGTAATATCACCCCAACCACCGGGGTGCGCCTTTCTTCGGCGCCTGCTACCTACCGGTTGATACGTGCCTTCACTATTTGTAGCTGCACCGGGCACAGTCTTATTCGTCAATGACCGTGCATTATTAACGACCTCCTCGGCAACGGTTTGAGCCAATCGCTCCATTTTTACATCAACGCTTTGCTCAGCATCTTTTAGCTCTTTGCGAAAATCAGCGTCCTCTATGGAGTAATGTAGTTTCATTATTCATCGCTTTCTTCTTTTTTGGATTCAGGCTTTATTTTGCGCAATCCCAAAAGTACCGAATCTAAATCAATACCTTCATCAACCGGCGTTCCAAAAGGATTATCATCAATGTAAACATCAAAAGATATATTACTTGTATTATCTGCTATGCTCAATTCAGCACGCACCTTCCGGGGATTGCCACCCTTTGAAATGCTTTCTATCTCAAAGCTATTAACATCATATCCAAGTGATTCTAATTTATCTTGAAGATCATCATGTCCATGTTGAGACAAGGCATTCATAGCCTCATAATTGTCCTCTTGCCATGCCTGTAAAAAACGAGTTACTCTGTTTAGTGTATTCATTAATTATTCCTTTTTTCTTTTAAGTTTTTAAGAACTTCGGCGTTTCGTTTCATCTGCTTTTCGGTTACATCAGTAATATTTTCGGCATCTGATTCCTGCTTGGTCTTATAACCGGCCTGCTTTTGCCAGCTTTCCATCATCTCTTTATTGCTACCCATCGCGAAACTATTCTCGAGTGCTGCCTGTATATGGCTTTTAGCTTCCTCTTTGCGGGCTTCCGGTAGCATTTCCATAAAGAAAGGGAAGGGCGTTCTCTCGTACACTTCAAAAGCATCACCACCTAATGTGCGGCAATATACAGCAACTAATAGCTTCCAATCATCATCAACACTCCGTGAATCGGAATCATCATCTTTAGCTTTTTTGGCCTGCTCTTCAGGATCGTATCCCTGCATAAGGATAGACTGCACAAACTCCCCAAAGGCTTGCCGATTATTATTGTATAGGCGCTTTAGCTGTATGTTGATGTCAATGGCTCCGCTCCAGTCTAAGCCGTTTAAAAGCTCAAATAATAACGATCGATCATCCTCATCCTGCAAGTGCTGCAAAACGTGAATGATCTCTACCACCTGCCGAACGCTCGGAACCCCCAAACGGATGCTCCGGTCGCTTTCAGGCAGCGATATTTTGCGTGGTAAACATGAAGAAGCCAATGACATAGCATACCAATTAAATTAGTATATCTGCTTATACGCTTCCGTCATATGGAGGCAACGTCCATCCAAGGGTCGTATCTGAAACAGGGCCTCGGAATCCTCGGCGCAATTCAGATGGGATGACAGCGCCTGCCTGATCTACCTTATGATAAGCTGACTTAATTTCTACGTTGTGAGCGTAATCACCTAAATAATCATCACTATCGGGCTGATCATAGGTGAAAGCATCAAAGGTGGTAGTCATCGCTCTTGGAAACCATGTTGCATTCTTTGAATCAATGCCATTTCCGGTTGCGGCGGTATCGGGGCGGGGAACAAGAGCAAGCGTAAAGTAGTCTTCAATAGGTATAGCCTGCGGATCTGCTCCGTAGCCTATAACATCGGTAGCAACATCAAGATCATCAGTGAAAATCGTTGACGTTGCGATAAGCATTTCAAGCTGCTCCAGTCCATTACCAATTAAGGGAATAGAAGCGACCGGATTGGCTCCGTTCGTATATCCTGTGCCAGCAAGGCTAACAGCTCCGGTGCGGTCAACCTTGCCGTGGAATACTTCATAATTAGGATCAACAGTTACTGCGTCTCGGACTTCACCGAGAACGATCATGCCTGCGCCTTCTGCTACTGTAGGGTCGCCAGCCATGATAACTGCTTGTTCGTAGAATAGTGGTCTTGAGTTCATAACTTTGGGTTTTAATCGTTAGTGGGCAATATGCCCGTTTGTTTTAACGAAACCCTTGGCATCGTGTTTTAATATACTATTTTTTTTCGTTTAATTTCATTGTTCAGGCCCTATTCCTGTATAATATTCAGCGCTCATATATCGAAAACCCTTGGTATCATCTCGAAACATGGGCGTTGGAAACGTTTGCCTTTTTATTGAAAATTCTTGTCGCGCACCTTCAAAAGTGGTCGTCTTATAATCAAGTGCTTCGTAACATAGATTATGCACCTTCTCTAAAAAGTATTGTGCATCAAAATCACCACTGGGCGGCTGCACATCTACACGCAGATAAAAACGATAATTGCGCATATTATCGGTGTACTGAATAGGCTCCTGAATGCCGTTTATAACATCCATGAGTATTATGCGCCACCAAAAACCATCGGCCGCCGGGGGCGGGTGCTCCAAAGGATCGTCCTTTTCTAAATCAAGCTGATCACCTTCAGCTAATATAATTCCCCCATAGCCCGAATAATCAAGCACATTGGCGTTTTGCAGTAGGACTTTTACCCCATCAAGAACGCCTTTCGTTATAGGGGGTGTTTTAATCATTATTATCTAAAATTTAAATTCATCTCGACCAATTTCCCAAACGGCAATAATACCGGGTATAGCAAGTCCTAAGCCTGTAATAAGCGTAACCACGACCGCAAGTCCGCCTTCCCATTTTGTCCAGCCACTCATATTGATTTAAGGTTGAACGTTAGGCATATCCTCATCTTTAAACATTTCTTGGACAGCTCGTATTCCGGCATAAATTCCTGAAAGTCCAGTAACAATTCCAATAACCGAATTAAGGAATATGTCAGGATTCAAATCAAAGCCAAACCAACCGGTAATAAGCGTAACCACGACCGCAAGTCCGGTACGTGTTGAGGGCTGCCTCAGATAGCGTAGTATTTTTGTGAGTATATTTTCTTTTTCCATAATAGTATTTTTTGTTCGTTTGGATTTAAATAAATTTCCTACCCTATCAGCGGTGGCATCTATAACCTCACCAAAAGGGATAACCCGCTTCACCACATTCTTTACTTCTCGCCCAATTATTCCAACGGTCGTCTCACCAGCCAGCGTTGCTTTTACGGCCTTCCAAAAGTTGCTTTTTTTATCACTCGTTATCATTTCATGCGTCAGTGGCTTGAGCTGTCTTAAATCAGTAGCATTAAGATCCACGTCCGGAATCTTTTCCAAAATGGATACATTGATCTTGCCCGCAATAATACGGTTAAACTCTTCTGTTGTAATGTTCGGTATGTTGTTATTACCATTCAAAATAAATATCCTATAAGTGCCTGGATTGAGGTTGCCGCTACGGCCGCCGTCAATCCTGAGTAAATGACAATCTTCGTTTTTAAATTTTTAAGCTCTTGTCTGTTCTCTCTGCGCTCTATTTCGGCTTGTATAATTTGAGACTCATTTTCATACACTCTGCTTACAAGTCCTTTGCCTCCTTTAGCGCCGAACTCTTGGTTGTCTTTAAGAATGCTCAATATAGATTTGATGTCCTTGCGGAGCTCTTTATAATTCTTTTCTGCTATTGAATCTTCCATTTTAAAAAACTTTAGTTTTCGATTTAGGAGCCTACAAGCGGTCAAACCTGCACGCCTCAACAACTAAATTCCTGTATTATTATTTCCGCGCATAAGAGCAGCTAAATCAACAGCTCTTGCGCCTACTTGCCGCGCCCATTTGCTATCAAGCATCTCGGCGCCAGCGCGTTCATACTGCTTATTTTCTAATGCCTTTATCATTTTCTTAAATCCCAGCAGTCCAGCAATGCCCAAATTATATGCCATATCCAGCAACACTTCTTGCCTAACTGCATCCGTATCATTATACCAGTCAAATTTTTCCAAAGCATCTTCTTTTTTGTCAATTTCAAAAGCAAGCCACAATTCAGCCACCGGTCGGGGGAGGGACACAGTTTCTAAATTAAAACCATATCCTATCGTAGGAACGCCAACGGAATCAGTGTACATTTTCTTCCGGAAGCCTTCATGCTTTTTAAGTCTTTGTACAAAATTCATAATGAATTTACACCTATCATTGCATTCATTAAATTTACGGATTCAATAACAAACTTAAAGGATCGGCTCGGATTAAGTCGGTTCCAATACGTGCCGTTATTACCGATCTCAATATCATATATTTTATCTTTATCCTTAAGAAATATGTTTATATCCGCGCTGGTGTCTTCAAGACCTGTTTCGCCTACATTTATTTCTAGTCCGCCTGAATTATCCTGTGCATCGCAATGATCATCATATTTCAGCGCCCCGGGCGTGCCCGGGTTATATCCACCATCGGGATCTTGCGCCCCACCGGTCGATTCACCTTCTATGGTCATGTGGTGCGGATAATCAAGCATTACCAAATATTTTGGTCGGTAGCAACACTAACGGTCGCTGATTGACGATTCGTGGATATGGAAGATAAAAGCCGGTCTGCTATGGCCTTAGCTTTAGGGGCAATAGCTTCCAAATCATCACGAAACTCCCAGCTTCTTTTATCCTGTTTCTGTTTCTTATAAACAGATGATTCCGTGTCCTGCTCCAACTCATAGTTGAGCTGATATACCACCGCAAGTTTCGCATCCTCGGCATCACTGCCGGTAAACGAGCTACCATGTAGCCCAAGTATCCGTTCAGAGCTTACTGTAACAGCGTCAAATACATCTATATTTTCCGTCAAAAGCAGATTGGCTTTATCCGAAAGCATAGGATTTGATCCTATCGAGTAGGTCGGGTTCATTGAACCTCGCTAATTATCTGCTCCGCACGTTTAGCGCCAATGCCGTCTATGTCTGTTAGCTTATCCTTGTTTTCAATAAGCTTATCAACAGTATTAAAACGGTCATCAGCGCCAAGTTCTGCTCGCATAAATAAGCCTTCCGGCAGCACATTTGCATTATCAGTCTCCACCTTTTTAGGCCCCAGATAATCATCCAGGCCAAATCCCAGGCTCTTAGCATGAGATTCAGGCATTTCAACACCGCCAGAATTGGGATGATAACTCACCCCTCTAACAATTACAGATGAATGTATGATTACTTTAGGCATTAGCTTAGGTCTGTAGAAGCGATTGCGATTTTATCGGGTGCATCAAGAACGGGCAAGCCGTTTGTAACACCTTCACCACGCAACTGCATGGGCTTGGCTTCGGGAGTATAAATACGTCCCCATCGTCCAGCCTGTCCGCCGCCTTCAACAGTAGGCCCAATATGAGTGTAGCCTAAAGCATTCTCAAAGGCTGAATCATCAGCGGAACCTTGTCCGGGTCGGTAGCCTCGTGCCTGATCGTTACCAATAGCGGTAACTTTTCCGGCAGTGAAGAACGGCTTCTTAATGGTGTTGCTGGGATCGGATTCATCAATGAGCTCTCCTTCCATATTGTAAGTGCGAATGGTAAGCTGCTCTCGTGCATCATTGGTAACGGTTTTATCATTGCCAACAAGGCGGGAAATATCATATTCCGCTCCATAGGGAACCGAACGTTTTTCCGTTACCGTGATATCATTGACACTATTGCCGATAATAGCAGAAAACGTCGCTTGATGCATGATATATTTAGCGACATCATAACCAAGCAGCGCTTGAATTTCTACCATGTCATCCCAGAATTTTGAGGCGGATTGATCATATGAAGCCGTGCCGGTGTTATTGGCAAGAATGTTTCCGGCCGGTACCCCGTAATCAACATCAATGGTCTTCTTATTGAAAGTCCAGTTAATTTTTCCGGTAGTGAAGATCTGGCCACGCATATATTCGAACGTGTCGAAATGCGGTTGCAGAATCATCTTATCAAGAAAATTAAGGGCCTCTTGCACCATGTCAATGCTTCCACCACCGTTAAGGGTAGCCTGCAGAATGCGCAGTGCCTTTTCAGGCAAAGTAACAGCGTTACCAATCTTTTCAGTTCCTTTCAGAAATGAAGAAGCAGTAATAACGCCACCTTCAGGGTATTCAGAATCCATACCCACGGATCCGGCCATTG
>Ga0306875_100576_pt1 | contig 11675 bp, 6 predicted proteins | sample AntCluMetagen318_FD_190410 | JGI IMG/M metagenome (GOLD analysis project Ga0306875, IMG submission 190410) | Saline lake microbial communities from Club lake, Antarctica - Metagenome #318 (v2) (version 2) | ecosystem: Environmental > Aquatic > Non-marine Saline and Alkaline > Saline | place...
GCCGACAGCGACAGCTCTCCGTCGATCCGTCCGTAATTCTCTCGTCGAGACCGTCAGTACAACCGCTTCGACACAGAACTCAGGCCGCAGAAACAGCTAGCCGAGGATGCTTTGTGAGGTACTGATGCTGGGCTATAGGTGACGATTTGTTGGAGATACACAGAGATCAGTCGACCGTACAGCGTTCCCGTGACCGTGTGGACGACGTCGCTAAAGTGGCTAGTGGTTCGAGACACAACCTGGCCTCATACAGCGCGCCTTGCAAGCTTGCTGTAGTCGACCCTGCTTCGACTGAGATACCGTCCTCAAAAACCATGAGTTGACCCTCTATCTCCGGAACGGCCCTTCTGGTAACGATGTGTTCTATCGCAATTCGCCAAGCGATGCAACCTCGATGAAGAACTCTTGTCTATCCTCCTTGATCGTTCTGAGCAACGAGGTGTGAAATCGAATGTCCTTACGGTGACCTACGATATCGATGCCGACGGACATGCCGATCTGGTTTCGGGATAACATGCTGCACTAGCGACAGCAATAGACGACTACATCATCTTGAATCACGATCTGATAGGGCGTAGTGATAAGTTCTATTGGAGACGTACGATGGGATTCAATGAACGATGTTAAGACGACGCAGGTCTCTTGCTGTTGAGGGATTGGCTGTTTTGTGGATTACGCTGGCCAGCTATTCTATACTTCTATAGACATATAATTTTAAATATGTTTTTAGAGAATGCAATTATGGCTTTGGGGCAAAGTTATTTATATTAAACTAGAAATTATGAGACTATGACTGAAGATTATACTATTCATCTTGCTTTCTATTATAGTCACACGGGAGAAGCAGAATCGAAAAAGGAAGCAATAGATCAATTGAAGAAAGATCTTAATAAAGAAGGAAAACTAAAATTAGACATCGAAAATTTATATCTTAATAACTATCAAACTGAAGTTATATTTGATGGTAACCCAACGCCTTGTGGTTCTGATTTCGAAGATATTGAATTAGTCACTAGCTCAAGTGAACAAAAAACGCTATCTGAAACAACAAATGAAGATAATTAAACGGTGAGTAAGTTACAATTGTTGTTAATACAATCTCTTCACTCAGCTTGAAGCGCCCAACGAATACGTTTCAAGTGTAATTACTGGAACTAACTCAAATAAAATTTCTGTGCTACTATCAACTGTTAGGCAAAACTCACAAAATTATACAAAACTGCACTAGTTGAACACATTCCGGTGGATGGGACTGCTAGAGAGTTCCTCTGTTTGGATGCCCCAATTGGCGGTTGATTGTTCCGTATTTGATGGCTACGGTGGTGGTTATAATAGACTTCGTAGGGAGTCAGACAGCGTTGGACAAACTGATTCTCTATGAGTTCATTTTGCGATCGCCGACTCCCACCGGCAGTATCTATTCGTGACGCCGGATGGATCACCACCGGAAGCAGCGGCTTTCACCCCAATCGAGTGGTCATGAATCGTCGCACAGTTGCGAGCCGTTTTGGACTCTGATTACGGCAGCTATCCCGTACGTACAACCAATCAAATAGACGATTTCGTAGATACGATCGAGACAGAACTCACAATGACCGACCACGAACGAAACGAGGCTGCAAAAGCCGAACTATATATCGACCACTACGAAGAAATGACCGAAGTTACCCAAGTATTTGAGAACGAGTGGGATGGCCTCATTGACAACTGGAGCTGGCGGCTTGTGACATCGCTGGATGCAGCTCGTCTTGTGGACAATCCGGAGGATCTGCCCCCAATACCAGAAGACGATATCCTGCTTGAACTCCCAGATGAAGCCAACCGCCGTCGATACTGGCTGTGTCGACAGGGCAACAACAACTGGGCGTGGCTATTCCCAACCGACTGGTGGACGCATCTCGATCGTGTACACTCAAATTCGGTCGCGTGGTCGCCTCCATTATCCGAACGGTCGACGGTGTATCCCAGTTCGTCCAGTGTATCACTGACAATATCTTTCTGATCTTTCTTCACAGCACCTCGTAATTTGTATCGAAGAGAGATTGCAGAGATCTCACTGATAGCCTCTTCATTGACTTCAACCAGGTACCCAGAGCCTCCTTGAAATCATGATCATCGAGCAGATATATGACGTCAGTTAGCCCACCGCCGACTGAGCCTGTTTTCCCGGGTCCGCCAGTAACACTCAGCGTTCCGGCTTTCTTCGATTGTCCGAATCTAGATTGCTAATGGCAACTTCAGTGACCGGTACTGGACCCTTCTTTTCGAGAATCTCGAGGATACTTGAGCCACTTCTACTGTTGTCCATTAGAATTGGACTCACATGACCAGGAAATAAGATCTTTGTTGACACCCTCTAATTGAGCAACCAGTTGCACTCCACAGATAGCATCCGTTGGAACCCGATCTGGAGTACAGAGAGGGCTGATCGTGAGCTATGAACTACTCGTGCTTCTCAGAGATGCTGTTGATCAGCGTCATCCTATCTGCGGGTGTAAGATAGTATCCTTGTAAGTTGAGTTTCGCACCGGACTGTGAATGAACGATCATGTCGCCGGCCCCCTGGAGATCCTCAGCCCCAGGTTCATCAAGGATAACCCGAGAATCAGTATTGGATGGGAGACGGAAGCTGATTCGACAGGGGAAGTTGGTCTTGATCTTCCCAGACACAATATCTGCAGACGGCCGTTGTGTCGCTAATAGAATAACTATCCCAAGGGCTCGTCCGATCTGAGCCAAGCGGGTTACTGACTTCTCGAATGCATTCTTGTCGTCGACCGACATCAGAAGGTCTGCATACTCATCGATGACGACCACATGGAAGGGCAATGGGTCAGCTTCAAACGCGTCTTGATTTTCGTAGAGCTCAGCCAACGAAGATGCCCCTGTGTCGACGAGATAGTTACGTCGGCGCTCTAGTTCCTCTTCGACCATGTTCAGGAGGTGCTTTGTCCCTTCCTCGGGCGTATTGAAATAGCCGCCTTGCTGTACATGCGGAAGAGATGCAAAGGCCCCAAAGTCGACGCCCTTTGGATCAATAAGGCTGATATTGAGTTCGTCTGGATCGTGGGTGGCAGCGAGCGCCGTAACGACCGTCATCAGGAAATTAGATTTGCCGGACCCGGTGGCACCACCGATTAACGCATGCCGCTCGTCGACTAAGGACAGCAAATGATGCTCGTTGTCGGTGTCGACACCGATCGGGAAGACCAGGGGATCATGAATCCGGTCTCCAAGGGCTTCGAGACCCTCTGAGAGGTAAATGTCCCGCGGATCGCCGTGTGGTATTTCAAGACGTACGGCTCCTTTTTCAGGAACTCTCGTACCCACGATATCACCGTGTGATTGGATCTGAACACTCAGTGTATCTAAATTCCGGAGTATACCGCCTGTTTTCTGGCTTTCTTTCGGAATAACATTGACTCCGACCTTTCGAGGACCGACAGACACAGAGCCGGGATTCGGTGGGTGAATATCGATATCAAGAGAGTCAAAAGCACGTTTGAGATCACTAACCAAATTACTGGGATCGACATCTGTCTCAGGCGTCGGACTATCCTCGAGGTCAGCGATGATATCGGTTGAATCCGTAGTTTGGGCCTCGGGAGCAGTAGAGCCGTCTGGGTCATCCTGATCAGCTTTCGGCTCAATTTCGTCTACTGCAGCTTCAGTACCCTCATCGGGTTGTGATTCCGCAGGAGTCTCCGAGTCATCGTGCTCATTCCCGGAGTTTGTTGTCTCCTCTTCTGGGTCGTCGGCCTCGGATTGTTCTGGCTGGGAAGCCTCAGTGGTGGGTTTTTGTTCTGCCTTTGGCTCAGTACACTCAGCATCCGAACTATCCGGATCAGCGTCTTCTGTTCGAGGTTCTGTGGCACTATCTGGTTCCGATTCAACTACGTCTGGTTCGGACTCAGCATCCTCAGTACGATCTCGTGTGATGGTGGGTTCGCGAGTATCGAACCGCAGATCTGCTAGATTAAGATCCGGTAAGACATCCTCGATGGCATCTCCAGATAGAATACCGAGGGCTTCGATCGGCGCTTCGATAGATCTCACTTCACCATCTGAACCGAACTCAGATTGGAATGTGTTTTGTCGGATTCGGATGACTTCGCCGATGTGGCCCTGCATATCTGTGAGGAAAGAGATGTTGAACTCACCCTCCAAGAGATCTCGCTTTCGGGCTTCCAGATGAGTCAAGTCCTCATCGGAGAAGATTTCGTAGTTGTAGAGGCGATGTGCGACATCGAGAATTATTTTGCCGAACTGGCTGAGTAGGATCTGTTCGTCTGCTGGCTGTGACTCTGGCTGGAGCCACTCTCGTAGATTTTCAAGTGCACCTTTGATTTGTTCACGGCCGGTCTTGATTTTTGAGGTCCCGCCCTTTGTTTCGACAAGCCACAATTTCAGTGTGGAGTTTGTTGGGTCCTCCGGAACGCCGACAAAGCAGAGATCATCACTCGCCTTGCCACGTGAATCGAACTGGAGGAGGCCAGTACCATCCCCTTGGTATGATCGATCGTGTCGGGCCAATTCATTCAGACTAATCGGGACCCACACATGGTCAGGTAAGTCCCGTTCCAGAAGGTTTTGACTGAGCGCAAGCCCACCCACAAAGCCGATGAACTCGACGATTTCAGTATCGTTTGCACGTTGGAGTTTGAGTGCGAGATCGCCGTCAATCCCGACAAGGGTCGACAAAACGTCCTCAGCATCGAGTTGTCCGGATAACTCAGACTCCCTGAGAACCCGTCTTAGTGACATCAGGTATGGGTCGCGTTTATTAGTCGAGGTGATGACATCGTAATTCGGGGACGACTGGTCGTATTGATCGCTGTAATGGATCATCAGCTGTCCAGTCTGGCGTTGCATCTCAGCTTCGGATCGAAGATAAAACTCAATGCCCACATTGGGCTGGACATGGACTACCCACAGTGAGTTCTCCCACAGTTTCGCGAGGTTCGTATCTTGTGAGGACTCGATCCGTTTCTTTGGTGCCTGGCCTAATTGGTAGGAGTCTTGAGCCACACCTGCCTCAAGCGCGTTCGCAACACGCGCCACATTGTGGATCAGCCCTGTTTCATCGTCATCACAACTAAACCCGACAGTATAGACGACACCTTCTGGTGAGTCTCCCACATCGATCGACTCCTGTGAGAAGAGCCCTTCCTTGAGCATTCCAGACGGTAAATCACCGAGTTCCGTGTTGATGCCTGCGCGTTCTTCTAAGAGTCCCCTGAAGAACGTAATGTGGGCTGGCTTTTGATTGTCTTCTTTATATTCGCCAGCGTGGATGTAGTGTACTTTTCGTCGGAGTGTATCCACAAGCTGGTCGTCTTTATTTTCCAAGGTCGACCGAAGCCGTGACTCAGAGGAGTTATTGAAGAACTGGTCGAGAGATTCACCCTCGCCATCGCCTCCGTAGATCCGGAGCAAAATCGTCGGTGAGTCAAAGTCAGAGGATGCAATTTTCTTGTAGAATTTGAAGAGGCCCTTAATCACTGACTCGAGGTCGCCCATGTTGATCAGATTGATCACCATATGGCGCTCAGAGTGCAGCGAGAAGAGGGTTGGAAACGCCTGTACGAAGGTAAATAGCTTATCGCGGATTACTCGCTCCATATACGACGGTGTCACCGCCCCAGGTGCCTCAACTGGTGAGTAGATTTGCCAGAGTGGGTGATCGCGATATCTCAGGCCACGCAAGAGATTTTCGGAGCTGTCCGAGTTGCGATAGGGTAAGATTCCCGATGGACTAAACTTGTCGACGAACTCATCGCGGCGGAACCCTTTCTCGGCTGTCCCTTGGAGTTCGCTATCTCGCCACTCAGCAATCCGGAGCCCGTATGCCAAGAGCACTGGATGGAACGGCGTTAACCAGATTTTTTGGCTGGTCGTCGATTGGATCGTCCCAAGCGATCGCAGTGGGGCAGATGGACTGAACGTCTTGCTTGAGCCCATCTCTTCGGCCGCTTCGATATAGGCCACCAGTACGTTCTCAACCAATTCTTGGGTGGGTTTATCCCATTTGTCTGTCGACGGCGTCCGTTTGCGGTCGCTGAAATGATTGAATAGGTTTCGGTAGGCCTCTAGCAGCGGCTCAGGAATAGGCGTAGAGTGTTCGATTTCTTGGCCATAGCTGAGGGAGTCCTCTTGGACTTCTCGTCCGAGAGGCGAGCCACCATCTAAGAACTGCTCTTCAATTTGTAAGAGTTCTAAATCCGAGTCCTCTAATCGGACACTCTCACCGGACGTCTGGTAGATTTCACCACGACCAGAGTCGATCGTGAATTGGTCCGGCAGCATCAGCTGTTCGCCAGTCCATCGGGTCGGATTGACGATGGCACTCAACATCAGTGGGAGGACTATCTCCTCAGTTTCCACTAATTCAGGTTCCGTAAGGAAGGCGACTTTAACAGGCACCCCCTCTGGGCGGGCGATATAGAATGGAAGGCGATCAGTTACCTCAGATGGATTCGATTTAATCGTGAGTTCACTGTCGAAGCGAACTGTCTGGCCGCTTTCTGTGATTTCGACTTCTTTAGTGTCGAAGTTAAAATCGATACGCTCCAGTTGATCGAGGTGCAGTTCCTGATCCCGAGGCAGCAACAACACTTCCTCTGAAACATCGATATTGAAACTGTCACCATCCGTAGCGAGGAAAAACCATTCTGGCACGATCGCAAGATCGAATTGGTGTGTTGGCTTTCCGCCCGTTGTTTCTTTCCCCACGTAGAACTGGAACGTAGCAAAGTGAGGGGTATCTGGATCTAAGTCCTCAATAGAGGCGGTGACACGCTCTTTTCGCTTCGATACTCTGCCGATATCATCCCCATTTGAATCAATACATTCGTATGGAGTCTCCCCCAGATCCCCAGTGAATTCAGCAGTAATGCTTACATCGCCGTCTTTGGCGACCAAGAGAAGTGCTTGCTGTGTTTTCGAAGAATCGTTTTGGGGCGTATAGATCCGTTCTCGTTTGGCAGTGATCTCCAGATTTAAAAACCGGCGGATATTATCAGTCGCTTCGTATTTGCGAGCTTTTGAATGCTTAGCTCGTGACCACTCGCCTAACTCGAGGACTTCCTGAGTGAATGTCTTGTCGTAATTTTTGTTGAGCCGAGTCTCTGTGTCAATCCCTGCTCTATGCGCACGGCGAAGCTTATCTGCATGCTTGTGGTTGCTATTCAGCGTTTGCTCAATTGCGTCGACGAGATCATCCTCATTTTCTTTGTCACTGAGGAACTGCTCGGTCAGCATATCATCGTACAAGAACTGCGGCAATCGACCGATTAGGTCAGAGAATTTATCAAATTCTTCGTTCTCTGCTGCTCCTCTAATCTCACAGAGGACATCGAGGACATCAGTATTGCTGGTCTGGATCGATTTGCTGCTGATGACCTTATCCAATCCTTTGAGGAAGGCTCTACCCTGTATTGAATCGATCCCACTTGGGTCTAACAAGTTGCGCTTGAACGATTCGAGATTTATTGGCCCGTCGTCTGCGAAAAGGTCCTCAGAGGCATCCAGTGTATCCAAACTTGAGTCAGTATCCAAGACCATCAGCATGGCCCGGGGTTCCGACGAATTTGCTGACTCAGAGATCAGGTTCCGCATTTGGGTTGCGAAGCCCTGAACCACTTCATGGTCGTATGGATCATCAGTGGTAATTTCCGGTTTGACGCGGAGAATATACGTAGGAACGCCATTGTCCGGCATATAGACCGGCAACGAGATCTCATTGCCGTCGACCTCTACAGGAGGTCCATCACCACCAAGCTCTTCAACCAAGATACTTGCAAACCGGTCTGTTACAGACGTACTGTCGAATTTGGCAAGCAGGATTTGTCCCGGATTTGGGGGCCGGGAAACTAGGAATTCCCTGAGATGCTCAACTAAGTAGCGTTCAAATTGTCCGGACATAGACGGCACCTCCACTATCGCTTTGGCGGTCGATCATTCCCATGTCTTCGAGTTCATTGAGTGCGATGCTCTGGCTTTCTGAATCGAGGTAGATGCCACGGTTTTTGAGGTATTGTATGAACATGTCGTAGTGATTGTCGTCTTCGGCAAGGATGAAGAGTCGTGCGAGGAACCGCAATGCGGCTTGGTTTAGGCGCAGAGTCGGACCAATCCCTCGCTGTGTTCTCCAGTATTTTCGCTCTTTACCGTCACCCAACTGGCGGATGACATTAATACCGGCAGTAATGGGAGTTTGATTCGATCGAGGTTTTTCTTCGTAATGCTGTTGGACACCAATCGCAAGCCGCCGGGCAGAGGTAACGAGATCGGCCTCTAAATTGCGCTCGCTTTCTGGGAAGTGAGCCTCGATGTTTGCAACACAGTCGTATTTGATATCGTCTGGTAGCTGTACTGCTTCGGACAGCCTGTAGGCCTTCTTTGAATCGTTGTATTGACTCTCTTCGACAGTCTTGGCAATGATACTGAGTGCTGTAAGTCGTCCCCACGAATCGTAGATATCCCGTTCGATCCCATCACCGTCACGCTCTCTGTACTCCTGGGTAAAACGACGATCCTGGCTAGCAGTCTCATTCCACAATCCGAAATAGATGTCGACGATCTCGGGTGAAAATGAGTTCTCTGGATCTTCCCCTAACTGCTCAAATTCCTTCCTGAGATTGATTGCCAGTTGCAGGTAGTAGTTCATGAAGTGCAGACTAAACAGGTCACGAGCCGACTGCAACCAGTTAGACGGGGAGTCGTGTTCATCAGACAGCCACGCTTGTAGATCCTGTTGGAACGCATCAGACAGATCAGCAACATAGGGCCGGATCGGATCCGGTTCGCCCGTATTATCTTCGTCTTCAGTGATTTTCTCGGCGACATCGACAAACACCTGCTCGAATATATTCGAGGGCGACTGTTGGTTGAGTCGGTCGACGAATGCCTCATGGAGTGAGGAATTGAAGCTACCGTCCTCCGTCGTCATTAACATCGTATACCATTTACCCCAATTTCGAGACTCCTTGGGCTTGATACATTTCGCAATAGATGGGTGGAAAGGGACCATATACTGCTTTGCCTTTTTTCCACGATTAGAGCCTTGCTTGCCGGTCGTGGTATACGTTGAAGTGAAGATATTCCACGCCGTTTCGGCATCTTCCTCGGAATCAAATGGCCCATACTCCTGGACGTTGGTGTGGAATTCCTCGACCGTATCGATAGGTGGGCTAGCACCCAACACATTCGCCAAGATTTCGGAGAAGATGGTCTCACGAACAGTTGGAGCGGGTGAAGTCGGGAAGAGCCCATCTTGTATCACACGGCTACTGGTTGATTCGATCGAGGGGATTTCACGAATCAGTCGATCAGTCATTGGTTGCCACCCTTTACGCTAATCCCATCGAATGCATCTTCTGTGACGGTAAGTAGCACTGAACCATTTTTGTCGATTATTTTGACCGACTTTTCTTTTTTAGTGAACTCGGAGAGTCGAGAGTGGATGAGTCGAATTCCCTCCGATCGTTCGAGGTCTCTGACGTTTGGATTGTAGCCTTTGCTAATACGTTTCATGAGGATATACAGTTCGAATGAAATGGGCACTGGAACCTCATTATCCGATTGTTGGGGCTGCAGCACAAACCAGAGCTGTCCCGGCAGTGTTTCCCGCTTTGTTCTCACGCGGGACTTTTTCAAGTCAGGCGAAGGATTCGACCACTGAGCGAGAAACCGATAGTCAGGGGTTTTGATCCCATCTATGAACTCGATGAACTCGCCGTCAGCATGTCTTCCACTCCACGATTTGAGCGCCTGTTTGAGTGTGGAGTTCATACTGCGTGCGCTCTCACGCAACGCTTCGTCGACAGTGTCATCAAATTCCTCGCTCCGGTTGAAGAATGTGTAGGCACCCAAGAAGTCATTGAACCACGACCAGTCGATAGCGGTTCGAATATCATCCCGTTTGTCACCTTCCAAATACAGCTTCCGAAGTGTCGTTTGGACTTTGCTGTCTCTCCCAAACTCGTGGGGTTGAGGATGCACGCCGATCAATTCGTCCATCGTCGTGGGGTTGGCAACCCATTCAAGAATTTCGAGATCAATCTCTCGATTGGCTTGTGCTGACGGATCGAGGTTACCACTACGACCACTATCGTGGTCGTCAATAATTTCGAAGACACTATTCCAGAGCAACATCTCTGCGGTGATGTTTCTATTAGATTGGACAGCCGCTCCGATAGGACACGCGGCGTCCGTCTCTGCGACCTTTTCTAGGGGGACAGGCAGCAATATTGAGGCTAAGTGATCCAAGATGCGTCGAGGGTTTAGGTAGGAGTTTTCTATAATGCTCTTGGCCGCAAGCAGCTGGGTGACGTGTTTGCGAACGTCGTTGTCGGTGAACCGCTCGACATTATAATGCAGTGGACAGCTCTCACCCGCCGGGCAGACTTCTTTCTCATGCTGATAGGCTTCGTGGAAGGGGCTTTCAGGATCACTAGCGTTGAATTTGTCGACGATATCTCGGAGCAAGCCATCGCCGAAACGATCGGGATGGGTCTCGAAGAGAGTCCGGTGGCTTAGATTAAGCACCTTGATCGAGTCGGTCTCGTATTTCCGTTGTGGCTTTGCATGTTCGATAGCATCCCACAGCTTAGGGTATTTTTCATTGTACCCCTTTCGTTCGAAGAAATCAATAGCCAGACCGAGGTTGATTGCGACGCCGGATCGAGGCCCAATCCCGGAGTCCAGATTACCCCTGACCTGAGTAAAGAACTGGTCGAGAGTCTTATCGTAGGTCTTTGTTTTTTCCGTTGATGCGGTGGCATCCATGTGGATTTGATCTTCTGTTAATGAGTCTATTCCCTGTTGCTGTGCATTTAGAAACGCACGAGAGAGCAGAGCACTTTTTCCATCACCTGCACTCCCGGTGATGAGCAGTAATTTACCGTCTTCAGAGTACTCATCCACGAAGAAAGAATTGACAAGATCATCTTCCTCTGTAGAGATATAGAGTCCTTGACGGAGGTCATTCCGATCGATGTGGCCACCTACAATTGCTCCCGCTTCACCCATCTTACATGACCGAAGAAGTTCGAACAGAGTGTGACTAGAATCCACTGAAACCATTTGATAGTGATTACGCAAATAACTAAATCCAGACTCAATAAACTTAGCGCATTATGAAAATAATAGCTAGTAGTATAATTGAAATGTAGACACCAATTGTCCCATTATATGTCTGGCAACGCCAATCGGAATCATGGTACAACTACACAAAAAATCCTACAACAGACGAGTTTTACTTCTGGCCTCTAATTGTCGTCTATGGCCGAACCCGTCCTGAGATGGGCAGGTGGAAAAAGACAGCATTTGGACGAAATATTCCAACATATCCCACCTAAAACTGAAATTGACACATATTATGAGCCCTTTTTTGGAGGCGGGAGTGTCTTCTTTGCTTATGAGCCACAAAAAGCCAAAATTAGTGACATTAATCCCAAATTAATTAATTTTTATCAACAACTAAGAGACAATCCATCCAGGATTATAAACCGAAACAAGGAACTCGACAAGCAGCTCGAAGGAATCGTATCTCAACAACAGCGCAAGCTCAGCGACTTCGCAAATGGTGATGACAAGGAAGTCTTGGAGCCAATTCCAGATAACCCCAAAAATACTAACAAGTTGCAAGTTGAGTTCTACGAGCGCAAACGAGA
>Ga0306875_100580_pt1 | contig 11635 bp, 4 predicted proteins | sample AntCluMetagen318_FD_190410 | JGI IMG/M metagenome (GOLD analysis project Ga0306875, IMG submission 190410) | Saline lake microbial communities from Club lake, Antarctica - Metagenome #318 (v2) (version 2) | ecosystem: Environmental > Aquatic > Non-marine Saline and Alkaline > Saline | place...
AACATATCAATATAAAATAACACCCCACAATTCTCATCTGGAGGCGTTATTTTTGGCTTTATATCTACAGTTTGAGTGTCTACAGTTGTTCTTGGTCCGATTTCGGTGTTGGCTTATCTATCGCACACGGTGGGAAATCCAGCCGTGCCATCGTCGGTGGGTGTGTACGCTATTGTCCGCTTGACCCGCGCCTGAAGACGCGGGTATGCGCTCGCACTATGTATCAGGCCCTTCATCATCACTGCTATCATCGTCATCATCATCGTCATCATCATCGTCTTCTTCTGGGTCATCGTCTTGTTCGACAGTATCATCTCCCGTGTCAATGTCTGGACTTCCCGTTTCGGATGTGTCTTCTCCACTTCCTAATTTCTCATCTGGGTTATCTGGGATATGTCTGCTATCACCACTGTCTGGGTCGATGTCTACGACCTCTGCGTTATCACCGCCTTCGTTTATGACATCTTGTGGTGGTACTTGATGGGCTTCTGCTTCTCCGTCTGGTCGGTCTTCAAGATCGTTACTTACATCTTCGAACTTTTGCTGTATTTCTTCTTTACTACTGCTTGAATCTGTAGTGTTTTCGTTTGTATCTTTTCCACTTTCTCCTCCCGTATCTTTACTTGATTCTTCATCGTGACCGTCTTCGTTGTGGCTGTCTCCGTCGTGATCGTCCCCGTTGTGGCTGTCCCCGTCGTGTCCGTCCCCGTCGTGTCCGTCCCCGTCGTGTCCGTCTCCATCGTTTCCGTCATGGTTGTCTTCATTATATTTTGGATTACGTCTGTAATCGTCTTTGGTGATGGGGGTATTTGCATCTTCAGCCTCTTTATCTAGGTCTTCTAGGCTTTCTAGGCCGTTATCATCTGGTGACAGGTATGTGTGTGCGTCATCTGTGATCACATTGTCGTCTTTGTGTATTCCTGGATGTTCTGCGACTTCATCGTATACAGTATCGTCATGTTCGTCCCATTCATTGTCATTCAGGAATTCTCCGACAGTGGTGTTGTTACCGATATCGTCATCAACTTCAGTCTCATCATTGAGGTATTTTTCTTCCTCGTTAGTGTCTCTGTAGTGTTCGTCATCAATGCCGGATTCTTTTAGTTCCTCGAAGTTATCGGGTACGCTGTTATCGTTGATATATCTGATGGCGGTATCTGAATCGATATCATCTCGATTGATCGGCTCTGGGTGTTCCGCTGCGTGTTCAACAACTTCGTCTGGTGCTTCTTCGAGGCTATCTGAACTCTCTAATATTTCTGCTGCGGTTCCGTCTTCTCCCTCGAATGTTTCAGCTCCATCGAAGCCCTCTTTGAGGCGATCTTCCTTTATGTCACTATCTTCGAAGTCTTCTGGACCAGTGAATGAAGTGCCTTCAACATTGTCTCCGTATCGGAACGCAGCTTGTTCACTATCGACTTCTTGTACTTCGGTGTCGTCAGTCAGTTTGAGACCTGTTGAACCCCCTTCGTGACTGTATTCAGCTCCACTGATCCGGGTCATTTGGCCTTCTTCGCTGTCTATGCCTAGATCTAATACTTGTTCTCCGTCTTCAGTTTCAGACGTGAATCGTCCATCAGATGTTTGATCTTGGACATCGAGATTTCCTGTACCTATGAAGTCATCACCACCTTCGTTAGATCTTGCTAACGTATCTACTTCCACTTCGTCTTTCGATTTGTTGTAGTGTTCTTGACCTGATGCACCGATACCGTTGGCAAGGCCTTTGCTTGCATGTCCAGCTTGCTCACTGTGCGGTTTGTCAGCTAGTTTGCCCTCAAATTCGATTGTACCACCGTCTGGGGATTCTTCGTATGGATCTTTGTCTGCGTAGTCTTCTTCGATTTCCTGTTTGCTTGCTGTTAGTGTACCGCTGCTTCCACTCTTACCTAGCATCGAGTCTTTTGTATCGTCACCAAGGTGCTTCCAGTGGTTGTTTCCTCTATCTTTTATCGTGTTAGCGACCTCGTGTGGTTCTTGATCATCGGCTAGGTCGTCTACAGGGATGCCAAGATCGTCTTCGTAATCAACTGATTCGCCCGTGAGTGCGTTAGTTCTGATTGCGTCACCTTGTTCAGTGTCTTCCCAGCTTTCGACACCATCTGTTTCTCTGATTTGGTCGGCAACCTCAGAGGCGTCTGTATTCTGGTGTAGGTCATCCTCTGGGATTCCGTATTCTTCTTCCCAGTAGTCTTCTGTATTTCCTATGTCACTCTCTTCGAGGTCTTCCACGTCTTCGATACCATTGCCTCGTTCGTGGATTGTGTCCTTTTCAGCAGGGCTGAGGTTTTCTGGTCTGTCCTTCTTGCCTCTGCTATGCATCTTGGAGATGCCACCTTCATCATCTTCCGAGTGTGGGAAGACTTGGTTATATTCAGTTTCTTCAGGGACGGTTTCTTGATCTTCCATTCCGAATCCTCTGGCTGGTGTTTCCCCATTTCCACCGTGTTCTTCGGCATTGATGAATGGGTCCCCGTGGTTGTTAGCTGTGGACCACATCCTTGTCCCCATCCCGTTATTACCGTTGAATCCGACTACCTCTCCATCTTCTGGATCTCTGCGTTCACCATCGTCGAATTCTGGTTTGGCGTCAGCTCCCATTTCGTGTTCGTTGGTGAATCTAACGTAGCCGAAGTGTTCTCCGTCTTCTTTCTTCTCACCGTTCTCGTTGGTTTCATAGAAGATACCGCGTGCGCCGATTTTCTCATCATCGTCGGCTACACCATCCATTGTATCCTCAAATATGAAGTTGCCTTCAGGGGCTACATTGAATGGGGCGTCTTCTGTGGAGTCAGCTTGTGTGATCTCTTCGGCATCGACCGTTTGTGTTTCACCTGGGTCGACGTAGTCATCTTCGTCGCTACTACTACTACTGTCGCCTCCGTATGAATCGTCTTCCTTGTCTTGTGGTCCTTGGGTTTCTATTTCTTGGGTGCCAACAACAACACCATCATCCGTTCCGGGCGATGCGTTGTTATCTGTTATTGGAGTTACTCCATGTCCAGATTTGCTAGTGCTTTCTCCTTCCTTGATCACACTGTCTGGGACTGGGGCATCTCCATCTGGTTCTACACCACCGTTTCCGGGACTGTCTGGACTTAATCCGTCAGGTGACGCTTCAGGAGCTTCTCTTGGCGATTCGTCAACGTCTATATTGTCCTGCTGTGGTCCAAGTTCTCCTTCCGAATTTGAGAAGGCGTTTACTCTATTGTCGTCTTTTCCAGGTGCTGTATCGTGAATCTCTTCGCCTCTGATTGAGTTTTTCTGACTATTCGGAATGTCTTCATACGAATCGATTTCGTCGTGATCTCTGATAGCAGTAGACACCTGTTCTTGTGTTATTCCCTCTCGCATCTGGTCGTTTTCAGGGATGTTGTGGCCTTCTACTACTTCTGAAGTGTCTCTGTTCTCCCAGTGATCCTTTGATTTCAATTTCTCTTGGCGGCTTTCTGGAAGATCTTCGAATTCACTGTATGGGTTCTTCCTGCTTTCTAGGTCTTGCGCTATCGTGTTGAGATTGGCACCTTCAGGTATCTCTTCTGTCGGAATGCCATAATCTCTTTCGTAGCTGGTACCATTTTCTTCGGCAACCAGATCGAGGCCTTCATCATTAGGATCGCCTCCGTTTGGCGGTCCACCTCCGTTTGGCGGTCCACCTCCTCCGTTTCCGTTGATGCTTGCACCTGCCATCCCAGCAAATGCCACTGGGTCTGTGTCTTTTGACGACATACTGATGGCGTTGTATTCATGGCCCCCTTCGTATCCTGCATGTGCGTCGGGGTCCATCCCGTATTGTCTTACTGCTTCGCCATTGACGACTACATTTTGACCCACATTTTCCTGTAGGTGTTCAGCCATTTCCTCGTCTTCTGCTCTGATTGGGTTGCTGTAGCCGTTGTCTGTTTCTATTCTAAATAGCCCTGCGGCATCTCCTTCGGGATCGTTTGGATCTTGTTGGAGTGTTCCTCCCATGGCTACATCTTGACCTTCCATGTCAGGGTTGCCAACGAATTCTTGTCCCCTTACCTCGTTTTCGCCATAGAGTCTCGAATTTTCGTCTGCAACGAGGGTGTTTTCTCCATCCCGGTTTTGTTCCATTCTGAGATTTCCGGGTCTTGCTGTCTCGTTTTTATCGAGGCGGAAGTCAGCATCTTCCCCAACTTGGATTGGGACTTCTTCGCCTGTTTCTGGGTCCTCGAATGTGCCTGATTGGGCTACTCCTTCTTCCGTGTTGCCTTCTGGATCTGGTGTGAACCCACCTTCAGAGGCCATATCGAATCTTTCTCCAGATTCACGAACCGTATCGCCGTGTTCTGCGGCTTCATCTGTTGTGATGGCAGTCTCTGCTTGTCTGTTTACGTCCCCACCTTGATCTCTGCCAGTTCCTCTGCTTGCTGCTGTCTGTTGGCCGGAACTTGAACCAGAACCGTGGGCTCCTTCTTGGCTTCCAATTCCGAAGTTGCTGTTTGGACCACCCATTAGATGTGGAGCTTGAGATCCAACAGTCCCTCTGATCGATTCTTTGGCGAATGCACCTGCTCCAGCCTTGCCTATGTCGCTTAGGTTCTCTTTCGTTTTCTTTGCCTTTTCAGCACGCTTTTGCCATTTTTCTTGGACTTGTTCTGCTTTCTCAGCTTTGCCTTGTGCTATATTACGTTGTACGTTTTCGCGATCATTGTACTTGCCCTCCTGTTCAAAGACGTTTGCTTCCTTTGTTCCTCCGTTTTCTGTTTCGTACTCGAAATTGCCTTGGGAATCGATGGTTTGAACTTCTTCACCATCAGCGAAATCATCGAAGTCGCCCTCGACTTGATCTAGGTTTATCATCCCACCTTTTCCGTCACCGTCTTTATTGAATGAGTATGCTTCGCTGAACGATTCACCTGTTTCAGCTATTGAATCGGCTTTTTCTTCAGCTTGTCTCCTCTGTTCATCCTCCATGAACGTTGGATTGATATTGTCGGTGATCCCTTTTGCAGCCTTCTGTTTTTGATCTGCAAGGAAGCCACCAGCACTGCTCTTCATACCCTTGTATTTCTCGTAGCCACTCTGCATGTAGCCCTTTGTAGGCTGTGGACCCTCTGGGTCCGATGCTCCTGTAATGTCGTCTGAAGGCCCGTCCGGTGTTCCGCCTGTACCTTCGGTTTTGTGATTGTCTACACCACCTTGGGTGCTTTTTCCTTCTACGTCGTTTGCTGTGCCAGTAGGTTGTGCTGTTCCTTCGCTACTGTTATCTGGTCCAGATCCACTTGCATCCGCAGTTCCGGCTCCAGCTGCTGAGGCATCAGCAGTTGCCATATTGTCGTCTGCGGATTGTTCTACTGCACTTCCAGAATCCGATCTAATCTCCTGCATTTCATTCTGGAGGTTTCCTCCAGCACCTGCATTTCCGGCCCCACCTCCACCTCCGGTAGAGCTGCTGCTGGAGTAGTCATCTCCAGATCCGCCACCCATGTTCATATCACTTCCATCTGGTGTGTTTACATTGCCGTCTTGATCACTCATTGCATCACCCAGTTTTCCAGATGCTTCTTCGGCCATTTTCCCTATCCCTGCGGTTGCAGCTATTGCAACACCACTCATTGCTTGTCCGGCACCTACAGGTTCTCCTGCCCAAGCTACTATTTTCCATATGACTGCAATCAATAATATAGGGGCTATAGTGATGATTACTAGAGTTGACCAGAGACTCCCGATTAATTCACCGACCCCATCTGCACCATCAATAACCCCTCCTGTGCCAATCACAACTATCACATGGAATATAATCCCCACGATAGGCCCAGTTAAACATGTATATAGCCCCATTCTAAACCACTTGTTTGCAAATTCGTTAACGGGTTCGAGCATCCCCCAATCTGCATACCAGAATACTGCAAGTAGAGGTGAAGCTATGAATACTGTGTAGATGAAGAACTGTCTCAATTGGAGCATGATCACTATTAGCGCGAACATAATGACGAAATATATTCCGTATCCAAAATAGAAGAGAGCAGCTGCAACTGCCACAACAAATACAGCTGCAACACCAGTCTCAAAGAGTGTTGAGCCACCATTTAGAATCCCACCCCCTAAGATCTGGGCGAATATATCGTCCCCATTTGGTAGTGTTGCCACTGTTAGGGCATTTGATAATTCTACTCCGAAACCAATGAGTGGTTTAGATACTGCTATGATTGCAATTACACCAACTACTCGAATTCCTTGCCTCCAAAGACTTGTTTTTTGTTCATCTGCAAATGGCATTGATAATAGACCCAATATCATCATGATGGGCAATAATGCAAGAGCTACCTCAAACATAGAATTCCACGCAATTAGTGCAGACTGGCTATCGACAGGATTTCGCAGCAATATAAATATCTCTAAGGGGACATCCACTAGTCCCTGTGTGAATGAATTCATTGCATCTGGTATTACACCGAAAAAATACTCGGAGAATGCTTTAAATGCGTCTTTGAATACCAAGATAGGCAGTCTTAACAGTAGATATTCTAGTAACATAGGTGTTGGTTTGTGTTTGATTAACCGGTTGGCTGTTAGTCTGTATTGTTCCGAACTTTATCAGTTTAACGGTGGGTGTGGGTGACTATGGGATCAAATCAGGTGCGAATATCAGTACCGTCCCAAGTGCAATCACTAACAGTGTGATTGGAATGATTTTGATTGCCCACCAGAACGTCTTCGATTCCCAGATGTGTTTGAGGATGTTCTTGATCGTCTGTTTGTAGACCGCTAATTTTGATTGGTCGGTCTCACTTGAATCGTCTTTATCTGTGGTAGCTTCCTCTGACTTAGATGGTTTCTCTTCATTCTCGGGAGGTGTGATCTGGCTTTCAACTTGCTCTGCTGGTTCAGTTTTGTCAATCTGATCAGGTCGTTCAGTATGGTCTGTGTCTATGACTTCATTTGGCTGATGTTGATCTGAACTAGATTCTGATTCGGTTGAACCTGTAGGTTTATTCTGTCTGTTAGACTCCTCTGTAGATGTTCTACGGGATGTTGGTTCTTTATCTGTTTCCGTGTCAGTGCTAGTCGAGCTGACTTCATCAAGCAAGTCTTGGTCAATTGATGACGTGGTGAACGACTCGTTATTTTGGTTTTCTTCGACTACTTCATTTGAGTCAGTTACTTTACCTCCTACCTTGTATGGGTCTTGGACGTTTTTACTGCTATCTTCAGTATCTTCTTCTATTGCAGGATGTTTTTCGATGGTGTCTGCTGAGCTTGTTGATAATACACCTTCTGCACTCTCTGATTGTGATGGTTCAGGGCTAGTATCAATCTCAGGGCTGTTGTCTGGGATCGCTGTTTGTCTGGCTGTTTCTGCCATCGTTTCAGTTAGTTCTGAATCGGGGGTTTCGTTACCTTCGTCAAGATCGTATCCTAATTGTTCTAGGTAGCCTCTTGGATCAAGGCCTTCTTCGATGACGTGTCTCTCGTATGGGTCAACATATATTTCGAGTCGTCGACGACCGTGTTCTGATGTCGACAGGAGGCATTCGGAGAAGTCTGAATTTTGTCCTCGTGCAGCTTGTCTGAGGAATCTTGCTTCTTCGTCACTGAAGTCGTAATAGTCGATGACTTCTTGTGAGACATTTTCCTGGTAGAACAGTTGTTTGATGTCACAATTATCGTAGATCTCTTTCTTTTCATCGTTACCATCGCCTAGGAACTCGTCTGGTGTCTGTGAAATGAGGGTGAGTCCAGCTCCAAAGTGTCGTGCGTGGCGGATGAACAGATTGAGTAGTTTTCTGGAGCCGGGTCTTCCCAGAAGATAGTGGGCCTCTTCGAAGGTGACATCGAATTTTTCTGGGCGACGGCGTGCCTCTTGGTAAGCCCAATCCAACATTGTGTGCATGATGAGAGGCATTTCGCCGGTATCTGCAAATGCCTCCATGTTGAAACACACAATACGGTGTTGCAAGTCGATGTTTGTGCGACCGTTTAGATTGTTATTGACTGATCCAGCTTTGAATGACTCGAATTTGGGGACGAGTTGTTGTGCGATCTTAACGTGTTCATCAGATGGGTTTGTGATGACTTCTTTAGTTCGTGGATGGCAGTCCTCCATCGAACCAGTCTCATCTTCCAAGTCTTCAGTCAGATCCACTTTATTTGAATGAATACCACCTTTTGAGATGATGTTTACACCCTCGATCACATCGTCGAGGATCGGTGAGTCGTTATGGAACGTTTGGGGGTCGGATGTGATACCCATCTTTGCGTACGCATAATGTACGCCGTGGCCGATGACACCTTCTTCACCTGCTGTCATCCCAGCCCGCTGTGACTGTTCAAAGTACGTCTTCAGGATCTCAATTACACTTCTGACGTTATTTGAATAAGCTTCTGTCTCTTCTGTGTCTCCTTGTGGTGGTTCAATTTGTAGAGGATTAATTCGGTCATTGCCACCGAATTTAATTACTGACCCTCCAGCCTTCTCTGCAAAGTCCACAAAGTCGTCACCCAGTGGATCGAAGATGATTAGCCGAACGTCGTTATCATTCAGCAAACGGCGATACATCGCCATTTTGGTTGAATAGGTTTTTCCCCCACCAACCTTTCCTGTAACAACTTTCGAGTGACCACTGAGATCGTATCGATCAACGATCACAGGCCGTTTCGAATCATCGAAACCTAACAGTACACCCGTCGACTGGTTTACTGGAGGCTCTATGAAGTTGAAGAATGTCGCCATTGCCTCCAACTGAACCGCATTGTTGTTTTTGATGGGGTCAGATCCAACAGGTGTGATTGATTTCTGACTTTCTATTTGTCTCCCTTCTATCGGGAATAGGTCCATACCTTGTTCAGAGACTTTCCGTTGAACACTGCGTGAGGATTCCTCCATTTCCTCCAAAGTTTCCCCGTGGATCTCCATGTAGAATGAGAAGTTGAAGATCTTGGTTGTTCCACTAATCAGGTTTCGTAGGAGTCGTTCGAGTTCTTGTCGTTCGTGTTTTTCTTCGTAAACGTCAGTGCGGCCTCTCTTTTTCTTCCATTGAATCGCACTTTTCATTTGGGTCAACCTTTGCTGAAGTCTTCCCTTCACAGATTTCGTATCTCTCGGTTTGATGTGCATAGACAGCCTCACATCGTGTTCTGAGAGTGTGATTGGAACTAACCAACCTGGAGAAACGAGCCGTGGTAGAGAAGTGGCCGTTAGAATTTGGTAGAAGTCCCCGTCTCTGGTATGCCAGTCGGTTTCTTCTTCCATGTTTTGGGGAGCGACAATTGATTTGTCGACTCTTCCCCGTTCATCACCAGTTTCGAAGGCCGAGAATAGCTCATCTTTGTCGTCTACATTTTGCAGATAGTGAGCTGCCTTCTCAATTTCTGATCGATTTGTGTCCTTACCGATTGCGTCAAGGTAGTCTATTGCTGCTTGTAGATCTTCTCCAGAGAGTTCGTCGATGTCGATCCGTTCTTCTTCTTCGTCTTCTCCTTCACCGGTTTTATTGAGTTCTTCTCCGTTCTTGATGTTCTTGAGAGTCTCTTTAATACCGTTTTCGTGAATCGACTCTTTGATCTCTTGGGGTTTTTCTGGCATACTCATATTTGTAATCAAGTGGCTGTTATTGGGATCTCACTCTTGCTTCAGTTGTTGTTTGATTGTGATGGTGTCTATTAGAGTTGTTCATTCATTATAGGAATGATTCTTTGCCCTCTGGGTTTCCGTCTGACTCAGGTCTTGTTAGCCAACCGTGGTTCATTGTATCTGGTGCTTCTTTGCCTTTGTAATAGAAATGGAGTATACTAAGAACGTCTTCTCGGTCGTCTACAATTTCAGTGTCTACCCCTGTTCGGGGGAGTGAACTGTTTACATTTTCTGCTCGGGACCATAGCTCGTCGTATTGCTTCTTTAGGTCGACATCTTTTGATCCCGGTTTGATTGCATCAAGCTTGCTCCCGCCACCTTCTTGTTCATCCTTATTGCTTTTTTGTGAAGTGACAATGAGGAAGTGGCGTCGATCTCGAATGTTTCCTCTGTCTACAGCATTTTGTAGCCATTGGCGGTGTAGTGTTCGACCGTACTCAATCAAGTCACTTTCTTCCTCTGGTTTGTTTTGATTGGTTTCTTTAATGTTTTGCAGGTATCCTTCAGCGTCATATGGGACAGGCAATGTGAATATCTGTATCGGAGATCGGATACCCATTAGGAATTGTGAATACGAATGGTGAACTGCCATTCGGGATTGGTTATCGAGGATAAGCCATGGCCTTGCGGTTATCTCAATTATTAGTCCGTATGCTTCTTCAGTTTCGATTACACCATCATCATGGATTGCTTTGAAATCCATGTTCTTTCGCGTGTTTTCGTCTCCTACCATAGATTCTGATTCGTATTGATCTTCTGGTCGTTCAGCTGTGAATGTCTCTTCTTTGCCGTCTTCATACTCGATGCCTTCCTCTTTTGCATCTTCGTATGTTACGTCTTCTTCTTGTGTTTGGATTGGTTTCCAGACATATCTTTCAGGTCCAAGCCGGAGTTTTAGCATTCCTATCAACCACCGACCGGGGCTTTGTCCTGCTGGTGTTCGTATATAGACAGCAGTACCGACAATTCCTCCCAGAATCACTGTTGGTCCAAATAATATGGGAGAGGTATTTAGGACCATTAAGATTGTACCTGGAGCCATTGGGATCGCGAAGGCATGGCCCAATCGCTTTATTGAAAACCCAAATAGTTTCGTTTGTAAGAGCTTTTCAGCTACTGGTACTGGCTCCATCTTCGTTACCACCAACCCGTCTCATAGAAATATATCTTTGGGTTAGTATTTCGTCTGAGACATTATGGTGAATGTCTGATTTGGGTTAGGTGTGGTATCTCTCTGGAAGATAATTCGCGATAAAATAGGACACATCTGGAGAGATGTGGAACTTTATTCGTGTTCGGTTTTGACACACCTTGAAGGTGTGTCAGTTGTTTCAGTGGGCCTATACGTCACCGATGAACGCTGCCATCTGTAGCAGGATGTCCATCGCAAGGGCCAATCCGAAAAGGATGAACCCGCCGATCATGGCAGAGTATCCTCTTTCAGACCATTTCGATTCTTTACTGCCGAGTCCCCACAGAGTGATTCCGTGGAGCATGATGATCGGGCCGAGCAGGTATGCGATATTACGCAACAGCTCGTGGACTCGACCAAGCAGATTGATGATTTCTAGCTCGGTGACTGATGTCTGGATCACTGTTGTTGGCGATCCAGTTGCGGCTACCTGTCCAACTAGTAGGGTGGAAATCAGTGTAGTTCCGATTCCTACCCTTGCTACCGTCTTGATATTCGGTTTTTGTGTCTCTTTCATTGTTGATCTCGTGGCACGATATTGGTTATCGACTGACTCGTATGAATTCGTGTTTGTTAGGTTCGTTTAATAGTTTTTCCCTCTCGTGAGAGGGGGATGGATTAGGAGTGGTCTACAGATCCACTCTCTGTTGTTGCACCAACTCTGACTGAAGTTAGTGTTCCTTGTGAGTTTTCATCGTCTCTGTTGTCTTGGACGATCAACTCTGTGTGGACGTATTCCCCGTCGAGGTTGAACGTAGCTAGATGTTCAGCCTGTTGGGTCTGACCGTCGAACGATCTTGCTACTTCACCGACGTAGGCGATGTGTTCACTCTCGTCTTGAT
>Ga0306875_100582_pt1 | contig 11603 bp, 18 predicted proteins | sample AntCluMetagen318_FD_190410 | JGI IMG/M metagenome (GOLD analysis project Ga0306875, IMG submission 190410) | Saline lake microbial communities from Club lake, Antarctica - Metagenome #318 (v2) (version 2) | ecosystem: Environmental > Aquatic > Non-marine Saline and Alkaline > Saline | place...
CACCTGCAGAAGAAGTATATGATATAACGTTCACAATCACGATTGATGGAGACCAATATACATATACAGATACTGTAGCTATTGTGGATTTAACTTTAGAATATAGTCAGAGAGGTAATAGTGGAAATTATGATTTCACATGGAACACGAATCCTGAAGTAAATGGAGCTAGTGTAACATTTGTTGCAAACGGAAATGTTGTTGAATCTGGATTAAGTCAATCTGAAACAGATTATCGTTACAGTGGAAATTCAGGAGATGATATAGAAATTCAATTAGTTGACAGTAATGGAAATATAATAAAAACTACTTCTACAACCATATAAGTTATATTTATAATAACTTTTGATTCAATAAAAATATTGATTTATTCTGGTGTGATTTCTTCAACGAATTCTTCTCTTTCTTTTTCAAAACTAAAATCTTCTGTGATATCAGAGATGACATTAAAGAAATTTTGAACATCTTCTGTAATAGAATCATCATCAGACAAAGATACTAATTCATTATATTCGGACTGATTAATATATGTATTAATCTTATATCTAGGACTAACGTTTTCAATCCCAAGAACGTTGAAACTCATATTATTCGTAAGTATATTTAGACTTGGTTTATTTTGTTCCTGAAATTCAGACTTGAAACTTACAGGAACATTAATTTCAATATGATAAACTTTTTCCACAGGTTCCATAGCATTCTGAATAGTATTTAGAATAGCACGAGATGACATTGGATTCATTGATTTACATGCTTCGTTAAGTGATTCCATTTCTATATCTGTAATGGGAAACCTCAATTTATAAGTACGCTGGTCTGTATTATTTTCGACAGCACAATAATGTGAAGAATCTTGAATACGTGTTAATACTGTACTAAGAATCGTAGAGTCATAATTTTCATCTAAGTCATTATCACCGGTAAATGCAAATACAGAATCACACAATATATGTAATTCTGTCTCTGTAATATAAGTATCAACCATCATAACCGTTTCATGATTACCAATATCCGCAGTTTGAAGACTCGTTTGACTATTGTACGACATACACAACAATTCGTTTGTTGTATAATAAACCCATTGATTTTAAATTATTCGTTTAGAACAAGTCACCGTCTGGATACTCACCTTTTGCATCAATAAGATGATTCCAATCGCCACCTAAATTAGAAACATATCCATATACCTCACCATCTTTTTCCAAGGCGATTACAGAACCGAGGTTTTCTTCATTTCGATGTTTTACAGTTAAATTATTTCCAAAGAGATTAACATCTTCATCGAACTCAACATTCTTTTCTTCTAGATTTGGTTTTATAACCATATCTACATTATCATCATCTGCATGATGTACTGTACTTTTACTTTTTTGTTTATAAATATACTTTTTTTCAATATTTACTGTTAAAACTGGTGTGATTTCATATTCTTCATCCATTGGCACGATTGTTGGGTCTTGCAGGTAGATAACATTTTTAAAAATAAAAGTTTTAGAAGTCACGTCAGAAAATGAAAAATTAATACTATTTACATCAAACACATCATCAATAACGGAATGAACCATATCTAGTGCTTCACTCTCATACACCTCTTTTGCATAACTGTGCGGATGCTCATTTTCCATATCAATAAATCCGTTGGGGACGATATAACTAATTGAAAGACTTGCATTACCGTTAAGAAACTTACTTACATTATTGCAAGAAATTAACAAAGTTTCACCATCCGAATTAAGAGGAACGGTCACGGGGCGAATATTATCTGACTGATGTTTTTTCGAAAAACGTCCTTCTTTTTTAACTCGATGTAGAGCTTCAAAAAATTCAGATTTTAGTTTTCCTCTTTCGTTGTAAGTAGTGTCATACAAGAATATATGATACAAGATTATTTAAAAATACCGTTTTAGATTTTGTAGGTTCGATATTATTAGGTGAATAACCTCGATGTCAAGCATCGAGGCTTCCTGCGTCTACGACAGAACTTAACGAAACAAGCGTTTCATCAGCGGTTCCAGTCTCAACAGGCGTCAATTCGGCCAATCCCTGACCTATCTTATCAAAACTCTTAAACAACACATTCCACGCCGCGTTAACATCCCTATCCATCGACAATCCACACTCTGAGCATGAATGCTCTCGTTCCGATAAGGACTTCTTCTCACGGGCATCACAAGACGGATTAGAGCAATCTTGACTTGTATACGCAGGGTCCACTTGAACAACGTGAGTCCCAGCTTGTGAAGCTTTGTAACTCACGAATTCAGCGAACCGACTCCACGCTTGACTCCGAATATATTTTCCAAGTCCGTTACCTTTCTCAGATAACTCCTTGGAATCAATATCTTCTAATGCGATTAAATCATACTTTTCAACATACCACCTTGACATTTTATGTAACACGTCATCTCGCTTGTTCACCAAATTATCATATGCTTTTGCAAGTTTCTGCTTTTGCTTATACCAATTATTAGATTCGTATTCCTTACGAGATAAGTTTCGATGTTCTTTCCGTACACGTTCTAACTCAGGTTTCAAGAACGTATACAAACTTTCGAGTTTGTTACCTTCGGTATCAGCAAACAAGTTAGAAACGTTAACATCAATACCAACAACATTATCTTCTTCTATGTCTTCGATTGGTATTTCTTTTGTTGTTTCAACGTCTACAATTACACTGATATACCATTCACTCGTTTGAGACTGCTTGATAGTGACACCTTTCACATTACCTTCGACCGGTCGGTGTTTGGTAATAGGGATATCACCAATCTTTGATAAGTATACAGTATCATCATTTACTTTAAAACCGGATTGGTTGTATTCAATGCTGTTAAGTGAATTTTTATAACGAAGTCTTCCAACTTTTCGTCCGTTTTGTTTTTGAGCAGATAATCCACTTATAGCTCGGTATATTCGCCCTACGGTTTCTTGAGCGGCTTTAGAGTGGACGGTTTTCAGGTTTGGATTTTCTTGTTTCCACGTTGGTAACTGATTGTACATTTTGTACTTGGGAATCCACTCATCATCTAGTGTTTCAAGTGCTTTATTGAATATTGTTGCGTGTGTTTTGAACTGACGTTGTAACTCTTCCTGTTGTTTTATTGTGGGGTGAGCTTTATACTTGTACGCCAGTTTCACAATTGTATACTACAATCGTTCGTATTTAATTGTTTCGATTACTGCAGGGATTCATCCCCGATGTCAAGCATCGGGGTATTCTCCTATACTACTGATAAAATATTCAATAAATTGTCGGTATCTTTTTTAACAATATGAGTTATATAATATATATGGATAATTTAAATGATATTAAAATAATTGGACATAGAGGACTTGCTAAAGATAATGTAGAAAATACTATTCAAGCCGTTAAATCTGCAAACAAAACTTGTGATATTGTTGAATTAGATATTAGACAAACAAAAGATGGCAAATATATTATATTCCATGATGATACACTTAAGAGAGCATCTGGACTAAATACACCTATTAAAGATACGGATTATAGTACGCTAAAGAATCATACTATATTTAAAAGCAAGCAGAAAATACCTCTGATAAGCGAGGTATTAAATTTGTGTGAAATACCTATATTATTTGAATTTAAAAAAGATGTAGATATCACAAGCAAGCTATTTAAACAGTTTAAATCATATGATGAAAAGTTATTATTCCAATCGTTTAATCCTAAACAAATAAGGAAAATAAATAATTTAGATGTAGATTATGATATCGGATTAATTTGTCCAAGAGCTAATCTACTAAATCACACTGGTGTTTCAACGAATTCGATTACACATTCAGAAAAAGGATTAAATTTCATTTGTGAATTAGATGGTGATTTTCTCACACTACATCGTAAATTATTATCTGAAGATATTATATATAAATGTAACAAGAACAATATTGAAATATATGCGTGGGGATTATCTAAGAAAGAACATATCCAAGAAATTATTCAATTGGGTATTGACGGTATCATCGTTGACAGCTTATCAATTTTAGATTAATTATCGTTATCTAAAATTCTTGCTGCATGTGGGTCATTGTAAGGGTCATTTATATTATTATTCGCTGTTAATTGTATATCGGTCATAGATGTAATTAATCCAGAAATTATCACAATCATAGACAACCAGAGAAGTATACCACCCAATACGCCGACAAATAGAGATAAAATACCTTCAATAACTGTTGGTGATTCAAATACACTATCTTCTAATTGTTTTAGAGTAACCGTTATCGTCAGAAAGATACCCAGAATAGAAAATAACACTGGTTGGTCTGGGAGTTTATCAATTGGGTAGTCTAATGTAGCCCATAAAGCCAATAAAATACAGAATATAGTTAATCCAATATGAGTAAGTGGAGACATCATCGTAAATGAAGCGTATGCAAAATACCCAATTAAACAAGGTATCAAAACATGATACGTAAAATTTAAAATATTCTTCATTGTAGGCATAGCACATAATATGTTATTCAATCACTTTAATATATTGATATCGGAATTGATATATAATACAGGTACAAAATTTAATCATAAGTATTAAATTACCGTAGAGAATATAGTTTTATATGGACGAAAATAAACAAAATCGCCTAAATGACCTTGAGGGAAAACCAGATACAACACAGTATGAAGTTAAATTTTATTTGGATGGGGACGATGGAATCGAATTGTATGAAACGCTTCATCTCGATTCACCACCAGAAATCCCTCGTGAGGGCGAATATATTGGTGTGGAATTTATTGTTGATGATAATGGGGATGAAGTATTCCGTTCAGACGGATATATTGATGCGCATGATATTGGAACAGATAGGGAATATACTCATTTAACATCCCATCAACTTAAAATTAAACGTGTTAATACATCATATCGAAAACACGTTACTGATGAAAATTATAAGTGTACAACAATTAAGAAGATGGTTATTTTAACAGACACTTTGTCGTAATCTTTTACCGTTATTCAATCAAGTTCAAAATTAGGTGTTTCACTTGGTGGTGTGAGATGATATTTTTCTTTATCAAAATGTAGTTTATCATGATTAAATACTCTATCCGCTACTTCTTCATCTTCATATAATACAGCCATTGAATATTGACCCCATGGATTTGGCGTGGCAGCATGTGTGAAATTTCTAATATCACATACAAAATAATTCTGTTCTGTAGAATCATCCGTACAATCTATCACTTCATCCATTGCTGGTTCTCCAATCAATCCACGAGGACAATAATATTGACGCAGTATTCGACAATCATCTTTGATAAATGAGTCTAAATCGTCATTTTTATCAATAGGCTCTGCCCAATAAGAAACTTGGAATGCCTCATTAGACCAATCTGTTTCTCGGCTAAAAGATACAGATAAAAGTTTGATATTTTCAAAATCAATATCACCCATTGGATATACTTCAGATGTAACGGAATTTATTTCTAAAGGAATACGACATGAATGCGTTTCATCATCCACTTCCAAGGTGCAAATCAAATGCGTATCTGTTTGTTCAGTATGGAGTTTGAAATCACCGTTTTCTTTACCGTATCGATATTAGCTTCTTTTTCTGGTTCTACCATACATAATAATTCGCGTATAGTAACTTAAAACCGTTGATTTCTAATTTGAATAGACTAGAATTGTGTTTTCATTTTCTGTTTTCTCTTTTAATTGTTTTACTGCCGGATAATTATCTCGAATTTCAATAATTTGTTTTGAACAATATTTTGGATTAGATTTGAATATAACTTCTACGTGGTCTTCACTTTCATCATAAACCACATTTGAAACACTTGGTATTGAATCTATTTTGCTTGCAAAATTTTGTAGCGACATATTTGTATATTACCCTATGAGGTTATAATCGTTATGTAATAATTATTTAACCTTTCAATTTTTTATTTAATTATACTATATATTATGTCTAAATATTCTGAATATATTTAGTCGATTTCGGAATACTTATAATAGTATGTGTTACATATTTATGTATAATATGCATAATCTCATCGGATTTCAAAGAGACTTACTACGTGTAATTAACGGATTGAATGAACCGACAGATACTAATATTAAAAATAGTATGGAAGACTACTATAGTAAGGACATTGATTTAGGAAGAATTCGTATTAATATTGATGTCATTGTTAAATACGATTATATTGAAAAGGAAATACAACGTGATAAACGCTACACCCATCGCTATTTAATTACAAATAAGGGTAAAAACGCATTAAAAAAACGAGATGAATGGGTAAACGAACAAACGAATAATTGATTCACTTTGTCGGTTTGTATATATCGTCTAATTTTTCTATAAATCCACTTTTTCTCAAGGAAGATATAATTGGGAATGCTGTGAGTTTCTTTAGACCTAATGATGAACATAATTGGTCAATTGTTGCTGATTTAACAGATTTTAAATAGACATAAATTAGCTTTGCATTAGGCGAATTTATTCCTTCAGGGATTGATAAATCCCGAACTGACTGTGCGCTATACTTTAATGTGTTTTTTGACATTCTATGTAGTCTATAGAGTTCGTTGATTATATAACTAACGTACAACAATTGACGTAAATTATCTCAAATAAATGAATATAATCTATCAACAATAACGGAATATCTGACTCTTAGGCTCTTAGAGTACATAATTCATATTTAATTACGTTTTCGACAATTAACAAAAGTAAAATAAACCATACAGGCATAATAAACAGTGTTCTATAATTAAAATTTTATATACAATAAATAGTAACGGGCTTGGTGGGATTTGAACCCACGATTTGCGGTTTAGAAGACCGCCGCTTTAGTCCGGGCTAAGCCACAAGCCCCTGTTGCATATACAACTTATAGAGGTATACATATAAAACATTCGAATTCCATCCACCGTAATAAACTTTGATTCTATTTGTCACTTAGTTTTCTAGATATTATATTACTTAATTCATCATTAGATTTTTTGTATTCATATTGACCATATTCATGAGATATATCACTCTGCATATCTAATTGTGAAGTTAGATTCCAGAAATCCTTCTCATTACCTTCCAATTTAATCGTATCCGAATCAACGTTATTATATTCTATTGATATTTCATTATCATTATGTATAAGATTATATATTATATCTCGTTTAACATCATCTTTTTTTATTTTTAATGTTATTGACACAGTCATATAATTAAAATATAATACTCTTATATTATATACTTTTTGATTATATTAATTTCTTAGTATAGAATGTACTTTCTTGGATACCGCATTTTTTATTTTTATATATTCTTTTTTATCGATTTTAGACTCAGCATGATATGATTGTTCATCTAGCTTATTTAGTAATTTGTCATACCCATTTTTATCCGCACATATCTGAACAGTATGTGAATCTTTTGCTCTTATTGATACATCTTCAATTTTTTGTACCGTTTCAAATAACAAATTATATGTTACACTATCTATGTTTATCAAAAAGTTAATTCTTCGGACATTGATTGAAGATGCCATATTATATATAAATATGGTGTCATATACTATATACTTTTTGCATTAAAGTAGTTTTAATCTAATTTGAACTAGCAACTACTACGTCATGAGTATAGCGCTCTACTATGACATATAAGATATGGTTGTTTGTATGTATACAAATAAATTTTTAAATTACGATAAATTAATAGGTTCATAAAAGCATAATAAATATAATGCAACGAAGGAATTTATCAGTGTTGTAGGAGAATACCACGGGGCTTGTGGATGAATTCGACGCAGTAATCGAAACATTTAATATTATACGGTGATACGTATTATATACGGTTGGAATGTGTTCTGAAAATGAATACGATGACCTCCCGAACAAAGCGTAACACGCTGGTTCATAGTAGAGCTAAAACATTCAAGTAAGAATAGTAGTATTCCGACACTCTAGGGTTGGGATGACCCGAATTAACGCCCGTGGAGACCGGAACCTCTGCAATGCAAGTTCTGTCGAAGAAGCAGAAAGCCTCGATGCTTGACATCGAGGTAATTCACTAACGTTACTTGGTGTGGATTCACGTTTGGAACGTTATATGAAACGAACATCATAAATCAATCTGCAATCGCTGCCAAGGTATCTATTTCTAATTATAGTATTCCAGAAAATAAGATAGATTCTAATATAAAATTTAAATTTAATAATTTTAAGATATCTACATTAAATATTAACCCAAACAAAAATATCACTATTAAACTAGATGGCAAAATTAAAAAAGATACAGAATATATACAATTATATGAAAATAAGGATATTTCGATAACAAAACGAGATAATGACAGTAAAAATATTACAGACCAATTAGATAGCGTCATTTTATCGGATTTAAATATATCTAATGAATTAAATACCGTAGGTAACATCGTAGATTTAGAATTCCAAATAAGTATTAACCATGATGATATAAATGAGATAACAAGAACAGATATTTTTACTATAGAAGTTACAGAAACTGAAATACCAGAAAGTGTAAACGTACAAGATTTAATCGCGTGGTACCGATTTGAAGATGGTGATGCGCGAGATTATGCATCAAACGATGAATTCTCTAACATAAACTGGGGTGATAGTACGGCTTATGATGGAAATGTTAATGGTGCGGAATATCACTCAAACAGTGGTGTAAAAGACTTTGATAGTGGTTCAAATAGTGGAAATTTTTATTTTAATGGCGTCAATGATGACATTACATTACCAACAATTTATGACACACTTAATGAAGTAACCGTCATGTCTTGGGTTAATTTAGATTCTTCTACACCTGCGGGGGGTGATAATCATACAATTTCAATACATATGCAAAATAATGATGGATGGAGAATTTATACCAGTGGTGATACAGGAAAATTAGGAATTTGGGTTAGAAACGGATATAATAATGTTCAATCGAATAGAAGTTCCGTACCTATAGATGTAGGAAGTTAGATGTTTGTAGCTGCAACGATAGAATCAGACCGACTTAAACTTTATAAAAATGGTTCTAATATTATCGATTCTAATATAACATGGAATGGAAAAACGAATGGAACGCCAATAATAGGAACCTATGAAGATGGTGGATATCACATAGATGGAAAACAAGATGATATACGATTATATAATCGAGCTTTTACACAATCAGAAATACAAAATATATATGATGCAACTAGGCCATAATCAGAAATAATATGGGCGTAACCGGATTTGAACCGGCAACCACCACGTTATGAGCGTGGTGCTCTAACCAGATTGAGCTATACGCCCGTTCAAAGAGGGTGTGGAGTACCCCTCCTGATGGAAGTGAGCATAATAAACGCACCCTTTAGGGATACGTTCTGTCACAATTTCTTGCGACATACTATACAAGTAGACACAACATAAAAACACTTTCGGTTTGATTATATAAAAAACAATTTTTAAATATTATCTGCTATTTTATCATATATTTCTGCGGTACTATTATTTGAATATATCAAAACTACAAAAATTCCATTATTTTCTGTACACGGTTAGATAAGATTTCTTCTGATTGCCTATTAATTCGCTCTCTAACGGTTTTATTTTCACGGAGTCTATTTGGTCCTATCTATTTTTAGTATTGTACCTCGACCCTAGTAACGTACGGTGCATCCATACTAGTCTCACTGGTCATCACATATCCGTTATCACTGTATATTTATTAATGAAAGCGTCCATAAATATATATTATATGTTACATAAATTAATTCTATGGATAATTATAACATTAATTTGCCAAATATCCGGTACGGCGCAGGATTAATATGGACTATAAAAGAAAAACCTATTTATATATTGCCAATTCGTGACGAAGGAGCACCAACAGATAATATGAAAATTGATGGTCAAATGGGAACGGTAGAAAATGAGAATATTGAGGAAACACAATTCAGAGAAGGCACAGAAGAAACGGTTATTATTAGAGAAACAGACAGCAAGTCTGAATTGGGTGTGCCTAGGTGCATAAAAGACACAGAATATGAGGTAAACTTAAAACAAATGTACAAAAAGGCTGAATCAGATAGTAACAGTTCATTACCAAAAATAGATTCTGTATTTTATTATAATGCAGACATTAAAACCTCTCATCAGCTACCTACAAAAGAAATTAATTCAGAATATAAAACAGGATATACATTTAAGATTCACGATGATACTCTTGCTGAAGAATTAATTAATAATCTTGTTTTAGACATTTCTATAGATAAACTAATTTCTGGTGAATATAAATTATATGATTTAGAATCAATGGAATCTGAAAACATTATTTATTTTGATAGACCAACAGCTATTTTAAACTATGAAACAGGTAGAATAATTATTTCAAGGTATGGCGATATCCAATATGATGGGAGTATAACTGGATTAAAACAATTCTTACAAACGGAATATAATTGGGATTTAGAAGATGAAATACTCTCAACATGCAAGGTTCAATCTCAACTGATACAAAACAATAACGTAGATACGGATGTAAAAAATATACTTATAGATAATAAATATGTAGCCGAGTTACGTACAATATCAAATATTTTCTCGTAAATTAATTAATATACAAGTCCTTAAAATTCACATACTCTATGCAATGTCTGTAACTCAGATTAATTTTAGTAGCTATATTTTAATTTCGCGTGGTTATTTAACTTCTCGCACTCTAATATAACTATGAGATACGACCAACATATTGAGAAATTTGTTTCCAAGATTCAGAGACAATTCGGACCAGAGTTTTTCGAGTGGATTGATGCTCCAGAAAATAAAGATATTGATTTAAAACATATGGATTATAGTGAATTGAACAAATCTTTATTCGAAATTGATGTATGTATATATATATTAATGACTTTACCGAAAATGAATTAGATGAAATTCACAATAACCTTACAGAATTCTCTGAAAGAGAAAGTGTTCAAGTTGATTTAATTGAAACAAATTCGGATATATGCGTATACAGATTCTCACTTCATGCATATTTCCTAAATGTTGAAAACTAAGGAGGTATTATCAAATAAGATAGAATATAAATTTTAAATAGTTCGTCCCCCAACAAAACTATTTAATTAATATACTCCCATACCTCCTATCTTTTCATAGGGCCGGTTACTTATATAATCTATGATTATGGTTATAATTGTATATTAAATTGGTAATTATATAGTATTCATAATTGTATATAATATTATAATATGATAACAAAGTAGTAATTGATATAAGGTCCCTATGTGGGAATTGAACCCACGTCTTCACCACCACAAGGTGAGAGGATACCACTACCCCAATAGGGACACAATGTTAACCGAATGGATTCACACGGATTTGAACCGTGGTTTTCTGCCATGTCAGGGCAGCGTCATACCAGACTAGACCATGAATCCTTATTACAATAATATATTGTACAGTGAGTGTATTAAGTATTTCGAAATTACTATCTTTTCACAAGGTGAGAGTCCCGCCGTTTACGGCGGGCGTGAATCCGACACTTGCTGACCAGTCCACCGATGACACTCTGGCCGGATATTCCACGGTAATCCACAACTATTAAGTAACTGGTTCTACATAGGCTATATG
>Ga0306875_100629_pt1 | contig 10946 bp, 8 predicted proteins | sample AntCluMetagen318_FD_190410 | JGI IMG/M metagenome (GOLD analysis project Ga0306875, IMG submission 190410) | Saline lake microbial communities from Club lake, Antarctica - Metagenome #318 (v2) (version 2) | ecosystem: Environmental > Aquatic > Non-marine Saline and Alkaline > Saline | place...
CCCCAATTGGCTCGCTCCGTGATCTCCAGTACCTCTACGGCAAGCTCTACACGCTCGCCACGACGGGTGGTGGCGAGTACGCCTCGTACTTGACCCCCGATGCAGCGGGTGATCTCGTCGACACGGAAAACAGCCTAATTATTGTCCGTGTCGACGTTTCCGGCGACGAACCACGGTTGGCCGACGACGACCTCGGCCCAGTACAGGTAACGAGGTATGCCGAAGACCGGATTCAGCAGGTCGGTCACTGCAAGTATCCGGCAGCACGCGGGATCGACCACAGCGTCACCCACCAAGCCGGACGAAACAGTGATCCCGAAAAGTTGGCCCGCTACGCCAAAGAACGGCTGACCAAGTGGGCTGTTGATGAGGAGGTACTCAAGATCGCCGACGAACATCCCGACGGCTGGATCATTGAACAACTTGCGGCAGTTGGAAAAGACGAGGCAGTCCTGGACCGAATCGAGGAGACGATCAGCCGCAAACTCGGCGGCGAATCAACGACCTCGTTACTGACTGTGCAGGTAAAAACGGAGCAGGACGGGGAGTATCAGTGGCCTGGTGATCTCGACGTATTTAACCAGGCCATGCGGCAACGGAAGCTCTCGAAGCTGGTCACGAAAAACAAGGCCGACGATTCGTCAGGAGATGCGACCGACCTCGTCACCGGACAACCCGCCCGGACGGTCGGGACCTCTGAGGACCCGCAGAACTACTTCCTCGGCAAACAGCTCGAAAAGTTCCCTGGCCTGGACATCGAAAACGCGTGGCGCTCGCACCCGATCTCGGAGGATGCTGCGATCACGGTGATGAACGCCGAGACGTTCGTCGAGGCCTGTACCTACCGGACCTTCGGCACGAAGGTGTACTACCTGCCCTACGTGTTCGGTCGACTGACAACCCGAAAGGTCCGCGGCCTCTACGACCTGCTTTATCGCACGGTCGAAGACGACGATACGACACCAATCGAGCAGGCCTACGAAAGTGAGCGTGAGAAGGAGTTAGACGACCGTGACTTCCGGTTCTACGTCTCGGCGGTCATGCCACATCAGATGTCTCGATACGACGTGTTCGGTGAGACGCTGAACGGTCGACTCCACTACCCGAAAGAACTCGCCTTCACTCACAATCGGCTCGTCGAAAGCATCTCGGCGTTCAACAGAGCCCCGGACGCGGAGTGGACCGCGCCGCTTCCGACGAACGAGAAGTGGGATCTGCTCGAAAGCAACGATGAACAGTTGCGCTCCGTCTCGACAGGCTGGTACTTTTACCAGACGTTTGCCGAGCGCGACGACGATGAGGCGGATGCCGACGATCCGCGAATCAAGGCCCTGATCAGCGTGCTAAGTGGCGAGGCGATTGCGGTCGACGTACTGCTCGAAGAGTATGTCGGCCGGATCATTGACGAACAGACCGACGACGAACACGAGGGGTTCCCCTCGTTTCTGGTCGCCAGCCAGTTCGCCCAGCTCTGCGCGCTGGCCGACGACCAGCTTGACCTATTAAAAACGACTAATCCCAGTAAAGAGCCGATCACACGAGAACCGACCTATGACACACACACCACACCGACACTCGAAGAGATATCGATCATGACTGACGGAGGACATCCCGCCGCACCGAAACTCGAATCGTTCATTACTGAAACGCCCGCGCTGTCGCCGGACCATGACGATGATGAGGAGTCCGTGACATCACAGCGCCGCGGTGCGTTCCTCTTGGGCGCGCTCGTCGGCGACATCGGCAGCTATCAGGAGTACAGCGAGGATCGTTCAACAACCCTCGTCGACCAGTATCCCGTCAAATCTATCACCCAATCCCGGATTAAAAAGGTCACTCAGGAGACGGTCGCCAAGACGCTGACCTACACGCGACAGGAAAAGAAACAACGAGGCAACTATCCCGGAACGAAAGCCGAACACATCGTCGAACGACTCCGGAAGACGATCCTCGACCCCGATCCCGACGACTGGGAGATTGAGACCGACGATCTCCGCTTCTACTACGCCCTCGGCGTGACTTACGGGATGAACGACCACCCGTGGAACAAGACGGACAGCGACACAGACGACCCAGCCGAAACTGAGGAGGAACACTAACATGACAGACACTACCGATACCGTCACGAACCGCTCAGAAATCGTCTTTCTATACGACGCCGTCGACGCAAATCCGAACGGCAACCCACTCAGCGGCTCGAACCGCCCGCGAATCGACCCCCAGACCCAGCAGGCAATCGTCACCGACGTTCGTCTCAAACGATACCTCCGTGACCAGCTCGACGACGACGGCCACGGCGTCTACATCCGCAACGTCCAGGAAGAGGGCAATCAGTTCACCCGCGGCGAGCTACTCGAAGATCGACTCAAAACCGTCGACCCCGACGACTACGATCTCGATGACGATGAGGAGGCCGATCAGTTCCGCGAGGACGTATTCGGCCAGTTCCTCGACAATAGCGTCGACGTGCGCTATTTCGGCGCAACGATGTCGGTCGATACTGCTGACGACTACGCTCGGCACCTGCCCGACCACTTCACCGGCCCGGTCCAGTTCTCACCAGGAAAAACGATCCACGCGGTCAACGAAAACGAGGAGTACGACAGCCTGACGAGCGTGATCGCAACCCAGGAGAACAAACAGCAGGGTGGGTTCGATCTCGATGATCACCGAATCCAGTATGGGCTCATTCGGTTCCACGGCCTCGTCGACGAACACGGAGCCGAGGACACGAAGCTCACCACCGATGACGTTGAACGGCTTGATACGCTCTGCTGGCGGGCGATCAAAAACCAGACAATCAGCCGGAGCAAGGTCGGCCAGGAACCACGACTCTACTGCCGCATTGAGTACGCCGACGAAAGTTTCCATCTCGGTGGGCTCGATAAGGATCTCAAACTCGACGAAGAACACTCGACGGATGACGAGGAACTCCGAACGGTCCGGGATCTGACCCTCGATGTCGAGAGTTTCGTCGACCGGCTTGACAACGCGAGCGACCAGATCAAGCGCGTCCGGATCGCCGTCAGCGACGTGCTCGAAGTCTCAAATGGCGGTGACCCCGGCGGACCAGACGTCCTCTACGATGCACTTCGAGAGGCCGTCGGATCGGACACCGTTGAGATCGTTGATGTCTACAACGAACACACCACAACGCTTCCGAGCGACACTGCCTAACGATGGCACAGCAATCGTTGGACGGCTGGACGACTGATGGCGGGAGCCAGCAGCCGGAGCGATGTCTCTCGTTCACGGTTCGTGGTCCGTGGGGCCACTTCCGGCGGATCGAGGGCAATATCGTCAAACAGACCTACCGAATTATCCCCCGGACGACGGTCGCCGGACTCCTCGCTGCGGTGCTGGGAATCGAACGGGACGGTTACTACGAGCTGTTCGCTCCTGATGAGTCGGCGGTCGCTATCCAGCCTGTCGAGGAGATTCGGACAGTCAATATGCCGATGAACACGCTGTCGACCGCCAGCGGGAATCTTCAATCACTCAATGGTCGCGGGAAACTCAGCGTGAAGCTGCCTGATCCGACGACGCTGCGACAGCAGCATAACTACGAGGTACTCGTCGATCCGGCCTACCGAATCGACATCGCGCTTGCGGACGACAAGCGATACACCGAGCTCAAAGAGACGCTTGCTGCCGGTAAATCACACTACGTGCCGAGTCTCGGCCTTTCGGAGCATCTTGCCGAGATCGAGTATCACGGGGAGTTCAGTGTCGAAGACGGTCCAGGAGACGACGAAGTCGAAGTCAACTCGGCAGTACCGAATGCGGTCGACGATATCGTCCTGGACGCGGGAACGCGGTGTCAGATCGAAGAGTCGCCCGCGTTCATGAAAGCCGATAGCGGTGGCCGGACGACAACCGGTTTTACCACCTACAGTTACAACCCCGATGCGGAGCCACTCACGGTTCGTAACGTCGAGATGGCTCGCGTCGACGGGCGAACCGTGGTGTTCGTCTGATGACTGTCCGGTACTCACATCCACCGGACGGCGAACACGAGGGCGTGGAACTCCAGGATCATCTCGACGATGTCGCTCGCCGAGTTCGACGGATCGTCTCGGAGGATGTGACGACACCCACAGACGAAGACGAGTCACTGCAACGTGTCGTCGAGACGCTCGCCTACGTCCACGACTTCGGAAAGGCGACCACCTACTTCCAGGAGTACTTGCTCAATGGGAGTGAACCCGAGGTGAAAAAGTACCGTTACCATGCCCCAGTCGGGTCCTTCGCGGCCTACTATGTGCTTGATGCTCAGGGGTTCAAGACGGAGACCTGTCTCGCTGGCTTCGTCGCGGTCGCCAAACACCACGGGCGGCTGCCGGACGTTGCTTCCTACGTCCACAACCGCGCCAAGCGACGTGACAACGTGTCAGCACAGAACGACGCCGAACAACAGCAGTCTGCAGTCGGGAAACAGCTCCAAGACATCCATACACACGTTCCTGAACTTGCGGTGGAGCTCTTTGAGGATGCGACAAATGGTCACGGCTCCTGGACAGCATTCTGTTCGTCTTTTACTGACGTGTTGGACGAGATCGCTGCCGCTGTCGAGATCACGGATGGCGAAACGTTCACGCGATCGGCCCTCTCGGAATCCTGTTACGGATTGGTACTCGAATGTTGGGGCGCACTCGTGTTCGCGGACAAAACGAGTGCAGCGAGTCGTGCTGACGAGGCAGCTTCCGAACAGTCGCTGTATGAGGCTGAACCAGCGTCGCTCCATGAGCTAAATCAGTACGTCGACGACATCGAAGCCTCATCGTCAGCCGATTTGAACGGTACTCGCGCCGAGCAGCTGAACCACTACCGAGCGCGTGCCCGGTCATCGATCACTGAAAACGCAGCGACGGTCGCCGAGCAGGGCGGTGGGGTTGCGACACTCACGCTGCCGACAGGAATGGGCAAGACCCTTTCGGGGCTGGCGGCCGCAGAGACGGTCCGCGACGAACTCGGCGGTCAACGGGTGATCTACGGGCTCCCGTTTACCAGTATCATCGATCAGGTCGTCGACGAACTCGAAGACATCTACGAGACGGATACGCTGGGTCGGCTGCTCACGGCCCACCACCACCTCTCGGAGACGACGATCCTCGACGAGGACGACATGGATGCGGATGACGTGGATAAAAACGATGATGTCGCCGGGATGCTCGCCGAAGGTTGGCGTGCCGGGCTGACGGTGACAACGTTTGTCCAACTGTTCGAGAGTCTCGCCGGCCCGTCGAACAGGCAGTCGATGAAGCTTCCAGCACTCCGCGACAGTGTCGTGATCCTCGACGAGCCACAGAGCCTCCCGCTGGACTGGTGGAAACTCGTCCCGCGGCTCGTCCACCTGTTGACCGAGCAGTACGGGGCGACAGTCATCGCTATGACGGCGACCCAACCACAGCTGTTTGATGAGGCGACCGACCGAATCGATGACGTCACCGAGTTAGTCGACGATCCCGACGTGTACTTCGAGGCGACTGCACGCGTCGAGTACGAACTCGATCCGTCGACCGAGCGGTACATCGATTCCCAGGAAGGACCGAAATCGTATGCTGCTGCCGCAACGACGCTTCTCGAAACAGTCGGCAATGGTGAGAGTTCGCTTGCTGTCTGTAACACGATTGATAGCGCGAGAACGCTGACGGACGAACTGACTGAGACGCGAACAGCGTTCACGCGTGTCGGTGAGATGTATGCAGCGGAACTCGACGCACTCGATGACGACGAGACAGTCGACCCAGAACGACTCGCAGAACGGATCATTGACAGCGGTGAACAGTCGATACTCCATCTCTCGACTCGGATTCGTCCGGTCGACCGACTGGCCCTCATCGAGACCGCGAAAGAACTTACCGCGAACGGACACCCACTTATAACGGTGTCGACCCAACTCATCGAAGCCGGTGTCGACATCAGTTTCGACCGTGTCTATCGTGATCTCGCACCAATCGACAGCATCGTCCAGGCCGCTGGCCGGTGTAATCGCTCCTTCGAGCGAGATCGTGGGCAGGTGACTGTCTGGTGGCTCGACGTCCCCGACGAACAGGACAAGACGCCCGCAGAAGCAGTGTACAACCGTGGTGCAACACTGCTGCCGGTTGCTGCAGAGACGCTTGACTCCGTTCGTGATGACGAGCGACTGCTGTCGGAGCGTGCTGTCGCTCGGACAGCCGTGAAGCGATACTACCAGAAACTTCACGACGAGAAGAACGTCGGCAAACAGGAGTACGTAGAGTACGTCGATGACGCCAGAGGTGACGAGCTGGAACGGTTGTCGCTCATCGACCAGCGGAACGCCGTCGACATCTGTATCTGCCGAACGGATGCTGAACGAGAGAAGATCGAGGATATCAAAACTGCGTGGGGAAACTACGATTTCGACCGTGTTCGGCGATTGATGGATGAACTAAAAACGGCGCGTGTCTCGGTACCGATCTATCGGGCTGATTCGAACGAAGCCGAAGCTGTTGGGGATCTCGACCCGATACATTCGGATACGGATGTTCGGTGGCTCGATACGCGTGAACATCGTCTAAGCGAGTACTTCGACGCGAACACCGGGTTTGTCGTCCCGGATACCAGTGTCGAGAGGCGATTCCTGTGACTGACTCCGATCCCGTCGACCGCCTCCTCGCAACCGCTCGCGGCGAACCAGTCGACGATCCTTTCCGCGTGACGGGCGTGATGATGCAGTACTACTTCGTCTGCAAACGGGAGCTGTGGTTCGAGAGCCGAAATCTCGAAATCGACCGCGAGAACGCGACGGTCGTTCGTGGGACACGGGTCGACGAAACGGCCTACAGCGACAAGCGCGAGAATCTCCACCTTGGGATGATCTCGCTGGATCTCATGGACGATGGCCGCGTCGTCGAAATCAAACCCTCCTCGGCGCTCACCGAACCCGCCGAAATGCAGCTGTCGTACTATCTGTGGTATCTCGACCGGGTAGCTGATATTGAACGCGATGGCGTCTTGGCTCATCCACGGGAACGCAGCCGGGACCCGGTCGAACTCACCGATGATCGTATCGAGAAGGTCGAATCAGCGATTCGCGGGATTCACGGCATCGTGAGCCAGTCTTCGCCGCCACCGGCCGAGGAGAAACCGTTCTGCGATTCGTGTGCGTATCACGACTTTTGCTGGTGTTAACCAATGGACAGAAACTACCACGTGTTTTCCGACGGTCGACTCGAACGCAACGACGACACCCTCCGACTCGTCACAGAGGATGACGAAAAGAAATACATCCCAGTCGAGAACGCCGAGGCGTTCTTTCTGCATGGACAGATAGATTTCAATACACGTCTGATGTCGTTTTTGAACGACAAGACGGTCGCACTCCACGTCTTTGGTTGGGAAGATTACTACAGCGGCTCGGTGATGCCGAAACGCGGCCAAACATCGGGGAAAACGGTTGTCAAGCAGGTTCGTGCCTATGAGGACAGCCAGCATAGGCGACAGCTTGCGGCCGCGATTGTCCGCGGGAGCATTCACAATATGCGGACAAACGTGGTCTACTACAACGGTCGTGACTACGATCTCGATGGGGAGATCCAGGACCTCGAAGCCGCAGCCGGACGCGTCGACGAGAGCTTGCCAATCGATGAGCTGATGGGTGTTGAGGCGACCGCCAGAAAGGCCTACTACCGGAGCTTCAACGAGATCCTCCCGAGCGAGTTTCAACTGAGTCGGCGGGAGTACAACCCGCCGCCGAACGAGGTGAACAGTCTGATTTCGTTTGGGAACTCGCTGGTGTACGCCAACTGTGTGTCGGCGATTCGGGCGACTGCACTTGATCCGACGATCAGCTATCTCCACGAGCCCGGCGAGCGTCGCTACTCGCTGTCGCTCGATCTCGCGGATCTGTTCAAGCCGATCCTCGCCGACCGCGTGTTGTTCCGACTGGTGAATCGCCAGCAGATCTCGGCCAGTGATTTCGAGACGGAACTTGGCTCCTGTCTGTTGAACGAAAGCGGGCGGAAGACGTATACAAAAGAGTTTGAAGAAGCGCTAGAGCGCACCGTCGATCATCCGGAACTGAACCGGAAGGTCAGTTACCAGTATCTGATGCGGCTCGAAGCCTACAAACTCAAGAAACATCTGCTTACGGGCGAGGAGTACAGCTCGTTCAAACGGTGGTGGTAGCATGTACGTTGTGATGGTGTACGATCTCCAAGCCGAGCGAACGCATAAGGCGCTCAAGTTGGGGCGACGGTATCTGACACACGTGCAAAACTCCGTCTTGGAAGGCGAGATCTCAGAGGGCGATTTAGCATCGCTTCAAAACGAGATTGATGATTTGCTTGAGCCGGGCGAGTCGACGATTATCTACGAACTATCCTCTGATACGCTGCTTAATCGTACTGTCTACGGTGAGGATCCCACCGAAGACCAACGGTTTCTCTAGCTCTTGGTCGACCCCCTGGGGGTAGCGGGGGTATTGAGGGTCGACGGAACATCTTTGTGATAGCTCCCCGTTAGAGCGCCTATGCTCCGTATATCGGGCATGGTTTCAGACGAACGCTCGTGCGGTTGAAGCACGCTGTCCGATCCGCGCCCAGTTAGTTCCGTAGACAGTTTCAGACGAACGCTCGTGCGGTTGAAGCTCGGTCCAACTTTCGGATGATCGACGGCAAGCGCCGCGTTTCAGACGAACGCTCGTGCGGTTGAAGCCTCAACCTGAAATTTGATCCTGAACGCCTCGTCGGAGTTTCAGACGAACGCTCGTGCGGTTGAAGCGTCCCAATCGTCTCCAGAGAGGAAAGGATCAGCACCGTTTCAGACGAACGCTCGTGCGGTTGAAGCGAACAGTTTGCTTGCGTTCAGGTTGCCATCACTCATGTTTCAGACGAACGCTCGTGCGGTTGAAGCCACGTACGAAGCAGGTTTGTTATGACTGTTTTGCTGAGTTTCAGACGAACGCTCGTGCGGTTGAAGCTCACTGGTGTCCTGGGGTGTCATGGTCCGGTGACCGGTTTCAGACGAACGCTCGTGCGGTTGAAGCAGAGGATCAACACCGACATCTTGGCTGAAACTCATCGTTTCAGACGAACGCTCGTGCGGTTGAAGCATCTCGAAGCTCGCCAATCTGATCCATCGCCTGAGTTTCAGACGAACGCTCGTGCGGTTGAAGCATCGCAGGTGAAGCACCACATGTCGGGCACATTGTTTCAGACGAACGCTCGTGCGGTTGAAGCAATGAGTAACGAACAATCTAGCCTTCAGGAATTCAGTTTCAGACGAACGCTCGTGCGGTTGAAGCAAGTACAAGACCGCCTACAACGCACTGACCTACCTGGTTTCAGACGAACGCTCGTGCGGTTGAAGCCAAATATTGGAGAGCGTCTGCGATACAGAACTGTCGGTTTCAGACGAACGCTCGTGCGGTTGAAGCCTGGATGCGGTTGCCCGCCAGTGGCCCGGCGGGCCGGTTTCAGACGAACGCTCGTGCGGTTGAAGCGTGACAATGCCGAACACTCCGCCGCCCAGCTCGTGTTTCAGACGAACGCTCGTGCGGTTGAAGCTGCGCGGCAATAACCAACGACAAGTACGGGAGCACATGGTTTCAGACGAACGCTCGTGCGGTTGAAGCCTGCCGAAGAAACACAACTGTACGTTGAGAAACCAGTTTCAGACGAACGCTCGTGCGGTTGAAGCGACGGGTCGACAAGTAGTTGGACAAGTGACCTCAAGTTTCAGACGAACGCTCGTGCGGTTGAAGCGTCCAGAAATCCGTCGTCCGAGCCGCATACCGGGTTTCAGACGAACGCTCGTGCGGTTGAAGCTTCGCGCACGGCGTCGGTCTCGTCGTCGGCCAGCGAGTTTCAGACGAACGCTCGTGCGGTTGAAGCGGTCACAATCAGTGCCCGGAGTGTCTTGACACCGAAGTTTCAGACGAACGCTCGTGCGGTTGAAGCTTCGGGTTCTGTTATGTCATATCGGCTGCCACAGGGTTTCAGACGAACGCTCGTGCGGTTGAAGCGGCCACGGACTGCCGGGCCACTTTCCGCGTCACGGGTTTCAGACGAACGCTCGTGCGGTTGAAGCATTTTCGACGAGGCGAGCTCCGAGCTGACCGCTCAGTTTCAGACGAACGCTCGTGCGGTTGAAGCATCGGCAACGACAGCGACGGCGAGGAGGATTAAGATGGTTTCAGACGAACGCTCGTGCGGTTGAAGCGTCGAGGCCGGCGGCTCGGTCACCGTCTACGGCTGGGTTTCAGACGAACGCTCGTGCGGTTGAAGCGTGTCTTAACCAACATTCTCGGCCTCTTCGTCTCCAGTTTCAGACGAACGCTCGTGCGGTTGAAGCGATGCTCGCCGTCCCAGTCGTCGTCGAGGGCGAGCAGTTTCAGACGAACGCTCGTGCGGTTGAAGCAGCGTCCGACCCACCGCCACCGAGCGACTCCCACCAGTTTCAGACGAACGCTCGTGCGGTTGAAGCTTTTGGCGGCTCTTCGGCGTCGTATGGGTAAAACCAGTTTCAGACGAACGCTCGTGCGGTTGAAGCCTCCGCTCGGTCTGGACTTCGTCGTAGGCCTGCAGCAGTTTCAGACGAACGCTCGTGCGGTTGAAGCTGTTGATGTCTCTTGTTTCTCAGTAGTCATGGTTTCGCGTTTCAGACGAACGCTCGTGCGGTTGAAGCAGGACGGCCCCGGTCGCCCCGAGTACTCTTACCCGCAGTTTCAGACGAACGCTCGTGCGGTTGAAGCGACCTCTGGAACGCCGTCGTCGGCGACCACGAAAGTTTCAGACGAACGCTCGTGCGGTTGAAGCGTGTTAGCTATCCGCATCACGTCCTCGATCACGTCGGTTTCAGACGAACGCTCGTGCGGTTGAAGCGGAGGTGACGGCGATGAGTGACAGCATCCACGTCGGTTTCAGACGAACGCTCGTGCGGTTGAAGCCAATCGAGGAGATCCGCACCGTCGAGCGCGA
>Ga0306875_100636_pt1 | contig 10899 bp, 15 predicted proteins | sample AntCluMetagen318_FD_190410 | JGI IMG/M metagenome (GOLD analysis project Ga0306875, IMG submission 190410) | Saline lake microbial communities from Club lake, Antarctica - Metagenome #318 (v2) (version 2) | ecosystem: Environmental > Aquatic > Non-marine Saline and Alkaline > Saline | place...
GTACCCATCTCAGCCCAAATCCTTGAAGAAGAACTCAAAAAAGGTAATGATGATATTTTAGTAATGATGATTGCTGAGTCGCTAGGGTTCTCCTCAACAGATAGTACCTTTGGTGTATACGGTAAACGGTGGCAAGAAATGCAAGAAAAAGTTGGACCTGAAAAAACCAACGAAATGTTGAAGGGTATTACAGAGCGGTACAACAAGCGTTCTGAAGCACTAAAGAACTCTGCCAGTTGGGAAAAAATGACTAACGAAGAACAGGGTGATGCTTTGACCAAAATTAAAAGAGAAGAAAATGAAAGGGTACTTAAATCTCAAGGAATATAATATGAGCCTACGAGAAAAACTATTTGGAGAACCAGAAAGCCTACGCAATAAAATTGCTGGTGGAGCGGCTAGATTAGCATCAAGAATTAATCCAGTAACTGCGGTCGCATCCGCCATCACTGCTGTTGGGATTAGGGATAAAAAGAAACCAGAAATTAGTGACGAACAAAAAGAGAATGAGCGAGTGGGTCAGACTGACATGAATCGACGTATGGGCTTTAGGACTGATGAGAATAGTAATATCACCGGAACGATGTCAGAGTTCGAGTTTCGGGAAGAGTTTGGACAGGATGCTGAGTTACCTCGATCAATCGTCATGGGTGGAGATGAGGGTAGAGAGGCTCGTATTGTAACTACTAGTGACGAGGAACCGGCACCACAAAACGAAGAGGTTAGCGAAGATGTGATTACAAAAATACTTGAGGGCGAAGGTTTGAACTCAACTCCAGACCAGCTTGCTGCGGCATTTGAACGCGAAGGAGCAGTTGGTCCAGGTCAACATCGACAGATTTTCTTTGATCAGTACAATCCTAAATTTAAAGAAATATACGGACGTGATTATGATCGTGAAAACTTGGAAGATGTAAGAAAGGTTACATCAATAGCAATCAAAGGCTACATGGATAGGTTCGGAGGGTCACTTGACGCAGCCCTTATAGCCTATAATAAAGGGCCATCAGTTGCTCAATCGTACATAGATGACCCAAACTACGATTTCGCTGACGACCCATACGTTCAAGGGTTCCGAGGCAGGTAACGAAAAAAGACACCCGCTGCAGTGGGTGTCTTTTTTTTATCGTACAACGTAGAACACAAAAAATGTTGTAGAGGGATAACCACAAACCTCTACATATTTATTATGCCTTAACCTTCTTTAGGTTACAAGTAATGAACGGAGCTCCTTCTACCGCAATGGCGATACCCATTTGCTCCTCCTCTTTCTTTTTAGCCTTCAGCTCAGTGTCAACAATAGTTGTTTCCTCACTGTACTTCCAACTACTCTTTCCTTTTGATAATTCAATCACCGCTGTGCCGACATCATACTTTTCGTCTGGCTGTATCAGCTCTTTAATCTGTGGCTGTAGCACCTTAACCTCTTCTTCAGCTTCCTTGATAGCCAGCTTTAGGGCGGCGTATCGTTCGAGTAGTTCTTTCATAAGACGATTACTTTTTTAGTTTTTAACATCTTAACCGGTTCCTGATTGTCTCTCATGTGTTTCCATAGGGCTGTGGCATGTAGAAATGCTTTAGCATAATCATTTACATTCTCTACTACACCAATATTGTAGGCTGGCCTAGTTTTGTTTAGTTGTAGAATCCAGTGTAGCTTTGGTTTAATCCCACACATCTCTGTGAGGATCTTGGAGTAGGCGGACACTTGGTATGCGTACTCAACTGAGGTGATTTGGTTTGAAGTCTTGAGGTCAATCAGAATGAGAGTCAAGGACTCCTGCCGTCCACACTTACTACAGGTAATATTTGCTCTCTTAACCTTCTGATTCCATTGGTGGTTACAGTTCTTGCGCCCTTCCCTGCCCTTGTACACCTCCCCTATCAACCATAGGCTGTCTAGAGTACCTCCTAATTGATGTTTTTTAGACAATATCTTCTCTTCCGAGAGGATAGGGAATAGCGTGTAATCGTCAAAGAACTTACAGGCGCCCAAGGCTGCACACTTACCCTCAAGGCTAATGTCGGCATCAGCGAGCTCAAGGATGTCGTAGGGAGGACGGTAGCCCAGCTTAATCCAGTCTTGGACGTACATATCAACCACGTTGTGGCCGTCGTTACCCCATAAGGCTGCCGTATCAAGGACTGTTTTATGAGCGGTTTTACTTCTTTCAAGGACCTCATACATGTCTAGTTTGTTGATGGCTGGCATATTTTTCATCCAATCCATTACGTACTCGACCCCCCGGTTCACAGCCCATTGCTTGAGGTGCGGTTTATTAATTGCACTGAGCATGGTGGTCACTGATGGGTAGATAGCCTGGTCGGTTGTGTCTTTATAGAAGTGTTCGTACTTCGTGTGGACAGGAACGACCCGGCCCTTAAAAAAGACAGAGCCAATCTTTTCCCGTAACTCAACCTGCAGTGGCAGTCCACCCAAAGACTTTGCTTCAAATTTTGGGTGTAACATGACTAAGCTTGTTGAGTCCAATCCTCTTCCTCCTCCGCTGGAGCTTCCCTCAAATCTTCACCTGCTGAGTCTGCAATTTCTTCGGATAAACTAACTGCCACGATTGGTGCTCCTTGCTGCACAATCGTTCCTGTCCCAGCCGCTGCTGCGGTTTTAATAATTCCTTTTTTGGTTAGGTCTGTAATAAGGAACTTTCGAACGGTAATAAAGTACACTTTCCAATCATCAGTGTTGAAGTGTCTTGTGTCTCCTTCTGGATTGGGCATACCATTAATGTTCCGCTTGGCTTCAGCATCCCGGTAGTAATTAGCTGCCTTCTCTCCTGAGTTTGGGACGTTAACATCAAACCCTTGTCGAACATCCATTCCTCGAACCTCTTTCCCATTGTCTCCTACGAACGAAAACGGTGCTAATAGAACTGGCTCGGCTAAGTTAATATTTGGCAGTTTTTTCATAAAGTCTTCACCAAAGTTTGAGCTCGTTGCAAGCGCCAAGGTGTACACTTCTCCGCTATCTTGGTCAGTAATTGGGACCATAATCTGATCCCCAAATTTCCCTGGTTTTACCGTAATTTCCCCTAGCATTCCGTCGATTGCGTTGAATACCAGCTCAATCTTAAACTGCTTGTTCCCATCCTTGTCCTCGTACTCTCGTCGAACAGATCCTTCGGTCCCTTCAGGCACCTGCATCCGGATTGACCCGTCAGCAATCACCTGTAGATAAGTTCTTGACTCTCGTCTTTGTAATCCCATATTTTTAGATTAAATATTTTAATAGTCCTGCCTTTCCTCTGCATCGATAACGCGAGATACCGTAGACTCACTAGTGTTCATAATCATGGAAATAGCCAGGTTGGTTAATCCATATCGAGACAAATAGCAAATAAGGTAATTTCGAGCTTCTCTCTCCAAAGGGGTAAGTTTTGTTTTTCTTGGCATTAGGGTTATACTACATTATGCAAGAATAATTGCAACAAATTTATGGACACTAGCAAAAAATGGTTTCACTACCTACACACAACCAGACGACTTTCAGTAGGCTCTATTAGTGAGGCTCGTTTAAAAGCCACCGGGAACAAGCTTGAGATTCCCATCATAAATGAAGTGGGTGAGCACATTTTTTCTAAATACCGCAAAGAGCCCTGGGATGATTCTGACACACCGAAGTACACCTATGAAACAGGCTCACACATCGCTCTTTACGGAAGACACTGCAAGAGTCAGAGTGTTCGATTATTTGTTACAGAAGGGGAGTTGGACCAAATGGCCTTGAGAACAATCGGGTATGACGCGTACTCATCAACCGGTGGAGCCGTCTCATGGCAAGCTGACTGGGAGTTGGACCGCATTCCAACCGTCCTCTACGACAATGATGAAGCTGGAATTAATGGCTCAATCAAAACTATCATGTTGCTCGGTAAGGCTATCTACTCTTGGATTCCACCAGGGTTTGGATCAGACATCGGGGAGGTACTACAGAAGCATGGCAAAGAGTTCTGCCAGAAGTTACTCGAGGATCCAGTACGACAGATTAGAATCAACCTACGAGACCTTGACACCAAGGCATCTATCAGTCGAAAAAAGAGGGAGCTTACTGCTATGGCCAAAATGATGGAAGAGTCAATTGGTAAAAAATTTATGTTAGGATTGATTAAGAAGCTGATTGAACTGGAGAAATCCCTCACTCCTAAAAAGAGGAAAGACATGCCGGTAGACTCCACAATAAAAGACAAAGCAAAAGCGTACCCGATACAAAACCTAATCAAAGTACACACCAACGGTATCTACAGAAATAAAGCTCTCTGCCCATTCCATTCCGAAAACAGTCCCTCGTACCACGTCTACAAAGACAATACTGGGTACTGCCACGGATCGTGCGGAAAGACTTACGACGTAATAGACATTTATATGAAGCAGGAGAATCTCTTTGGAAAAGAGGGATTTAAAAAAGCCATTGAGGAACTCAGCCAAAAAACATGACACACGTAACCTTCAAACAAATACAAGAAACATATGAAAAATTCTTACTCCTCGAAGACAAAGATTTTATCCGACTCACCTACGCCACCATCATCGGGAACCAAATGCCGGGGCAAAGACCCATCTGGCTTATGCTTGTCGGACCTTCTTCCTCTGGAAAAACTACCGCTCTTAACGCATTCAATGCGTTGGAACTTGTTAACCAAATTAGCGGTGAAAAAGTTTCCCCCACACACAATATCTCGGACCTCACGGAAAACTCCTTTGCCTCTGGAATGAACCGAGGGGACAAGCAAACCTCCCTGCTGCACAAAATCCCCTATGGTGGGGTGATGATATTCAAAGACTTCACCTCGATGATTTCTAAGAACGAACAGTCCCGCATGACAATCATGGGGCAGCTTCGTGAAATCTATGATGGAGCTTACGTGAAGCGGACAGGTAACGGTGAGGACGTACTGTGGACTGGGAAGATAGGAGCGATTGCGGGAGTAACTGAGACCATCTTTCAACACATGGAAAGCATGTCAGCTATGGGAGACCGGTTCGTATTGTACCAAGTGAAGCAGCCTGATCGAGTAGAGGTGACAAAGTTTAAGATTAACAAAATGATGGAGGGAACCACCGAGTTTGACATCATGCCGCAATTGAAAACCATGACCAGACAGTATCTGCAGCGAGCGTTTGACAACATGAGTAAGTCGGGCGCGTTAAAGCTAGACCTGTCTGAAGAGGAGATTGATGAAATTGTGTCTGTGGCTGACTTCTGTACGATGGTACGCTCTGGAATGATTACTGACAAATACCGTAACCACATCAGTTTTGTACCTACGCCCGAAATGCCAATGCGTATGTTTGAACAGATGCACGCTCTAGCGATTTCTTTTTTATACATGAGAAAGATGGACAACCCCAAGTGTGACCACAAGATTGCTCCTGATGACTTCAGGGTTATCTACAAAATTGCCTTCGACTCCATCCCTATTGTTCGTCGGATTGCGTTGCAGTACCTAACTAAATACAGTCTGGGTGTGACTACAGCCAATCTTGCTCGTAAGATTAATTACGAGTCGGAAGTGGTGTCTGGATGGCTGACACAACTCAACTCTCTTGGTGTGGTGCGTCGAGAGAAGGCTTCTGGTGGAGGAAACTTGTGGGTACTAGAGCCTAGATTTAGAAAGGTAATGGAAAAACTAAGTAAAACCAAGTCGCTTAATGAATCGCTCAGTGAGGATGAGGTATCAACTGGAGAAGACAGTGTGGAGCACCACTGGGATGAGGCTAGAAAGGCGGAGGGAGGGATCGACGACCAAGCAACGAAGGAAGCATTAGCAAATGATGATTGGTAAAAATATGAAAACTAAAGTAAAAATTGTAAGAGGAGTAAGACATGCGTGTGTAATGGGGAAGACTATTTATCCTGGAATAGTGAAGTGCTACGGGTGTGAGAAAATTGTAAAAGTAAAATGCTAACTCTCCGCAACCCCGCCTACCTCCAGATGATTAAGCTGGGGAAGTCTGTCCGGTGGACTAAACCCACCATCCAAATCCCTATCCTGACGTCAGAACCACTCCAGGCTCCACAAAACACGTCCATATCCCTATACCCTGATCAACAGATAGTGTTTGATGCTGCTAAAAACTACACAACAGGTTTAATGGAAGCGCAAACAGGAGCAGGGAAAACAGTTATGGGTATTGCCCTCCACCAAGCTTGGGGTGGTCGAACCTTAGTTGTCTGCCACTCCCTAGTTATGGCCAAGCAGTTCGCTGGAGAGTTCGAAAAGTTTATCGATGTCACCCCGACGATGTTCTGTGGGGGTAAGCATGATCAGTCGGGCGAGGTAGTTGTGACAACCCTTACCACCTTTAGGAAAGACTACGCAGCGTTTACTGGCTTCCACAACTTGATTGTAGATGAGGCTGATCTTGGCATGACCGACAAAATGATGACTGCGATTAGTGCATTTGTTTGTGTGCGCAAGCACGCGTTTACTGGAACGATTCGAACGGTGTATGATGAGTTTAATAAGGACTACTCACCGGTCCTAGGTACCTTCTGGGGTCGGCATGTAGTCCACAAATCCAACAAAGAAATTCCTTTGAAGGGAGTGTTTGCAAACATTTACAAACATGTGTACCCGGGGGTGTTTCCTTCGAAAGATTGGCAGAAATTTAGAGCGGTGCTTGATGATGATGTGGAGCGCAAGAAAGCACAACTCAAGTTTATTCTTGATAACACTGATGCAAATGCTTTTACCCTCTGCCTTTGGGACCGGGTGGCTGATGTTGAGGCGTTCTACCGGGCGTTTAAGAACCGTGGATACACGGTGTACATGTCAACCGGAGAGATGAAGAAAGCCGAGCGTGATGAGCACCTAGCGGGCTTTAAGCAGACCGGAGGCTATTTGCTTGGAGTAAGCAGTACCTTGAATCGTGGATATGACAACGTACAGCTTACAAAAGCCTTCATTATGCACCCAATTAAGGGTGAGAACCCCTTGAGACAGAGTATTGGGCGTATCATGCGTTACCTGACAGGGAAGGAGAGCTACCTCTACTTATGGTCTGATTCCATGCTAGAATTTCAATTGAAATGGCAAGAAAAGATAATCAAGAAGTACTTTAACCTGTCTGTATGCAAGAGGCAGACTTCGGGGCAAAGTTCCAAACCTGGTGGGCGACCAACAAGCCCTGTCCTGTTGCGGCACTTGAATATAAAGTCACAAAAACAAACACCTTCAACCTAACGCAGTGGCATAAAAAACAACCGCAACAATATGTTGAGTTGGTAAAGGCCACAACCAGTGAAGGGGTGATGTGGAAAATCAGTGACCTTGATCCTCGAACCAAACCGTTTGACGCTTTTTTTATAAGTGAGTCTCCAGCATTTTTAGTGGTTTGGTATCACCGGCAGCGTCGATTTTTTATCATCCCCGTCCATGAGATTCCTGACCAAATCTCCATCTCTTACCTGTACTGCTTAGAGCGTTGGACAGAACACGAACTGCTACCAGAAATTAAGAAACAGTACACCTTTTAAAAACCGCCCTAATGAAAGGACGGCTGTAGTTTATGCGTCAATACCGATTGGCTCGACGGTGCGCTTGTAGATGTATTCATACGGCGCTTGCGTGAACGACCTGATGAGCATGATTTCACCAGGGCTATCCCAGAAGACTGTCCACATGAGACCGGTTGAATCCATAAAGACTCGACATTGACCCTGCACGCCTGGCACGGTATCAATCGAGCAGTCGAAGATTGGTGTGACAGCCAACCAGTCACTTGGTCTGGGAGGCGGTTCAGCCTGGGCCGGGTTTGAAGGGAACAACAATAGCAAGGCAAGGCTTAGGGCGATTAAGGTTCTCATCGTCGATTCCTTTCTGTTTCAATAGATGAGGAAGACCACAAAAGTAGTGGTCATTGTATTCGAGCATCTTATCCTCGAACTCGATGTCCCCGCATATCCAGCAGGGTTTGACTCTAAAACTCACGGTAGAGTACTCCCGGTCGCATCGTGTCGCGCCAAGTATTCCGACAATCAAACGAGCAGAAATGCCCTTGGTGTGTAACTGTGCCGACTTGGATGCAACCAACAATGGCTTGTGATCGCTGTATCATTGCGGTACAACCGTCGGTACTGCAATTTATTCGACCGGCCAAGTCATCGTCACTCAAAGGCAGGTCGATTGGTAGCTTTTTCATTTCACGCTCCTTTCTGAGCTGTTGCAGTATCCATACAGACACCTTTTTTACAGGTTTTGCCGATATACTTCAACACCTCAGCTTGGCAGTCAGTGCAGTATACTCGGGTACGCTTAGTTTTTGGTTTTTTCCGCTTGCGGGGAACTGCCACCAAATAGAACCGTGGGTCGATGAGATATTCAGACAACATTTTGGCAACTTCTTTTGCGTTCATGTTGCCGACGACCTTGTGCCATGCCCGGTGGATATCCTGTTCGATATTTACAGTATTCCCCGATGGGTTAGTATCCGTTCCCCCACGGCTTCGTGGGAGGCGGTGGTGTCGTTCAATTATACGTTTACTCCGTGCCATCAAGTTTTTCCTTTTTCCGAGCTACTAGTTCCCAGTCAGTTGGGAGCCAAGTCTTGTTGAGGATTGCGGCAACTTGCTCGGGAGTCTTAGTCCCAAATAATTTGTGGAAACACCTATGGTCGATGACATCCACCTCAATCATGTTGCCAGAACTGATACGACCAGAACCTCCATTAACTTTAGCGAGTCGGTGATGATAGTTTCTTCCTTCATCCGCCTTTGGCTTTTTTCGCTTGGCCATGCCTTCTCCTTTGCAGTAGGTAGTTCAGACGAACATGCTCACGTTGAGAATGTATCACCCGAAACACTAGGTTGATGAGTATCTCTAGGGCGAGCCAGAAGCCGCCCCAGAGTCTTGCGTTTATGTAGACACGATAGCAAAACAGTTCGTTTTCACCGCCAGTCAATCGGTTTATCCGACAACTAACGGCAATCTTATTCACTGTCCTCTCCTGTTGTCAGGTAGCGGTAGTGTGCCCGTCGGTTGATTTCCTCATCCGACATCCACAGGTTGAACAGTATTTCAGCATCTTTACATGACTGTGAACAGACGGCTTTGTGTTGTAGCTCGTCGTAGGTATCAGACACCTTAACAAAGGTGTCGCACCATATACACACTGTGGTCTTCATGGTAGTCTCCTTCCTTTGTCAAAGGGCTTCTAACATAAATTATAGCAGACAACCTTCATAATAAATTCATGTGATGGGGTAAAACCAAAAGGCCACACGTTATGTGTGGCTTTTTGGTTAATGACAGCTTTCACTCTGTCGTAGGATTTTGTTTTGGAGGTAGATACTCTTGTGTTTTGTTTAAAGAACTCCTAGCTCGTGTGGCGCGTTAGCATACCACTACTTGGTTATTACTAGTATACACCTATCCTTCACAACCTATACATGTGCTGTCAACAGCTTTATGGATAACTATTGCTTTTTTAAAAGAGTACCCCCGCTCCTGCATATCGTGGTAATGTGTAACATCTTTAGGGGAGAGAATAGAAACCTCTTTCTCTGTACCATCAGGGAGTACACAGATTACGTCTGATAATTCTTGGTCCTGAAACCAATCAAGGGTTTGTTTTTGCATCACCTATTATAGCATCGAGCTGCTGGTACAAGCCAATTAAGTCGCCCTTTTCTACTTCAACGGTGTAGTCAGCTTCTATTTGGTCCATCTCTGTCTCTGACAAGTGTCCTTTGGTTGATGTGATGTCTGATCGGATGATGCGGATGATAATACCGTCGAAAGACTTTACTCCCTTAACCTCATTCAGAAAACGAATATCATCGGTTACTACATTATCTAATTGATTTACTTTGTAGAACCATTTCTGTGTCCAATAGTCGGGATTATCTCCTCGCCGTACCTCGGTCCCGTAGTTCTGCATTAAGGCTCGCATTAGGGGTGGTTTCTCTCTAAACAAACCTTCAATTCCATGCTCATCTGGGTTGTAGAGGTAAGATAACTCTTCCAACAAATCAGGAAAGTTCTCCTTCATCTCCTCCACCAGTGCATCTTTAAAGTTAATCCTGACTGCTCCGGTTTTTTCTGCTACGTACTTTGCGGCAGTGCTCTTACCTGATCCTTTCTTCCCGGTGAATGCGTATAGTGTTGTCATAGTTCACATGTTATCACTTCCATTGGTAATAGCTCTGGCGGTACACAGTTACTTATCATGTAGTTGTGTAGGGTACATAGGACGACTAGGGATACTGTTGCTGTCATAGTTATTTATTCTCTAGGGCTAATAAGGCTTCTTCGATGGTTAGTCCGTCTGCTAGGTGGTCAAAGAACCCAATGTATTTTGCTCTCCACCACTCCATTACATTACTAAATGTATCATCATTGTCAGGCCACCCCCTAGTCTTGCCCACGGCTTGCCAATGTTCAGGTTTTAATAAAGCATTTTCTATCCAACCCCAAGCATTAATTAACACAGCTCCATCTAGTCCTGCATCTGTAATCCATTGTTCTGTTGCTGTCATACGCTTACGATGTCGTTAAAGGCTTTGTAATCTGCTTCTGTTCTTGGTTGGCCTGTGGTTAGGTCGAAGAATACCCATCGTCCGTATTTAGAAATCGACATGGTGTCATGTCTATCAATTATAGATTTAGGTGTATAACCCAACACCGCCAGCCAGTCGTTTAGTTTAATCGGGTGGCCGATGATTGTAAAATTATCTTCATCTATTTTTGTCCATTCGTTGAAAGAGTTAGTTATCACTCTGTACTCGTTTACGTGAGCATATTCTCGCGTTTCTATTTTCCAGTTTGAGTCTAGTGCATAAGTGTACTCACCTACTTTTACGACACACCCCTCACTCAACTCCATTAGTGCTGGCCGTTGCTCTCTTACGTATGCCTCGGCTTTTTCTTTTTCTGTCATACGCTA
>Ga0306875_100658_pt1 | contig 10571 bp, 9 predicted proteins | sample AntCluMetagen318_FD_190410 | JGI IMG/M metagenome (GOLD analysis project Ga0306875, IMG submission 190410) | Saline lake microbial communities from Club lake, Antarctica - Metagenome #318 (v2) (version 2) | ecosystem: Environmental > Aquatic > Non-marine Saline and Alkaline > Saline | place...
CAAATTTTGAATGACAACACCAACCGCGTCTACGGGCTTTGGAGCGAGGGCCTCTAGTGCTAGGCGCGGCCGAAATACGTGAACTCGCCCTGAGTCTTGAACTAAGGCCCACTAAAAAGCTTGGTCAAAACTTTGTTATTGACCCTAATACCATCCACCGAATCGTAAGCGCCGCACACTTAGATCCCGATGACCTCGTGGTTGAAATCGGCCCAGGCCTGGGTTCTTTGACTCTTGGAATTCTGGCGCAAGTGCCAAAGGTGATTGTGGTTGAAATAGATCCTCGACTAGCCGATCTGCTGCCTGTCACAGTTAAAAAGCACTCTCCCGATGGCGAACTTTTGGTGGTTTTGGCAGATGCGATGAAGGTCACCGAGCTTCCGGGTGAGCCAACGGCTTTGGTGGCGAATCTGCCCTACAACATCTCGGTGCCGGTTCTTTTGACCTTTATGCAGCGCTTTCCCAGTCTGAAAAAAGGTCTGGTTATGGTGCAGGCCGAGGTGGCTCATCGCCTTGCTGCAAGCCCCGGTTCAAAAGAATATGGCTCGCCATCTTTGAAAATGGCTTGGTACGGGCCGGCAAGACTGGCTGGCAACATTTCTAGAAGCGTGTTTTGGCCGATTCCGGGGGTCGATTCAGCTCTTGTGTACTTCGAGACCAATGCCGATAGAGACCAGTCAATTCGGGCTGAGGTATTCAGTGCGATTGATCATGCTTTTTTGCAGAGAAGAAAAACTCTGCGACAGGCGCTTGGAACCTGGGCGGGCTCTGTGGTTGAGGCGCAGGCGATACTCTTAAGGGCTGGAATCGACCCTTCTGCTCGCGGAGAGCAGCTAAATATTGAGAGCTTTATCAGGATTGCGCAGGCAAAATGACCTCGGCTATGGCCCAAGGCAAAATCAATCTTATTTTTGAGGTCGGTGGACTTCGAGCAAGCGGTTATCACGACGTGGTTTCGCTCTACCAAGCCTTGGAGATACACGAGACCGTGACTGTTTCGGTAAGTGATGCATGGGGCATCTCGGTGGTTTCAGATTTGCCCAAAGAGCACATCGCTAGAATCCCAAAAGACGAATCGAATATCTGCATCCAGGCGGCTTTGGCTTTGGCCCAATATGCTGACATACCAAACCCCCAACCGATGCATTTTGAGATCAGTAAGCAGATTCCGGTAGCCGGCGGCATGGCGGGAGGCTCTGCGGATGCCGCCGCCTCACTTATTGCCATCAACCAAGCTTGGGGCTTAGGTCTCGATCAAGCTGCGCTTTTAGAGGTGGCAGCGACCCTGGGAGCGGACGTGCCGTTTTGCCTGATGGGTGGAACTGCCTTGGGAAGTGGATCCGGCATCAAATTAGAAAAGCTCGATCCAATTTTGAAACTCCATGTGGTCTTGATATTCAACCCTGCAGGATTAGAAACCGGGGCCGTGTTCGCCAAATTTGATGAACTTAAATTGGGACTCAAGGTCCTAAACCAATCCCGAGCTCGCTCATTGGCTAGCGATTTGACTGCCGGGATACAAAACCCGGCGCTTGGAGAGAACACCATGACTATGGCAGCTTTGGCAATGGTTCCCGGTCTGCAGGATTCTATAAATCTTGATTTAGGAATCGGTGCGGCCCACTTGTCCGGCTCCGGTCCGACGATATGGTTTGCTACTACAGACGCTCTAAGTGCTCAGCAAGCCCTGCAAAGGGCATCTGCCGCAGGCCACAAAGCGATTTTAACTTCAACATCTAATCTAGGCGCGAGGCTCATCTAATGGCACATCTTTTAGGAGCCGAGCAAATAGACCTCGAGTTTCCAACCAAGTCTGTTTTCTCTTCAATCACCGTTGGCATCAACGAGGGTGATCGAATCGGAATTGTCGGTCGAAATGGCGACGGTAAGTCAACTCTTCTGAAAATCCTTTCAAAAGAGCTGGACCCGGATGCTGGAAGAGTAACTTGGCGTGGCGGTCTGACGATTGGGTATCTAACTCAAACCGACCAGATTCCCGATGACCACACCATCGCTCACGCGGTGGTTGGGGACATGCCCGAGCACCAATGGGCCTCAGATCCAAAAATCAGAGACGTGCTGAACGGCCTGTTGGGTGATTTGGATTGGAATCAAAAAGTTGGCGTGCTCTCGGGAGGTCAAAGAAGAAGAACCGCCTTGGCGGCCCTTTTGGCTCAAGATTTTGATGTCATCATGCTGGATGAACCGACCAACCACCTAGACGTCGAGGGTGTGGCTTGGCTGGCTCAGCACTTGAACTCGCGCTGGAATAAATCAAGCGGGGGTTTATTGGTTGTGACTCACGACCGTTGGTTCTTGGATGCGGTTTGCAACCTCACCTGGGAGGTCTACGGTGGCAAAATCGAGGGCTTCGAGGGCGGTTACGCTGCCTATGTTCAACAGCGGGCTGAGCGCAATCGCCAGGGTCAAGCTATTGAGACTCGACGTCAGAACCTAATGCGTAAAGAACTAGCCTGGCTTGGGCGCGGAGCGCCTGCCAGGACCGCCAAGCCAAAATTCAGAATTGATGCAGCCCTAGAGCTGATTGCTAACGAACCGCCCGTAAGGGATACGGTGGCGCTTTCCAAGCTCGCCACCCAGAGACTCGGCAAAGACGTGGTAGATCTTGAGGATGTCAGTTACGAAACTGAGGATGGGCTCAAGATTCTCGATAATGTCACCTGGCGGCTTGGACCATCCGACCGAGTCGGCCTAGTCGGCGCTAACGGAGCCGGTAAGACCACTCTTCTAAGGATCGTAACCGGCAATCTGCAACCGCAAAAAGGCCGGGTAAAAGTTGGTAAAACCGTGAAGTTTGCCACTTTGAGCCAAGACATTCACGAGCTTGACGAATTTGCCAAGGACCGGATTTTTGATCTCATTAAACGTGAGAAAACCACCTTCTTGGTTGGGAAAAAAGAACTTGGGCCGACCCAGTTGGTTGAGCAGCTCGGTTTCGATTCTCCACAACTGCAGTCTCCCATTGGGGACTTATCAGGTGGTCAGCGCCGGCGCTTCCAGCTTTTGAGATTGTTATTCGCAGAACCCAATGTTCTGATTTTGGATGAGCCAACCAACGATCTAGACACCGACATGTTGGCCGCTATGGAAGACCTCTTAGACAGCTGGCCCGGGACTTTGATTGTGGTCAGTCACGACCGTTACCTTTTAGAACGAGTCACCGATAATCAATATGCCATGCTCGGGGACGGCCAAATTAGGCATCTAACCCGCGGCGTCGAACAGTTCCTGGAACTTCGCAAGGCGCAACGCGCCGAGGTCTCCACCCCGACCGCGGCAAAACCGATGGCCACCAAAACATCGAGTCTTTCAGGTGCTGAAAGACGAAATTTAGAAAAAGAATCTTCTAAAGCGCAACGAGCAATTGCCAAGGGTCATACCGAAATTGAGCTATTGGATAAGCAGTTAGCAGAGCTGGATCCTGCGAATTACCAACATTTGGCTGAGTTATCCGGGAAAAGACAGCAAATAGCTGCGCAAATTGAAAAAAATGAAACTATTTGGCTGGATAGTTTAGAGAAATTGGCAGGCTAGTCAAAGTTTCTGGCAGACTTAGCGCCGAGGTTAAACCTCGTTCCGCCCTAGTGTAACGGCAGCACGGCGCTCTTTGGAGGCGTCCGGTCTAGGTTCGAATCCTAGGGGCGGAGCTGTTTGATCTTCAGGAGGGTGACTTTGCGCAAACTGGCCGTTGTTGTGCTCGCCGCAGGCGAGGGCACTCGCATGAAGTCGAAAATCCCCAAGGTGCTGCATGGGATTGCTGGGATTCCATTGATTGGGCACGTGCTGGCAACGGCCCATTCTGTTGATTCAGATGCAGTGGTGATAGTGCTCAGACATCAAAAACAGCAGATCGAAACTTATGTTTCCGCCTCCTATCCCGGAACTTTGATTGCCACTCAGGACGATATCCCTGGAACCGGCCGGGCAGCACAGCTTGCGATAGCTGAATTACCGAGCGATTTCGATGGTGATGTTTTGGTTTTATCGGGGGATGTGCCCTTGCTGGATGTGAATTCGATTTCAGAATTAATCGCGATTCACCGCGAGTCTTCAAATGCTGGAACGTTATTGTCTACCGTCCTAGAAAATCCCCATGGCTACGGTCGAATAATGCGCAGCCAGGAAAACTTTTTGGGAATCATTGAGCAAAAAGACGCCTCCGAGTTGCAGCTTGAGATCAAAGAGATCAATGCCGGAGTTTATATTTTTGATGCGGTGGTCCTGCGCAAGCACCTCGAGTCTTTGACAATCAATAATTCTCAGAGCGAAAAATACCTAACCGATGTTGCAGGCCTGATGCTTGAAGCTGGCGAGAAAGTAGCAGCGCATCTGATTGAGGATAAGTGGTTGGTCACGGGTGTAAATGATCGAGCCCAGCTCCAAGAGCTAGCTGCCGAACTTAACTCACGCATCATCAGGGGCTGGCAGTTGGCGGGTGTGAGTATTCAAGAGCCTGGTAGTACTTGGATTGATGTCACGGTCCAGTTGGGTACAGATGTCACGCTTTTACCCGGGACTCGACTGCACGGACTAACCAGTATCGGCGAGGGTAGCCAGATTGGCCCGGACACCACCTTGACTGACAGCAGTGTCGGTGAGGGGGCAATAATCTCAAGGTCCCAGGTTGAGGGATCAATCATCGCTGCCGGCGCGACTGTCGGACCATTTTCTTATCTTCGAGCCGGAACCGAGCTTGGTTCTGATGGCAAGATTGGGGCGTTTGTCGAGACTAAAAACGTTCAGATTGGCGCTAGAACAAAAATTCCGCACCTGTCTTACGTGGGTGACGCCGAGATAGGCGAGGGTTCAAATATCGGTGCTGGAACAATTTTTGCTAATTACGATGGCGTAACTAAACACCGGATCAAAATCGGAAACCAGGTCCGCACAGGAAGTGGAAACGTCTTTGTGGCACCTATTTCTATCGGCGACGGTGCCTACACGGCAGCAGGTTCCACAATCCGCCGAAGCGTAGAGTCTGGGGCGCTAGCATTGAACCCGACACCTCAAAAAAACATCGCCGGCTGGGTTCTTGATAGGCGCCCTGGCTCAAAAGCGGCTCAGGCTGCATCAAAAGATACGGAGTAGCGATGGCAATCGAAAAGGCCGCTAGCAAGCAACTGGTCATCGCATCGGGCAGGGCTCATCAAGCACTTGCCCAAGAGGTAGCCGATATTCTAGACACCGAGCTGGTACCCGTCACCGCCTATGACTTTGCCAACGGGGAAACCTTTGTTAGATACGAAAGAAGCGTCCGCGGAGTGGACGCTTTTATCATCCAAGCTCATCCCAATCCAATCAACCACTGGCTCATGGAGCACCTTCTGATGATTGATGCCATGAAGCGCGCAAGCGCCAAGCGCATCACGGTTGTAGCACCATTTTTCCCTTACGCGCGCCAGGACAAAAAGCACAAGGGCCGCGAGCCAATATCTGCCCGGCTGGTAGCCGATCTATACCGCGCTGCTGGGGCAACCAGGCTGATGTCGGTCGACCTGCATTCGCCACAGATTCAGGGTTTTTTTGACGGTCCGGTGGACCATCTTTGGGCTTTGCCGTTATTAGCAGACCACATTGCCGCAACCTTTGGTACCGAAAACCTAATGGTGGTGTCCCCGGACTCGGGCCGGGTCCGAGTGGCCGATATTTGGGCCGATCGTCTTGGAACTCCACTTGCCATTGTTCACAAGCGCCGTGATCCGGATCGTCCAAACCAGGTTGAGGTGAGCGAGATCGTGGGAGACGTTTCCGGGCGAGATTGCTTACTCGTGGATGACATGATCGACACTGGAGGCACAATTCTGGCGGCGGCCAAGGCGCTCAAGGCCAACGGTGCTGCAAGGGTGATTGTGGCAGCAACGCACGGCGTGCTATCGCACCCCTCAATCGAGCGACTAAGCGACCCGGTGATTGATTCGGTGGTTGTTACTAACACCTTGCCGATCACTCCGGACAAAGAATTTGCAACCTTGACGGTTTTGTCCATTGCGCCGCTGATTGCCAAAGCAATCGCCGCGGTGTTTTACGATGATTCGGTTAACTCATTGTTTCCCGGGCACGCATAACCTGTTGGAGTGAAAAAACTCCTTAGCCTGCAGGACGCCGTTTTTAACGGTCTTGCAGCAATGCTTGGTGCCGGTGTTTTTGTTGTTTTTGGCCCAGCTCTTAGCGCGGCAGGAACCTTTCTGCCGATAGCGATTGTGCTAGCGGGGGTGGTGGCGTATCTGAATGCAAAAAGCATCTCCCAGCTTGCTGCCAAGGTGACTCGTTCAGGCGGTGCTTACTCTTATGGGCGGCACTACATTGGACCGACCTGGGGTTTTCTCGCCGGCACAGCTTTTCTAGTTGGCAAAATTGGCTCGGCCGCCGCTATTTCGCTTATTTTCGCAAATTATCTGACTCCTAATTATCCAATTTTCACTGCCGTTTTGGCCATTGCCCTAATGGCGATTGTCAATATTTTTGGGGTGACTCGAACAGCATTTGGCAGCACAGTGCTTGCGGGCATCACCTTGGTATTTTTAGCCGTCCTAATAACTTCTGCCCTTCTGGCGCCAAACTCGAATGAACCGGTAGCTCAGGGAGATCTCGGTGGAGCGCTGGCAGCCAGCGCTTTGATATTTTTTGCCTTTGCCGGCTACGCCCGGGTCGCAACATTGGGTGCAGAGGTGAGTAAGAGCAATAAAAATGTGCCTCTTGCCATCAATATTTCACTGAGCGTAGTGCTGTTGATTTATTTGGCGCTCGGGTTTTTGGCATTGAATAAACTCGGGGGCTCGGGGCAGGGGAGCCTAACGCCACTTCGCGATTTGGCGGCCATTTCCCTGCCTGAACCTTGGTCAGATTGGGTGTTTGTGTTTGCCGCTATTGCTTGCTTGGGCTCGCTATTGGCGCTGCTGGCGGGAATCAGCCGCACCGCGGCAGTCATGGCCGAAGATGCTGAGCTGCCCAAAATTTTTCAGACCCGTTTGAATAACGGGGCACCTTGGGTGGCCGAACTGGCAGTCGCCTTGCTAGCTGCGGTTTTGGTTTTCAGCTCCGGAGTGGTTTTCAGCATTGGGCTGTCTTCTTTTTGCGTGTTGATTTATTATGCGATTGCAAATTTTGCCGCATTCAGGCAACCCAAGTCCGAAACCGACAGGCACAAGGTGTTCAATTTGATTGGGCTTTTGCTGTGTTTGGCGATTGGCGTGGCCGTGCCATTTCAGGCGATTTTGGTGGGCACGTCTATTTTGCTGCTAGCCCTAACGCTCAGAAAACTTGTTTCTAAAGGACTTTCTTGAGCGGCTTCCGTCTGATTTCCTAAATTTTATTAGGTTCTCGGGAAGGAATCCGATTCTGCTAAGTTTATGCGACTATGAATAGATCTCTAAAACTTGGCACTGATTTTTCAACCATCTACGCAAAGGCGCGTGCTGTTGCCCCCGAAGCCTTCGATGAAAGCTCGATTAGGAATCTAATCGGCGGCGAGTGGCAGGTGCTGGGAACGGTTATTTCCCACATCACCCCGGTAGATCAATCAGAAATCATTGGCCCCTCGATGCTGAGTCTTGATCAAACAATGACTGCCGTTAAAAAGGCGGCTCAGATGGACAAAGACTGGGCGAAAGTTTCGCTGGATGAAAGAAAATCTCGAGTGGCCAAGGCCGTCGAGCTACTTCAGGAGAACCGAGACTTGCTTGCCCAGTTATTGATTTGGGAGATTGGCAAGCCTTGGAAGCTGGCTTGCGCCGATGTGGACCGCTGCATCGAAGGTGTGCAATGGTACATCGAAGAAATTGACCGCCAGATGGATGGCCGAACCCCACTAACGGGTCCGGTTTCAAATATTGCAAGTTGGAACTACCCCCTAAGCGTTTTGGTTCACGCCGAACTGGTTCAGCTATTGGCGGGTAATGCGGTGATCGCAAAGACTCCGAGTCAGGGTGGTTTTCACGCACTGACTCTCTCTCACGCACTGATGGCAAGGGCCGGGTTGCCGGTGACCTTAGTGTCCGGCTCAGGCGCTGAGCTAGCTCCGGCTCTAGTGAGCTCTCCGGAGCTTGGCGCAATGGCTTTTGTGGGGGGAAGAAATAATGGTCGATCTGCTGCGAGTTCGCTTCGCTCGCTAGCCAAGCGCCATATCCTCGAGCAAGAGGGATTGAACTCCTGGGGGATTTGGGATTATTCAAATTGGGATGAGCTCTCCACCCACCTAACTAAGGGATTTGAATATGCCAAACAGCGCTGCACGGCATATCCGCGATACGTGGTTCAGCGGGAGCTATTTCCAGAATTTTTAGAAATGTACTTGGGAGTTGTCAAGAGCCTTAAGTTCGGCCACCCGCTGGCGGTAGAGAACCCCAACGACGATTATCCAGAACTACACTTTGGCCCGGTTATCAGCGCCAAAAAAGCAACTGAATTGGGTCAAGCCTTTAGTGAAGCGGTTTCACGCGGCGGAGTGCCTCTATACGCAGGCAGTTTGAGTTCGGGAAGCTTTTTAGAAGGCCAAGACACCTCCGCCTACGTTTCCCCCAAAACCGTGCTGGAGCCGCCAAAATCTTGGTCAATTCACCACTCCGAACCTTTTGGACCGCTGGACTCGGTTGTTTTGGCGGATACCGAAGCCGAATTCATCGCCGCAATGAACGTATCCAATGGAAACCTGGTGAGCTCAGTGGCAACCGATGATTTGGGTTTTGCGGATCGAGTAAAAGAAGAATCCCAAGCCTTTAAGTTCGGAGTGAATAAGCCAAGGTCAAGAGGCGATAAGGCCGAGGTTTTCGGTGGCCTGGGCGCCAGCTGGCGAGGCTGCTTTGTCGGCGGTGACCTTTTGGTGGAGGCGGTTACTGAGGGACCGGGTCAGCTTTACGGTAATTTCTCCGACGGTTCCAGATATCCGACGGATGTTTAGAATCAGCTACCGCTTCTAAATCAAACTTGAATCGGCTAAGCTTTGGCTCGAACAGCGGCGAGGGATGCTTTTAGTATTCGTAATCGACGGGGTGCTTTTTCCTCGCTGCGCTAAGACCTAGAGGAAAAGATGTCTGAAATTCAAATCACCGCCGAAGTTCGCGAGAAATTCGGCAAGGGTGCGGCTCGTAAACTCCGCGCCGCCGGCCACACTCCAGCCGTAATTTACGGACACGGAAATGCCACTCGTCACATTTCACTACCCGCTCACCAAATTGCCCTAGCGCTTCGCAAGAAGAACGCGCTTTTGCAATTAACAACTGACGGCAAAACCGAATTGGTGTTGGTGAAAAGCGCCTCCAAGGATCCGGTGACTCAGATCATCGAGCACGTTGACCTAGTTGAGGTAATCAAGGGCGAGAAGGTCACAGTTGAAGTTCCAGTTCACGTAATTGGCGAGGCTATGGGTGGCACCATAGTTGACCTTGAGCACAAGAGCGTCAAGCTTGAGGCCGAGGCAACTAACATCCCCGCGTTTGTCGAACTACATATTTCCAAGGACAACCCAGCCGGCCACCACTACCTGGTTGGCGAATTAGTTGTTCCCAAGGGTGCGGTCTTAGAGCTTGAAGCCAGTGAGCTTTTGGCTTCGGTTGTGGAGACTAAGGGCGGTGCCGCTAGTGATACAGAAGTTGTTGCAGAGGCTACTGAAGCAGCCAGCCCTTCAGCTGAATAACGATTCTTGGTTAGTAGTTGGGCTCGGTAACCCCGGGCCTAACTATCAATCCAATCGGCATAACGTTGGCCAAATGGTGATCGATATTTTGGCCAAACGACTCGGTACAAACTTCAAATCTTCAAGGCAACAAGCGCTTTGCGCAGAGGCAAGAATTGCCCCTGGCAAGCCAAAAGTAATTCTTGCCAAACCGACCAGCTTCATGAATCTTTCTGGCAATCCGGTCAACCTGCTCTCGAAGTTCTACTCAATTCCTCTGGAGCGAATCGTCGTGGTTCACGATGAGATTGATATCCCCTTCGGGGACATTCGAGTCAAGTTCGCAGGCGGGCACGCTGGACACAACGGCCTAAGAGACATAATCGCAAAATTAGGCAATGATTTTCATCGAATTCGATTTGGGGTTGGTAGACCCCGGGGATCTCAGGAAGTGGCGAGCTTTGTGCTTGAAAACTTCAGCTCTTTGGAGCGCGAAGAATTGGATGTTTTATGTGAGATTGCCGCCGATAAGGTAATCGACTTAATAAGCGCCTAAACTCCATAGGTGACCCTCCGCCCCGTTTTAAAGGCATTGGGCCAGTCGCACCCTCTCAGGGACCTAAAGATCAAAAAGCGCGGGCTAACAAAACTCTTTGCGCCAGAAAAAGCCTCCAGTTTCGCGGTTGCTCAACTTTTATCAAAAGCCAAAGAGCCTCTAGTTGTCATAACTGCCACCTCGAGGCAAGCAGAGTCTTTGGCAGTGGTGGTAAAAGAGCTGGTTGACTCGGTTGAGCTAATCGAGTTTCCCGCCTGGGAGACCCTGCCTCACGAGAGGCTCAGCCCCTCGGCCGAAGTTGTCGGCCTAAGACTTCGAGCGCTTCATCGAATGATTGAACTTAAAAACACCACCCCGAGTCATCCGGTAATGATTTTGATGTCG
>Ga0306875_100665_pt1 | contig 10522 bp, 16 predicted proteins | sample AntCluMetagen318_FD_190410 | JGI IMG/M metagenome (GOLD analysis project Ga0306875, IMG submission 190410) | Saline lake microbial communities from Club lake, Antarctica - Metagenome #318 (v2) (version 2) | ecosystem: Environmental > Aquatic > Non-marine Saline and Alkaline > Saline | place...
TTGCGCTTTGTGCAGATAGTTCTATTAACTCCTTAGTAAATAATTTTTTCATTTACTTCTCCTTATCTATAGTGGTGTTGTTTAATTTATAAGCATAGTTTTTCATATGCTCAAGCGTATCGACAACATAGTGGTTTTCGCACTTCAATGGCTGCTTGTTCTTGTAGTCGCTTATCGCCTCGCGTATACCATCAGCTTTCGCCTTAACAAGTTGCGCTCTTAGTCTATAAACCTCCGTTGGTGTCCAGTCTACATCACTACAACAGCATTCACGCTCAACACTAGCGTTACACTGGCAATCTATACCTGCGTAATAACTCATAACCAACCCACCAAAAACGCAAAGTTTAACGCCAGTGATGCGGTAATGACTGCACCTGCAATGACTAAAAACCAGACCACCAGGCGTTCGATTATTGATAATTTATTCATAGTCTTTTTAGCTCCAAGTTTGATACTTTACTGTAAAGTTCCCTTAAATCTTGCTCACTAGAACCGTTTGCTTTTAATGCTCGAATATAATTTAAAACATTTAAAGACATTGCGCCAACGTGATGGTTATTTTCAGCCTTTAACTTCTCGCGTAAATTCCTACGCTTAACCCAAGTTCCCGAAACCTTATCAACTTCTGCTTCTATTTCTTCGCTAGTCCAGAACCTTTGCATTATCTTTTGCATTCTCTGCCCCTTAACGATAATCCTATTCTGGTCATCTTTTCGTGTATTGCTGCGCGTGTTCTTTTTGGGAAGGCTTCATAAATAGAAGTCATGTTTTGAGTTGTTTTGTGCAACTTCATTAATAAGCGCTGCTCATCCATTGACCACTTATTTTTATAGGTTTTAGTTTCAAATTCGTTATACATTAAGAGTCACTCTTGTTTAAGTTAACGCACCCAATCAGCACTACGTGGAAGAGTGCAGGCTTATTGCGATACCAGTTGTTAAGTGTCTGCACTGACTGATTAGTAAGCTTAGAGACCTGCTCAAGGCTTTTTAACCCTGTTGCTTTTGCTTGTGTTGATGCGCTCATGTTTGTGCCTTTTGTTTAGCCCCGAAGGGCTTTTTAATTAACAGGCTGACCACCTGAAGTAATGATAATATTCTCTTATAAAAACCTGTTTACATTCTTTACGCTTTAATTCTCTTGCTTTAATTAATGCCTGTTTAGCGGTGAACAAAATAGGGTTATAATTACCATCTGTGATCGCCATTGTAGCCCCGCTACCTAATAATGGTTTTTTCATAATCCACCTTTATTATTGCATTTTTCATTAGTGCATTTATACTCTGTATTTTCGTAATCTTCATCACTTTCAACATAATGACCGCATAACATGCAAGCGCCCTCTCCATCGTCCTGAAATAAAACTTTAAAAAATGTTGTCATGTGTTTCTCTCTTTGGTTGTTTGCTTCAGTAGGGTTATAATAGCAAACTGTTTTACACTATGCAAGTACTTTATAAAACTATTTTACATTCACCTCAAAATTATCACAGCTTAGATTATCGCACCATTTAAGCATAGGCGTTTCGTGGTCGCCTTGCTCTGTTTCTAGTTGCATCTCGCAAACTTCGCAACATCGTTTCTCGCTATACATCGGTGAGCTTGGGTTATTGGTTGTGCTTTGTATCCAGTCGGGGTAATTATTCATTGTTATTTCTCTCTTTGTTGTTTGTTCTGCAAAAATTTAATGGTTGTAACTGATACTGATTCCTTTTTAACTTTGCGCGTTTGCCTAGCCTTGAGGATAATTGCTTATTATCTATACCGTTGTTATGCAAAATAGTAGCTAGGCTTTGTATAGAAAATAAACTACAACAAACCCCATCAGCCATTAAATATATTTCTTTTTCAATTTCACTGCTTTTATCTTTAATCTTTGAATATACTTTACTCATACCGTAGCAACTCCAGCGCCTCTTTTTTACGCTCAATAGCACGTAAAACATTAGCGCGTTTGGCTATTAGCTTGCGGTACTTAAAGTCTGGCGATGTACGTTTCATACTGCGCGCCTTGATAAGCGCTGTGGTGAGCGCTTGCGGTTGAATGCTTGGGTGTTATGTTTAGCTGCCCAGCGATGATGATTGATGGGATATATTGCAAGATTAAAATTAGTAATACTTTTGTAAATATCTTCGCTCATTGCTCTTATTCCATTATAAGCAAAAATAGATGCTTCCATAAAGTCAGCATCCTGTATATCAAGGCGTTTGTTATTACTAAAAAGACACTGTATTAAAATACGCGCTTGTCTGCGTTTGCTTTTATATTCTGCTCTAGTCATGTTGTTCTCCTGGTTGATTAGGTTGTAGATTAACACCTCTTTACTATTTCACTGCTCCGACCAGTTTGGCTTTTAAAGCGTATAATAAATCGCTTTGCGTAACATCCTTTGATGCAAGCACATCCATTACGCGCTCATCCATGCAATCTTTTGCGACTATGTGAATAATTCTAACTGGTTTAGTTTGCCCCTGTCTGTGTAGCCTACCGTTGAATTGTTGGTATAACTCAAGCGACCAGTTAAGGCCAAACCATACGATTAAAGACCCACCTTTTTGTAAATTTAAGCCATGCCCGGCTGAATTGTGAGAAATAAAAACATCACCTTTTTTATTTCTAATTAAAAATCTATTTCTTGGTCCACAATCAACTAAATCGTAGACTTTCTCGAAATTCTGTTTTTTGGATATTTGCATTTTTTGTAATCCAATACTGCTTCCTCGGCAGTCATCCCCAAATTTAACCTTGGTGTAATTGCACCGCGATTTATCCCAGTTACTCTGCAAAGTTCTGCTAAATGTATTTTTTGACCATTGAAAATTAAAAAACGATTGTTCCTTTTGTTGCATTGTTGCTCTAGTAAACTCGCCCATCGACAATTTTCTACCGAATAACCTAAATTGTTGTCCACCCTTTCTATAGTCAATGTGTCTTTGTAAGTTTTTGACATATCCGCATAAAAGTTTACGAATTTTAACCAACTGATTGATACACCAATACCCCTGCCCCCATAATTTAAATCTTTTAAATCTGTTGCCCTCACCACCATATGACGCCATATCCTCCATATTCGAGTGTTTGTTAAGTGGTGAAAAGTTTGCTCTATACATATTCCACAATGTTTTCTTTTTTGGCGATTGCTCCTCTCCATATTTTGTTTTAATATTTCTTGTACTTTTTGACAATGGCAGCATTTTGCTAAGATAATTGTCATTTCCCGAGTAGGTGTAACATGCTTCTTTTTTAATATTTTTACAATTTGATACATTTCTAGCTTCCACCCATTTGTTATTTATTAATATTTTGTGATTGGGGGTTAAAGTTATACCAAAACAATCAATAACTTTACGTATCCCAGAATACGAACAGCCACTGTGGTTTACATATTCAATACCATCAAAAACTTTTTCATTGTCCCCAACATTTATTATTTTAACCCATCCCCTATATTGAGTCAATACTTCAGTCGATGGGTGTAAGCAAGCAGGATGCGCTAATAATATTTTTATTTTGCCATCGTTCCAATCATCAATGGTGCTTTGCTTTTTATCTAGCGCGACCGCATGAGGGAATAACTTTTGCAAGCGTATCAAATCGGTTTTATAGTTGTAAGCCACTAGCATCGGCTCATCGTTGCAGTCTGCTATTTCTTCAATGGCTTTTAGCTTTTCATCGTGTAAGCGTATCCAGTTTTTATTAGCATCGGTGTAAATCGCACCGTTTGACCATTGCAGTAGTTTATTGGCCAGTACTGCTGCGCTTGGCGCTTCTATCTCATCGTCACCAACAACAAGCAACAAATCTTTTTCAAATTGCGAATAGTCGGCCTTTTGTTTTGGCGTTAGCTGTACGCTGATAACTTGATCTAACCTGTCCGGCAATTCTAAATAATCAGCAGCAGACATTGATAGCGTAAACGGTTTTATTAATTCGTGTATCTTGGTATCAGACCCCTTTTTCGGCTCATATTTAAAGCCCATATAATCAGACTCAAAAAAGCGCCTTTTGTAATCAGTCATTGTGCGACCTAATGATAAACCAAAATCCACAAGGTAAACCTGTGACCACAAATCTAACAGCCCATTCGGGCTAGGTGTGCCAGTTAAACCTATAACATAGTCAGTCATCGGTAGTATTTTTTTAAGGGCTTTAAAACGCTGTGAAGCGCTACTTTTAAAACTGCTAGATTCATCAATTATCACGCAATCAAAAGGCCAATCTTTTTTATAATAATCGACTAGCCATTTTATGTTCTCGCGGTTTATGCAAACAATGTCGCATGATGAGTTTAACGCGCTTATACGTTTCTTTTCGCTACCAGTGGCAACATTCACACGTAAATGTTGCAGGTGTTCCCACAAAAAAACCTCATTAGGCCAAACGCTATTGGCCACACGTAGCGGAGCAATCACCAGAACACGCGAAATGGTAAAGCTGTCAATTAGGTCGCTTATCGCGGTAAGTGTTGTCACAGTCTTGCCTAAGCCCATATCAAGGAACAACAAAGCGCGTTTTTGCTCTAGTATAAACTCAACGCCTTTGCGCTGGTAATTGTGCAAATCATTACGACATAACATGAATAAAACCTTCTATGTTGTCTATAATGTGAACAATAGCGCCCTTGCTTTGCATTTTTCTAATAGTGTGTTGCTGATAAACACTAGGTTTTTTACCCAAAGCTTTAAACTCAACGAAAACAACCGATCCGTTTTTAATGTAAAGCCTGTCGGGTACGCCCCTTTGTGAAGGGCTAGAAAACTTATAGCCTAGCCAACCGTTATCCTTCGCCCATTTACTGCAACTTATTTCAATAGTAGATTCACGCATTAAAACCGACCCCTTTTAACAAATCGTTTGCATAATCTATATAGCGATCATAATTAACATCATCGGGGAACACTGTCGGCAATGTCATCAATGGTTTTCCACCGTTTGACTTTGGCACTTTGTTACCGTTTTTTATATATTCAATGTTTATATTATCATCAACTTTAGCGCTGTAATAAAACCGCACCGCTTTGCCTAAAAACTCACCTTGCCACTTTGCGCCACCGGCAACCTTTCGCAGCGTAACAAACTGGCGTATGTCATTGCACTCGCGTATGGTTTTAGCAATAGGTGTTTGGTTCGCTAAAAACTCAGCAACAGCGGTAAAACATATATTGCAATCAGGGTTTTTAGATAAACCACCGTTGGCAAAAGTGCCTTTTCTTTTAACCTGATTATCAGTTGTAACCGCTAAGTAATTGTTTACATCACGACTCGCTAGTAATTTGTAATGCGTTTCTTCTAGCTCGTAAGAAGTATCGAGCATCCAATCAAAACAAATATTTCTTAATTCATCTAGTTCATCTTTTCTACACTTAACTACGATGCCGTCAGTGTTCGCGCTGTACACTGTAAAACCTGCGCCTTCAAACTGTTCAATTAACATTAACAAGCATAGTTGCCCGGTAATTGTTGTCTGTAATAATAAATCAGGCGCGTAAAGTGCCGACCATTTAGAGCCTAGTTTCCCGAAGCTGCCGTTAACGCATATTTTAAGCGTATCTGCTGTAACTTTATCGCCTGCTCGTTTTGCTTGTATGCGCCTATCAACAATTGATTGATACACTCTTAAAAAAGGCAAGCCCATGCTCTTGGGCGCAAGTGACTGCTGTAGTATTATGTTTGGGTAATAACTGGCAACGTCAACCTCTAGCAAGCACTCACCGCTATTCACGCGCATTAGTTGGGACTTCTCGCAACTATGTAGGCCACCAATACCCATTTGATACTCAGCCCCACCGATTTTAATCTTAGTGTCTGCTAATTCTTTAGGCATTTTAACCGCACCATTTAAGCCCAAAGAGAAGCGCATTCTTAACAAGGTATCAAATATTGATGTTAGTTGCTGACTTTTAAAAGATACAATTTTAGGGTTTTGATACTTAAATTGCATGCCATGAGGCACATCGGGCTTTTTGTAAGTTTTGCCGGTTTCTTTTTGTAGTTCTGATTTAATCACTGTCTCGGCTATTTGCGCGTCAGACTTGCTACGCAAATCCATACCGTACTGCTCAGACATAGAGACACGCAAAGCGATTTGTTCTGATAATGAATTAAATAATTCTTTTGTAGTAGTTAAATCATTAACGCAATAATCGCGCAGGTCTTTGTGTTGCTCGGGTGTTATTGTCGCGCTTGGCTCGATGGGTAGGTCTTGGATGGTTTTAGAGTTTAGCCTGCCACCATATATTTTTAAACTGGATTGACCGGGCGCAACTTCTATAATGTCAATGTGATCCCAATCATCAGGTACACGCAAATCTAAGTCTCTAGTAATCGCCCAGCTTGGCTGGTTACTTGTGATTATTTTATCGCATAAACCCTTTAATTTATCAACAGGCCAACCCTTTAGCGCGGCCGCGATAATAGGCAAATCAAAGCTATTACCGTTAAAACTAACGGTTGTTTGCGTAGACATTAAACGAAGTAATGTTTTTTTATCCAGTGGTTTACCTTCGTAAAATTCAAAGTGTTTGACTTTATTAGTGGAAGTGTTTAAAGCAGAAAGCAGGAAGTAATTTTTATAAATTTCAACGTCTATTATGTATTGTGTTTTCATTACAGGGGTATCCTGTTTAAATTAAAAAAGCCGCCATAAAAGGCGGCATAAATATTATAATGTTTTAGTTCATAAAGCCATCATCTTCATCATCTTCAAACATTTCAAAGTCATCGTTGCTTGCAGTAGCACCATCGCCAAACGGTGTGCCATCTTTTAGAAACTGTACACCTAACAGATTAGCATTAACGCGCTTACCGAAGTTATTGTTTTGATACCAAAGTTCAACAACAGCGTTCACATAACAACCTGCGTAAGGTTTATTGTCATCTTCTGCCAGTGGGGACTTGTCTTTGTCGATAATCATCGGGCGCTTATTGTTTGACGCTTTGAACGACATATGGTCAGCATAACCATCGTAATCAAACTCATCACCATCTTTAAAACAAATTTTATCAGATGGTATCTTAGAGCCTTTCAAGTTGTCAGTAATGCCGCTTTTTACTTGCGCGTTTATCTGCTTAATCAAATCAGCGTGGGCGCTTTTACAAAGCAAAAAGGTAGCTTCAAACTTACCTGATTCACCTTGAAAACTTGCGCGTTGAAAAAGAGAAGGAAACGAGAGACGTACATTGTTTAATTTAATTTTTGACATTTTATTTACCTTTTATATTGTTTAATTTCATTGTTCAAATTTGAACGGTTTAAGCATAGCTTAATAATTATCTATTAGCAAGCATCAAAATCATCTTTATTGATATTAATTGCAGGCCGTTTGTCATCGTGCTTTGCGAGCGTTGGTTTACCGCTGGGCTTAACAATTAAACCTTCTAATTGTTTTATGTTCTTTTTACCCAGTAGCTTTTCGGCTTGGGTTACTGATATGAACGACTTCTTATAAAGTTGCTCATCGGTGTAATCTTTAGTGAGTAACTCTGCTGCGTCTTTTTCATCGCCCCATTTACGTAAGCTCCTACCCTCGACAATTTTAAAGCCTTCAAAGCTTACACCAGACTCTAAACGCTCAACCACTAAACCTTCAACAGCGTCAAGCCATCCAGCTATCAGCTTTTTATTATCAAGCGCAAAGCGTAATTGCTCATCGCTTAAAGTGTCGGCTGGCTTTATTGTGGTGGGTGTAAGGTCATCAAACATTGTAATCAAGGTTTGCTCAGTTAAAGATTTTAAAGCCGGGCAAGTCGCCTTTGCTTTACACCATTGGCATTGCTTCTCGCCAGGTGTTCGCGGTGCATCATCTTCAAAACATTCTTCTGCTTTGCGTTTAACGTATTCGCCCCACTCTAACAAATCGTTTACGCTTATTTCCCACTCACTTACATGGTCAAGTCTTGGCTGGTGTATCGTTATCTTAATAACATTTATGTCGTATATATGCGCGTAATCTTCATACGCGCCCAAAGCGTAAAGCATCGCTTGTGTGTTTTGTTCAGCGTCTACCATTATGCCCTGCCCATACTTCAAATCAATAACGCGCAAAACTCCATCATCTTGGATTATCATCGCATCACAAGTGCCGAACCCTTCACGCACCCAAGGCGAAAAGTCAACGCGCACCTCATACATATGATGGCCGCTAAACTGTTTAACGTAATCAACATACGATTGCACAAACTCAGCCATGTAATTGGTGACTTCATAACCTTCAAAGGTTTGCCCTATTAAGCTGTCTGGTGATATACCTTCAACCAAACAGTGTTCAGCTACCGCATGTGCCGCTGTACCTTCGGCCGCAAAGCTTGAACTGCGCTCAATAACACCATCCTCAGCTTTAACACTACCAGAGCATCTAAGCCACCTCTCAGAACCAGATGCGCTTAGTTTTGCGTGTAGACCACTCATAACATTTCTACTTTTGCTTTAAACTCCGAAAGTCTAGCTACATCGATGTCGCTCACCTTCGATGCGGAAAAATCAGAAAGAATGGTTTTTATTTTGCTTTTAAGTTTTTGGTCTTTACGCACAAAGCTTAACAAAAAGTCTTGAACATCCTTATGCTTCAATTGGCTTTGCTCAGGTCCAGCACTAACCGGCTCAGGCTCAACCGCTACAGGTTCAACATCGGCAACCGCTACAGGTTCAACATCGGCAACCGCTACAGGTTCAACATCGGCAACCGCTACAGGCGCGGCCACTTCTTTTGATTGTGCTTCAATTGTTGCGCGTAAAGCGTCTATTGATGCGGTGAGTAATTCGATTTTATTTTCTAATGACATTTTATTTACCTTTTATATTGTTTAATTTACGTTTAGCGTTTAAGCTGTACTTAATATAATACAATCAACTGGAGTAAGCAAGTGGAAGAAATAATTATTTATTTTGGGGGTAAGTCGCAATTAGCTAAAGCGTTAAGTGTTGACCCAGCCGCAGTAAGTCAATGGTTATCGGGGGGATACATCCCACCGAGGCGAGCAATAGAAATAGAAATAAAATCAAACGGTAAATTTAAAGCAATAGATACTATAAGAAGGTGTACTCATGCAAACGATTAAATATTTTCCTATTAACCTAGTTTTTGACTCAGTGAAAAACAAGTGGAATAAAAAGCCTGCTATACCCAAAGGGCAAGACTGGCACACTTATGAAGCAAGTCAACGCGAACTTAATCATGCAAAAAACATCGGTATCATTATACCGCAAAACATTGTCGTGATTGATGTTGATACGCATAAAGGTGTCACAACAGATGACATTGATGACGCGCTCGGCTGTTTGCTTGATTGGGAATCATCACAAGTGCAAGAAACCCCCTCAGGTGGAGCGCATTACGCTTTTACTTTACCCGAAGGCGTTGTTATTCGTCAAGGATCTGACCTATTAGGTTTAACAGGTTTTGACACAAGAACAAGCGGTAAAGGCTGGATTGCCAGTGGTGAGAATTATAAAGATTTAACCCTTATAGGTTTACCTCATGCTTTATGCGATGAGTCTTGGCCGATGCTAAATACTAACGCTGTAGATTTATTAAGCGATACAGCAAGCCTTGATGATGACGATAATGATTTGATGAGCCTTGTTATTTCACAACCTATTGAAGATTTATCAGATGATGAAATACAAACCTATATTGACGCTTTACCAAGCACCGAGCTTGAAGGTTATGACACTTGGCTTAAAGTGGGTATGGCTTTATTTCATCAATTCAAAGGTAAAAAAGAAGGCTTTACCCTTTGGTCGGATTGGTCAAAGCAAAGCGATAACTACGATTTAAAAGAACTGCAAACCAAGTGGCGCAGTTTTGCAAAGTCGCGCAGCGCTAACCCGATAACCTTTGCTCATATTATTTATAAGGCTGGCGGTCAACAGGTCATTATTAATAAAAAAGTAGAGTCTTTGGAAGATAAGGCTTTGCAAGTGTGCGACAAGCAAAGCTACATCGCTTTTAAAGACGAAGTGCTTAGTATTAGCCGCAATGTATTGCCGGATGATTTACGCGCCATGTTAGCTGATACAGTGGCTAAAAACGCAGGTAAAGAGATAGGCTTAAATAAAACCGAGATAAAAAAGGCATTAACGCCAATTAAGAAGGGTGCTAATAAAAACTTTGATGATGAAATAGAAAAACCCAGTTGGGCGAACAACTGGGTTTATATTGAAAAGCAATGCGAATTTGCCAACACCGAGCTTAATTATAGCATTAAAAGAGAGGCATTCAACGCAAAATTTGACCGCAGTATTGAGTGTATTATTGCCGAGAAAAGCGCAGCAACATTAACCCTTAATGATTATCAAATTCAAACGGTAGTAGATACGATGTTCTGGCCTGGCGCTAATCGTATTTTTGAATATGAAAGAAAAGATATGCTGAACAATTATCACGAAAGCGGTTGTACTCCCTGCGGTGTTCTTGATGATGACGCGCAAGATGTTATTGATTTATTCTTAGCGCATATTGATTTTACATTATCAGATGAGCGCGAAAAGCTTATATTTTTGGATTGGATGGCCTACATT
>Ga0306875_100680_pt1 | contig 10380 bp, 12 predicted proteins | sample AntCluMetagen318_FD_190410 | JGI IMG/M metagenome (GOLD analysis project Ga0306875, IMG submission 190410) | Saline lake microbial communities from Club lake, Antarctica - Metagenome #318 (v2) (version 2) | ecosystem: Environmental > Aquatic > Non-marine Saline and Alkaline > Saline | place...
TACCGCTTGAATTGCTGTCATGTATTATCTCTAATTACTCTTGAATTCTCTCCACATTTGACCTATGGTTAACATGCGAGCCTTGTGCATGAATCGTAGGGCAGGAATGCGTAGAGGACCATCGTCCCTCCAATACTTTCCTGGAACCGTCTGATTTACTTTCCTGATATTCTCATCGGACCAGGAAAACGCATAATCAGACGTATTCATAGTAGTCAAGGACGCTGTTAATGCTCCGTATTCGTGGAATGGAGCTGCCGGGTGAGCAACGTGGAACTTGTACTCGTCTCCATCTCGGTATGTATCCGTGACTTCATCTAACAAAGGCTGGAGTTTTTCGTTGTCAGTACGCTTCATCAGCCTAAGTACACGTTCCGTGTTTTCTTTGTACATCTCAATTCCAACTTCTCCGACGAATTCTTCTTCGTCTTTGAATCCATCGAGGATTTCCGCTTCTACATCCTCTTCAAAATCCAGATGTGCCAAAGGTTTTCACCTCGTTGCGTCTATCTAAGATTTGTTCTGCTTCCTCTCGGAAGGCATCAGCAGAGCCGGATGGTTTTGGAGCGCCATCATTTCCAGGGACCGTCATACCGTATTGGTCGCTCCGGAGCAGGTCTGCTGCTACTAACTTAGCACAGGCTTGCTTAATGTCGTGGGGGATAGAGTTTTCATCATTGTCCCAGTTGCCGTGACCATAGGTATACGAGACCTTGATACCCTTCGTTCGTGGGAATACAAGACGTCGGTAGATGTAGAGAATACCATTAGGGCCATCAACCCAGTAATCTCCATCTCGTCCCTGCTGGAACGATGGCTGGGACACCAGGTTTTGATAACCGCTCCCTCGCCAGATTTCGATGGCGTCGTCGGTATAATCTACCTCTGTCTTGTATCCCGGGTCTCCTTCACTTAGACCGTTACGCTGATTGTAGGCATCAGCCTTTTCCTGAGCAGTCTTAAACTCTCGAATCTCTCGCTTCATCAACTTGAGAGGCTTGCCAGCCCAGTAGTAATACGGTGTATCTAAGTCGTGGAATTCATTAACAACCTGCCGTGCCCGCCATGCGTGGCCTGTTTTCTGGTCGATATAATCTGACCATTGAAGAATCAGATTGTCTACGTATGAACTCGTCGGGTCCGTAGTCGAACCAAAGGAGTCATACTGCTCGAAGAAAACGGCTACGTCTCCGGGGTCACAATAACCGACGTCGGATAAGCCTTCTTGTACAGACATCCCTAATCATCCTGACGTTGTTCATCTGGCCTATTATTACTATCGTTCTTAGTAACAATAAAATGGTCAGGATTTATCCCGTTTTCAAGGATATATTTGTCTATTTTCGCAGAGTCAATCTCTTCATTCGTTCTCGACATGGCCCGGATAACCGTGACCATAGCGACAACGACATTTTCGAGTTGTTTAATCTTACCTCTCCTTGTCTCGTAGACAAGGTAGATAAGAGTTAGTACTTGCGTTAGAAGATTAAGGGGATCAGCTGAACTAAGAAGGTCAATGACCCCGGCCATGGATTATGGTTCGCCGTGAGTTGCACCCCGGCGCCCAGTGCCGGAATTACCAGTTGCCATAATCCATACTGTAAGTGAGAGGTCACCACCAGCGCTGTCGGAAATTTCTGTGACGTTTGCTCTTAGATATTCGTAGAAGCCACCGTTAACCGATACGGCACCGGCATCTACATCTACATCACTAACGTCAATAACGGCTCTGTTACCGCTTACCATTTCGACAGGCGCCCACGTTTCACCGTCAGGACTTCCTTCAAGTTGAACTGAAAGAGAGTCACTTCCGGTATCAACGTTGCTTGCTTCAACATACAACGTAATGTGTGGGTGACCTTTGCTGGCAACCGGACTGGACGCGCCGCTACTGGTGACCGCTGACAAGACCGGCTCTAAGATTGGTCTTGTCATTAGTCCATCACTTCCCGAACGCTGTCAGTCGGACTGTTGCTGTTCCTGTGAAAGAGGCGAAGGCTTCCGTAGCCCCATCGCCGTCTCCGAACAGGTTGATTTCTTGGTTCGCCTCGTCATACGCTGCGAGGGCTGCCGTGCCATCAGTTACCTCGACGGCAACGAAGATAAATCGGTTCATGCCAGCGCTCTTCGGGGTGAACGAATCACCGTCAGAAACGTTTGTGGCTTCAACCGTACGCATCTTCATTGCGCCGGGGAACTCTGTGTCTTGGATGTCGTAACTTGCCATATTTGGTTATCTCCTTAGAATTCCTCCTCAACGAGTTGTTCGACGACTGGACGAAGCTCATCTTCAAGGTCATCCTCGCTCTGGTTCGCTTTAATACTGAATTCCTTAGCGAGGGACTGCTTCTGACGGTAACCCATCTTCTTCAGCGACTTGAGAGGCTTCTTGCCGGACCGTGCGACTTTACCGACTCCAGTCCATTCAACCTCGTAAGGGGAACCCATGCGGTCAAAATGCAGAGCATCGTCCACATTGTCGATAACCTCCGGTCGAGGCTCCTGCCCCCGCGGTGCGCGGAAGTAGTAAGACTCACCAGAGGGACCCCGGTGTTTGTTCGAGGTCATCGTTCCCACGTACGTTACTTCAGCTATCTTCATGGTTGAGGGAGGGGTTTATGTTTACTGCAGGTCGCGCGCCTTGGCGTGTGCAGCAGGGTTGGTGCACGTCAGCTCGCCGATTGTGACGTACATACCCTCGTTCCCGAGCCGGTTGATACCGAACGGGTTCTCGTCAACTTCCGTACCAGTGCTGTAGAACTGAGTCGGAAGGAGAATCTTCGTGAACAGCGTGGAGCTGTCGATGAGGTAGACGCGACTGATGCCGTCAGACGGAACGTCGATACTCTCGAAGATTGGGATGCCCTTGTAGGACTGAACCGTGAGGCCCACGTCTCCACCAGGGTTAGACTGGACACCGTTCAGACCAACCGCAGTCCGAACAGGCTCCAGACGCTCCTTCCCACCGACCTCGTCCTCGATACGCTGGTACGTATCGTGTCCAGTAAGGAAGAAGTAGTTATCGTCGGAGACGGGACGCTTCCCGGAGTTCTCCTTAATCTCTCGAATCATGTCGTCGAGAGTGTCGAGAACGAACGTCTGGTTGTTACCACCGTTCTCGATGACGTTGGACTCGAACTCGTTGTTGGAACGGTCGAAGCCGTAGACGTCGTTGTCGCTCGGGTCACTCAGGATGTCGGACTCTGCTCCGCTAGAGAGAACACGGTCGACCGACTCCATGTTGTTCCCTGCGGGGGTGTCCGCGTCCGTGACCATCTGAACGTTGATGTGCTTCGGGTGCTCACCCTGTCCCGTCTGGTGCTCCGTGCCGGTACCGTACCAGCGTCGCAGCCAATCGAACGGGTCTTCGATGTCGTCATCTTCCGTCTCTGCGAGGAGAGCCTTCTCCTGACTGACGTCGAAGTTGTGAGCGATTGTCTTCGGGTCCTGCTCGAACTCCGAGATGTCTGGGTGGTCAGTGTCCGGAAGAGCCGCGTTCTCGTCCAGGCCACCGCTACCGAGAGTGTGGTTACCGCCAGCCGCTCGCTCGGTTACGATACGCTCACCAGACTTGACCCACGCTCGGCTCTCCAGGAGAGAGAACACGTTGGCCTCGCTGTTGAGCAGGCTGAAAACCTCGCTACCGTACACGACGTTCCGGTAGCCATCGTCACCAGACATGAGGGCGTTGTCCTGCTTGGACATAGCACCGCCGCCACCCGCTTCCTTCTGGGTGTACTCCGGCACGAAGCCGTAGTAATAATCAATCATGTCGTGGATGGTACGGATGTAACCGTCAGCCTTCTTGACCTGGCCCGGATCCTCTCCGGACGGGCCGCGGGCCTGCGTTCGGTAATAACCGTTACCGACACCAGCGCGCTCCATCTGCTTCTTAGCCATGTAGTTGCGCGCTGGCTTGCTCTTCATGAGCTTGGTTGTCTGCGTAATCTGTGCCTTCGCGAGCTGATACTGCTCGTTGGAATTTAGACTCATTTACTTATCACTCCAGATGGCAAGGGCGGGATTACCAACCTGCTCCCCGTCCTCATCATCATATGACTTTTCGGTCGAACCGGACGGTCTGGTAGGCGTCCCGGCCGTACCGAGCTTGCTGTCAATTGCTTTCTCTACTGCGTCGTCGAGGTCGAAATCGAAATCGGGATGCGTTCCGTCAGCCTTCTCCGTCTCGGACTTCTCTTCGCCGACATAACCGCGTACGGCGTCGAAAACGTCCTCAGGGAGCTTCTCCTTCAGTTCCTGAACAGTGTACTGGGAGCCGCCCTTGTCAGCCTCGGCATCCTCTTCTTCTTCTTCTTCTTCCTCGTTAGCCTTCTCGTCTTCCTCTTCCTCTTCGTAGGAATCCTCGGACTCGTTGGCCTTCTCCTCGTCCTCCTCGTCCTCCTCGTCCTCGTCCTCCTCGTCCTCTTCTTCTCCGTTCTCCTTGGACTGGAGGGCGTCAATGGCATCCTGAGCGTCATCCGCGTCGACGCCTGCCATATCAGCGAGAGCAGCCGCGAGGTCGTCCTCGCTCATGCCGCTCTGCTTCTCGTCTTCTTCTTCCTCTTCGTAGGAATCCTCGGACTCGTTGGCCTTCTCCTCGTCCTCCTCTTCTTCTTCTTCCTCTGCCTGACGTTCGAGGACTTCTTCTGCAGCCTCAACGGCTGCGTCTTTGGATACTTCCTGTGCGATACTACGAACTTCATCCTCAGTTAGGGGGTCTGCCTTCTCGACATCGTCTTCGGACTCGCTGTCCTCCTTCTCGACGTCCTCTTCAGACGCCGTCTCGAACTCGTCCATCTTCTCCTGGACCAGCTCTTCAACGATGTTTTCGACTTCCTCCTTCCCGAGAATGTCGTCTTCTTTGGCGAAGTCTTCCTCTGTGAGAGCATCCTTAACGACAGACTGGAATTCAGTCTTAAGCTCGCTAAGGGTAATCTCTTGAGAATTATCCTCGCTCTTTTCTGTCTCTTCGGACATGTTTTGTTCGGACCTTTGGATAGTGAGGGTGCGGTCACCGGGGTGCTCTGCCGAGGTGTCTACGTTTTCGGCGTCATCGCTCTTGGCTACCGCCACTTGTCCAGACTCGGACTTAATCGTCAGAACGTTTGGTTCAGCCTCTTCAGAATCATCCTTGGCAACCGTAGCGAACTTGGCACCTTGATTCATGCCTTCTTCGCACACGGTCACAGCGGAGAGGTCAATTTCAACGATGTCATTGACAGGCTCTCCGTTCTCAATCTTACTTCGGCTGACTAGTGCTTCTCCAGAAATCGAATAGGAATTGAGTTCTCCGTCCTCGATGGATTCACGTACACGCTTGGCTTGACGGGTGTCGTCATAAATACGACCTGCAACATACAACGCGGGATTCTTCCCATCTAACTCGATAACGTCAGTTGGGAATTCTTTTCGCGTGGATGTTTCTCCGTCGATTTCAAGCTCTACGGAATTTTCGAGTTCGTAGGACTCAATGATTTCTCCTACAAGCTGGTCAGAATGTTCAAGAGAGAGACGACCGCGTTTGAGGAGTTGCGGAAGAGCTTCCTTCAACGCGTCAGCGTGAATTCTATCTCCTTCCTTATCTACAATCTCCACAGACGCGGGTCCCCAGATGACGAAATCATCATCTGCCTTGAACACCGTTTGTGTGCCCGCGAAATCTGCGGTGAAATTTACCTTTTCCATTGTGTTGGATTTGGACAGCGTCTTCGCGACCTCTCCTCCTCCAAGTATTTTTTCTACGACATATTTATATGTTTCCCATAAATGGTCGCGTCCATCCTTGGTGGTTTCGGCTGGGTGGATACTGGGCCAATTCCCAGTGACCGTTTTGTACGCAACAGATTTGACACCAAGTGGGTCCTCCATTCCAGCCTTCTGAGCTGCGAGAGTCGCAAATCCGATTGACCAAGAGGATTGTTTATCCAATCCATCATAGGAATCATGGAGGCCGCCCGCGATATGTCGTAGTTGATGTCTGGATTTCTCCGTTTCTGACCAATCGTCCTCAGACTCCTCATCGTCGTCCTCTTCTGAAACAGGACCAAACTCAAAGTCTTCGTCTTCTTTTAGTTCTCCGGCGTTATAGCGCGACCAGCATATGGCGTAGGCAGAGCTTTCGCTTACACTCTCCTCGTCTATTACCGACCGCACGCACTGTTCTACTGATTCCGGCATTTCTACAAGCCTTTCTCAAGTAGGTTCCCGGAGGAATCGTTCTTTGACAGTTCAATCTCTGCGCCACAATTAGGACACCGAGTGACGCTCTTCTCAGTAGTGAGCCCACGGTCGGACTTCATATTTTTACTGAGGGCAATGGAACTGTCGCAACTGTTGCATTCCATTATGGTTTCTGTCTATATTTTCCAAAGGGAGTAATATAAAGGTTTGGACAAAAGTCTGATGAAGATATTTAAATCTATCTTACCCTTTATATAGCAGGTAGTAAGTACATGGGAAACAATTATATCGTAGACTGGTTACATGGTAGTATGGATTACATCCAGCGAACAGTCAATGGAATCTTCAAAGCTGATGACCCCTTCAAGGATATAGTCGAGGGAGATGAAAGCATCGAAGATAGAGTCCGGGCCGTAGGTGACAAGGTCGCCGATGCAATGAATCACAACAAGGCCGACCAAGAATTATTCAATCGCGCCCGCGAGGCGTTGGAAACTCTAACCGAGGAAGGAGAGTTTGAACGTATGGAGCGAGAGATGCTTACACATCACCTCGAAGATATTATTGAGCAGGATATGAGTAACAACGGAGCGATTCATTACGCTCAAGAAGGGTATCAAGAAGCGGTTGATGAATACATCGCTGGAGACCTCGGAGAAAGCGACGACTCCGAAGAGTCCGAAGAATCTAATTAACTCGTTCGTACGTTCTTCTGCATTGGTAGTGAGGGCTCCAATCATCTACACGGTTTGGAGTACCACTTGGACTGTCTCTCGCGTGTTCTCTTAGAAGGCTCTTTAGTTGTTCTAACGTAACCCCTCCTCTTTCTTTTGTGATTTTCCCAACCTCGCTACAGATTTCTGTGGTTGAATTGTCGTTTGGTCCAACCCAGTTGTAAAGCGGGGGTTCGTAATTCTCGCCTTCTTCTTGTTGTTTCTCCTGCGTTTCTGCTTCGTGTGCTAATTCTCTCGCAGTATCAAGAACAGCGCCGGTTTCCGTCCTTGCGATGTTGAGAGCGCGCTGCTCGTCTATATGTGGGAATGTATCTTGGAGGTCATCAACGACATCCTCTACCCTGAAACCCGCATCTCCTCTTAGTCTTCGACGGAAGATACGCTCTATGTTCAGGGGAGCGAGCCAAGGGAGGTCTTTGTAATCCCCGTGGATTGCATTGCTATCCAGAGCAGCCTCTACCCACTGCTTGGCTTCATCTGGGACGTCCTTAGACCACATACTCGGAGACTTAGAAAGGTCTGGGTCGTCCTCATCATGTGCCCACCACACGGTATTATCATAGGCATCTTTGATGACGTCGTTGATTTCCTCATATGTGGTGTCTCCTCTGCCCATAGACCTACGAGCAACTTGAGCAGACTTAGAAAGGTCCTTGACTTCATCCTCTCCTTCCTCCAATTCGACGTATTCAGCAACGATGGAGGGACCATAGTAGGTATTTACCAGAGCATCGTCGTCTGTAAAGTCCGGGGTTGTATCCAGGTCTTTTTCGTTCTCGACCCAGTCTTTAAACCCTTCTTCGTCAGATTCTACTATCTCTCCCTCTCTAAGAGTACCGAGGGGGTGCTTTTCTCCGTCGTAGTGCATGAAGAATTTTACTGCCATTGTATCACCTATGAGGACCACTCGAGTTCGTCATTTACAGCTGCTTCCACGTTCATTGTAAGGTTTTCTTTGATAGCGTCTGTTGAATTCCTTGGGTCATCCTCGACACTGTGATTCGCTGCGTTCTCTAATGCGCTATTGAATTCCTCTGTCACGGCGCCTTCCTCTTCATTCCATATACGCCCTGCTACATCATTAACTTTTTGTCGTAACTCGTCTTTGTTGACATCCATATCCATCGCTTTCCCGTATGACATAGCGCTCTCTGCTATGTGCGCTGCCTCTTGTGGGTCGTGGGACATGTTTCTCTCTCCGAGGTTATCATTGTCGATGACCCAGAAATGCCCACCATCGTCTGCGATCAAATTACCAGAATTCAGGTCATCGTTGCCTGTGATAATCATACCCGCGACTGCCTCATAGTAGGAATCCTCATCAAAAACCCCTTCATCCATCATATCATAGACTTCGTCGTCTATCATAAAGTTGAATTTGTAGGCAGATCCCGTAATCTGACCTATGGTATGTCCATCTATTCCTTCTTTATGAACCTCTCCGGTCTCCTGATTATAGGCAGTCATTGGAGCATTAACCCCCATGGAATCAAGTACCGTGTCGGACATAGCTTCGCTAATCATATGGTCAGGCTCTCCTGCCTTAGTATAGATTGTATCCCCGTTTTCCAGAGTATGTTCTTCCATCGTAGAAGCATAGCGTCCCTTCTGGTTATCGTCGGTATCTGTTAAGGGTTCACTACTGACCGCATAGTTTGTATTGAGACGCTGTGGGAAAGATTCTGCATCTCCCTCTTGACCTCCTCCAGCCTCTCCTTGAGTCTCATAAAACCACCCCCCCCTTTTTCCCTGTTGAACATCAGCCCACTCAGGAGCATCGCTGGGACTATCAACGTAAATTCTTCTTTTCCATACGTTGTCTGTACCGTCGAAGAATTGGATGGATTTCTGCTTTTCTGTCTTGACCTCTACATCATCATAGAGGGATAAGAGCTGTCTTAGTTGCTTCGTAATAGACTCATCAGAGGCGTCCTTCCACTCCTCATTGTGAGGGTCCTCTGGGTCATAGGGCGCTATCTCTGTCTCGGGATTCACTTGCTCAGTAAAGCCCTTTGCCCTTCTTAAGATGGTCTCTACAGAATTATACTCTCCTCGATACTCATACTTTCCGGTTTCAGTATCGAACCAGCCAACTCCCTTGCCGTCTTCAATTATGCTTGGTTTCATTGTTCATCCTCTTCAAGGTCGGGGAACGGAGTACTATCAAAGGTGTCTAACCCCATATTGTTATGGAAATCATTTAGGGCTTGCTTTGCCTCGTCGGACGGGTCGTATACATCAAGATACGCGTTGAGCAAGTCTGGATGGAACTCATACAACGTTCTCGCATGCGCCTCGTTTCCATCAGAAGATTGGAGAATCTGCTGCGTCCCTGCTATCATTTCGTGACAGTTTGTGGCGACATATGGACGCATCGGGGTGCGTAACTCCGCTCTCTGTAAATCATCATCCTCTACGAAATCCATAATGAAGTCCCAGGAATTATTCACCTCCTCCATGAGTGTTTCTATCTCCTCGGGGACGTCTGCATCTTCATCCTGTTGTTGGAGTTTGAAGTCGTCCCGTTCGATTGTATTATCATTGGAGAAGTTTTCTTCGATGCTCTCCTGTATACCTTCATCCATATCGAAGTCTTCTCGTTTCTCGTCGAGGTGCTTCAATACAGCAGAGACGTTGTCCTTGAACCCCTCGCCAAATTGTAGAGGCAACTGATTCTCTACTCCAAACATAGCGAAGAGATTGATAGGGTTGTCTGTTCCATTGGCTGTGTCATATCCATATGAATCTGCTAACGCGTGAGCATATTCGTGAGCTATAGTAGAATCTTTACAGTCTTCTTTGAATTGAATTCCCTTAGTAAGGGGACTGAACGCGTTTTTATCCGAATCGTCTCGAACCGTCGTTACATGGTCTATGACATCGCGGGCTGTAGATTCTTCTTTGGCATTCCCTGCAACCCGGTCAGAAATGTATTGAACAGCCTTAGACTCGAAGTCTGCGCTGGCATCCTCTACAGATAGACCCATCGCATATTCCTCGACGGTTCTATCATCAGATTCTTCAGAACGTAGGAATCTGGAACCTGGGGGAATTTCCATCTTGTTCCCGTTCTTTTCTTCTCTCGCATGAATAGTACCTTCTGTATCTATTGTGATTACTGTAGCAGGAATTTCCTCTCCCCACGAGGCAAGATAAGACACCTTGTCTCCTTTGCGAAGCTCCATCCAAGGGACCTCCTCTCCCTCTTCTGGCATCACAGGGTCTACGTTTTCCAAATGGTCGAAGCTCGCATAGTGAGTATTTCCATCATCGTCCTCTATGATAGCGTGTACTCCTTCCATCCCTCCATCTTGGTCTACGTATTCTCCCTCCTGGACTTCGCCGTCTTGATTTACAAAACGAACTCTGTCTCCTTTGATAGCGTTGCTATATTGGCCGTATCTGTAACCTCCCTCTTGTCCATTATGGGCTTCATAGTAGAGACTACCCTGTGGGCCTTCCTCAA
>Ga0306875_100692_pt1 | contig 10295 bp, 6 predicted proteins | sample AntCluMetagen318_FD_190410 | JGI IMG/M metagenome (GOLD analysis project Ga0306875, IMG submission 190410) | Saline lake microbial communities from Club lake, Antarctica - Metagenome #318 (v2) (version 2) | ecosystem: Environmental > Aquatic > Non-marine Saline and Alkaline > Saline | place...
GAAGTAGACGCAGACCGCGGCGTCGGCGGCCAGCCGCTGATCCAGCGCGAGGTGGCCCGCCTCGCTGCGACACTCGCCGGCCCGCAGGCGCTCGAGTTCGCCCCGGGCCGGATGGTACTGGTAGGTCCCCGACTCGAGGCCGTCGACGCCGTTGACGACGAGGAAGGGGGCGACGAACGACAGCGGCGGGTCGTCCGCGAAACGGCTGTCCATCGCCACCCCGCGAACAGCCCGGTCGAGCACGGTCGACAGCTTCCGAAAACTGATCGGCTCGCGCTCGTACTCGCGACAGGAGCCGCGGCGGCGGATCGTCTCGTGGAGCGGCCGGCTCGAGGCCGTCTCGTGATCGACCGGCTCGAGTGCAACCCGTTCGCCGTCGCCGGGTTCGCGGGTGCCGATCGGTCCCGCCGGCCGCCCGGATCGCCAGGAGTCGGCCGCGCCGCCGTTCTCGAGAGTGCCAGCCGACCACGCCTCGTGGATCAGCGGGAACTCCCGCTCGTTCGGCGAGAGCGGTTCGGTGTCGGGATCGATCGGGTCGATGTCTGCCGAACCGGAATTGGCGTCGGAACCGGCGGCGAAATCGAACTCGGAATCGGTGTTTCCCGAACCGATCGGTACGATCTCGAGTGGCGCTTCGCGTTCGGGCTCGAGTCCGAGCAGGTCCGCGACGGGACGATCCGCGAAGCCGGTGACGACCTCGGCGCGGTAGTCGAGCGCGTGGGCGACCGCCAGCAGGTTCGCGAGGTGCGTCCCGGAGTCCCAGAACGCGTGGCGAAACGTTCGGTCCCCGTACTTCCAGGCGTTTCGCCACCACGTCGAGGTCGCGACGACCGACAGCGGCGCGTCGGCGACGCCCGCGTGCTCGCTGGCGCTCGCGAGCACGCCGCGGTAGTCCCCCTCGCGGAGCACGTCGAGCGACAGCGTCCGGGGATCGAAGTGGTAGACGCCGGCCTCGAGTTCGCGTCCCGGTTCACCGGTCTCGTCGTCGCCGTCGTCACCCCCGAGCTCGCCGCAGACGACGTACAGGTCGACGTGGTAGAGCGCGCCGGTCGTCGCTGCGGCGCGAAAGCGGAGGGTGCGACCGCGCCTGTCGATCCGTTTCGTGACGCCGGCAGCGTAGTAACACAGGCTCGTGACCGTCTCGAGATTAGGCTGGTGCGCTCGAGTCGGATCGCCGTCGGGCGTCGGCTCCGCGATCGCCGCGAGCGCGGGTTGCTGGGGCGGGCGAATCCGGTCGGAGAGCGGCTTCGCGGGCAGGTCGGTGTACACCTTGTACAGCCGCGGTTTGTTGTCGAAGTTCAGACCGCGACCGCCCTCGTGAACGCTTCTGGGCGAGTGTTTCGTCCGCTCGTGGTAGTCGATCGCCCCGGTTGGCATGCGCCGATCTACCACGGCGACGCGGAAAAACCCGGGCAGGAACTTTTTCCTCGCTCCGGTTTGTTACACCGCTCGAGAACATGGACCTCGAGTCGATTCCGGGCGTCGGCGAGAAGACCGCCCGAGCGCTATCCGCGCTCGACGATCCCGAGCGCGCGCTGCGAGCGGGCGACGTGGAAGCGATCGCGACTGCCCCGGGGATCTCCCAGGGGCGGGCCGCCCGCATCGCGCGCGGCGCGATCCGGCTCGAGCACGACGATCCCGGCGGGTTCCTCGCGACCGATCGCGCCCGCGAGGTCTACCGGGAGGTCCTCGGACTGCTCGAGGAGCGCACGGTCACCGACTACGCCGCCCGTCGACTCGAGACATTCTATCCGAGCCCGCGGCGCTCGCGCATCGCGGAGGTACAGGAGTTCGCCCGCGAGGCGCTCGAGCGCGACCCCGACCTCGCGGTGCTCGACGCGCTCGAGGGGGTCGAACCCCTTCGAGAGCCGGGCGACGTGCGGGTTCGCGAGCGCTGTCTGGCGACGACCGACGCCGAGCGCTACTCGGCGGCGCGCGAGGCGATTCCGGAACTCTCCGTCGAAATCGTCGAGGACGCACAGGGGCTGGCCGAACTCGCCCGGGGGTACGCGACGGTGATCGCCCTCGACGAGTCCTTCGCCGGCGTCACGCTCGAGGGCGACGTGCAGGTCCGGCCCGACGCCCTCGAGAACCCGGCTGAAGTCGTCCCCGAGCGGCCGCTGGCCTTCTTCGCGCGCAATCGGGACCGCCTGCAGGCGGCCGTCGCGGTCCATCGGGCCGCCGACCTCGAGCCGCCCTGCGATCTCTCGGCCCTCGAGGACGGCCTCTCGCGGCTTGCCGAGGACGGCACGGTCGCGGGCGACGACGAACTCGACCGGCTGACGACGGCGGTCGACGATCTCGATGCGGCGGCGAGCGCGGCCGAGAGCGTCGCAAACGACCACCTTCGGGAGGCGATCCGCGAACAGGACGTGACGATCGAGGGCTCGGACCTGCTCTCGCTGGTCGAGCGCGGGGCCGGCGTCGACTCTCTCCTCTCGCGGGAACTTGCGGACGAGTACGCCGCGGCGGTCGAGGCGGCTCGAGACCACCTCGTCGACGCGCTCGATCTCGATCAGGGCGAAGCCGAAATAGCGCGCCGCGCGTTCAGCGACGAGCCCACGTTTCCGGTCGAGCGCGACGAGGACGTCATCAGTCGGGTACGCGAGGAGCTGACGGCGGCCAAGGACCGTCGCGCGGGCAAACTGAAGCGCGAGCTCGCGGCCGATCTTGCCGACCAGCGCGACGGTGCCCGTCAGCTCGTCCGGGACGCCCTCGAGCTAGACGTCGAACTCGCGATTGCCCGCTTCGCCGAGGAGTACGAGTGTGTGATGCCCGAATTCGCTGACAGCGAGGCGCTACGTGCCTCGGAAGCGAGCGGTGAAACCGCGAGCAAAAGTGTTGCCGAGGTCGGCTTCGCGATCGAGGCCGGCCGCTCGCCCCTGCTCGACGAGCCGCTCGAGTCGATCGACCCCGTCGATTACGAAGTCTCGGGCGTGGCGCTCCTTTCGGGGGTCAACAGCGGCGGGAAGACCTCGACGCTGGATCTGGTCGCGAGCGTCGTCGTGCTGGCCCATATGGGCTTGCCGGTTCCCGCCGAGCGCGTGCGCCTCCAGCGGTTCGACGATCTACACTACCACGCCAAGACCCAGGGGACGCTCGACGCGGGTGCCTTCGAGTCGACCGTCCGGGAGTTCGCCGACCTCGCACAGGGCGGCGAGGGCTCGCTCGTGTTGGTCGACGAACTCGAGAGCATCACCGAACCCGGGGCGTCGGCGAAGATCATCGCCGGGATTCTGGAGGCGCTCTCGGCAAACGGCGCGACGGCCGTCTTCGTCTCTCACCTGGCCGGCGAGATCCGCGAGATGGCCGACTACGACGTCACCGTCGACGGCATCGAAGCTGTCGGGCTCGTGGACGGGGCACTCGAGGTCAACCGCTCGCCGGTCAAGGACCATCTGGCACGGTCGACGCCGGAGCTAATTGTCGAGAAACTCGCCGGCGAGGCCCGGGACGACGCGGTCGCGACCAACGGCGGCGCGCCCGCAGACAGCGAGGGCGACCCGGAACCCGTGTTCTACGATCGACTCCTCGAGAAGTTCGAGTAGTCTCCGTCCGTGCTTCCCGGTGGCCGGACTGGCCGAAACCGACACCAGTCGCCGCTTGTACTGGGGTATGCAAGTATACTACCTACCACTGCTGGCCGACTGTGCTATACTATGCCATACCAGTTCCAGTGTCCCAGGGATGGGTGTTGTTTCGAACTGCGCTGTGATGCCGATCACGAGGCCGCACGACTCGCGCGAGCCCACGCCCGCGTCGCACATCGCGACCGAATTCCCCCGGCGGATCTCGATCGCTGGCTCGAGCGAATCGAGGCGGTCTGACGCCGCTCGAGCCGAGAATTCGGCAAACATCTAAGTAGCTTCGACAGCGTGGTGAAAGTGATGGCAGACGACCCCGAGGAGGGGATGTTGTCGTGGGACGAATCCGTGTTCAGCAACGAGCACGTCTTCGAGATCGACTACGTCCCCGAGACGTTCAAGCACCGCGAGGGCCAGACCCAGAGCCTGACGTACGCGCTGCGCCCCGCGGTGCGGGGGTCGCGACCGCTGAACGTCGTCGTTCGGGGACCGCCCGGGACGGGAAAGACGACGGCGATCCAGAAGCTGTTCGACGAGGTGGGAGCCCAGACGAGCGAGGTCCGAACGATCCGAGTCAACTGTCAGGTCAACGCGACTCGGTACTCGGTGTTTTCGCGGCTCTTCGAGGGCACGTTCGACTACGAACCGCCCTCCTCGGGGATCTCCTTCAAGAAGCTGTTCGGCCAGATCGCCGAGAAACTTGTCGAGGAGGACAAGGTGCTCGTCGTCGCCCTGGACGACATCAACTACCTCTTTTACGAAAACGAGGCCTCTGACACGCTCTACTCACTGCTTCGGGCCCACGAGGAGTATCCCGGGGCGAAGATCGGTGTCGTCGTCGTCTCCTCCGATCCCGCGCTGGACGTCATCGACGAACTCGACTCCCGAGTCCAGAGCGTCTTCCGCCCGGAGGATGTCTACTTCCCCGTCTACGACCAACCCGAGATCGTCGACATCCTCGAGGAGCGGGTCGAACGGGGCTTCAACGACGGCGTCATCGCCCGGGACACCCTCGAGTACGTCGCGGAACTCACCGCCGAGAGCGGCGATCTCCGGGTCGGGATCGATCTGCTGCGGCGGGCCGGACTCAACGCCGAGATGCGGGCCAGCCGAACCGTCGAGCGACAGGACGTCGAGAACGCCTACGAGAAGTCCAAGTACATCAATCTCTCACGGTCCCTGTCGGGACTGACCGACACCGAACGGGCGCTGCTCGAGGTGATCGCCGACCGCGACGGCGACCAGGCCGGCGAGGTCTACGAGGTCTTTCACGACCGGACCGACCTCGGCTACACGCGCTACTCCGAAATCGTGAACAAACTCGACCAGCTCGGCCTGATCGACGCCGACTACGCGGACGTCGACGGCCGCGGTCGCTCGCGGTCACTCACGCTCTCCTACGAAAAAGAGGCGGTACTCGACCGGCTCGAGTGATCTCGCCCGGACGCGGACGCCGAAACGACCGCTCGTTTTAGATGCCCCAGAGCAGAGCGATGCCGCCCGTCGTGACCACTGCCAGCAGGAGCTGTAGCGGCCCGCCGACTCGCAGGAAGTCGGTGAACTTGTAGCCGCCGGGGCCGTAAACCATCAGATTCGTCTGATAGCCCACCGGCGTCATGAAAGAGGTCGCGGAGGCGAACATCACCGCGAGGAGAAACGAGAACTGCGTCGCTCCGAGGCTCCCCGCGGCGTCGATCGCGACGGGGATCATCAACACCACCGTCGCCACGGGCGTGATGACGTTCGCGAGCAACCCCGTCACGACGGTGAACAACAGCAAGACCGCGACGAGCGGGAGAAACGCGGCGGTCCCAACGAGCGCGCCGGCGATTACCTGCGAGCCGCCCGTCGCCTCGAGGGCGACGCCGAGGGGTATCACGCCCGCGAGCAGGAACACGATGTTCCACGAAACGGCGTCGTACGCGTCGGTGGTCGACAGACAGCCGGTCACGATCATGAGGAAGACGCCGGCGAACGCCGCGATGACGATGGAGACGAGACCGAGCGCTGCGGTTCCGACGACGCCGGCCATGATCGCGAGTGCGATCGGCGTCTTCGGTGACAGCGGCGCGACCTCGTCGATCCTGCCTTCGAGCAACCTATCGGAGGCGTCATCGACGACCACGAGGTCGCCGGTCTCGGTGACGTACTCGATCGTACTGGTGACCGTCTGGACCAAGAGGAGGTCGCCCGCTTCGAGCGTCACTTCCTCGAGGTCGGTCCGGAGCAACTCGCCGTCGCGGCGGATCGCCAGCACGGTCAGCTGGTAGACCTCCCGGAGATGCGTCTCGGAGAGCGTCTCTCCGATGAACGACGATTCGCCAGGGACGATCGTTTTGGCGAGTCGCTCATTGCCCGCGGATTCCTCGAAGGTCTCCTCGGTCACCGACTGCCGGTGGAGCTGGCGCAACTCCTGATTCTCGACGAAGCGGTTGACCGCCTGCAGGCTCCCGTGGACCGTGAGTACGTCACCTTCTCGGATGTGCTGGCCCGGTTCGATCACTGTCGTCTCTTCGCCGCTGCGGTCGTTGCTGTCACGGTCGTTGCCGTCGCGGGGACGCTGCTGGCTGCGCCCCTCCCTATTGCCTCGCGTGTCGACGGTCTCGTCGCCGGAGAATCGCTGGTCTCGATCCGATCCACTGGCTGGTGTCTCGCGGTCTCCCTGGCCATCGCTATCGTCAGCACCATCGTATTCGAGTACCCGCTCGTTCGCTGCGGGCTGGCTGTCACGATCTCCGTCTCGACGATGCTGGAGGACCCGAACGTCCGCGTCGGCTCGTTCCTCGAGTTCGTCGACCGTGAGTCCGATTGGTGCCGAGTCCGCGCCGACGCGGACCTGCGTGAGATGATCCTCGAGATCGAACTCCTCCACGAGGTCCGCGTCGACCGGGATCCGAGCGGGCGTCAGCCACCGACCGACGGTCATGAGGTAGGCGAGGCCGACGACCAGAATCACGAGGCCGAGGGCCGAGAACTCGAACATGCCGATGGGGGGTCGACCGAGCAGGTCGGCGGCGAATTCGCTGGCGAGCAGGTTCGTCGAGGTGCCGACGAGCGTCAGGGTGCCGCCGAGGATCGCTGCATACGAGAGCGGCAAGAGCAGTTTCGACGGCGAGATGCCGGTCTTCTCGGCGAGATCCGAGATCATCGGGATGAAGATCGCGACGACGGGCGTGTTATTGATAAAGCCCGCAATCGGCCCCGTCGTGGCGATCGTCGCTGCCAGCGCACGCGTTTCGTCGCCGTCGGTAAACGCCGCCAGCGAGAGGCCGAGCCGCTGGACCACGCCGGTCTGCTGGATACCCGCACTGAGCATGTACATCGCGACGATCGTCACCGTCGCGGTGTTGGCAAAGCCCGAGATCGCCGCCCGGTGGCCGACGCCGGTCAGCGGCTCGAGCGCCGCCAGCGAGACGACGATCCCGATCGCCGTCACGTCGTTCGGAATCACCTCCGAGACGAACAGAACGAGAGCGACCGCGATGAGGCCGAACACCACCAGGGCACCGCCCGACAGCTCCGTCCCGATCATCGCGCGGTGTCCGAAACTCCGTTACCAGTCATACTCTCATGTCTGTGAGCTATTGGCTGATCTATGTTTCGGGACCGACCGATGGCAGTTCCGGCAGCTACGATACTCCCTCTCAGTCTCTTTCGAGCCGCTTCTATCGCGGCCCGCATGCGAGCGCGTAAAGTGGCTCGAACCCCTGACTCCGATAATGAGTGACGCGAAAGGTCCCCTCCAACCGGACCGTCCGAACGTCGATCACCCGTTTCGGGTCGACGCTCCCTTCGAGCCCGCGGGCGATCAGCCCGAAGCGATCGAGCAGTTAGTCGACGGGTACCGGTCCGGAATGGACAAACAGACCCTGCTCGGGGTGACCGGCTCCGGAAAAACGAACACCGTATCGTGGGTCGCAGAGGAAATCCAGAAACCGACGCTGGTGATCGCCCACAACAAGACGCTGGCGGCCCAACTCTACGAGGAGTTTCGCAATCTCTTCCCGGACAACGCCGTCGAGTACTTCGTCTCCTACTACGACTACTACCAGCCCGAGGCCTACGTCGAGCAGAGCGACACCTACATCGACAAGGACGCCTCGGTCAACGACGAGATCGACCGCTTGCGCCACTCCGCCACGCGGTCGCTGCTGACCCGCGAGGACGTCATCGTCGTCGCGAGTGTCTCCGCGATTTACGGCCTCGGCGACCCGCGCAACTACATCGATATGTCCCTGCGACTCGAGGTCGGCGAGGAGGTCGGCCGCGACGAGCTGTTGAAACGCCTGGTGGACCTGAACTACGAGCGCAACGACGTCGACTTCACGCAGGGTACCTTCCGGGTGCGGGGAGACACCGTCGAGATCTACCCGATGTACGGCCGCTATGCGGTGCGCGTCGAACTCTGGGGCGACGAGATCGACCGCATGGTCAAGGTCGACCCGCTCGAGGGGAAAACCCAGGGCGACCAGCAAGCGGTGCTCGTCCACCCCGCGGAGCACTATTCGATTCCCGAGACCACGCTCGAGGACGCGATGGACGAGATCCGTGACGATCTCGATTCGCGCATTTCCTACTTCGAACGCAAAGGCGACATGATCGCCGCCCAGCGCATCGAGGAGCGGACGACCTTCGACCTCGAGATGATGCAGGAGACGGGCTACTGTTCGGGGATCGAGAACTACTCGGTCTATCTGTCCGATCGCGAGTCCGGCGAAGCTCCCTACACGCTGCTTGATTACTTCCCCGACGACTTCCTGACCGTGGTCGACGAGTCCCACGTGACGCTCCCGCAGATCCGCGGGCAGTTCGCCGGCGACAAGTCCCGGAAGGACTCGCTGGTCGAGAACGGCTTCCGGCTGCCGACGGCCTACGACAACCGGCCGCTCACCTTCGAGGAATTCGAGGAGAAGACCGATCAGACCCTCTACGTGAGCGCCACGCCCAGCGACTACGAGCGCGAGGAGAGCGAGCAGATCGTCGAACAGATCGTTCGGCCCACCCATCTCGTCGACCCGGCGATCGAGGTTTCTGATGCAACAGGGCAGGTCGACAACCTCATGGACCGCATCGACGAGCGTATCGAGCGCGAGGAGCGCACGCTCGTGACGACGCTGACCAAACGGATGGCCGAGGACCTCACCGAGTACCTCGAGGAGGCGGGCGTCGACGTGGCCTACATGCACGACGAAACCGACACGCTCGAGCGCCACGAGATCATCCGCTCGCTGCGATTGGGTGAGATCGACGTGCTCGTCGGGATCAACCTCCTGCGGGAGGGGCTGGACATCCCCGAGGTCTCGCTGGTGGCCATTCTCGATGCGGACCAGGCGGGGTTCCTTCGGAGCGAGACGACGCTCGTCCAGACGATGGGCCGGGCGGCCCGGAACGTCAACGGCGAGGTCGTCCTCTACGCGGACGAGCCCTCGAACGCCATGGAGTCCGCGATCGAGGAGACCCAGCGCCGCCGCGAGATCCAACAGGAGTACAACGAGGAACACGGCCTCGAGCCCACGACGATCGAGAAGGAAGTCGGCGAGACCAATCTGCCCGGCAGCAAGACCGACACCAGCGAGGTATCTGGCCGGGAGATCGATGGCGAGGACGACGCGGCGCGGTACGTCGACGAACTCGAGGGGCGGATGCAGGACGCAGCGAGCAACCTCGAATTCGAGCTAGCGGCCGATATTCGCGATCGGATTCGGGAGGTCCGGGAGGAGTTCGAACTCGAGGGCAGCGACGAGGGGATCGCGCCGCCGACTGAGGAGTTCTGAGCGGAAATCTGTCAGCGCACGGTCGTCGAGTCGTCGGACTTCCGTGTGGAAACCGAGGCCGACGGGGTTATTCTCGGCCTCGAGTCACTCGCATTAGCAGTAGATTATATCACGGATTCTCTACTCAGAAGAACTCGTGAAACCCGCGATAAGTGCAGGTGGAGTACATACCATTCGGCAAAAACCGTACGCATATTGATCGGGTTTCGTTATTCGATCTGTCACCCGTTTTGTCACACCTACAGCAATATAAGCGTCTACGAGTGGAAATTTATTTGGTAACAATGGGGGAGAAACATCAGAAGAACGGTCAACAAGTTAGCGAGAGATGGAACACCATCTTCAAAGCCCTCTCGTCCGAGCCACGTCGCCAAATCATCGTTTCCCTTTTGGATACTGGACTAGATCAATCAGTTCCATTGCCTGAGAGTGCAATAATGCCTAACGTTCTACCCGACCCGGAAGTTCTTCGTCAAGAATTACACCACCACCATCTGCCGATGTTAGTAGATTTGGGATTCATCACATGGGAAACAGAGCCATTGGTCGCCTCTCGTGGTTCAGAGTTTGATGAAGTAGCGATGGTTTTTGAAGCACTCCACGCGGAAGCAACCAGCATTCCCGATTCATTAGTAATTGGCTGCCGCCGACTTGAGGAGGAACAGCAGAAGAACATCAACTTATAGTTGTTTCAAAAGAAAATTTGCAAAGATCGTTACCGCTTAGTACAAGTGGAAGATGGTTCGCCAACCATGTTTCTCAGATTATCACAGCCAACAATATTGGGAAGAAACCCAAAAAATCTCTGACCTACTTTAGGAACACATGCCTTTTCGAAATCAACAGAAGGTAGTCATGGATGGCGGGTCAGCGATTGTTGTAGAAAGACAACCAAGTGAATCCGCGGTACAGGCAGTAATTCGGTCGTGTCGCAAAG
>Ga0306875_100783_pt1 | contig 9224 bp, 9 predicted proteins | sample AntCluMetagen318_FD_190410 | JGI IMG/M metagenome (GOLD analysis project Ga0306875, IMG submission 190410) | Saline lake microbial communities from Club lake, Antarctica - Metagenome #318 (v2) (version 2) | ecosystem: Environmental > Aquatic > Non-marine Saline and Alkaline > Saline | place...
CTGACACAATATACGTTCACTCTGGCATCAGCAGTACAATTTTAAGCAGCTTTGCATCGCCTTCATCGCAACCAGCTGGACTAGCCTTCGACGGCACAAATCTCATAAGTTGTGACTACACTTCGGACACAATATACGTTCACTCTGGCATCAGCAGCACAATTCTAAGCAGCTTCAGCAGCCCCGGTTTCTTACCATCTGGACTAGCCTTCGACGGCACAAATCTCATAAGTTGTGACTTCAGCTCTGACACAATCTACGTTCACTCTGGCGTCAGCAGTACAATTCTAAGCAGCTTTAGAAGCCCCAGTTCCACACCACATGGCCTAGCTTTTGACGGTACAAATCTCATAAGTTGTGACAGAAATGACACAATTTACATTCACGGAAATTCATAGAGGTTAAACCATGAAACTAGCACACATCAAAGACGAAAAAGTAATTCGCACTTACCACGGCACGGGGCGGGTGACGTTTGAAAACGGCGACACAGTTTCACCACCGACCGCCGGCGTCCACGGGAATGAACGGCTTGTTCCTGTTGTTGATGTAACGGTGGACAACTCGAAAACCACACGCACCAAATCGTCAACGGTTGAAACGGTAGAGGCAGACCGCGTTCTACGCACTGTGACTACCACTGACGTGCCGATTGAGGATATCCGCGCTGGGGCATCGCTGGACCTTATAGACTTTATCACAGCGCTTGTGGGGGCCGGAATACTGCCGCCCGATGAAGGGGTTGACGCAGCCAAGGGCAACTGGCCCGCTACATTTGCAGCAGCTCTTGCGGGCATGCCTGATGCGCAAAAGGTTGCGGCTCAAATTCAATGGGCGGCTGTCCAGCGTATTCGTCGCAATCATCCACTAATTGCAATGCTTGCGGCTGCGGCACGTTTATCTGACGCGCAGGTGGACTCGCTGTTTGGCATGGAATCGGTGAGGATTGAATGACAACCCGCGACACCCGCCAAAATTTCCTGAGACTGCTGGATGACACATGGCCCGGCGTCCAGTCGGAGTTTGTCGCAGCCATGCGACAGGCGCGGGCTGACGTTGATATGAAGGCGCTTGAAGCTGCCATTGCGCGGGGTGATGTGGACGCTGCGTTTCGTGCGCTGCGTTTCGACGCCGCCGATCTGTTCCGCACCGATACGGCAATCACTGCGGCACTCGCGGCTGGCGGGAATTACCAGATGGGCGCATTCCAACACGCCACACGCCGCGCGCCGATCGCCAACCGGATCGTGCAGTCATTCGGGGGCCGGAACGAGCGGGCAGAGCGTATCGCGCGGGATCTTGGGTCGCGGCTGGTGACTGAGGTGGTGGATGATACCCGCGTGATGATTGCCCAGACGATCCGGGCAGGGCTGGAGGCTGGCGCAGGACCGCTGCGCACCGCACTGGACATTGGCGGGCGGATGGTCAACGGCAAGCGACAGGGCGGGCTGGTAGGGCTCACAAGCGGGCAGGCAGGGTATGTCAACGGCAGGATTGACCCTGTAACACAGAGGCTCATTCCGGGGCTGCGGCAGGAACTTGCAGATCCATCCACAGCGTCTCATTACTTCACGCGCACCCGGCGCGACAAACGCTTTGACGGGATCGTGCGCCGGGCCATTGCTGACGGCAAGCCTGTCGGGCAGGCCGACATTGACCGCATTGCCGGGCGCTATTCGGATCGGCTGCTTGCGTTGCGCGGCGAAACCATCGCCCGCACCGAAACGCTCAAGGCTTTGAACGCTGGACGGCAAGAGGCGCTGGACCAGTTGATCGAAAACCCGAACAATGATGTGCGGGCTGAGGACGTCGTTAGGGCGTGGGATTCCACGGGCGACGGCAAGACGCGCGAGACGCACGCGGCGGCGGATGGGCAGGCTGTGCCGCAAGGTGAGGCGTTCACGGTTGGTGGGTTTCAAATGATGTATCCCGGCGACACGTCACTAGGAGCGCCCGCAGGTGAAACCGTGAATTGCAGGTGCTATTCTGACATCCGCATTGATTTTTTCGCGAGGCTGACCTGATGGTAAAATACACATTCGCCACGCTTGACCAGTGGACTAAAAAAACCGAAAAGCGGATTGACGCTGTGCTGAAGGACTCGGCGCAATCCGTCATCGCCGTGGCGCAAGTTCCACGGGAAAAGGGCGGGCGGATGCCGGTTATCACAGGCAACTTGCGCAACAGCCTGCAATCGTCAATCGCTGGCGGTGCGTCGGGTGAAGGTGAAGAATCCTACATCATGGTCGCTGGCAACATGAAGGGCGGCGATCTGGCAACCTTTACTTGGGGCAACAGCGAATTTCCATATGCGCGACCAGTCAATAATGGTCGCAATGGCCGTCCCGGTGCACACTTTGTCGAGGGCGCCGTCGATCAATGGCCCGCGATTGTGCGGGCATCTATCGCAAAAGCAAAGGCGCGGGTCGGATGAACCACAAGGAAATCAAAACAGCCCTGCGCACGCGCCTTGCTGCTACGCCATCCGCGCCGCCGATTGTATGGGGTGAGAACGCGCCGGGTGTTTATGACACCCCATCGCTGCAATACATCACGCCTGAGCCACCGTATTGGCTGGCATATTTTACCACCACACCGCCTGAGCGTTTCGGGCTGTCAAAGTCAAGCCGGATGGTCGTTCGGTTGTTCGTTGCAGTCTTTGTGCGGGAGGGTACGTTCGAGGATGAGGCTGACGACCAAGCGCAGCGCATCATTGACCAATTCCCCATTGATCTGATACTATCCGCCGGAGACGGTCAAATTCAGGTGGCGGACATGGGCGACCCACAGCCGGGCGCAATCGACGGCGCATGCTTTCGCAAGAATGTGTCGATCCGTTGCCGCGCAATCTTTCAAAGGACACCTTAACTATGGACAAGAAAACCAAACCGATCACAGGCGCTCGCATCGTTACAATGCCCACGCCAACCGGCACAACCCCTGCCATGATCTACAACGGCAAAACGCCAAAGATTGGCGACGTGCTGCAATTCGCAATGTCCAATGGCATCACATATTCCGGCACAGTGGCCGACGCTACCGAAGCAGGTGGTGAAGTCCTGGTCGAGTTTACAAACGGCATTCTGCCGATCAAGAAATAGGCATCCCGCCTATCCACGCCCATGAAAGGAAAATATCATGGCACTTACTGAAGGCATCGGCGGGTTTCTGTCCGTCTCGGCAGCCACCCCCGTAACATTCGACGCAGACGGATACGTCGCGCTGTCGTGGACCGAGGTAGGAGAGGCATCCGAAGTTCCCGAGTTTGGCGCGGCTTATTCTGCGGTCACGTTTACGCCGCTCAAGACTGGCATCGTGAACAAATTTCACGGCGAGTTGAACTACGGATCGATCACGATCCCGCTTGGATATGACTCTGCTGACGCTGGCCAGATCATATTGCTTGCTGCGCTGGCATCCAAGGATGAAATCAGCTTCCGCGAGACGCGCAGCGACGGCACAATCCGTTATATCATGGGCAAAGTCATGTCGTTCCCGCGCGGCCAGTCGGTCGGGTCGGTCAACATGGCAAGATGCAACATCGAGTTCACGCGCGCCGACGTAGAAGTGGCCGCACCGTAATCCTGCACCTCCTCGCAGGCCAGGGGGGTGGGACGTGGTTTACCTCACCCCCCGACTTTAACCCAAACCAAAGGACACAAACCATGGATTGTTTCGACTCGGTATCGGCATCAGAGGCAGGCGCTTGGCTGCACCTGACCAACCTTCGCACAGACGCGCCAGCCTACGTCACAGGCAAGGACGGCGCGTCCGACTTGTCCAAGCCTATGCGGATCAACCTGATCGGCATGGACGCGCCAGCGGCAAAGGCCAAGGCACGCAAGCGCGCAACGGATATTCTCAAGCGGCGCGGCGGCAAGATGGACTTTGCCAAAATGAGTCCGGCGCAAATCGGGGCCGTGATTGATGAAGGTCAAGAGGGGATTGTTCAAGCTGCCGTCGACCAGACAATCGGCTGGGAAAACCTGAGCATTGACGGCAAGCCTGTGGAGTTTTCGGAAGAAGCGGCGTTTGCAATCTATCGGAAATATCCATCGATCTTGGACGAAGTGACGGAGTTCTTGAAGGACCGTGCCAATTTTTTCGCACAAGCCTAGAGGCGCTTTGTCTCTGGGCGCGACAACACGCTTGGTTATGCGCACAGCCGCAGGACATAAAGCAGACGCGGTGGAGTTTTTTGGAGCGGGCAAATGAAGAACCGGACTTTCCAGAATTGTTGTTTCGTGCTTATCTTGCAGAATGGCTGATGGATGTCGGGCCGGTCATGCAAGGCGGGATGGGGCCGGCGGCCCTATCCCATTTAGAAATTCAGGCGTGGGCCGCAAATGTAGGGCTGATGTTTGATGGTAATGAAGCGGAATGGCTGCAAAAGATGAGCGGTGTTTACGCGAGCGAATTGTCAGAGTCGAACGGCAAAAACACGCCGCAGCCGTTTAGGGAGTAATCCGCATGGATGATATGGCATCAGTCGGGCTACAGGTTGACAGTCGGGACGTGCGGAATGCCAGCGGTGATCTGGACAGGTTTGCCGGTGCCGGCGAGCGTACACAAAGGCGCACATCATCGTCAATGAAGTTGATTGGCGGCGCTTTGGCCGCGCTGGGCGCAGTATCGTGGGCGTCCGGTGGCATTCGCGAGGCGCGTGCATACGGCGCGGCCATGTCTGAGGTTTCAACACTGATCGAAGGCACGCCCGCACTGATGAAGGAAATCGAAGCGGCGACGCGCGGCGCGTCAAGGCAATTCGGTACTAGTGCCCAGGCACAAGCCAAGGCGTATTATCAGGCTGTATCCGGTGGCGCAAAAGCAGGGGCCGAAGCAACTGAATTGCTTAACACTGCAAACAAATTGGCAATCGCTGGCGTTTCCGATGTTGCATCTGCGGTGGGTATCTTAACAAGTGCCACAAACGTATATGCAGAGAGCGGATTGACCGCCGCAGAGGCGTCGGACGCGCTGTTCGTGGCTGTGCGGGCGGGTGTCACAACCATTCCTGAATTGTCTTCGGCGCTCGGTAAGGTTCTGCCATTGGCACAAAAGCTGGGCCTGAGCTTTGACGAGGTTGCGGCGGCGACGGCGGCACTGACTAAAGGCGGTATAAACACAGCCGAAAGCGTCACAGGTATCAATGCTGCCCTGACCTCGATCATCGGGCCAAGCAAGCAAGCAAGCGACTTGGCGGAATCTCTTGGACTAGAGTTCAATTCGGCGGCGCTGGAAACAAAAGGCTTTGCCCAGTTTATGGCCGATGCTGTTGAGGCGACAGGCGGCAGCGCTGATGCAATGCGCACGCTTTTCGGCAGTACAGAGGCGACGAAGGTCGCGCTGGCATTGGCGGGCACTGCGGGCGCTGATATGGCGTTAATCCTTGAGGATATGGGCAACAAAGCAGGCGCAACAGAAACAGCGTTCGGCAAAATGTCCGATGACATGGACCAACGCCTGAAGGTTGTCAGCGCGCGTTTTGCTGATCTTCAAATCGGGGTCGGGCAAGCTCTACTTACCGTCCTAGTTCCAGTCATGGAAAAAGCGGCAGACGCGGCGCAATACTTCGCAGATGCAATCCCCGTCGAGAAGATCGCGGCGGCGGCTCAGGCATTCATGGAGTGGGACGGGCTGGGCATGTTGGCCGCTGGCCTTGGCGCTGTGGCTGTTGCGGCAGGCGCGCTGGCGTTTCCGTTTATTGCGGCTGGTGTCGCTGCTTCTGTGGCCGCGACATACCTGTTCACAAATTGGGACAGCCTGCGCGAGCGGTTCCCGGCTATTACAGGCGCGATGATCGGCGCGGTGGATATGGCCAAGGCCGCATGGTCGGGCATCAAGGGCGCGTTTGCGGATCTTGCCCCGGCATTTGATCTGGCGACCAGTGCGGTTTCGCAGGTCATTGCAGGCGACTTCGCAGGCGCGTGGGTATCGGCCAAGGCGGCTGTTGCGGTGTTTGCCGACTGGTTCACGGGTCTGGACTTTAGCGGCTTTGATTGGCGCGCTTTAGCACCTGAAAGCATCAGCACGGCGGCGCTGGATCAATTCGAGGCGTCAGTGCGCGCGGCCTACGATACTGCGCTGGCGTTTGGCACATTCATGCGCGATGGCCTGACAGAGTATTTCACAACGGGGTTCGCTGCGCTTTCGGCATCTTTTGATCCTATCAAAGAAAGCCTTGGCGATGCTTGGGCGCAGGTTGGGCCGATCCTGACCAACTTCAAAACTATCGGGCAGGAGCTTTCTGCCCTGTTCGCCGCAGACGCCACAAATGAGGCCAGCGTCTTTGCCGAGGCAGGGAAGTTCATGGGCATGGTAGCAGGCGGGGCTTTCCAAGCGGCGGGTCTGATCCTAGAAGGCACGGCCCGCGCGCTGGAGACGCTGACAGGCGCGCTTATCGGGCTGTTGCAGGGCGACGTTGCCCGCGTGCGCTCTGAGCTGTTCGAGTTTTTCAACTGGATGAGCGGCGGAATGGTGCAGGCTGCGACTGACGCGGTGATGGGCGTCCCCGTCGCGTTTTCCAACGGCATGACCGCGATCAGCACGGCACTGGCGCAGATCTGGGAAAGCATCAAGGCTGAGGTTGCGTCATGGCCCGCGCGGATGGTGGGGCTTGGGGGCGATATCATTGCGGGCCTTGTGCAGGGTATCAAAGGCAAGGCTGGCGATGTAGGTGGCGCGCTAGTATCCGCAGGCAAGTCTGCGATTGACAAGTTTACGGGGCTTTTTGGCATCCAGTCGCCATCCAAGCGGTTCAAGGGCTACGGTGTCAACACCATTGAGGGGATGGTGCTAGGTATCAAAAGCGAGACAGGTGCTCTTGTTTCCCAAATCATAGACACCGCCAATCAGGTTGTAAACGCCGCTGACCAGACGCTTGCTCAGGGCTTTGGCTCTATGGTTGATTACATGATCGACGGGTTCAAGGGCGGCATGTCTGGGCTTATCGACATATTCAAGAACACACTCAAGACGCTTGCCGCGACTGCGATAAAGAACAAGATCACAATTCCCTTGGCGGCGGCGTTTTCCGGCGGCGGCACAGCAGCGGCGGCAGGCGGGGCTGGTGGCGGCGGCTTGCTGGGCGGTCTTGTGGGCAGCTTTGGCACAGGTACGGGCATTGCCGGACTTGCGGGCGGTGCAGGCTTCCTTGGCGGAGTGGGCAACGTGCTAGGCGGTCTGGCATCTGGTGGGCTTGCTGGCGGGTTCGGCGCTATCGGAACGGCGCTCGGCGGCGCAACAGCGGGGCTTGGCGGTCTTGCGATGGCGGCGGGTGCTGTTGCCCCACCACTGCTTGCCGTTGTTGCGGCGTTCAGCTTTTTCCGTAAGCGCACCAAAGAACTCGACTCAGGCTTGAAGGTCACAGTCGATGGCTTGGATACGCTGGTACAGACGTTCCGCACAATTGAAACCAAGCGGTTTTGGGGCTTGTCCAAAAAGGTGCGCACTAGATTCACCGCAGCAAGTAGGGAAACAAGCGACGCGGTTACGAATGTTGTTGGAGGTCTACAAGCCAGCGTTCTGGCCTCCGCAGATGCGCTCGGTATCGCAGGAAGCACATTTGACAACTTCGCCCACACTCTGAGCGTCTCCACAAAGGGCTTGTCGGACGAGGCTGCGCAAAAGGCCATTCAGGATGCACTATTAGGCATGGCGGACGCAATGGCCGGGATGGTCGGCGGGCTGGCAAGGTTCGCCATTGCTGGTGAAGGTTCAGCCGCTACGCTGGAACGGCTGGCGCAGTCGCTAATTGTGGTCAATGGTTGGATGGGCAACTTCCGCATGAACCTCTACGACGTTTCCCTTGCGGGCGGAGGCGCTGCTGCGGCGTTCGTGCAGTTGTTTGGGTCGCTGGAAAACTTCAACGCTGTGTCTCAGTCGTATTATCAGAATTTCTTTACCGATGCGGAACGTATCGCTCGGGCAACGGAATTGCTTTCCATTGAAATGCTGGCGCTGGGTATCGACACCCTACCGTCCACGCGGGCCGCGTTCAGGGCGCTGGTGGATGAAGCCGACGCCTTGGGCGATAGTGGGCTGGTCGCGTCCCTAATGCAACTGTCACCGGCCTTTGCCGAAATTACGGCGGGTGCTGACGCGTTGGGTAACAGCCTGCGGTCGCTGGTCAATGAAGATCTATTCTCGACAGGTCAAGACTACGCGCGCGCCTTGTCGCGGTCCAGCAACAGCCAGTTGTTTACGCCGCGCGAGTCCGATGCAGAGTTGCGCGCAGAGTTGCGGGCGCTTAACGTAAGTATGGAGCGGCTTGTGTCCACGTCCGAAATCACGGCGGGCAACACCGGACGCGGGGCCGATGCGGCAGATGATCAGCTTGCCTTCACATTGGAACAAACCTTATGACCCTGCGCATCATTGAACCGTTCGCCATCACTCAGGGCAACATCGACAGCACCAACGTGGTGCTGGAAACGGCTTGGACGGCGGGCACCTATACGCTTGGCGACGTGCGACGGGTGGGTGAGCGGTTGTTCGAGGTATCAGCGGCCAGCACCACGCAAGAGCCTGGCTTGGCGGCATCGACGGAGTGGTTTGACGCTGGACCGGCCAATCGTTACGCCGCGTTCGATCTGCAATTCGGGGCGGATCAGTTTCGGATTGTGGACACAATTACGAGTCGTGCGGACAGCATCACTTATACGCTGACTGGCCTGCCGCGCCTGTCGGCCATGGCGTTCTTTGGGCTGCGAGCCACTCAGATCACAATCGTCGGCACGCTGAACACGACCGGCGATGTGGCCGACGTGACATACAATTTGCAGGACGCGACGCCATACCAGGGGTCGTTTTTTCGGTGGTTTTTTGCGCCTCAGTCTTTGGAGCGTACATATGCCAATTTTGAGCTCAACATCCCAATCGGCGCAACCGTTGTGGTCACGATTACAAACACAGGATCGACGGCGTCAGTAGGCACGATTGCGATGGGCTTGGCTGACGAATATGGCGACGTAGAGGTAGCATCCACGCGCGGGCTGCGCAGTCGGTCGGTCAAGAAAACCGAAGGCACGCTTACATCGCTGTTGCGCCGCACACCTGCATCGCGCGTTGGCTATCGTGTTTACTTGAACGACTATGCCGCCGCGCCGTTCTGGCGCACGATTAACGACCTGGACGGGGTGGCTGCGGTGTTTGCAGGACCTGATGACAACCTTGAATTTTTAGCTTATGGTTTCGTCAGTTCGTGCCAGACGGTAAGCGACGTT